>WBZU01001293.1_pt1 | contig 19072 bp, 16 predicted proteins | sample 5204311 | NCBI WGS metagenome assembly WBZU01 (sample SAMN12344359, study PRJNA552823) | activated sludge metagenome | biome: Activated sludge suspended growth; feature: Nitrification reactor; material: Wastewater; isolation source: activated sludge from nitrification reactor of wastewater... | reverse complement strand
CCGATACGCAGCTTCCGCCGAATGCCAGGCAGGTTGTGTCCTCCGCCCTATCCCACCAGGCCTGCGTGGGCGGGCGATTCAACGTGCGCTTCGACTCAGCCTGCCTGACGGCGCGCATCATCGCGCGCCTGATGAATCTGCGCTCCCGGGTCACCGGCATTGCCACCGGAGATCAGGCTCTCTTCGTGCGGCGCGATGTGTTCGAGCGCATCGGGCGCTTTGCTGAGATCCCCCTGATGGAGGATATCGAGTTCTCACGGCGACTGAAACGCGCCGGGACCGTTGCCGCTCTATCCGATCAGGTCGAGACCGCCTTCCGCCGTTGGGAGCGGAACGGTCCGCTCCGCACAATTCTGTTGATGTGGACCCTTCGCTTCCTGTACTGGATCGGCATGAGCCCGCATCGACTCCAACATTTTTACGGTATGGTGAGATAATTTGATGAGTACTCGCCCCTCGGACCGCCCGCAACGTGCCTCGACAGCGCTGGTGATCTTCGCCAAGGCCCCGATCCCGGGCCAGGTGAAAACAAGACTCGGCCCGGCCTTGACCGAAGACGAAGCCGCCACGCTTCACGGCAGCTTTGTCCTCGATACTCTGGAACGCACCAAAGCCGCGGCCGGCACCTACAAACTCTCATTCGATCGTGTACTGGCCTGCGCCCCCTCGAGCACGCACGTGTTTTTCCGCATCATGGAAGCGCGCCACGGGGTCACACTCCTCGATCAGGAAGGCGACGACCTCGGCGCCCGCATGCGACACGCGTTCGATCAGCTATTCGCGCGCGGCTACCGCCAAATCTGTCTGGTGGGAACCGATGTTCCGTCACTGCCGCTGACGCACTATCGCGATGCCTTTGCTGCACTCACCCGACATGATCTCGTGCTGGGGCCGGCCAACGACGGCGGATACTACCTGATCGGCATGACGAGGCCTCACCCGGCCCTTTTTGAGAATATGCCCTGGTCGACAGACCGGGTCCTGGCGCTCACTCAGCAGAAAGCCGCCGCGGAAGGCCTGCACACGGCGATCCTGCCAACGTGGAACGATGTGGACACAGTGGAAGATCTGCAAGCCTTGATCGAGGACTGCATCGCGGACAAGAAACGCGCGAAGAAGGAACGCGTCTATTCAACCAGAACGGCGGGGACGCTGGAGTTGCTCGCCAAGCGCCTGCACGAACGGCGGGCCTAGAAAGAGACCTATGCCGAACCAGGTCGCACTCATCACGGGCGGAGCCAAGGGAATCGGCCGGGCCATTGCCCTGGATCTTGCCGGCCAAGGCTGGTCCGTCGCCATTTGCTATCGCACCAGCGCCGCAGCCGCGGAAGAAACCCGTGCCGCAATCGTAGCCCGTGGCGGGCAAGCGTTCGCCGTGCCATGCGACGTCGCCGACCCGACGGCAGCGCAAGGACTGGTCGCGCAGGTGGAAGCGCAATGGGGACGGATCGACGCCCTGATCAATGGCGCAGGCCCCTATCATCGCGTGAATCTCTTCGATGAAACCACGGCAGGTTGGCGAGAGATGTTTGACGGCAACCTCCATCCGATTTTTTATCTGGGGCAAGCGGTCGCGCCGGGCATGAAGGCACGGAGGCACGGCCGTATCATCAATTTCAGCATGGCGAACGCGGATCAAATGGTGGCCCAACCGGAGGTCACAGGCCACTATATCGCCAAGGCCGGAGTGCTCATCCTTACCCGCACATTGGCGAAGCTGCTGGCGCCCTATGGAATTACCGTCAACGCCATTTCACCAGGTTTCATTGATTCGGGGAGTGCGCCGCCGGACGAGCTCGCGGGCGTGGTGAAGCGAATCCCTGCCGGATACGTCGGCAGTGTGGACGATACGGTGGGCGCGGTACGATATCTCTTGAGCGAAGAGGCGCGCTATGTGAACGGCGCCAATCTGCATCTGAGCGGAGGGTGGGGGATTTAAGCCGGCGGCCCGGTCACCTGGCAAAAAAGAGAATGGCCGCGATGATCACCGCCATCGCATAACTCTTGGGGTCTTTGACCGCGAATACGACAGGATCGTCATCCATCCGGTTCCGATAGGCCAGCATCCAGACCCGGGTGATCCAGTACAACATCACCGGGCAGACCAGCCACAATACGTCGGCATGGGTATAGAGCAGGAGCACGTCTTTGCTGCTGATATACAGCGCGAGCACCAAGACCGCCAGGAGCCCACTGGCCGTTCCGATACTCGAGATGTGCTCCATATCCGTCACCCAATAGCCGCGCCCATGCAATCCCTTGCCTTCAACCTGGCTCATCAAACGCAATTCCGTGAACCGCTTCACCAGCGCCAGACTGAGAAATAAAAAGAGCGAGAACGTCAGCAACCAATGTGACGGCTCGACGCCGGTCGCAGCCCCGCCGCCGTAGACACGCACGGTATACAACTGCGCCAGGACGATCACATCCAGCAGCACAAATTGCTTCAGATAGAACGAATAGCCCGTGGTCAGTACTAAGTACCCTGCCAGCACGATCAAAAACAGCTGAGGGAGCGCAAACGCCAGCAGCACCCCGCCCACCAGGCAGGCCGCGGCCAGCACCAGCCCGAACGGAATCGAAAGATTACCTGAGGCAAACGGCCGGTTTCTTTTCCGAGGGTGCCGGCGGTCGGATTCCAGATCGAGGCAATCGTTGACGATGTACACCGACGACGCACACAAACTGAAGGAGAGGAACGCAAGCCCCGCCTGCAGCATCAGCCGCCCGTTGGTCAGTTGGTGGGAGGCCAGCACCGGAACAAACACCAGCACATTCTTGGCCCACTGATGAACCCGCAACGCCTTGGCGACTGACTTCACCCACTTGACCGGCCGGCTGAACACGAGGCTGACCGTCGTCAACGTCCTGGCATGGCTTTCAACGCCGGCGGACGCATTGACCACGATCGCCTCGCTCGCCTCAGCCCACACGGGGAAATCCGCCGTGGAGTTTCCGGCATAGGCGAACCGGCGGGTACCATATCGCTCCACCAGCAACGCGACCTTCCGCGACCCCTTCAGGTTGACGGCACTGTCACTACCGAATGCCCGTTCATCGAAGAGACCCAAATGCGCCGCTACCGCCTGAGCGTAACTGACATGGCTGGCGGTGGCCAAGATTAACTCTCGTCCGGACCGGCGTTCCTCAGAGAGAAATTCGACCAGCTCCTGGTCATAGGGCAACGTGCTCACGTCGAGCGTCACCCGGCGCGCAATTTCATGTTTGAGATGGGCTTTGCCTTTGAGCAACCAGACGGGAAGCAACAGGATCAGAAGTGGATTCTGCTTGAGCAGCACCATCAACGATTCCCACAACAAATCCGTCTTGATGAGAGTACCGTCAAGATCGACGCAGAGGGGTGTGGAAGCTGGCGAATCCTTATGCATAAGCAGCAGGCAGGATTCTATCGGCAAGGGCGCGGCCGCGCAAGAACTTCCGGCAATCGCGTGAGTAGGAACCCTCAGGCAAGGCAGTGGGGAAGGACGCAGCAGGGACCGGGCAGCCCAAGGCGCCGACCGGTCTTGCGTTCGGCGAACGGGTTACGACGCGGTGAACGCCTTTTTCAGTAACGGCTCGACTTCACCCTTGGCTTCCATCGGATCCAAAATGTCGGTGTCGCCGTAAAACTGCCCATCGATGAACACCTTCGGCAAGGTGGGCCAATTCGTCAACCGGGTCAAGGCTTCACGTTTGGCCGGTTGCGACAACACGTCGATGAGCTCATAGGGGTACCCGTACTTGTCGAAAAATTGCATCGTCTCGCGGGTGAACCCGCACATCGGCATGGCCTTCGTGCCCTTGCCGTAAATCAGAATCTTGTTCGCTTGAACTTCTCGCTGAATTTCTTCTTCAATCGGGTCAGCCATCTGTCCCTCCCTACTTATTCATTTCATCCGGTGCGGTGGCGGTAATCTCCAGCGCGTGAATACGGCCATCTTTCATGGGAACCGCGAGCGCCTGATACACCATGCGATGCCGATCCAGAAGATTCTTGCCGGCAAAACCCGCCGACGTGACCCGCACGATCAGATGGTCCTGCGTCCCCGTCTTATCGATAACGGTCACCGCGGCGTCAGCAAACACCTGGCGGATATATGTCGTCACAGCATCGGCGCTAATCATGGCTGTGAGAATAACGCATCCGGGAAGCCGAAGGCAATCGTGACTGCCGACGAATGCTGACACTTGCTACGGCTCGTGCCGTCGCGGATGGCAATTTCGCCGGCGGCCCGCTACACTACCGGCTTATGCGGGTGGTGTGAGGCCACTCGGCTACGTAGAATGAAAGGAGTAACTTCATGATCCAGATGGTTTCGCACCGCCGCCCCCGGCCGTTGGCCCGAATGATCCTCTGCGCGCTTCTACTCGTGTTCATTTGCCAAGCAGTCTTCTCGGCCCGACCGGCTTCCGCCGCCAGCTCCGGCTCAGAAGCGATGCAAGGTCTGGGCAGCTACTTCCTGACCCTGCCCTATGGCGGCATCAAGATGGCTGTCGCAATGCTGGGGGCGCTCGCCGGGGGCATGGGCTTCATTTTCACCGGAGGGGATAAAGCCACAGCCGATAAGATCTGGGGACCCGCCATGGGGGGAGAATACGTCATCACGCCTGAGCACATTCGCGGAGAAAAAGATCTGCATTTCTTCGGACAAGCTCCCGCCAAGTAAACCCGTTCACGACCGAGCGCCAGATCCTCGCTCGAGCAACGGGTGCGCTCACGGAGGCACGCCCTGCTCAGACCGCCGGTGGTGCATTTGATCAGGCCTGGTGGATTCCAACCACCAGGCCGGCACCACTCACCAAGTTCTTCCTACTAACCGCCTGACATCTTGAGGTTTCTTGACCAGCGCGCTCCGGCACGTCTGTTGCTGTAGGTCTTGATTAAATAGTGCCTGGCAACCACCGATCGTCACACCATCAAGGAGGGGCATCATGGAAGAATTCAAATCCGGCTTCTTCATGAGTGAAACCAACTGCAATGGCCGAGTGCTCATTGTCGATGATGAGCCGGACATCCGGAAAGTCGTTCGCATGACACTCCAGAAGGCCGGCTACGAAGTCATTGAAGCCGAGAACGGGGAAAAGGCCATCGAAGCGATCAACACCGGTGAGAATCGGCTGCTGCTGGACGTGCTCATCTGCGACATCCGCATGCCGAAAATCAATGGCGTCGAAGCCATCGCGTATTTCCAGCAGGAATGGCCGCGGGTACCGATCATCGTCCTGACCGGGTTTCCCGACACCGACATGGCCACCTCCTTCCTGCGCAGCGGCGTCGTCGACTACCTGGTGAAACCAGTGGAAGGCGAAAAGTTGCGCACCGCCGTCGCCAGAGCCATGGAACAACGGGAACTGGCCCAACTGTAGCCGTCCGCCATGTCGCAGAGGTACCGCCCGTGCGGCGCCGGGGAGGTCGGAACGGCCTCCCCGGCGGCACGGTGCAGCGCGACAGGACCACCCTCGCACCGAACCTCCGGGCACGCATACGGAATGCAGGCATGACACCGAACGGGACAAGGATTGCCATCATCGGAGCGGGCAAAGGCGGCGTTGCGCTCCTCGATCTACTTCATCAAATCCCCGACGTGGACATCGTGGGGATCACGGACAAAGATCCTGCCGCCCCCGGCTTGCAACGCGCCCGGGACTTCCAGGTGCTGGTCGAGCCGCACGTGACCCACCTGATCCAGAACGAGCGCGTCACGCTGATCATGGACGTGACCGGCGATCCGTCGATGAATCGCATGATCCAGACATTAAAGCGGCCGGGCGCCGAGGTGTTGAGCGGCGCGGCGACTCGACTGCTCTGGAAGCTGGTCCAGCATCAATCCACCCTGGAAGCCGAACTGTTTCAAGCCGACAAACTCGCCGGGCTGGGCTCTTTTGCCGCCGGCATCGCCCATGACATCAACAATCCCCTGCAGCTGATCCTCGGCCTTGCAGAAAATCTCGAGGACGAACAGGATCTCAGCGTCGTGCACGAGCAGGCGCGCGACATCACCGAGGCCGTCAAACGCACCAGCGCCATCTGCCGCGACTTGACGCGCTACGCCAGGCGCAACGGCGCAGCCGAAGACGTCATGGTCAACCTCAACACGAAACTGGATGAAGCCCTGCGAATCGCCCGGTATGCCGTGACGCTGCAGGACGTCACGGTCGTGAAACGGTATGCCGACGACGCGAGCGTCAAGGGCAATCCCGACGAATTGCTGCACGTCTTCGTGAATCTGATCACGAACGCGGTCCAGGCCATCCAGGTTCGCGGGACCCTGACGCTCGAAACCAGCGTCGGCCCAGACGGCGCGATCAGCGCCTCCGTGAGCGACACCGGCTGCGGCATTCCGAAGGAGGCGTTTGCGAAAATTTTCGAACCGCTTTACACGACGAAACCTCCCGGGAAAGGGACGGGCCTCGGGCTGTACAATGTGATGTCGGTCATCTCGAAAATGGATGGACACATTTGCGTCGAAAGTGACGTGGGTGTCGGGACGACGTTCCGCATTGAATTTTCACAGGTGCAACCGACTCCATCATGCGCACCACGGTGACGGATACCCCACGCCCCTCATCTAACCCACTGGGATGGGGCCTGAAGCGGAAGCTGATCGTCTCCATGCTGCTGGTCGGCATCGTGCCGCTGCTGCTCGGCCTCGGCATGGCTTTCCTGCGCGGCTCCAAGGAAATCCAAGTCGTCAGCGGCGAAAGTTTTCAAGCCCTGGCCACCGAAGCCGCCAGAAAATTGGATTTGCTCGTGGCCGAAGAGGTGGCCAGAACGTCGCGCATCACCATCCACCCGGCCATCATTCAACAATTGGAGCACCGCCGCGATCTGCTGCAATCCGGCGACCCACGCCTGTCCCCGGCAGCCATCACCCAGCAGCGCACCGGTTGGGCCGCGCACGACCCTCTCGCCGTCAAGGCCATCACGGACAATCCCACCGCGGTGTTGCTGCGGGGCTTTTATGCCGGCTCCCAGAGCGAGTCCGACCTGTTGCTGCCTCAAGTTGTGCGGGCGGCCACCAAAAAGCTGTTCATCACGGACGTGCAGGGCAACCTCTTCGCGGCGCTCACCACGTTCCCCAGCTATACACATGCGGAGAATCTGTGGTGGAAAGGCGCTTACAACAAGGGAGTAGGCCAGCTCTACATCGAAGACCTCCATTTTGACGAGCAGGCCAAGACCTATGTGGTCAGCATTTCGCTGCCCATCATGGACAGCCTCCGCTATGAAGTGGTGGGGATCCTCCATCGAGTCATTGATGCAAAAGAATTCTTCTCTCCCTCGACGCATCCCATCCGTTTCGGCAAAACCGGTCATGTCATGCTGATCGACAGCCGGGGCATCGTCCTGAGTTGCCCCATTCTGCCGACGGGGGTCCGCCTGTCCGATCCGGCGCTGATTCCGCAAATTACCGGTCGCGAACCGGGATGGGTCACGGCCGACAGCGACGGCCACGGCGGGCAAGGCACGGCCATCATCGGATTTGCCCTGTTGCCGGAAACGAGTCGGGCGACCAATGGATCGTTGGAAAACGGCGCCTGGCATACATTTGTCTGGCAATCGTCTGACGAGCTCTTCGCGCCGATCCGCCATCTCATGCTGTGGATGATGATCCTGGCCTCCATCGCCCTCTGCCTGCTCGCGACATTGGGATATTTTGCCGCCAGCCGGATTGTGACACCGGTCCGCCGCCTGCAGGAGGCCGCTCGCCTGATCGGGCGTGGAGAGCTACAGGAACCGATCGACATTCATACAGGCGATGAACTGGAAGAGCTGGCCATTGAGTTCAACCGCATGCATGCCCAATTGGAGGCCGCCTTTGCCGGATTGAGCACGCAGGTCGAAGAAAAAACGCAGGAAGTACGGTACCTGCAAAAATCCACCGATCAGGTCCTCGACGCGGTGCCGACGCCGATCATCATGATCGACCAGCAAGGTCTCATTCAGTATATGAACCGCGCGTCGAGGGATACCTTGCATGCACAAGCGGAGAACTGGTCCTCTCGACCGTTGTTTGATGTGCTCCCCATCGATGACGAGCATCGCCAAGCGTTGCGCCGGGACCTGCGGCTGGTAGACACCGGCATGCCCGTGGCTCCGGCCCGTGCAGAGCGGGACCAGGCTCCGAAGGAGGCCCGCGATCCCTTGAATCAAACCCTCAGCCCGGCCTCGCCTTCATTACGGCGGGAGCTGCGCATCGGGCCGCACCTGTACCATTACGAATGGTTCCCGCTTGAAGGCCGCAGCGGCGCGGGCAAACGGTTCGGGCTTGTCCTGCGGGACACCACCGACGAAAGCCGCTTGCAGGATCAACTCATTCAGGCAGAAAAGTCCGGCAGCCTGGATGTCCTGACAGCCGGCATCGGCCATGAACTCAACAACCCGCTGTTCGGCATTCTCGGTCTCGGCGAGGCTATTCAGGAAGAGGCAGACTTGGAGCGCGCCAAGGGGTATGCGCAGGATATCGTCGGGCATGGCCGGAAGATGGCGGCGATTATCCGGGACTTCACCGGAGTCGCCGCCCGCGAATCCAAAAGTCAGCGCATTCCCGTCGATGTCACGGCCCAACTGGAGCAGGCGTTGGCCATTGTCCAGACGTCCCACGAATGTCTTGGCCTGAACGTGCAGAAACACTATGTGGCGGTGTCTCCGGTCACGGCGCTCCCGGACCAGGTCCGGCTGGCGTTCATCAATGTGCTGACGAATGCCATTCAAGCCATGGGCGGACAAGGCGATCTTTGGCTGACCACGGAAGAGCAGGACGACATGGTGACGATCAAAATCCGCGACAATGGGCCGGGCATACCCAAGCAACATCTCGGCAAGGTCTTCGATCCGTTCTACACAACCAAAGGGCAGGGCGAAGGATCGGGCCTCGGCCTCACCGTGGCGCAACGATTGATCAAGAAGTTCGGCGGCGAGATCCGCTTGGAATGTCCTGAGGGGCAGGGCACGACCTGCGTCATTACGCTGCCGGCGGACAAGTCCGGCGTACGAAAGGAGGAGCCATGCGTCTCATCCTGAGATTCGCCTACACGCGATGGGTATGGCTCGCGCTGCTGTTGCTCTGCGCCTCAGCCTACTCCCTGCACGCAAAAGACGCCGCGCCGACCGGCATTGCGCCGGAAAAGGTGGCGGATTTCGTCCATGCGGTCTTGGATGCCGACCGGACGATCTACACCAACCAGGTGGTCAACCGCATGCAGGCCAAGGGCATCGTGTCCGCGGTGGAGCATTGGGAGCATGAAAATGCGCTCCCGCTGCCCGCGCAATTTCTCCAACACTCCGGCAAGCTCGTGGCGGAGTCGGGACGCGGCATCCGCTATCGGCTCATCAGTCTCTGGCCGATTTATCAGCGGAATGCGCCGGCCACGGAGTTGGAACGGCAAGCGCTGGAAAGCTTTTCGCAGACCCCTGACAAGCCTTTCACCGGCATCGTCACGAGCGGTCGCAAACAATATTTTCAAGCGATCTATTCGGACCGGGCGAGTTCAGCGGCTTGCGTCAAATGCCACAACAGCCACCCGTTGAGCCCCAAGCGCGACTTTTCGCTCAACGACGTGATGGGGGGCATGACGATCACGATTCCGCTCGATTGATAGACACCGGCCAGGAGAGACGTCAGGGCTGAACAAGCGACGAAGCCGGCGGTTGATATTCCTCGCGATAGATCTGCAAGGCGGTGAGAAAGAGACCCACCAGAATGGGCCCGAGGAACAGCCCGAGAATTCCATAGGCAGCCAAGCCTCCCAACACGCTGAAGGTCAGCAATAAGACGGGAATCTGGGCGCCCTGCCCGATAAATAGCGGCTTGAGAATCTGGTCGATCGTCGAGACCACGCCGATCCCCCAGGCCAGCATCACCACTCCCTTGGCCACCGACCCGGTCCACAGAAGATAGAGCGCGACCGGCCCCCAAATGAGCGCCGTCCCGCCGAACGGGAGCGGAGCCAGCAAAATGGTCATCGCCATCAACACCATGGGGAACGGCACGCTTAAGACGGCATAGGCCGCGCCCGCCAACAGCCCCTGTGCAATAGCCGTCAAGACGATGCCCTTCACCACGGCACGAATGGTTTGGTCCAGGCGAATGAGGATCTTGTCTTTGTGCGAGGCTTCGAGCGGAATCAGGCTATAGACCGACATGAGCCAATGGCGGCCATCCTTGAAGAAAAAGAACAGGGTAAACACCATGACGAGAAAATCAGCCACCAGCATGAAGATGTCCCGCACGAGATCGCTCAGCTCGCCCACCACGAACCTGCTGAACGTCTTGGCGCTTGAGAGGACGAATTGCTCCAGGTCGCTTTCCCTTCCCGTCACACGTTCCAGCCATTCCCTGGCCGCACTCCCGCCCGGCAGGCCCGACAGGCGATCGGGCAACTGCTGCACGCCTCCGGAGGCAATCCATTCCCGCACCGCCCGCTCAGCCGATCCGGCTTCTTTGACCAACATCACACTTAAAACCACGAGCGGCACCACAACCAAGGCGAGCGCGGCCAGCGTGAGCAGCACCGCGGAATGTGACTCCCTGCCGCCCAGCCACGCCGCGAGACGGCTATGCAGCGGAAAGCAGAGATGCGCCAGAATCACCGCCCACAGCACCGGAAACAGAAAGGGACGGAACATTTGGGCCATCTGATACAACAGCGCCAGCAGCACGCCGAAAAAGCAGATGGCAAAAATTTGTCGTCGATTCATAGAGGTGTCGCGATCAACTGCGTTGCAGCCGTTGATAACAGAACCCGCTCAGGATGTCACGCACGGGACTTCAAACCGTCGTGCCTGAGCGGGTGTATCGCGAGGGAATCGGAGGAGAAGAGGAAAGCTGGACAGCGCGGTAGGGAGAGGCCGTGACCCGAATGAGCGCGCCTATCAGGCGTGTTCGCCCACTGCCGCCACCGCTTTGGGCCGCTGCGAGGCAATATCCCGAACATTTGCAGGGAGCTTCTGCGCATCCTCGCCCCAGGAGGTCACGCCCATATCCGACGTGCCCTGAAACTTGGCCCCGTCCTCCATGGAGAAGGCCGGCGCATGCACTTCGCCGATAAGAATTCCAGTCTTCAGCAATTGCAACCGCTCGGTGGCGCGCACCGTCGCCTTGATCTTCCCGCTGCTGATGACCGTGCCGGCGGTGATGGTGCCCTGTACCACGCCGTCTTCACCGATCACGACGGTGCCGGCGGTCTGCAGGTCGCCCTCCAAGCGGCCGTCGATGCGCACGGTGCCCTCAACATGGATTTCCCCTCTGAGCAACACGCCCTTGGCCAAGAGGGTGATATTGTCGCTTTCCACAAAGCCGGACTTCTTCATCATCACGAGCTCCTTGTCGCAGGCGGAGGCCGATGAACCTGTGAACCATCCCAACATGAAGCGAGCCTACACCAGCTTCGTGCGCGCACCTAGAAAAAACTAAAACTGCGTTTCACCCGTTCCCAGAATCCACTGCCATGCACTTCGCAATAGACCGACGGCTCCGTGCCCTCGATGAAGACCTCCGCCACCCGGTGCGGGCATTTCGAGGTGGCGAGTTGCGAGGACTGAGGATCGATCTCGCGCGTCACCACCGCCGGCGGCACAGCGAAGTCGCGCGAGGCCGACGGCATGATCCGCCGCATGAACTCCACCCACATCGGCAACGCCGCCTGTGCGCCGGTCAAATGCAAGGCCTCCTCGTCGTCGAACCCCACCCATACGCCCACGACCACATCCGGCGTATACCCAATGAACCAGGCATCGCGATACCCGTCTGTCGTGCCCGTCTTGCCTGCCACGACTCCACGTAGCCCCATCGCTTTCGCCTTCGCGGCCGTTCCACGTTCGACGACCCCTTTCAGCAGCGACGTCATCACATAGGCCGCCGAGGGGGAGACCGCCTGATGCCGAACCGGCGTATGGCGCCAGGCCGGATCTCCCTCCGGTGACATCACCGTCTGCGCCGCTGTCGGGGCTACGATCAGGCCTCCCTGCGCCAAGGCTCCGTAGGCTGACGTCATCTCCAGCAGCGAGACCCCCGAGGTTCCCAGGGCGATGGACAAATTGTCGGCCAACGGACTTCGAATCCCAAGTTGCTCGGCGAGGCGAAGAATACGTTTCGTCCCGACCGCCTGCGCGATTTTAACCGCCGGAACGTTGAGGGATTGTTCCACTGCCGCGCGCAACGAGACCGTCCCGTGGAATTTGTGGTCATAGTTTTGGGGCGCCCAGACGCCGGTCCCGGAATCGAAGGTGACAGGTTCGTCTACAATCGCCGTCGCGGGCGTGATCGGTTGCGCACCGGCCAGTTCCCGGCGCGCCTCCAGGGCCGCCAGATAGACGAGCGGCTTAAACAGTGATCCCGGTTGCCGTTTCGCCTGCACGGCCCGGTTGAATTGGCTCACGCGGTAGTCACGGCTGCCCACCATCGCCAGAATACCGCCGGTCGCGGGATCGATCGCCACCAATGCCCCTTGCACCGGTGTCGGATGGTTCTTCAGGGCCGGATACGTCGTTTCGAGAGTAGCCAACTCACGTTCCAGCGTCTGCGCGGCCAGTTGCTGGTACACCGGATCGAGCGTCGTATAGGCCCGGACGCCGTCGGGAAGCGGCGCGCCGGTGGCCTCCTCGACTTGCCGCAGCAGATAGTCGACGAAGAACGGGGCGTCGGCCAACGTGTCTTGAGGCGGCATCACCCGCACCGGTGTGCTGATGGCTTGCGCCAGGGCTACCTGGTCGATAATGCCCAATTCGTGCAACCGGCTCAGGACCACATCCCGGCGTTGTTTGGCCAGCGTCGGGTTTCTCAACGGCGAATAGGTATTCGGCCCCTTGATCATGCCCACCAGCAGGGCCGCCTCCTCCAGACTCAGCGCCTCCATGCGTTTCCCGAAATACCGATGAGACGCCTCCCCGACCCCATAAATGGAGACCGAGCCGACTTGCCCGAGATAAATCTCGTTGGCATAACTTTCGAGGATCGCCTGCTTGGGATACTTGGCCTCCAGGACCAACGCGGCAATCGACTCCCTCAGTTTTCTTCCGAACGTGCGTTGCGGAGAATAGAACAGGTTTTTCGCCAATTGCTGGGTGATGGTGCTGCCGCCCTGAATGACCGTGCCTCGGGTGAGATTCGTCCACACCGCGCGCGCTACAGCAACCGGATCGATGCCCAGGTGGCTGAAGAACCGACGATCCTCGATCGCCAGCAGGATGTCGAGCAATCGCGGGGAGAGGTCGTCATACGAGACCCATTCACGGACCTGCCGCGAAGCGCCACGCAATCCGCTGATCAGTTGCGGCTCCAGATAGGCGGGGAATAATTCGTCGCCCTGCTCAATCGACAGCACCCTCGCGACACGCCCCTGGTCGAGCACCAAACGGGCGGGCAGGGGTCGCAGGTGCAAATCGGGAAACTCGTGCAGGTAAATATCGATGTCGGCGGCAGTAACACGATACTCGCCGGGTGCGCGGACCGCTGTGTCGACGCGGTGATAGCCGAGGCGGTTGAGACGTTCGAGCAGATGCGATGCCGCGACATCCAGTTCCGGCTTCAGGAGAAACGGCGCGCCGTAAATCAGCCGGGGTGGATGTTCATCGCCCGTCGGCAACGCCAGGCTGGTGGAAAGGTAGAGGCCGTAGGTCAGGGCGCCTCCTGCAACCAGGAGCACCAGGCCCGCCAACATCACAAGTCCCCGCACGACCCAGTGCGTGCAGACCGTCACCACCACATCCCCATGGGCCGAGCATACGCGATCCGGCGCACGAAATCACATCCGGGTAGACGGCATGAGCGGCGGCCGGCCCTAGCCCAGGCTTGACAAAATCTCGTCTGTCCTCTTAGATGGGCGCCACAAGGCCGGTTGCTTACGATCTCATACCTACGCTTATCCACACGAGGATTGAACCGGTGAAGACCAGATTCTCCGCCACGGCGGATTCCGCCGCCTCTGCCTGCACGTTCACGAGCATCACTCCTGCTGCGGTAACGTTGCCGCACCCACGAGACCATCGGGGCATCGCTTCGAGATGTCGGCTCCGCCTCGGCGCGGGACGCACGCTGTTCGCCTTGGGCATGCTCCTGGCCGGCTTGACCGCCATGCCCCCGGCCACCGCGTCGGCCGGCAGTTTCCGCATCTACGATCACAGCGCCTCGGCCACCGGCCAGGCGTCGGCGTTTGTCGCCCAGGCCGACGACGCCTCAGCGGGCTACTACAATCCGGCCGGCATGACTCAACTCCGCGGCGTTCAACTGTCTGCTGGCACCACGCTGATCGCCGGCGGCTTTTCATTCCAGAATGCTGCAGGCACCCAGGCCAACGGGGACCTGCGTGGCAGCGTGGCCCTCCCGCCCCCGTCGAATATCTACATCACGGCAAACCTCAAGGATCTCGGCATCGGCTCCTGGGACAGTACCACCGTCGGCCTGGCCGTCTTCAGTCCGTTCGGCACCTTGACACGGTGGCCTGACAGCAGCCCCTTTTCCAGCGCCACGACCAAAGCGGCCTTCGAGCTGATCGACATTCGCCCCTCCATTGCCTTCCGGCCGCTGCCGGATCTCGCCATTGGCCTCGGCGCGGACGTCTATACGTTTTCGGGTGCGTTTGGAGAGGGGCAGGTGGAGCGCCAGTTTCGCTGGCCGGGGGGACCCGGCATCCCCGCCGGCACCGGTATGGAATTAAATGGGCGGGATACGGCGGCCGGCTTCAACGCGAGCCTGCTCTATACTCCATTGCGCAATGAAGACGGACGTCCCCTCGTCAACATCGGCCTCATGTATCGCAGCCAGGCTACCCTGCATCTTGAAGGCCAATTGCTCGCCGCCGGAAATCCCGTGGCGGATGCCCGCACCACGTTCGTGGTGCCGCAGGTCCTCACCGGCGGCATCGCCCTGTGGCCCGTCCGTGACAAAGCACGGGAATGGAAAGTGGAACTGGATGTGGACTACACCGGCTGGAAATCGGTCCGCAACCTGGACGCCCGCTTGTCGAACGGCCTGACTGTCCCGACGCCGGCCAATTGGACGAGTGGCTACACCGTCATGATCGGCACGGAACACAAGTGGCTGAATCCCGCGCCGCTGCCCGATTGGGACGTCGCCTTACGCGCAGGGTACTGGCATTCGCAGAAAGCCATCCCCGACCAAAGCTTCAATCCCGCCATCCCCGACGGCGACAACCATGCGGTTTCCACAGGCATCGGGTTCATGTGCCGGGAGCGCGGCCGGTTTCTAGGGCTTATTCCCTGCGGCGGCTCAGACAAGGCTCTCAGACCTAAGGGACTTGGCGTCGACCTCGCCTATCAGGCCATCCTGTACGAGAATCGCACCGTCGCCGGCAACATCAATCCAACCGTCAACGGCACATACCGCACCACCTTGCACGTCGGTTCCATCAATCTTCGGGTGAATTTTTGATGCCCGGCGGTTCGCTGATCGTGGTAGAGTACCGCCACTTATCATGCGCACCGATCTTGTAACCCGGTCCCCGGTTGTTTGTGCGCGGTGATACCGCTTCCGAGCGAGGCCTTTCCATGGATCGCCCGTCCCAGGCCGACTCTTCGACAGATCTTCCCGCTCAACAAGTTCACGTGATGTATCGCAACATGCCGACCGGCGTGTTGGCCAGCGCCGCGAACGCGGCCATTCTTGCGGCGGTGGAGTGGCCGGTCGTGCCGCATACGCCGCTGATGGCGTGGGTCCTGATTCTGTGGGTCATCGCCGCCGCGCGGGCGACGCTGATTTTCCAGTATCGCCGTGGCAGCCCTGCCGCATGGACCAGCCGCGACTGGCACCGGTGGATGCTGATCAGCACCACCGCCGCCGGCATCGCCTGGGGCGGAAGCGTCTATTTTCTCACCCCGGAAATTCCCCTGCCCTACGAATTGGTCCATCTGTTCGTCTTGGGGGGCATGACGGCGGGCGCGATTTCCGTGCTCTCGGTGTCGCTGCCTCTGTTTCTCTGCTACGCAGTTCCCGTGACGGTCCCCGTGCTCGGACATCTCCTGTTCAGCGGGCATGACTTCCACTCGATCATGGGACTCATGGGGGCTCTGTTCCTCATCGCCACCGTCCACTCGGCGTGGAACTTCAATCGTGTCCTGCTCTCCTCCATGCGGTTACAGCTGGAAAAGCTCAGCCTGGTGCATTCGCTCACGACTCGCACGGAAGTGGTCGAACGGCTCAACCAGGAAATCACCAAAGAGATCCACGAACGCCGGGTGATCGAGGAACATCTGCGCACCGCGCACAGCGATCTCGAACAGCGTATCGCCGACCGCACCGCCGACCTCGCGCAGGCCAATGCCAAACTGCAACAGGAAGTGCGTGAACATCGACTCACGGAGGGCGCCCGGCTCTCCAGCGAAAAGCGATTCAACGCGCTCACCGACAACCTCAATCAAGGCGTGTGGTTTGCGCGCGCGCAACCTCCGCAGGTGCTGTACGTGAATCCGGCGTTCGAGCGCATCTGGGGCCTGCCGGCGGCGCGATTTTATGACAACCCCAAACTCTGGCGGGATTGCGTGCATCCGGATGACCAACGGATGGTGATGGACGTCTACGACGCGGAATTGAACAATCCGAGCGGCCGGGATGTGCAGCTGCAGTATCGGATCGTCCGCCCCGACGGCAAGGTCCGGTGGATCCACGACCGGATGGTCGTCCATCGTTCCGAAGCGGGCGACGTCGACGGCCTCAGCGGGATTACGGAAGACATCACCGAGGCCCGTGAACTGGAAGACCAACTGCGGCAGGCGCAAAAAATGGAAGCGGTCGGGCGATTGGCCGGCGGGGTGGCGCACGATTTCAACAATGTCATGACGGTCATTCTCGGGTACAGCGCCGTGCTGCTTCAGGAACTCAGCCAGAATTCCTCGGCCCGCTACTTCGTACAGGAAATTCAGCGAGCCGGCGAACGATGCGCGGCCCTGACCGGCCAGCTGCTCGCCTTCAGCCGTAAGCAGATGCTGCATCCGGTCTCGCTGGATCTGCATCGCGTAATCCGCGATCTCATGGCGCTGCTAAAAAGCCTGATCGGCGAGCATGTCACGATTGTGCTGCACCTCGACCCCACGCCGCGGTGGGTCAAGGCCGATGCGGTGCAGCTTGAACAGGTCCTGCTCAACCTGGCAGTGAATGCCCGCGATGCCATGCCGCATGGCGGCACCTTGACCATCGACACGTCCCAGGTGTCGCCCGAGGAGGTGTGGGGTCCGAACCACGACGCGCGCACCACCCGCACCTACGTACGGCTGCGAGTTCACGACACGGGGACGGGTATCGATGCGGCCACGAAGGCGAAAATCTTTGAACCGTTTTTTACCACCAAGCCGCCGGGGCGCGGGACCGGACTCGGATTGTCCACGGTCTACGGCATCGTGCATCAAAGCGGGGGAACCATCTCGGTGGAGAGCACCGTCGGCCACGGCACGACCATGACGGTGTTTCTTCCGGAAGTCGTGCAGCCGCATCTCCCGATTCCGACTGCCGCAACCCCGGCGATTGACAAGGCCTCGACCGAAATCATCCTGCTCGTGGAAGATGAGCCCTCGGTCCGGCTGCTGACACAACATATCCTTCGCACCCACGGATACACGGTGCATGAGGCGGAAGACGGCTTCCAGGCGCTGGATCTGGTTCGCCGCAGCTCCCTCCACGTCGATTTGTTGATCACTGACCTGGTCATGCCGGGCATGAACGGGAAAGAGTTGGCGATGCGCCTCCGCAGCCACTTCGCCGAGCTCAAAGTGCTCTACATGTCGGGGTATAGCGACAATCCGCCGGTCACGGGAGACGAGTCGCAGGGGCAAACAACATTTTTGCAGAAACCGTTCTCACCCGAAGATCTGATCCGCCTGGTACGCGAGATCCTGCAACCGGTCTCGCCCGCCTGAGCAGTCACGCTAGTCGATTTGCCTGTCGGCTCATTCCAACTCAGGAGTCCATCGGGGTCGTGAGGGACGATCGGTTTGCCGACTCGCCCATGGCGCAGGCATGCGGAATCCGTTGCGGCAACAGCGACCCGGCCACCATTCCCACCGCCGACACCAACAGACCCACGAGTTGCGGGGGCCAGACCTGATCCGGAGTGACAGACGCTTCCAGCCACAACCAGCTTCCCAGACCGGCGACGATGCCCACCAACGCACCCTGGGTCGTCGCGCCCGGCCAATACAGTCCGGCCAGCAACGGGACGAACGCCGCCACCAAGGTCACCTTGTACGCGCTCTCCACCATTTTAAAAATGCTGGCCTCAGAATTAAGGGCAAACAGGAGGACGACCGCGGTAAAGGCGACCAACACCGCGCGCATGACACGCAACAAGCCGCCGTCGCTGATGGTCGGCATGCAGCCCTTCACGATGTTCTCGCTGAACGCCACCGACGGCGCGAGCAACGTCGCCGACGAGCAGCTCATGATCGCGGAGAGCAGCGCGCCGAAAAACACGATCTGCGCGGCCATCGGCGTATGCTCCAGGATCAACGTCGGGAGAATGAGTTGCGAATCCCGCTCTAACAGTCCCGTCACGCGGGCGGGATCCACAAGCGTGGCGGAGTAGGCGAGAAACATCGGCACGAACGCAAAGAAAAAATACAGCGAGCCGCCCAGCACCGATCCCCGCACCGCCGTGCGTTCATCCCTGGCCGAGGTAATCCGCTGAAACACATCTTGTTGCGGAATCGACCCGAACATCATCGTGACCCAGGCTCCCAGGAACGGAACCCACTGGTCCAGACGGGCAGGAGGGAAAAAATCGAGTTTCCCCGCCGCAGCCGCGTGCGAGACCACCGTCTCGACTCCGCCGGCCAATCCGCTGACCACGGACCCGATATAGAGCATGCCGCCCATAATGATGGTGATTTGCACGAAATCGAGAATCGCCACCGAGAACATGCCGCCGAACGTCGTGTAGGTCAACACGATGAGCGCGCCCAGCATCATGCCGGCCGACTGGCTCATGGCTCCGTCCGTCACGACGTTGAACACCAGGCCAAGGGCTTTGATCTGGGCCGACACCCAGCCGAGATACGAGGCCACGATGCAGAGGGTGCACAGGACTTCTACCGACCGGTTGTACCGCAGCCGGTAAAAGTCGC
>WBZU01001292.1_pt1 | contig 19079 bp, 14 predicted proteins | sample 5204311 | NCBI WGS metagenome assembly WBZU01 (sample SAMN12344359, study PRJNA552823) | activated sludge metagenome | biome: Activated sludge suspended growth; feature: Nitrification reactor; material: Wastewater; isolation source: activated sludge from nitrification reactor of wastewater... | reverse complement strand
CAGAGCAGCACGGGGAGGTGCTCCAGATGGGGCTTCGCCACGAGTGCACGCACCAAAGCCTGACGGACCCGGCGCCCCGGATCGGCCGACAATCTAAGGAGATCGGCAGAGAAAGGTGCATTAGCCCGGCCTGCAAGGAACTCGAGCGCGACGACGCGCGCATTGGCTCGGGGATGCTGAAGGGCCATCGCGATCGCTTCCTCATCCTCGATCGCGACCGCAGCGGAGGCGGCCGCCTCGGCGAGGTCCTTATCTGCGGTCTCCCTCAACCAGCGTCGGATCGGTTCGGTCGGAGCCCCCCCCGCTTTGATCAGGAGCGGGAGAACTTTGGAAAGAATGTGAGGCGGTACGGTCTCGGCCGCCTGCTGGAGAATCTCTACAGCCTGAGCGCTGAGCGGGGCGGCGCTTGAGGTGCCGTGAAGCAGTGCCCAACCAATTTTGCGATAGAGGGGATCTAGCGTCTTTATTGGGCGTCGCCACCCAGTTTGCCGGATCGGCGAATAGCGACTGTGCGCGCTAATCAGGTCGCAGAGGAAGGCTATACGAGCAGATGTCGGTGACCCATCGAACGCCTCGGCGAGAAGGGTTCGATCAACCGATATCGCGCAGGCCATCGCGGCACAGCGACCGTTTTGAGCTGGGATGCCATTGCAGAGTGCTTGCTTGAGCTTCTCACGGAAATCCGGGTGCCAATGTTGGTACAAAGCGTCCCACGCTTCGTCCTCATTCCCGCCTGCTTGGGCGGCGGCAAACATCGCCCTCAACTCTTCAGGGCTGGGCGGTGTGGCCGCATCAGTGTTCTGAATCGCTCGCGCCCAATAGTAACCAAACTCAGAGACGCGATTGTGTTCGGCCAATGCCTTCCAATTGCCAGCGGCACGTACGGCTTTGATATAGAGGTCAGCGATAATGCCGGACGCGTAGCCATCGTCGTCTATGCCGGAGGTCCAATATTCCTCGAACCCATAGTCGCACTCGCCATCGTCGATGACACGCCACCTTTCGGCATCCTCCGCCAGCTTGGCGTTATCGCGAGCAAGATCGTCAAGTACCTCCTCGAACACCGCCTCGAAGGCGGGTAGATCGCGGAGCGCGCCGGTTACGACAGCCTCGATGTTCGGCTCATGACCCATACCCACAAGACGACGCGCAGCGTAGACATAGGCGTCCTCAAGCCCCGTCGCGATGCGGTCGAGCGCGACCGGAAATCCGGCTCCGTAGGATCCGCGTTCATCGGAAAGTTGGCCGCGAACGAAACGCTCGGCGATCGGAAAGGAACGCGGATCCTGGGAGATCCGCTCGTACCATGCGTCGGAGAAGGCGGGGGCCTTCCACTGTTCGATGAAGAATGCCGCACCGCGCTGGACGCTGGTCAGTAGCCAGCGGGCGAGTTCCGACGGGTTGGATGTTGCACTACCGACATCGCTTGCGAGCTGGAGAAGCTTGGGGAAGTCCGCGCCAGGGTCGATCAGGGCCGCCTCGAGCCAGCCATCGATTCGGGTTTGGGCTGCGGCAGGAACTTCAAAGGTGAACGTACCGCCTTCGATCCCGGCGACAAGCCGGCGCCCTTCGTCGATCAGTCGCGCAGCCGTTTCCATGCCCCATTCAGCATACGGTTGCGGGAGGGATGTGAGCGCGATCAGTAGAGTCGCAAAGGCCGACTCATGGCGAAACCAGTTTTCCTTCAGATGTTTCTCGAAACCCGCACGCACGCTCGGATGTGCGAAGGCGACCGAAGTGGTCGGCTGACGCAGATGACGCGCGGCGATCATCGTGTCGATCAGCTTGTCGAGATTGATGGCGAGTCCTGGCGCGGCGATGCGCAAGGACCGCATCAGCGCGACGAGCGTCATGCGGTCGAACGATCCTCGTGTCGCCAGCACGCCCCAAATGATGGCGGATTGGCCGGTCGTGTCCGAATGGGTCAGATAGCGGTCAACCGCTCCTTCGACCGCATCCCGATGCGCGACACCAACAAGGCGATGCAGCCATTGCCCGTCATTCTCGCCCTCGCAGCGACCGGACAGGATGTTGGCGAAGAACAGGTCAAGCTCGAGCGGCTTTTCCAGCACGCGCAGGACATCTGGCCTGAAGCTGAGCGCCTTCGACTGAAGGTGAGGTGGGAGGATATCCATCCGCTTGTCGTAGATTTCGGCGAGCTGGCCGTTGAGATAGTGATCGGCTTCAAGCTCGATCGACCAAGGCGCGAGTCCTTCGAGGGCGTGCGCGCCGCTCAACATATCGCTCCGGGACGTCACGACGAACTGGTTATCGGGATGGGCATCGCGCAGCATTCGCGGAAGCTGCTCCGTCCACGTTTCTGAGCCAATTCGTAGGCTGTTCTGCCCCCATGGATCTTCGAGATAGAAGAGCTTCGGCCCGGTCTGTATGATCTGCCGGATACTCGATGGGTCGCTGTTCGGATTGACTACAACTATATCGAGTGCGCCGTTGCGCTTGCGCGCCTGATCGCACAGCGCGCGTGCAGCTAGCGTCTTGCCCGTGCCGGATGATCCGGCAATCACGACCGCGTTCTTCTTCTCGATCTGACGGATCATGTCGGGGAAGTTTGTCGGCTCGACGAAGGCGTCGAGTTCCGCGACACTTGCCAGGAATCCGCCATGGCCACGGATCGTGCCGAGCAAATCGTTATAGGCCCAGACCCCCGGCGAGGTGCCGCGCATTCGGGCCTTGGCTTCCTCCCGAAGCGTAGCGAGGCACGTTCCTTGCCGATCTTTGGGCACTCGCAGAATAGTGGTCAGGATATGTTCGATCTCATATTCGAGGAGCTTCGGCGTCAGGCCGGCATAAATTGCGATGCGTCCATCCGGCGCGTCGGGCAGGATCTCGCGTAGCGATTCCGGAAAATCGTCATGCCCTGGCTGCTCCTCGAAATCCCCGACCAGGAGATTCCGAGCCACGCCCGAGACATCAGCATTCGTCACCAAGAGATAGCGAACATCGGGATCAACCAAATGGTCCTTAGCCGGCGTACGTCGTTTTCCATGCTTGAGCAGCCGCTCGAACGCGTCGACCGACCAGGGATCACCGCGGCGCAGCTTTACCTGCATGATGATCCGGGTAGCAACGCCTAATTGCGCCATCGCTTCGACATGACCGGGATCGTCTTCCTCGAGCTCCACCTCGATATCGTCAGCATTCGCCGGCTCGATCGTAATGCGTGACGCCGATTTGGTCACAAAGAGGATACGCAAGGCCGCAAAGATCGAGACATCGAGCTGATAGTCATAGCCCGCGAGAGCGGCAGAAGCTCCAGTATTAGTCCTCTGGGCGCGGGCTGTATTGGCTGGCTTGGTCATTGGCGCACATTAGACCAGTTCGGGCAATGGAAGTCAGTATAGAGAATGCCAGCGACGTTGATCTCGGAATACCTATCGACTGAGCCCCTGAACGTCTGGTGTCCAAGAAGGTACTGCGGACCTAAGCGGTCGGGTACCTGAACGTCGGCAATGGCCGACCAACAGTCTGTTGCCACTCGCATGAGGCCGGAACTCGGCCACTGCCGCCATTGGACACCTGCTGATTGAGAGGCCGCAGTAGTTCGGATTGCCGCCGCTCAATCAGATTTTAAAAAAATCTTGGCCCAATAAAACTGAGCGGCTGCTTATCGAAAACCTCTACTCACCCTTTGTGCCCATACCGGCCATCCAGCTTTCTCCAGAGCTGCCTGTCAGCCAAACTCAGGTTCAGCGAACTGGGCTGCTCCGAAGCTGCCATTTGCGACCTCACCTTGCCGGCCATCAGCCGACGTTCGATGCTTCCGAACTGCGGCCATCCAAACGACAGCTGTACTTTGGAAGCGGCCGGAAGGCCAATTCACACAACTCGGCCGAAGCCGACCTTGGATATCTCTCCAGACTCGGGCGGCAATGTGCCGGTTACCTGCCGTTCAGCCGAAAATCGCGTTGAAGGGCTGCTTGCCGATCAGGTGAACTCACACTACCGACCCGGTCCTTCGAGCAGTCTCCGGTTAGCGGGCAGGTAACAAAGTACAGCAGTCGTTCGAGCGGATTGCTCACTGGCAAGACCTCGGCCTTTGCGATCGTAAACTTTGAATTCGGCTCGAATGACCGATTGGCGCCTCAGGCCAGGGCATACTTCCTCACACGCAAGATGACTAAAGCGCCACTAAAGATTCCGTGAGTGCGATGCGCGTGGATACGGCATTCAGCGCGATGAGATGGATCATTTGATTTACAGTGGTGCAACAGTCGGTCAGGATCTTCACCGAATATTTCTCGGCTGCTTTCGAGATCGCGGTGTGGGTAACGCAGTTCTGCGTCATCATTCCGCAAACCAACAATTCCTCGACTCCAAGCTTTGACAGTGTTTCTTCCAGAGCGGTGTGGTGGAAACTGTCAGCAAACGTCTTGGTAATAATGATGCCATCCGGCGCAGCCGTCAGGATGCGAGGGTGGATATCCACACCAGTTGTCCCCGCGTTGAAGAAAGGGGCGATGCCCATTGAGGCATCCGCGATGTGCTGAACAAGAATGACTGGAATATTTTTTGTCAGTGCTTTAGCGATTGCAACCTCTGTATTCGCCAGAATGACGTCAGTGTTCCACAATGGAAATTTTCCATCAGGGAAGTAATCGTTTTGCAGGTCAATTACGATTAAGGCTTGTTTGGACATGATGAACTCCAAGAGTGGTTGGGCAGGTGGATTCTGGTAGATTCAACCTGTCTTAGAAAGCGGCCCGAACGACAAACTACGGTAATATCAGGCCATTAGCGTTACGCGTGAATTCTTCGCCATGTCGAGCCCCACCATTGCCGTTGTCGCGTTCGATCAAATCAGCCCGTTTCACCTATCCGTGCCATGCGTTGTCTTTGGCGAGGCACATCCCGGCATGCCGCTTTTCAACTTCAAGGTCTGCGCAACCGAACCCGGCCCCATCAACACATCGGCAGGCTTTTCGCTGGGGATAAACCATGGTCTATCGGTGCTGAAAACAGCGGATACGATCATCGTTCCGAGTTGGCGTGATCCCACTGAGCGCCCTCCCGAGTCATTGCTGAACGCCTTGTTGGTTGCGCAGAGAAGAGGCGCACAGATCGTTGGGCTGTGTCTTGGCGCGTATGTATTGGCCGAGGCGGGGCTATTGGATGGGCGGCGCGCGACAACTCACTGGGCGTATGCGCAGGATTTCGCACAACGCTACCCACTGATTAACGTCGATGCAGATGTACTATATGTGGAGGACGAGAATATTCTGACCTCGGCGGGGACGGCCGCGGGCATTGACTGTTGCTTGCACATGGTACGTCAGCAGTACGGCGCCGAGTCAGCCAACAGTGTGGCAAGACGGCTCGTCGTCCCGCCACATCGGCAGGGCGGACAGGCACAATTCATCGAACAACCGATACCGACTAGCGCAAGAAGCTCGCGACTCTCGGAAGTGATCGACTGGGTACGGAGCAATCTGGATCAAGCTCATACTGTGGACAGCCTTGCCAATCGCGCCTTGATGAGTCGTCGAACTTTTACGCGACAATTTCGGCAATTGATGGGGATGACTGTCGTTGAATGGCTCCATGCCGAACGACTCTCACTGTCCCAGCGACTGCTGGAAAGCAGCGAGTACTCCATAGATGCTATTTCGGCACTTGTCGGTTTTGGGTCGCCGGAATCACTCCGGCTTCATTTCCGTCGAGCGTTTGGAGTATCTCCGATCGCGTGGCGAGCCACATTCAAGGGGTGAACCTATAACTCTCTGTGAGCATGTGACTGGGCCGCATTGCAGAACGGTCGCCTAGAAACAGGTGCTGTGTGCAGGAGTCATCGACCTAGATTGATGATGCAAGAGCTGCGATGGCACCCCGCAGCCATTGCAAACCAGGATCCTTGTCTGTTTGTGTGTGCCAATACATCGCTACCTCAAAATCAGGCACGTCGATCACGGGTTTCATCACACACATGTGCTGAGGCAATTGCATGCGCTCGATCAATCGGGCAGGCACATTGAAAGCCCAGTGTGCCGCGCAAGCCAATTCGATGGCACTCGCAAAGCTGCGAGCACGGCAGGGGATATGGCGCTGATGTTGGCTCAGCCCGGCATCTACAGGGTTCGGCTCAGGCTCGCCGGTTGCCAGCACGACATGATGCAGATTCAGATAGCGATCCTTCGTTAAAGGCAGTGCCGATTTGGGTAACAGGGTTAAGAAGGATTCGCGCAGCAGCAGTTTGCGCTTCGCCCAGAGAAAGGTGCCTTCGGGCGAGAGCAAGGCCAACTCCGCCACTTTGTTTTCCAATCCTCCTACACCAAGATCGCCGCCATTTAGTAAATGCAGGCTTACACCGGGTGCGCTTTCGCGTAATTGCTGTACCAACGGAACTAAGAGGGTCGTGATTTCATAGTCAGTGCATGCGATACGAAAGGCGCGCTCACTACGGCACGGATCGAAAACGGCTGGATTACTCAGTTGCGTGATGCGGCGCAAGATATCGTCAAGTTCCGGCATCAGGTCAAGAGCACGGCTGGTCGGCACCAGGTCACGCCCCACCGGCGTGAGTAACGGATCCCCTAAGGCCTGACGTAACCGAGCCAAGGAGCGACTCATGGCCGATGCGGTTACACCGCAGGCGATCGCGGCAGCGGATACCTGACTGTGCTTGAGTAACATTTGCAGGGCCACTAACAGATTCAAGTCCAGGCCCGAGGCTTCAATTTTGCGCATTTTACGATTGAGTTGTGTTCACTATTTGTACGATACAGGTGCACTATAATCATGCCACAAAAAATATGTCGTTAATCTTTTACATGGACTGCCTCATGAAAATCGCATTGTTCGCCTTACTCGTAATCGCAATCTCCACACCGCTTCATGCTGAATCTGGCACCACGGGTCGCAACAAGGAAATCGTTACCAATTTCTTTGACCTCGCCTTTACTGAGCGTAAGCCCACCCAGGCAGCACTGAAATACATTTCAGCCACTACCTATATTCAGCACAACCCAGAAGGCAAAGACGGCCGCGACACCTTTATTAACGGTTTTGCCAAGTACGTCGAGAACGGCACCTTGCGCTGTACCCGCAAGCGCACCATTGCTGAAAACGATCTCGTGGCGATACACAACCACTGCATCGACAACCCCGCCGACCCCAAGGATCGGGGCCAGGCGTTTGTCGACATTTTCCGAGTGCAAGACGGGAAAATTGTCGAGCATTGGGACGTTGGGCAGGCTGTGCCCGAAAAATCAGAAAACTCCAACACCCTGTTTTGAAATAGATTCATGACAAATCGCCGTCGTTTTCTTCAAGTGGCCACCAGCGCCCTCCTTTTGGCCAACTCCAGGCCGTCATTGCAATTGCATGCAAGCGCCAGTTGACAATATGCTGCACTGCAGTAAAGTGGCGCCAGAGTTTCCACTGGAAATACCAAGCAAAATGCGTAGTGCCACAAGAACGAAGGGATCAGAGACCACTCGTCCAACGTTCCACCACGGGAAGCTACGGGCAGAGTTAGTAGGTTCAGCACTGACGACCGTCGAGACACTCGGCCACGAATCGCTCTCGGTTCGCGATGCGGCTCGCTTAATTGGCGTCACGCATACCGCGGCGTATCGGCATTTCGCCGATCGAGATGCGCTTCTCGCTGCCGTGACCAGCCAAGGGTTTCGGGCCATGCGGGGGACGATTCTGCGCGGCTTGAAGCGTGGCGGCGAGGACGCCGTGGAGCGGTCGATACAGGGCGGTGTTGCGTGCGTCGTGTATTGCGTGGAGCATGCCCGACTCGTGCGTCTTATGGTCGCCGCAGGTTCACGCAGACCGGCGACTCGTGCAAACTTGAGGCAGCGAGACAGCTCTGCTTCGACCTCCTCGTCGCCGTAGTGATGGACTGCCAGAAACAGAGGCGATTCGTCCGCGGCGATCCAAAGATCATGACAGTCGCGATCTGGGCCCAAATCTACGGTCTCGCGCAGCTCATTGCCGAAGGCATGCTCGGCCGGGATTTGACCAAGCGCAAGGTCAAGGAGCTTGCCTGCATCGTGGAACGAATGCTCGTCACGGGTCTTATGCAGCGTGATGACGAGGAAATCGCAGGGGAACCTTCATGAGTCTTTCTCGCAAGCAACTCGGACGACTCAGGCCGCTGACCCCGTGCAATTTCGATGCGCGGTGGAAGGCGGTGACGCGGCAGGCGAGGCGCACCCACCTTTCCGAGACACCGGCTGCGCTAGGTAACGTCACCCTGCCGGCGCCCTTGCCGGCGCTTAACCTTGACTTCGCGCTGCTGCTGCAACAGCCGAACTTCAACCGCTATCGCACCGCAGTCACGTCTCCGCCCTACACCGGCGCACAGATCTCGCAGGGCATCGCTGCCGCAGAAACCGCGGTCGACGCGGCGCAAACCAGCGTCAAGAGCCTCCACTCGTTCGCCAACAATGCGCAAGCGTCCCCAGTCGCAATCCATTTGCGACGGTCCTTTGCCGCAGGTGGCAGTAATCAGAGGTTGCAACTTCCACGAGAATCGACCCTAGGCCCGTGACGAGGCCGAGGACAGCAGAAATCGATGAACAACCTTCCCACCACCTGCTCTTTGCATGCTGTCACGCGCCTGCCAGTCTTGGCTGCAGTCGCAGTGATGGTGACGGGCTGCGCCTCGATGGCGCCGTCCTACGACACTCCCTCCTTGCCAGTGTCATCCACGTTCGCGGCCGATGTCGTACAGCAAGGCGCAAGCGTTGCTGCCATCGGCTGGCGCGAGTATTTCACCGACCCGCAACTGCAAACGGTGATCAAACTGGCCCTGGACAACAACCGCGATCTGCGCACGGCGGTGCTGCGCGTTGAAGAAGCGCGTGCCACGTACGGCATCCAGCGCTCGGAGCTGTTTCCTACCATCGGCGCACAGGCCGGCGAGGACCGTTCGCGCACACCGGCTGACCTGAACATCACCGGCAAGCCGCTGATCGCCAGCCAGTATCAGGTTGGATTGGGCCTGTCGAGCTGGGAAATTGATTTCTGGGGCCGCATTCGCAGCCTGGAGGATGCGGCGCTGGAAAATTACCTGGCCACGGATGCCGCCAGGCGCGCAGCCAGCATCGGCCTGGTCGCGCAAGTGGCCAACGCCTACCTGGCACTGCGTGGACTCGACGAGCGCATCACGCTGGCACGCCAGACCATCGCCAGCCGCGAAGAGAGCTTCCGCATCTTCACGCGCCGCGTTGAGGTGGGGTCGACCTCACGGTTCAACCTGACCGAGGTGCAAACACTGCTGACCCAGGCCCAGGCACTTGGCATCCAACTCGAACTGGCGCGTGCAGCTCAGTTCAACGCCCTTACCTTGCTGATCGGAGCTCCGGTGGACCTCCCCCCGGAGCAAGGCCAAGTCGATGAACGCAACACGTTTCGCGAACTGCGCCCTGGCCTGCCGTCCGATCTGCTGATCCAGCGACCCGATATCGTCGCGGCCGAGCATCAATTGAAAGCCGCGAACGCCAATATCGGTGCGGCTCGCGCGGCATTCTTCCCGCGCATCGCGCTGACCAGTTCGTTTGGTACGGCGAGTGCGGAACTTGATGGCCTGTTCGCTGCGGGCAGCCAGGCCTGGATTTTTTCCCCGAGCATTTCGCTGCCCATTTTCGACGGCGGACGCCGGCGCAACACGCTGAGTCTGACCGAAGTGCGCAAGGACATGGCCGTCTCAAACTATGAGAAAACGGTGCAGACCGCCTTCCGCGACGTCGCCGACGCACTGTCTGCGCGCCTCTGGCTGGAGCGTCAGGTTTCGATTGCGCGGACTGCCCTGACGACCCAGATCGAGCGTGCACGCCTGTCGCAATTGCGTTACAACAACGGCGCTTCAGCCTTTCTGGATGTACTCGCCGCCCAGCGCGACCTGCTCGACGCCGAGCAACAACTCGTGCAAACACGCCGTGCCCTGTTGAGCAGCCACGTCAGTCTGTATGCCGCCCTGGGTGGCGGTTCGATCGATTTCGCTTCGATTCCCGCAACCGACACTCCTAACGTCTCATCAGGCGAGCGCACCCCATGAACCCCGTCACTCCACCCGTCACGCCACCCGTCACTCCACCTGCAACCCCGCCAGTCACCTCGCCGCGCGAAAGGTGGAAGAAATGGCTGATACCCACGGTGGTCGTCGCCTTTCTCGTGGTAGTGGCCCTGGTGGCCTGGCAAATGCTGCGCGAGAAAGGACCTGGCGAAGGATTCGTAAGTAGCAACGGCCGCATCGAGGCGACAGAAATCGACGTATCCACCAAGTTCAGCGGACGTGTGCAGGACATTCTCGTTTCGGATGGCGAATTCGTCACAGCCGGCCAGACGTTGGCGCACATGCAGATTCAAACACTTGAAGCGCAGCGCGACGAAGCTCAGGCGCGGCACCAGCAATCGGTGACTGCAATTGCCAGCGCCGAGGCGCAGGTTGCAGTTCGTGAAAGCGACCGGCAAGCCGCACTGGCCCTCGTCGCCCAGCGTGAGAGCGAACTCGACGCCGCGCAACGTCGACTGGCGCGCTCGGAGACACTGACCCGAGAAGGCGCATCATCGGGGCAGGAACTCGACGATGATCGGGCCCGTGTGCGTAGCGTGCAGGCCGCCGTCGTCGCGGCGAAGGCTCAGGTCCAGGCCGCGCAAGCCGCCATCACGGCGGCGCGTGCGCAGGTGGCCGGGGCGCGCTCGACCGTCGAAGCCGCTCAGGCCACCATCGTACGCATCAAGGTCGACATCGACGACAGCGCACTTACCGCGCCGCGTGACGGTCGCGTGCAATACCGCATCGCCCAGCCGGGCGAAGTGCTGGCGCCCGGTGGCAAGGTGCTCAACCTGGTGGATTTGGGCGACGTCTACATGACCTTCTTCGTTCCCGAAGCGTCTGCCGGCAAACTGGCGTTGGGCAGCGAAGTGCGCATCGTGCTGGACGCGGCACCACAGTACGTAATCCCGGCCAAGATCTCGTTTGTGGCCAGTACCGCGCAGTTCACCCCAAAAACGGTCGAGACCGCGAGCGAACGACAGAAGCTGATGTTCCGCGTCAAGGCCCAGATCGACCGCGACCTGCTGCAAAAGAATCTCAAGCAGATCAAGACGGGTCTGCCGGGCATGGTCTGGTTGAAACTCGATGCGCAGGCCCAGTGGCCGGCAGCACTGGCGGTGAAGGTGCCGCAGTGACGTCAGAATCACCCGGCGTTGAACCACCTGTCTCCCGACTGGCCGGCATCAACCTGAACTACGGCAAGACACGGGCGCTCGACAACATCACGCTGGACATCCCGGCCAACCGCATGGTCGGCCTTATCGGCCCCGACGGTGTGGGCAAGTCGAGTCTGCTGGCGCTGCTGGCCGGTGCGCGTGCAATACAGCAAGGTCATCTGGAGGCGCTTGGTGGCGACATGACGAGCAAGCGCCATCGCGATACCGTCTGTCCGCGCATTGCCTACATGCCGCAAGGTCTGGGGAAAAACCTCTATCCGACGCTATCGGTCGAGGAGAACCTGCAGTTCTTTGGCCGCCTGTTCGGCCACAACTCCGCCGAGCGCCGTCAGCGCATCGACGAGTTAACGACCAGCACCGGACTGCAGCCGTTCCTGTCGCGCCCGGCCGGCAAGCTCTCGGGCGGCATGAAGCAGAAGCTGGGCTTGTGCAGCGCGCTGATCCACGACCCTGACCTGTTGATTCTGGACGAGCCCACCACCGGAGTCGACCCGCTTTCACGCAAACAATTCTGGGATCTGATCGATCATATCCGTAGCGAACGCAGCGGCATGAGCGTGGTTGTCGCGACGGCCTACATGGAAGAAGCCGAGCACTTCGACTGGCTAGTAGCGATGGACGCTGGCAAGGTATTGGCCACCGGCACACCGACCGAACTGCGCACGACTAGCCAGACCGAAACGCTCGAGGAAGCCTTCATCGCCTTGTTGCCGGAGGAAAGGCGGCGCGACCACCACGCCGTGGTCGTGCCGCCCCTGGTGGCATCGGGAGATGCCGATATCGCCATCGAGGCCAAGGGCCTGACGATGCGCTTTGGGGACTTCACAGCCGTCGATCATGTGAAATTCCGCATTCGGCGCGGGGAAATCTTCGGCTTCCTCGGCTCCAACGGCTGCGGCAAATCGACCACCATGAAGATGCTCACCGGGCTGCTGCCGGCCAGCGAAGGCGAAGCCTGGCTGTTTGGCAAGAAGGTCGATCCCAACGATATCGACACGCGCCGTCGCGTTGGGTACATGTCGCAAGCCTTCTCGCTCTACGGAGAACTCTCGGTATGCCAGAACTTGGTGCTGCACGCGCGGCTGTTCCAGGTGCCCGAGGAACAGATTCGGGCGCGCGTCGACGAGATGGTGACGCGCTTTGGCCTGGGCAGTGTGCTCGACAGCATGCCCGAGAATCTCCCGTTGGGCATCCGCCAGCGCCTGTCTCTGGCCGTGGCCATGGTGCATAAGCCAGAAATGCTGATCCTCGACGAACCCACGTCGGGCGTAGACCCGGTGGCGCGCGACATGTTCTGGCAACTGATGATCGACCTCGCGCGTCAGGATCACGTGACAATCTTCATTTCCACTCACTTCATGAACGAGGCCGAGCGCTGCGACCGCATTTCGCTGATGCATGCCGGCAAGGTGCTCGTGAGCGAAAAGCCCGCAGAACTGGTTCGCTTGCGCGGCACGGAGACGCTGGAACAAGCCTTCGTTTCCTATCTGGAGGAAGCTTCGGCCAGCAACACGCAGGAAGACAGCGCGCCAGTAGCAACGCCACCACAATCGGTGTCAGTCGCAACGGCGCCAGTCAAGCCGCGCCGTTTCGGCTTCGATTTGGGCCGCGCGTTCAGCTACGCCTTGCGCGAAACGCTGGAACTGCAGCGTGACCCAGTGCGCGGCACGCTGGCGCTGCTGGGCACTGCGCTTCTCATGTTCATCATTGGCTACGGCATCAACTTGGACGTCGAGAACCTCTCGTATGCCATGCTCGATCGCGACCAGACCGTGTTGAGCCAGAACTACGCGCTCAACCTCTCAGGTTCGCGCTACTTCATCGAGAAGCCGCCAATTGCCGACTATGCCGATCTGGATCGGCGCATGCGCAGTGGCGAACTCTCGCTGGCGATCGAGATTCCACCCGGCTTTGGGCGCGACATTGCGCGCGGCACGTCCGTACAGATCGGCGCTTGGGTTGATGGCGCGATGCCCACACGCGCCGAGACTGTTCGAGGTTACGTCCAGGCCATGCACCAAATGTGGCTGGTGGATATGGCCAAGCACCGACTCGGAATTGACCTGACGCCAGCCAGTACGCTGGAAACCCGATACCGTTACAACCCCGATGTAAAAAGCCTGCCGGCCATGGTGCCGGCGGTGATCCCGATGTTGCTGATGATGATTCCAGCCATGCTGGCCGCACTGTCGGTGGTGCGCGAGAAGGAATTGGGCTCGATCATCAATCTCTACGTCACACCCGTCACGCGCAGCGAGTTCCTGCTCGGCAAGCAGGTGCCCTACATCGTGCTGGCGATGGTCAACTTCCTGCTTCTGACAGTACTGGCCGTCACGGTATTTGGTGTGCCGGTCAAGGGCAGCTTCTTCACGCTGGCCTTGGCAGCATTCATCTTCGTCATCTGTTCCACCGGTTTCGGCCTGCTGGCTTCCACCTTCACCAAGAGCCAGATCGCCGCCATGTTCGTGACCATGATCGGCACCATCATTCCCTGTGTGCAATTTGCCGGGCTGCTCAACCCGGTGTCCTCGCTCGAGGGCATGGGCGCCTTCATCGGCCGCATCTACCCGGCCACGCATTTCCTGATCATCAGCCGCGGCGTATTCAGCAAGGCGTTGGGCCTGTCCACCCTGGCCCCCACTTTCTGGCCCTTGCTGACCGCCGTACCCGTGATCCTCGGCCTGTCAATTGTGCTGCTGAAAAAACAGGAGTCGTGAAAGCATGATCCGGCGCAACAACGTATTCCGTCTGGGTGTAAAGGAACTGTGGAGCTTGGTGCGCGATCCGATCATGCTAGTGCTGATCGCCTACACCTTCACCGTCGCGATCTACGTGGCGGCCACCGCCATGCCGGAGAGCCTGCACAACGCCCCGATTGCCATCGTCGACGAGGACGGCTCGCCACTGTCCGCTCGCATCGTGTCGAGCTTCTATCCGCCGCATTTCAAAACGCCGGTCATGGTCTCACTGGCCGATATCGATCCAGGGATGGACAAGGGCGACTACACCTTCGTGCTGAACATTCCGCCAGGCTTTCAGCGGGACGTGCTGGCCGGGCGCGTGCCAGCGATACAGCTCAATGTCGATGCCACGCTCATGAGTCAGGCCTTCACCGGCAACGGCTACATCCAGCAGATCGTTGCCAGCGAAGTCAATGAGTTTGTCCTGCGGTACCGCAGCGCTCCGGCAACGCCCGTGGATCTGGCCTTGCGCATGCGTTTCAACTCCAACCTTGAACAGGCGTGGTTCGGTTCGCTTATGGAGATCATCAACAACGTGACCATGCTGTCGATCATCCTCACCGGCGCGGCGCTGATCCGCGAACGTGAGCACGGCACAATCGAACACTTGCTGGTAATGCCCGTAACCCCGGCCGAAATAATGCTGGCCAAGGTCTGGTCGATGGGACTGGTGGTGCTGCTGGCGGCGATGGTGGCGCTGGTATTCGTGGTCCAGGGCGCGTTGCATGTGCCGGTCCAAGGCTCGGTGGGATTGTTCATCGTGGCGGCGGCACTACATTTGTTCGCCACGACGTCGATGGGCATCTTTCTGGCGACGCTGGCCCGTTCAATGCCGCAGTTTGGCATGCTGCTGGTGCTGGTGTTGTTGCCTTTGCAACTGCTCTCGGGCGGCGCCACCCCGCGCGAGAGCATGCCGGAACTGGTCCAGAATGTCATGCTGGCCGCGCCCACCACCTACTTCGTCTCGGCCGGACAAGCCATTCTTTACCGCGGTGCGGGCATCGATGTGGTGTGGCCGCAGTTCCTGGCAATCCTCGCCATCGGCAGCGTACTGTTCTTCGCGTCTCTGGCGCGCTTTCGCAAGACCATCAGCCAGATGGCCTGACCTTGCCATTCAACTACCAATGAGAGTCCATGAGCACCGCTACCACTCGTCGCCTCCCACCAGTCGTGGACGCGCCTGCCAAATGGGTTCTTTGCGACTGTCAAGCGTTCTCGTGACCGCGGGCTTGAGCCACGCCAGCGCCGATTGCACGATACCCAGCACACCGCGCTACTCGCCCACTCGCTGGGCTTCGGCCTGTGGTGCCTGCGCTGCCAGTTCGACTGATCGCTGCGGTGAAGTGCGAGGTGGTCATGGGCGAACAACTGTCAAGAACGGAGAGAAGAAGATGAATGTCGTACTGCCACATGCACTGGATCTATCCGGCAAACGCGGGCTGATCACCGGCATCGCGAATGACCAAAGTATCGCCTGGGGCTGCGCCAAGGCCATGCACGAATTGGGCGCGGAGTTGGCGGTAACCTACGCGACGGCAAAGGCACAATCCTATGTGCGTCCGCTAGCCGAACAACTCGGCTGCCCAATCTTCATGCAATGCGACGTGCAGCAACCCGGCCAACTCGAAGCCGTGTTTCGCGAGATCGAAGCTCGCTGGGGACGACTGGACTTTCTGCTGCATTCGATTGCGTTCGCACCACGAGAGGATCTGCATGGGCGCGTTATCGACTGCTCCCGCGAGGGTTTCGGTCTGGCAATGGATGTTTCATGTCACTCGTTCATTCGCATGGCCAAACTCGCTGAGCCGTTGATGACGCGCGGCGGCTACCTGCTCACCGTCACCTACATAGGCGCCGACGAGGTCATTCCGAACTACAACATCATGGGGCCGGTTAAGGCGGCTCTCGAAGCCACGTCGCGCTACCTCGCGGCCGAACTCGGCCCCCAGGGCATGCGCGTGCACGCGATCTCGCCTGGGCCGTTGGCCACGCGCGCCGCCTCGGGCATCACGGATTTCGATGCGTTGTTGGAGACCGCAGCTTCGCGTGCTCCACTGCGGCGTGTGGTCCGCATCGAGGAAGTCGGCGCCCTCGCCGCATTTCTCGTTAGTGATGTGGCATCGGGCATGACCGGCAACGACTGTTTCGTCGATGCCGGCTACCACATCACCGGGTAACTCAATATGTCGAAACCGCGTGCAAACAAGAGATTGACGGCGCTGGTGCTGCAGGGTGGTGGCGCGCTCGGAGCCTACGAGTATGGCGTCGTCAAGGCGCTTTACGAACAACCGGGATTCAAGCCGAGCGTGGTCACCGGCGTCTCGATCGGCGCATTCAGCGCCGCGATTCTCGCCGGCTCCAAGGGCGACCCGGTCGAGACCCTCGGCGAAATGTGGCGCCGGTTTACCTTGCCGGATTCGCTGATGGTGCCCGACCAGATCGAGAGCTACTTCTCGCTCTTCGGCAACTCGGGCATGTACACCTTCAATCCACGCTATCTGGTGGCACCGTTTCTTGCCACCAGCGTCTATGACACGACGCCCTTGCGCAACGCACTCGAAGAGTGGATCGATGTGGACAAGCTGAACACAGCGGAAATGCGCGCAATCGTCACGGCAGTCGATGTGCAGACCGGCGAGTTGCACGCGTTCGACAACCGCAATAGCCTTACCATCGACCATGTCCTGGCGAGCGGCAGCCTGCCCCCCGGGTTTCCGATGACCAAAGTGGACGACGCCTACTATTGGGACGGAGCCTTGGTCTCTAACACCCCGTTGAGTGCCGCCCTGAACGCAATCGAGCAGATCGGCGAGAACGACGCCGAAACCGACATCGAAGTCGTCGCGGTCGAGTTGCTCGGGCAAAAGCGGGCCGTGCCGACAAACATGACCGAAGTAGTGGGGCGCATCTTCGAGATCCTGTTCTTCAGCAAGCTGCGATTCGATCTGAAGCTGTTCGAGCAACTGAATCAGCATCTCGATCTGCTGCATCAGCTGGATGCGCTGGTGCCCGAAGACAGCGCGCTGCGTGAACATCCGGCCTATAAGCGCTTGCGTCGCCACCGACGAGTCGACCGATTCTTGCTGATTAGTAATAGTCACGAGGAGACCGCGGCCGGCGCGGCGGATTTCTCCAAAGCGTCAATCGAGCGGCGCATTGGGCAAGGCTACGAGGACGCGAAAGACGCGCTTCAACGGCACGACTGAATCGCCCGGGCAGCACTACGAACCAAAATCTATCTGACTGGAGCACGTTGTGAACAAACCGAAACATGGAAACTTTCCCGAAGTCGGCGTCCCATTCCTGTGGCCGCTTTCCGTGCTTGCCAGAATCGGGGGTGAGGAAGCGGATTTCCTCGAACGGCGGGCGAAATTTCTCGCCGAGATCGAGAAGACCCAGGTTGAGCGTCCCGACCCGGAATGGGCGACGCCCAACACAGTGGCAACCGAACTGCACACCTTGAGATTGCGACGGTTCTCAGACCACGAAACAGACACTGCGACCCTCGTCCTCGCACCATACGCTGGACACACTTCGACGATCGCCGACTTCGCGCCAGGCCAGAGCCTGGTCGAAACGCTAATGAAGAACGGCTTACGCCGGGTCTTCGTCACTGACTGGAAGAGTGCCACCACGGAGATGCGCGATTACGACATAGACAACTATCTGGCAGACCTCAATGTTTGCGTCGACGACATCGGGGGTTTTGTGCATCTGATCGGTCTATGCCAGGGCGGTTGGCTGGCGTCGATGTATGCCTCGCGCTTTCCGGGAAAGGTGAAGAGCCTGACTGTGGCAGGCTCGCCGATCGATACCGACGCCGGGGAGGGGGAGATCAAGGACTATGCAAGAAAACTGCCGGTATCGTTCTTTGAAGAACTCGTCGCACTTGGTGGCGGTGTGTTGCAGGGCCGCTTGATGCTACGCGGATTCAAGAACATGCACCCGGAGCAGCAATACGTGACCAAGTACGCTGATCTCTATCAGCACATCGGCGAACCCGAGTATCTTGCGAGGTTCGAGCAGTTTGAGCGCTGGTACGAAAAGACGCTCGATTTGCCAGGTCGGTGGTATCTGCAGGCAATCACCCAACTGTTCAAGGAGAATCGGTTCTTCAAGGGTGAGTTCATCGGTCTCGGACACACGCTGCAACTGAGTGCAGTGAAGTGCCCAGTCTACCTGCTGGCGGGAGAGCAGGACGATATCACGCCACCAGCTCAGGTATTCAATGCCGAGCAGCGGCTCGGCAGCGGGCCGAAATTGATCGTCAAGGATTTGGCTTCCGGCGGCCATATCGGACTGTTCATGGGACGAACGGCGTTGGACAACAACTGGACCAAGATTGCCGCCTGGATTCGTGGCAACTGAACAGGCAATGTGGCAACCGTACAGAAGTGCGGAAGGCCGCAATCCGCGTAACTCCATGTGTTCGTGCTTCGCCGGCCGCGCTCTGCCCTGAGCTTCCCAAGGCTTGAGGCGCCTTGCGAGTGACTGAAACAAAGCAATGTCACGGCGTCGCCAGCGAGTACCAAATCGTTGGATGCGAATGGCTGCTTCGCTAAGCTTCGACTGTCTCCTCCGGGCTGTACAGCGCCGTTCAACGATTCTGGCATCCTACTTCCGGTTTGGGCACGGATGCGACTGTCCTCTCTTTAGATTCATCGCCGGAAAACAGTCGGTGAAATTCAAATTCCCTGAAGCAGCCATTCGTCACTGAGTGCAAGGTGCCCATTGCTGGCCTGCAGCGCTCTGGTAAATGCTAAGGTTTGGCTGAACCGTCCAATCGAGAGCAACCATCTTTCCCGTTCTTTGATGCGGCGGCATCCAGTCGGACTATTGCAAGGCCTCCTTCGACGGCACACGCCTAGGGGCGGAGATTTGGAAGATCATCCACATTGCAGCCTTTGAGGGATCGCGAAAGACTAAACGCGGAGCGAACCTTCCGCGTTGCTTGATATGGCCATAGAATATTTGCTTGCAAATTATATGAAATGCACAAAGCGTACACATGGCGAACCCGCATAAAGAAGAAGTCGAATTTCAACGCCTCCTTGATCGAGCAAATCACGGCGATGCCGATGCCCAGTTTGCTATCGGCCTCCGCTACAGGCATGGTATTGGGGTTGATAAAGACAT
>WBZU01001289.1_pt1 | contig 19093 bp, 8 predicted proteins | sample 5204311 | NCBI WGS metagenome assembly WBZU01 (sample SAMN12344359, study PRJNA552823) | activated sludge metagenome | biome: Activated sludge suspended growth; feature: Nitrification reactor; material: Wastewater; isolation source: activated sludge from nitrification reactor of wastewater treatment... | reverse complement strand
GAAATTGGAAAGCTGCCGCTCAAATGCGTCAGGCCTGAGTTTTCCCGCCGGACATACTTGACCGGCGGCTAACCAACGTTGAGCTGTCGCTCGATCGGCTCACGCCCAATGACCGCTGAGGCCGATGAGCTGGCTTAGGAAATTGCTAGCGCGGCAAAATGTGGTGGCCGTAGGTTCGACCGAAGGCATATCTGTGCCGTTCAAATCCGAAGGCATAACCGTTCCATTGTGGAATGAATATGCCTCTAGGGACAATACTGCAGTCTGCTTCGGTGATATTCGAGATACTTCTCGTGCGCAGGTGCCAGCCAGCGCAGCTTCTGTTCAGATGTCAGCCCCAGTGCCGCAAGGTCGGCTGCGGTTAAAGTATCGGAAATTAGGATTTTCCCGACACCATCGAAGCTGATCAAAAATTTGTCGAACAGCGCGTCAAGATTGGCGGACAGCAAAAAACCATTGAATACATCAAGACGTTCGGCATCTGATGCGCACTCTGCCCAGGGTTTTGCATGGCTGGCGCGCAGTACTGCAGGCAGAGCGATACCGGTGACCGCACAAGCGGAGCCCCAATAATCAAGCATAGCCTCTCTAAATTTCTGCTGGCCGACGCGTTGCCGAACCAGTCGCTCAATCTCTGTGCCTTGCAGGGTTGCCGGTAGGGCAGCTATTTCATCGCTCACTGCTTGCGTATAAGCATTCACCGCAGCATTCGGCAATGCTCGAGCCAACCCGGCAATACGACGCAGTAGGGTTGCTAGTGCAGCTTCCGTTGATACAACAAAGCTAGCGTTACCATTGGCGGACAAGGGAAAGTTGCGTGTCAGTTCGGGTTGCAGCGAAGGGGATGCCGATTCGATCTGCACTTCAAACTGTTTGGCTGGCGCAGAAACGCAGATAACCGTCTTGTGTCTCGCCGATGCCAGAGTGATCGCTTCTTCGGTGGCAGAAAGCAGATGCTCAAAGCCATTGTCGTTGCCGATTTTTTCCAGCAAGGCTTGCTGTAGTGGGTTCATCCTGCGTGTCCGCCGCCCCTAGAAAGCCGGTTCCATTCAATTTGACGCCGGCGCCAGTGTTCGGAAATCGTCTGGGTGAAGTCCTGGCGCACCAACTTTGCTCGGTTCTGGCACCAATCTCTGGAATCCTGGCGAATGATGATCCCTTCCAGCGGACCTGAACGGAAACGGCTGTGGTCGGATTGCAGCAGCGCTTTCAATAGCGGCAGCGTCTGATGGCCACGCCGTAACTCCGGCACTGTGAAAAGCCCAAGGTTCTCCGCCAGTGCATTACGTCGCTTGCTGCTCCAGAACTTGCCCACCTGACGGTCATAGACATCGAACAACAAAAACCAGTCGGGCAGATTGCCATAATCGAGTGAATGCCGGGCGGCACACCATTCGCCAAAGAGCATCAAAGTTGGCGTCAGGGCAGTGGCAATGGTTTCACTATGTTGGGCCAGCCAAGCCGGTAGACGAGAAAACTGGCCGGCATGCGGCTCGTTTAGGTATTGGCCGCGATTCTGGGCGCGCAGACTACCGTCTTGGGCCAGCGAAAATCCAAGATTGGCGCCGTCCAGCTTTTCCTCCAGTACCACGTCACCTGCTAGCAGAGCCTTGACCTCGGCGGGCGAGAGCACCTTGTCGTCACGCGGCGCCCCTTCTGCCAACCAAGCGATATGCGGGGTGTGGGGGAAACGGAAGAAATCGGTCACGGCTTACTACTAGGCAATGCAGGGGTTGGTTTGTTTGGGAATTTATTGCGATAAAACTGACAGGCGTCAGTTGGGCAAAGGAATTCTACGTTAACTCCTTTGGCCTGCAGCGCAGGCCACCAATTCAGCCATTTGCAGTCTGCAGCTTGCCATACCGGCGGTTTCTCAGTGTGGGCATGAGCAACCGCTGCGAACTTCCTATCAGGCGCATCGAAGTTCGGCTGCAGGGCATGGTCAGGAAACTCGTCAAAATAATTTGATACTGTTTCGGTTAGCGGTATCTGCTCGACATGGCTTGAGTTGCCTGCATTGCGAAGTAGCCATTTCAAAAAAACATCGCCAACGCCCTTTGGGGGAGTTAGCTGCGTCTTGTGTTGGTACTCGCCCAGTATCCGATACCCATCGTCTATCACTGTGACGCCAGACTTCTCCATGGCTTGCAAGCGCGTTACGCATTCGGTAACACAATCCTCCGATACGTCGGTATGCTGTCCATTGGCCACCAGCAGTACGTTTGTGTCGATAACTGCTTTCATTACGTACCGCTCTGCTTGCTGCGCTCTCGCTTGCGTTGCATTGCAGCCAAAGTGCGGCCGGCAATATCGGCCATTTCGTCACCGAAGAAATTCTCGGGCCAGTTCTCGATTTCGCCATACATATTGAGCTGAAGTAGCTCCAGTTTCGTGGTGGAGCCTGCTCGGTGGCAAAAGTAAACTGCCACATCCTCTGACGATACAGTTCCTTCTGCAACTCGGCGTTGTAGTCGGTTCAGGAAGTGTTCGGAGTGACTTTCGACGATCAGTTGAACATTGCGTGCCTTGCCGTTTTCTCGGGCTTGGGTGGCGGAAATGAAGACATCTGCTAGTTCGGCTTGCACCTGCGGGTGCAAGTGAATTTCCGGCTGCTCCATCCAGATGGTTGAGTTCGGTGGGCAGTAGAAGGCCTGAACCAATGCGGGCAGAACCTGGGAAACCCCAAACCCAACGTCGGTGATTTTTACTTCGCTGGATGTCGGGTGAACTTTGACCAGAACTTCGTATTCTTTACGACCTTCAGCAACTGCCTTGACGGTGAAACTGTTAATGATTCCGAGATCTTTCAGCCACTGGGCAATGAATTCGTCGAATCGGGCCTGAGGCCTTTTGGGGCCTCGATTAAGCCTTCTCTCTTGGGCGCTGGCGGCCAAAATGGCTGCTACAGAAAATTCGCCTTTTTGCCCGACACTCTCCGGCGTTTCTCCGGACCAAGAGTAAATCCGTTTCGGATGTTCGCGCAAAGGACCAAGGTAATAGACGCTGCTTAGAGCAGCCTCGGTGCGTAGCGCAAAATCAGAGAGGAACTCGGCATTCTGGAAACGGGCACGGCTTTGATCAGAAATTCTATAAAACTTGTCCGGTTCGTCGAGAGGCCAGCCACGTCCCATATTTCGAACAAGTTTGTACTGCTCCGAGTGGATTTCGAGCTTGTTTTTCTCATCGCGAGCATAAACCACGGAGAGTGTGGTCGCCTCATCGTGTCGTAGCCGATAGACTAAGCGGTTGACCCGAGGTTGCTCTTTAGCATCCGCCATAAGAGTGACCGCCAACTGCAATTCGTCCCCGACGAATTTTGTATGGCTCAACGGGTCACGGATTTCGAGTTGTTTTCCGGGAATTTGCCATCCCAGTTTGAAACATAGGTCATTTTTCAGATCATGCTTGTGAAGGCATTCAGTAAAGGTGCCAAGATCGATCAATGCGTTTTCATCGCCCAGATGGAGAGGGCGTTTTCGATCGACGGACAGAGCTGTTTGTTTTAGTGCGAGAAGCAAATGGCCCAAACTGCTCTTGCCTGAGCTATTAGCACCAAAAATGACGGTAAGCGGGGCAAGACGGATTGAGCCGGTATCTTTCCACGCCTTGAAGTTTTTTATGTGAAGTGAAGTCAGCATCGGTGCAATGCTCCTTTTATTGATTGCATTTAGCGCAGGGCTGCTTGCTGGTCGCCAACAAACCGGCGGCCGAACAGCAGGCCTTTGTCAGAACTGGGATCAAGGACCAAGCACACTGCATCACTTTGCAAATCAGCAGGTGGTGGCGTGGTAGTCGTGACGATGTACTGGAAAGGCGGAATAGTGGCTGGGTACTGCTCCCTTTGCAACCGCTCGATCAGCGACAGAAAGTTTTCATACAGTCCCGTACTCATGTCCGCCTCTCTTGGGCAGTCGTGGATGAAGAAGCCAGGCAAGGCGCTCTCAGGCCTGGGGCTGTCCAGCATGCAAGCAATGTCGCCAAGCAGAACTTCCAGCACACGATAGGCTTCACCACCCCGCATGGACAAGCGAAAAGGCCTAACCTCGTCGCGTGGATCGAACGAGCCGACCGCCCCATCAGGAAGCAACTGGCGTGTCAGCCCATCCGTGATGTGTGCCAGTGCATTCTCGCGCTCTGATCGATCCTGCTGCAGGATAAGTAGCTGAGTTCGCACACGGTTCAGTTCCTGTTCGATCTGAACGCTTTTCTCCCGAGAAACATCGATGGCCGCTTGAGATTGTGTAGAGCCCGCCGTCTGCTCCCAGCGTCCCAACTCATCCAATAAGTCCGGCCACTTGTTTGCTTCGATTTCAGCAGTTCTCTTTGCGAGTCGGGTTTTACTCTGGGTGGCAAGCAATGAATTTTCATGGAGCTGCATTTTTCCGATCCTAGATTGCAGCTCGTTCTTGCGCGCGAGCGCTCTGCCTGCTCGGCTGGCTGACTCTGTCATCGCCTGCTGGAGGTTTTTCCTGTCGCGCGCATCACGCATGCTTGCTAGCTCCAGCGTGCTGATTTCCGTCTGGACATGCTGGCACTGCGAAAAAGGAAGGTTGCCTTCCTCGCAGTGGCCAGCCAGTTGCCTAAGTTTCAGCAACTGGGCGCCGATAGAGCGAAAAGCCTCCTCGTCGCCACGCCTGGCGGCATCGGCAAGGTTATATTCAGCTTGTGCCTTGTCGTGCTCGCTTTGGAGAAGCTTCAGATTGGCGCGTAGGTCAGCCACAGCTTGATCAGCGTCTTCCTGCTTGATTTCCCACTGCGCCAAGCGAGTAGCGGCTTCTTCATTGGCTGCTTTAATGCGTTGCTCGACGGAGTCTGCAAAGAAATCATTGGCGCGTATGAGTAAGGCTTCTGGCAAATTTCCTCTCGCCCGCAGGCTTGATTCGATACGGTGTCGGATCAATATGGGTTCGCGAAGCAGTTCCTCTGTCTTCTGCTTTGCTCGCTCTAAGTTTGCCTCTAGCGTTGCGATCTCGCCCATGAGCTGCGATTCACCTTGCTCCAATAGCCCCAATACTGATCGCATGACGATAGGCGGATCTTGCCGGCTGCGTTGCAGACCGCTGCCTTCCCCCTCGCGCCATGCAAAGAATGATTTGAAACGCGAGCCCTGATCACGGCTGATCCAAGCCAGCAAATGTTTCCATTCGATAGCCTGACCGGTTTCCGGGATGTTCTGTGGAGAAACGCGGCCCATCATGTTGTCCGCGAGTTTTTTCAGGAAGGCGCGGTCACTGTAGTCAGCTGAGCGGGTCCAGATGCCAGTAGTGTCAGCACCAGCGCAGGCAATGCCTTCTTTGTAGGCATTGAAGTAGCGACAGAGCGTGAAAGGCTGATCATCCACGTGCACGATAGCAATGATGCCGCCTAGGGCAAACTCTCCGAACAACTCTTCGCGCAGGTCGGCAACGGCTTTGGAGGCTTCGCCCAAGCAGAAACGTAACAGCAGGCACAGTGAGGTCTTGCCAACGCCGTGCCCGGCGGCTCTTGTGCCTTTCGCACTCCCCGCTGCAGGTTCCTTGGCCCAGATGAGGTTCAGGCCACGATGAAAAGGAATCCCGCGGATGACATGAGCTTCATCTGGCTCGCTAAAGATGACCAAGCGTTCGAACCACAGACGTGGATTGAGTCTGTCTGTTGGCAAGTGCTGGGTCAGTTGCTCCACTGTGTGGTCTCCCTTGTCAGGCTCGCTTCACCGATGCATCGGTGGCTTGTTTTTCATCTGTTGCTACCCTCATGGAAGCTTGGGCTACAGCCAGGGTCAATGCGGTTGCCACACGCGCCGTTTCTCCATCCGTCAATGCGTAGCTGGGCATTGACGCACCGGGAGTGGCAACAAGCTCGTCTGTTTGCGACTCCATCCGGATCAATCCAGTGGACTCAAAGTGGCGAAGCCAATTGTGGATGCGGTCGCCCGTTCGGCGCTCAGCGTCGAAGATGCCTGGATGCCGCTGATGGAAGGTATCAATCAGGCCGGCGCACTGTGCGTCAGCGAAGCTTAGCAATAGCGCGGGTTGTGACGCCATCGTTACGGCCTGGGTCAGGTCGCGGCGTGGCAGGCGCCCAGATAGCCGAATTATCGTTAGCAGCAGACCCGCCAAGTGAGCATCAATCTCGTCTTTGACGATGCCATGGGCTGAATAGCTGGCTTGGGCGCGTTCACCTGGAGGTGGATTGAGGAGGCTGACATACGGCTCACTATTTGCTTCCGCAAGGGCCATGCGGTCGAACTCTCGCAATACCAACTGTTGTGTTCGGTATTGATTTGTACCGGGAATGCGTTCCTTGTTTTTGAGCACGCGGAAAGTCTCAGAGGGATAATCTTCGCCCATTACGTCAGAAGGGTCGAGGATGTAGCGGGTTTCTTCGCGGTTTAGGCCATAGAGACGGGCGTAGTAGGTATCGAGTTCGGCGCGCAGTGTGGCCCGGCGGTCGGGATCGAAGGCGAAGGGGGCTCCGGTATAGCCAAGGTCGGCAGCCCACGCGGCGAGGTCGTGGGCGGTGTAGGTGAGTTCGAGGACGCGCGGGACAATGAAGGCGAGGTCGGTTTCACTGTAGCGGTCGGGTGGGAGAACTGCGATTTGCTTCATGGTGAAGTATTTGAAGGCGGTACCACCAACCTTTTGCCGCGCAACGAAATCGCAGGTAAGACTGTTCAGGCACCCAAGCAAGGCAGCGGCGCGTTGCGGATCAGCATTTGGGAGCATCAATAAGAATTTGTCACCAACCCCCATTTTTGGAATCACGTTTGCAATCAATGTGCGTTCGACGGACCGTAAAGCAATATCCCGCCAGCCCATCAGCCAGCCGCGTGACCAGCCTTTATCGGTCAGGCGTTGTTCAATTTCGCTGGCGTCAACCCAGTAACGCGGGGTGACGGTGAAATTGGGGTCGTTTTTCTCGTTGACTGTGACATCGCGACTGCTCTCGCCTGCGTAGGTGGCCCAGCGGTGGTCGAACTGGTGAATCAATTTGGCTTCGTAGAGCGGCAGGCGTTGGGCGGCGGGTGTGGCGTGGAAGAGATGACTGTCGCCAGACATGTGCAGCATCGCCATGAAGGAAATACCCCACGGATTACCGGCCGGGTTGCCTTCTTCAATCAGCACGGGCGCCGAGCGATAGAGCTTTTTGGTCAGTTCGGCATCGCGTTCGGAACGAAAGAGTGGGCAGGTCAGGGTATTGGGGTTGAGCAGGGAAAAGTCTTCGGACGACAGCTTGAACCATTTTTCCGCTTTGTTGAAATCTTCAACCGTGGCCGCATCAAACATGAAGTCTGCTGATTCGGCATCACCCAGAGTAAGTAAGCAAAAGGACTTTCGGTCGTCTGTCGCCTTAAACCACGCACGGACTTCATAGAGGCTGAGAAGTCGCGCTAGCTTTTTTTGTTTAATTATGTGGCCAAAGAACCTCTTGGTGGTGTCGTCGGTAGCAATTCCCGTCGGCACAATGAATCCAGCACGTCCGCTCGCCGCCGTAATTTGGCTGATGGTTTCGGCAAACAGCGCGTAGGTATTGACATCGCCAACGCCAGTCAGTGGGTAGCGGCCACCATCATCACCATTGACATGCATGAAGATGCTGGCTGCTTCGGCTGTGCGCCGGGCGCTGATGAATTCGCTGTACAGGCGCTGTTCGGCGGCGCATTCGTGTGTAGTGTGTTCGTGTTGCGGAAATAGGTGTTGGGCGAGTGTGCCTTGGGCCAGCATTTGAATGCGCTGACTGCGTTCAGCTTTGTTTTTGGCCTCAAAGACATCGCGGTGGCGAGTGGCGAAGAATTCCTCTTCCTGCAACTTGATGCGTTCCCACGGCGGATTGCCCAGCACGCAGTCAAAACCGCCACCGGCAAAGACCTGCGGAAAGGCCAGCGGCCAGTGGAAAACGCGGGCATGGCGGCAGGCAGCTTGGGCAGAGGCGAGTTTGGCTTGTTCTGAAGCTGGCAGTGTTTCGCCGGTTAAGGCCAGATAGAGCGTGGCGCTGGTTGGCGTGGCTGCTTGGCCGTCGGCGGTTTTTGGCAATAAATAGGCGCCGACCGCTAGATCGGCAGCGTGGGCGAGGCGGCTGTCTTTGGCTTGCAGCAGAAAGGTGCTGTAGGCGCTTTCCTTGGCGATAATTTGCGCAGGAGTGTCGACAGGTAAGGCATCGATGGTTCGCAGTGCAGCTAGGCCACTATCGGAGCGTCGGGTGACGTCGAGTTGGCCAAAGGCTTGGGCAACACGCTTTTTCTCTAGGTCTTTGAGCGCTGCGGTATTGGTTTTGCCCAGTGCTTTGCAGACTTCCTTGTCGTCGCCGGAAAGTGGCTTAAAAGCGTCTTTTGCGATGCCAAATTCCAGAGCTTTCAGGTCAGTCAGGCCAAGCAGGGCATCGCCGACCTGTAGGTGGTGGTCGAGGAAGGAGAGCGGCCGGCCTTCCTCAAAACCTTCCAGCCAGAGGGCTGTGCGGGCGAGCTCAACGGCCATCGGGTTACGGTCAACGCCGAAAATGCAGCAAGAAATAACTTCGCGCAGGGCGTGGCGGTAATCCTGTGGTTTGACGGCACCTTCCGGTGCACGTAGTAGGGCGAGCTTTTCAGCCAAACGGCGGGCGGCGGCGAGGAGAAAATGGCCGCTGCCGCAGGCTGGATCAATAATACGAATGGCGAGCAGGGCGGCGCTAGGGTTTTCCGGCTGGGCGGCCAAGCGCTGTTCGATGACCGGATCAAGGGTGGATTTGATCAGTTCCTGAACCAGCGCATCGGGCGTGTAGTAACTACCGCTAAGCTTGCGCGCGTTGCCGACGGTAGAGCCTTCGCTGGTCAGCCCGACAAAGCCGAAGCGGCGGGCCGGCAGGTCGATTTCCGGTACCAGTTCGAGCAGGCTCTCATAGACACTGCCAAGTTCTTCCGGCCCCATGTTGCGGTAGTCGATAGGGGCAAGGCTGCCTCCGAGATTGGACCAGCGTAGGTTTTGCAGGGCGGCAAGGAGATGGGCGTTGTCAAGACTGGCGCTGTCGAGCGCTGAACATTGGCTGGCGCCGAACAAGCCGCCAAGGGCGGGTAGGGCAAGACGCGGTTCGCCATCGCACAAGCCTTTAAAGACGATGCGCAGGGCTTGCCAGTGGTCGTCAAAACGATTGCGGGCCCGGCGTTTCAGGCAGAGATCGCGTAGGCGGCTAGTGGCGTAGCCTTCACGATAGGCGCGGCGGGCAGTCTGGGCATCCTTGCTGTCATCTGCGCAGTGCAATACATCGCGCTCTTCGACATTGAAGAGAAAAATCAAGCGATAAATGAGGCGAAGGAGTTGCTGGAAATAGGCGTCTTTTTCGAGTTGGCCGTGGAAAAGTGAGGCGCGTAGATTGTCGTTGGCTGGGTGTTGCAGAAAGCCTTCGCCGAAGATGAGCAGGGCTTCTGTAACGCCTTGGCGTAGTCCGTCGCGGACACGCGTGCCTTCCTGCTGGCCAGTTTCACGCCAGGCTTCCCAAATGCACGATGCTGTGTTGTTGGTCTGTGTGTCAGCGGGGGCTATGCCGCCGCGGCTGGCGTGCAGTAGGCGCCAAGTATTTGCGAATTCGGCATAGCGGGCACCGGCCAGGATATCCTGCAGGTCAATTTCAAGAAAGCTGGGTCGGGTTAGTGTCGCTGCATCGCGCAGCAGGCGCAATTGCCGGCCGTTAGTGACGAGCGCCCAGAGATGATCAGGGCTGGCGTTGAGCAACTCCTGGGCAAGTTGGAAGGCGGATTTTTTGCGGCTGCCACTGCCTGCAATGGCAAAGCACGGGTCGGGGTCGTCGAGGCAGAGCGTGTGCGGGGCAACGAAGACAGGAATTGATCCGGCGATGAGGCTGACCGGGTAATGCCGGTCGCCGACGTGGATAGCGTTGGCTGGCGCAAGGCTGACGTAGCCAAAAGCATCTCGCAGCAGTTCTTGCGTGAACTGGCGAGTGACGGTAGCGGCATCGACATCGCTGCGCTCAAGCTGGCTGGCGAAATGCTTCCATTGAGCGCTGGCAATCTGGAAGGCGCGGCTGTAATCGTCCTTGAGCCTGAGGCCCTTGGGTGTGTGGTAGTCGGCTTCGTCTTGCGCGGCGGCGCGGCCTAGCGCGGCCTTTTCCAGCTGATCGGGCAGAAAAAGGCTGCCTTCAAGTCGAAGGGTGGGCAGATTGAGGACACTCTGATTTTTGCGGATTTTTTTCATTTTCAGGCTTTCCCTTACAGAGCGTCTGGCAAGAGCACATAAATGCCCATTACGTCGACGGGTAGGCAGGGACTGACACTGTATTGGCCAACATCGTTTGCTGCCTTGCGCACTCGGCTGTGGTCCTCGAGCAGCGCGTCGGCACGCAGTTGAGCAAGTTCGCTCAGGCGATCGCTATGGCTTTGCAGGAAGTCGAGTGCTGTGCGGATTTCGCGCCTCACGGCTTCGATTGGCAGGTTGCCGCTGGGTTGGCATTCGAGTAGCTGGCCAACCGTTTCGTCACTGAGCCATGCTGGCTGGTTACGACCACGAACAGCAAGCGCGATGGTTTCTTCGGCCATCATCTGAAAGGGTTGGCGGCGACGGACGTAGCCGAGTTGATGTCTGATGCGCAACAAATAGACGGTGGTCACCACGTCGACCGCGTTCGTCAGTGTGGCGGCACTACGTGCTGCAAGAAGGTTGCACGAGTTGCTGGTCTTGTCGTCTTGCAGACTGTTTTCCAGTAGGTATTCGGCCAACACGGTAACCAATGGGTGGCTGCGGTGCAATTCATTGAAATCGATGAGCAGTGGCTTCTCAATACCTTCGTCTGCCAGGCGCATCCGCAGTGCTTCCGGAAGGTGCTGGGAGCAGGCGATAGTGGCCCTTGCGGGCGTTTTCGAGCGGCGCATTGAGGCGGGAGCAGGCACTGTGCACAAAACGCCGCACGTCGGCCTGGCTGCCAAGCGCTTGTTGCTGCTTCTGCCATTCAGGCAGAACTTCGTCGGGGCGAATACGGCGTTGGGCAAAGACGGTGCGGTTGGCTTTGGCTTTTTCCAGCGCATCCTGCCATTTGGCTTCTATCGGTTGTAGATCAATACCGGCATTGGCGAAGAGGTCGGGGGTGTGTGGCATGGTGCTGCCACCACGTTTCATAAGCGCAGCCTTGACGATTGCCTGGCTGATGCGTTGTTCATCTTCCGGTAACGGGACCAGGATGCCAAGCTCTTTCTGAATGGCCTCGCCTTTTCGCAAAATGACGTTCAGGACAAAACCATCGACTGGGTTGTCTTGGCCGTAGAGCATGGTGCAGCGGACTTCTGGGGCTTGCTGGCCGAAGCGGTCAACGCGGCCTTCGCGTTGCTCATGGCGTGTCGGATTCCAGGCTAGGTCGTAGTGGATGACGGCGGTGAAGAGGTGTTGCAGGTTGATACCTTCGGAAAGGCAGTCTGTGGCTACAAGGATACGTTGCTCGGCTTCGTCCATTCCTTCGATGCGTTCTCGGCGCTCCTCCGGCGACAATTCCCCAGTGATGGCTTCGATGAGGAGTTGAGGGAAAGCCTTTTTTAGATGGACTGCGACGTAATGTGCGGTGGCAATGTAGCGGCAGAAAACAACCGGGGAATAGCCTTCTGCGATAAGGCTTTTGAGGTGGTGAATCAATGTGGCAAGCTTGGGATCGCCGGCTTTGCCAGAAAGACGCTCGGCTTCAGTGATCAGGGTTTGAAGGCGACTGGTGTCTTGTAGCTGGGCGGGGGGCTCGATGTCGTTGCCACTGAGGTCGTCGGCCTCGCCATCGGAGATGCGCTCATCGGACAGCAGGGCGTCACTGTCGAATTGGCCTTCCAGACGGGTGGTTAACGCTTTTACGGCCGCTGCAGGGGAGGAGGCAACGCATCGCAATAGGGCCAGTGTGGCGTACCAGATCAGGCGGGCACTGCTACCTTGTTCTTGTTCGATGGATTCGGCTAGTTCGCGGCAGTAGTCCTGTACTGAATCGAAGAAAGCCCCCCAATCGCCAGTCAAGCGGTAGGTGATTTCGGTTTTCATGCGACGCGGGAAGCCACGGCCGTCACCGGTTTCTGCTTGCCATTCGACGATGTCCTTGCGGCGACGCTGAACGAAGTGGCGTGCGAGTTCCTGACGTAGAGGGTCGCTGGCAGATGTTCTATGTTGCAGGTTGACGAATTCCGGGTTGAGCAGGGAAATCAGGTTGTAGAAGGCGGTTTCGTCCCCGGAGTGCGGCGTTGCAGTCAGCAGAATGAGGTGTCGCTCGGCGTTTAAGGTCAATCGCTGGAGAAGCTCGAAACGCAGTTGTTTGCCTTGGCCGCTGCTCGCACAGGTGTGCGCTTCGTCGACGATGACGCATTCCGGGGCAATCGCCAGGAAATGTTCGCGGTGGCGTTCGCTTTTGATGTAATCGAGGCTAACGACAATGATCGGGTAATGGTCGAAAAGACTGATCCCGTGGGGCAGGTCACGCTCGATACGTGCGGCGGATGCAGCGGTTAACGCGACCGCTTGCAGGTTAAAGCGGGTCTCGAGTTCGCTTTGCCATTGTTCGACCAGATGCGGTGGGCAGAGGACAGCCAGGCGGCTAATCTCGCCGCGGTCGATGAGTTCGCGGGCAATCAGGCCGGCTTCGATGGTTTTGCCGATACCTACGTCATCGGCAATCAACAGGCGGACAGTGCTTAGCCGCAATGCCATGAGTAGCGGGACAAGTTGGTAGCCGCGCGGTTCGACGGCGATATTGCCAAAGGAACGGAAGGGGCCGCCGCCGGCACGCAATTTTAGACGCAAGGCATCGCGTAGCAGCAGGGCCGCTGCGTGGTTGCCGGGCTGAGTTGGATCGGGCCAAGGGAATGTGGCCGGTTGGACCGGTTGAAATTCCAGTTCGGGGATCAGGGAAATGCTTTCATCGTCGGCGCCGCCTAGCGGGCGCAGGCGCAGCCAGTCGCGGCGGGATTCGTTCTGGACAACCCATTCTCGGCCACGTGCGCGCACGAGGTTGCCAGGCATGAAGTCTTGTTCGAGTGCTGCGTTCATTCAGTTATCTCGGGCGTGCCGAAAATGTCAGCGTGAGCGACAAAGCTGGTTGGCCATTGGTTTTGATCAGAGAAGTCGAGCACCTGCCACGCCTTATCGTTGAGTTGGGCGCGTAGTGTAGTCGTGACCGGCTCCAGAAAAACCAGGGTACGAGTGTCTTTGTACTGGCCCGCAGCAATGGCTTCCCCTTGGTTGATTGAAACACGTGAGGCATCGGGCAGGCGTAGCCCTGCGGCGCTGATGGTGGCTAGCCAATGTTCTGTAAGGTCGCTTATTGGTTCGGTTTCTATTGTTTGTGTGGCGTTGGCGGTGGCAAGCGTTTCAACCTGAGCATTGGCCAATGCGACGAGCAGCTTGAGGGCATCAGTGTTGCGTCGGTTGATGTGTTCATGGTCGGGCTGGTTGAAATAGGAAAGCAGGCATTGATAGCAGCCAGCCTCGCAAATGTGGTTGCCGAGATCATCGGTTTCCTCCAGCGCATTGAGTTCATCCAATGACCAGATGCCCGAGGCTGGCAGCTTGTGGTGTAGTAGCCTCAGAGCGGCACCTGCGACCTGAGCGAGGCTTTGCGGTTCGCTTGCCAAGCGAGTAAGGACGCCTGCCCCACCTTCTGCGGCCTCGTAGAACATCAATGCCTGGCGCTCATCCCCCTTCGGTAGTGGCTCAGCAACAAGTTCAGATTCCTCAATCTGGAAACTCATTTCGATGCCGCGTTTGAGTGCCGCTTGCAGGGTGGCCATGGCTTCGACAGATAGTTGCTTTACCGGAGCGAGGATGAGCAGGTTACGGTGGTCTTCTACAAAGGGAACGATTCGTTGGTTGGGTATTTTGTCGAGTAGTGCTTCCTCGGCTTCTGTAGTTTCACCCACACTCGGATCATCCTGCTTACTCCATGTGCCGGTGATCGGATTGATATAGAAGCCAAGTTGGTTTTTGTTCTTGCGGCGGCGCCAGCCGCGATTGATCCGCCACAGGCGGGCGGCGGGTGCGTAAGTGAGTTCGGCCAGTGCTTCTTCGCCGATGTGAACTGTGGCCTTTTTCTTCTGGATCAGTCCGTCCGGGCCCGGTAGAAAACGGTAGGTCGTTTGGAGCTCATAGCCTTGCCGCTGACGATCTTCGTCATTGATGGAAATGCGCTCAACAGCAACGGTTTCGACAGTCTCAATGCGATAGAGCTCACGCACCCAGTCGTCCTCGCTGAGTAGGGCATCGCAGTTTTCGCAACGGTTGACCAGCGGTTCGTTACCGCCGGGGTCGCCGAGGTGGCCATAGCCACATTGGCTACAGATGCGCGAGGCGATAGTGGCCAATTGGCTATTACTGGAAATATGGTCAGCTGAACCGACATTGAGCTTTGCGCGTACTACACGATACATGCGGCCTTGGTGGTAAATCAGACTGCGGGGACCAAATTCCGAGAGCGCCAGAAAACGTGGGCGACTGACCATGCTACCTTCATCGTCTTTCCCGTTGTTGCTGCCGCGAGCAGGTATCCAAGCCATCAATGGAAGTCGCGGGAAGTTGTAACCCGGCAGGAAGCCCTGGCTGGCGAGGTAACGGTAAGTATAAAAATCAGAGTTCTGACCGTTACCGTTCTTCAGCAACACTGCGTACTGTCGGGCTGCATCGCCATATCGGCGTTGGGCATTTTGTCGCTCGCTATTGCTGGCTGTGTGGCTCTTGACGATCTGGTCTGCCATGTTCATCTGGGTGCGCGTGGCATCGAACAACACGCGCCAGCGCTCTAGCGCATTAGAAAATTCGCTGGCGGATTGCTCAATTACTTGACGCACATAATCCGGTGAAAACCAGGTGCTTTCGGAAAGTTCGTTGCTTAATTGAGCAACAACACCGGCGGCACTTTGCTGGGCGCGTGCCTGAACAGATGGATCATTGAGCTTGTCTTGATAAGGCTTGGTCAGCGGTTTCTCGGGCAGATCCAGGTCGAGCATGGGGGCAATACTGGAATCCAATTCGATTTGCGCTGCAGCAAGCCAAACGGCATGCAAATGACTTTCCACCAAGTCGCGGTTGGCGAGGTCCAAGGTTGGCGGCCTGACAATGCCATGCACCATGGCTTCTGCGTTATGGAAGAACCATTGATCATGCGGACTTTGTGCTGCGCAATAGGTAATGACCAGAGCTTGTTGACCGGAACGACCCGCTCGACCACTACGTTGAGCATAGTTAGCCGGGGTTGGCGGCACGTTGCGCAGATAAACAGTGTTGAGAGCAGAAATGTCGACGCCAAGCTCCATGGTTGGTGAGCAGAACATAATGGGCAAGCGCTCTAATGGGGCTTCATGGGCGGGGTTCGCAGCCCAGTCCTGGCGGTCCTTTTCTGTATAACGGAAGCGCTGTTCAAGCAATTGGCGTCGAGCCGCGTCAACTTGGGCTGTGTGTTCGTGGGCCTCAAAACTGAACAGAGGATGGCCCGGGAGGCGGAGTAGCTCCGCGATATTGAGATAGAGCTGGCGGAAGAAGGTGTTGGCCTTGTTGTCCTCATTTGCAGCCTCATTAGGTAACAGTGTCCAGTCAAGTGCGCTGGCATTGAGGCGCCAACCAACGGTGTGCTGGTCGATGGGATGTTTTTGTACATAGCCATATAGGCCGGCCGCATTGAGTAGCGCTTCGACCAGTTCAGTCCATTCAGCATCCTTCCATGTTGTGGCCAAGGTTGCGAAAGGTGTGTTTTTCCAAAAGGGGGCTGTTTTGATTTGCCGAAGCAAGCGAGAGCGGGGGCCTCCGGTGACCAGGTCACTCCGCGGCTTGCCTTTATATTCGGGGCGTTTGCCGAGAATCAGGTATTTTGCTGTTTCAAGTTGCTCGTCTGTGGCGAAAGCCCAGCGTTCATTGAGATAAGTGAAAGCATTATTCTTGGCCTTGTCTTGTTCAATGGCGTCGAGGTAGCGGCTTTCAAGGCAGAGGCCACGGCGCATACCATCAAAAATAAGTTGGCAAAGGATAATGCGGTTGAAAGTGCTGAGCTTCTGCAGAGTGCTGTGTTTGGTGAAGGCCGAATCGTCTGCACAGAAATCGTCCAGGCTGCGGTAGCGGATTTCCAGCAAGTTGAGCTGGTCTAGATTCGGATTGTTGAAACGCCATCCACGGCGCAAATCCCGCAACAGGCGGTAACCAATGATGAAGCGCAGTGTGCGTTGGGCCTCTTGTCGGGCCAGCCCCATCAATTTTGGGGTGCGTAGGTATTCGACCAGTGTGCTTTCGTCGGTACGGTCAAATCCCAGTGCCTTGAATACTGCATCGGCCAGTTGTTCTTCAGTAAGCAGCCCTTCGTGATTTTGCAAGGCGCCCATCAGGCCGGCGCGTAGGGTGAGAAGAAAAACAAAGTCGTTGAAATGGCCAGCTTGTAGGGCAGCATCTTGGCGGTTGTCTGTAAACCCAAGTAGCTTGCGTGGATCGGGTAGGCCGGGCGGGAGTTCGCTCTGCGAGAATAATTGACGCAAGGCTGAAAGGGTTAGCATGGTCGTGGCCGATGAACGGCCTTCGCCAGAGAGGCTGGCCAGCCGATTCATGTCCTTGCCGTGTGCTTCGTGTACCTGCCCGCAATTTACGCAAAAGCGGAATTTTCCAGGGATGTACCAGTAATGCTCTCCACGTCCATCTTGCCCTTGGACGTCGGCCAATACCCGATACGGAACAGCCTTGCGGTAATTGGCCTTGATTTTGACGTCGTCTTTGGTGAGGTCTAGCCAGATCTCAGGTAAATCCTCGGGCTGGCCGTGGTATTGCTGTTCCGGTTGTATGGGACAGAGGAAGCCATAGCTGGCATCTTCGCCTTCATCGGCCGTGATGTCGTCAATTTCACGAGGTTGGTAATTGGTCGGTTCGTTTTTTGAGTGCCAGACCGGGTGGTACTCCTGGCCACAGTCACGGCAGAAGTGAACGGGATAAAGCTGAACGGCTTCAGCTTGGCGTCCGGGAGCAAAACGCTGGGCATCTAATGTGATATGGCGTTTTTGAGGTGCCTCGAGTGTGGAAAAAACCTTTCCAGGGCCGCTGATGAACTGATGCAACTTGAAAGCGAATGGCGGACGGCCTTGCGGTGTTTTTACATCATGTGCAGCGAGTAAAAAGGACTGCAGGGCGGCACGTGCTTGTTCTAACGAGGAGCCCGCATCGTGCGCCAATTGTGCGCTGGCGTCCGCCATGGTTTTGGGCTGGGCACGCCGTGGCGCCTCGTTTTCCGGAAGTTCGATGCCGAGCTTGAGTTCAACCCAGATGGCGAGTGGATCCCTTTGAAACGCTGCAAAATCTGGCCAGGAAAACTCTTTGCAGGCGATGGCTGCAGGTAGTTGTGTACGAACTGCGTTGATGTCTTGTAGTCGATCGGTCACCCGGTCTAGAGTTTCGCCAATGACGTCTAGTTCGGTGATGGATGTTCCGAATAGCTTGCTTGCGACTTCGGCAACGGTTCTGTTGCGATCAACCTGGGTGCCTGTGCTGGACATGGTTGCGGAAGTGCCAATGCAAATCAGTTGTGTGGCCGCAAGGCGCTCGCGCAGTCGGCGGACCAGAAGGGCGACATCGGCACCTTGACGACCACGATAGGTGTGAAGTTCGTCGAGAACAAGAAACTCCAGGCCATGGCAGTGTTCAACTACACGCCGGTCATCCTCGTCAAAGCGGGTGAGGATTAACTCCAACATCATGAAATTGGTTAACAGGATGTCCGGCGGGTTATCAGCGATTGCCTGGCGCTCACTGCGATTTTCTTGCCCTGTGTAGCGCTTGACCGTGAAAGGTTGTTGTCCGGGCGCATAGCCATGAAGGAATTTGTCGAGCTCCTCAAGTTGGCTGTTGGCCAGCGCATTCATTGGATAAATGATGATGGCGCGAGTGCGTGGCGAAGTGTCAGTGGTCTTGTTTTTCAGAATTCGATCTATGATCGGAATGAAAAATGATAGCGATTTACCTGAGCCGGTGCCGGTGGTGACTACGAAACTCTTCTGGTCTTGTCCCTTGGCTAGTGCCTGTAGCTGGTGTGTGTAGAGGTGTAAAGGCTGAGGCGCCCCTTCAGTTTTGCCGACCTGGAAAATTTCTGCGCATGCCGGATGAAGAACGCCTTCCTGAACTAGAGATTGAACAGTTCCCTTTCTCTGATAATTTGGGTTGATCTGAATCAGTGGTTCTGGCCAATAACGTCCAGCTTCGTATTGGTCTGCAATTTCGTCTCGGATGTCTTTTGCCTGTATGCGAACGAAGCTACGAGAAAAGGAGCTGTACTCTTCGATGAGTTGATCCCGAAACAGGAAGACGTTGTCCATGTTGTTCTCTAATGCCAGCAATTGGCCGACTTAATATTTGTTTTGCTTCGCGATCGGAGGCAAAAAGATCACGTATTTTATGACGAAATAAGAGACACTCTCTTCGGTGCTCTGTGCAAATTGTCCGATATGCTTTATGTACCCATTGCATGTCAACAGATCGATATGGAAGCTGCCGTTTAAGGCCATTCCCGACCGAGCGGCAGGTAACCGGAGCACAGCTAGCCGATTCCGAGGACCGGCTAAAGTTCAGCTTTTGCCGGGAACTTGCCGGCGAGTTGTCGTCTGGAAACCGTTTACGCTTAAACTCAGACATGCTCGATAAGCGGTCGCCAGGTGCGCGCAACAATCCTTTAGCACCATACAGCCCAACTTGGTGCGAGAGTAATTCACAAGTAAACTCAGGGTACCTTTAAAGTAAAGTGCCTGACGCGCTTCGCTTGTCGCCCGACTAAACCCGCACCGCTACGCGGCGCCTGCTTTAGTCGGGATGACTTAAACCAAGATGGATTAGACATTAACGATGTTTTGTTCAATAGAAAATAAGCCTTTTCCCTTGAAAGCACCATTCATTGAACAAATAAATGGTCGGTTAGCCTTTCTCGGCGTTCCCTTCAACATCGCGTCGTACGCGCTGCTGACGATGATGCTGGCTCAGGTTTGCGGCTATGAGCCGGGCGACTTCGTGCATACCTTTGGTGACGCGCACATTTACGCCAATCATTTCGAACAGGCCCGGCTTCAGCTTTCTCGCGACACGCGTCCATTGCCGACAATGTGGATCAACCCTGCCGTCCGTGACATTTTCGCCTTCCAGTACGAAGATTTCCG
>WBZU01001288.1_pt1 | contig 19097 bp, 17 predicted proteins | sample 5204311 | NCBI WGS metagenome assembly WBZU01 (sample SAMN12344359, study PRJNA552823) | activated sludge metagenome | biome: Activated sludge suspended growth; feature: Nitrification reactor; material: Wastewater; isolation source: activated sludge from nitrification reactor of wastewater... | reverse complement strand
ACTTATTTCATAGTATTTTTTTTTGCCTCAGCTCTTAACTGTTTCGATGTTTTGCTACTGCCATCGTGACTCCATCCCGGAGGATAAAAGAGGTATTTTAATTTTACTGTAAGGGGTAACTTTTTTTTCATATCAGCAACAATATTTTGCCACTCATGAAAAATAATTTTAACCGGATGGTAAGGTTGATCGAGCTTTTTAGTTAATCCAAATTGAATTGCTTCATTGCGATTGTCCTCTTCGGCAAAGGTGCCAAACAATTTATCCCAAATAATAAATACCATTCCCATGTTCTTGTCAAGGTATTTAATATTACTGGCATGATGCACACGATGGTGTGAAGGAGTTGCCATAAACCATTCCAGAAAACCTAACTTATCAATATATTGTGTGTGAATTAATATACCATATATCTGAGTAATCGAATACATTAACATAATATCTACACCTTTAAAACCCATTAAGGAAAGCGGAATAAAATAAATGAAGCGGTACAAAGGTTGAAAAACCGAAGAGCGAAAACCGGTTGTTAGATTAAAAAAATCGGATGAATGATGCGTCACATGTACGGCCCAAAAGAGGCGCGAAAAATGATCAACTCTGTGTTGAAAATAAAAGGCAATATCCAGAAATATCAACAATAGGAACCAATACCAAAAAGGCTGTTGTAATTGAAAAAAATGATAGCGAAAAAAATAAGTGAGCACGAACAGGCACACTGCTCTCAAAAGTATATCAAGTACAAAATTTAAACTCATTAAATACACGTTTGTTAAGGTGTCCTTTAGCGAGTAGAAATGCTTGTGGTGCAAGCTGCTCATCAGCATTTCAAGAGCAATGAGTACAAGGTATACCGGAGTGGTAATTAAAATTACAATCGATTCTTTAAATTCCTCTAACATAATTTTAGCGGCGCAAAATTACTATTTTTAGCAAAAATTTCATGTATTCAACTCAAAGTATTCAGACTTTTCTAGAAAGTAGCGCAAAATCGTCTATAATTGATGTACGCAGTGAAGCTGAGTTTAATCAAGGTCATATACCGGAAGCCAAATCAATTTCATTGCTTAACAATGAAGAGCGTGCAATTGTTGGCACAATTTATAAACAAGAAGGAAATCGCAAAGCAGTTGAAAAGGGGTTTGAACTCGTGGGGGCTAAATTCGCCAGTTACATTGAACAAGCAAAGTCGTTGGCAGTGCACAACAAAGTTCATGTGTATTGTTGGCGAGGTGGAATGCGCAGCAATATAATGGCCTGGTTATTTTCGACTGCAGGTTTTGAAGTTGTACTTTTAAAGGGAGGGTATAAAGCCTTTAGAAATGAAGTAATTAAAGGAACGGCTGAGAAGCGGAAGTATACAATTCTGGGCGGAAAAACTGGTTCCGGAAAAACTGAATTGTTAACTTATTTAAAGGCGAAAGGAGAGCAAGTTATTGATTTAGAAAAATTGGCGCATCATAAGGGTTCTGCTTTTGGAGGTATTGGTCAAGAAAGCCAAGTGAGCAATGAACAATTCGAAAACGATTTATTTATGCAACTTCAGGCTTGTGATGCATCAAAAACAATTTGGCTCGAAAATGAAAGTAGAGTAATCGGGGCCAACAAAATTCCGGATGCATTGTATTTGCAAATGCGTCAAGCTAAGGTGATTGAACTAGTGCTTCCAATTGAGTGTAGAATAGAAAGAATTTGTAAGGAATATGGGAATTTTCCGAAAGAATTGCTGGAAATGGCGACTAAAAAAATTGAAAAAAAATTAGGAAACTTAAGGATGCGACAGGCATTGACCTACTTACACAACAATGAATTAGCACTTTGGGCAGAAGTTTTACTTGGCTATTACGACGATTTTTATTTGTACGGAATGAGTAAACGCGATATATCGAGCATTTATACAATTCAACTCAATGGATGTATTAATGAAGAAACAGCAGAAATAGTTCGAAACATACATACTAAAGAAATTGCTGTTGATGCAGTAAGGTAAGGAATTTGTAAATGGAAAAAATTAAATTAACTCAGTTTAGTAGGGCAGCAGGGTGTGGCTGTAAAATAGCTCCATCAGTATTGGAGAGCATTTTGAAAAACAATGAAGCTAGCGGCAAAATAAAAAATTTATTAGTAGGTAATCGAGAAAAGGATGATGCAGCTGTGCTTGATTTGGGCGATGGTACAGCAATTATAAGTACTACCGATTTTTTTATGCCGGTTGTTGATGATGCAGTAGATTTTGGGAAAATAGCCTCGGCAAATGCAATCAGCGATATTTATGCAATGGGAGGCACACCCTTACTCGCAGTTGCAATTTTAGGTTGGCCAATTGAAAAACTTGATGCAACAATTGCAGCACAGGTGTTGCAAGGGAGCCGAGAAATTTGTGAAAAGGCCGGAATTCCTTTAGCCGGTGGACATAGTGTAGATAGTTTAGAACCAATTTTTGGATTGGCCGTTACCGGAAGAGTGAAAATAACACAGCTTAAAAGAAATAGTACTGCTCAACAAGGTGATGTATTATTTTTAACCAAAGCAATTGGCAGTGGTATATTAGCAACCGCATTAAAACGGGGAATTTTAAAAGATACAGACTACGCCGTTTTACTTGAAACAATGAGTTCTTTAAATAGTATTGGACAAGAATTAGCCAAATTGGAGGCTGTGCATGCAATGACTGATATAACCGGTTTTGGATTACTTGGGCATTTAATTGAAATGTGCGAAGGAAGTGGAACTAGCTCGGAGCTTAATTTTAATGCTGTGCCGCTAATTAAAGAAAGTCAAGTTTATGCTAGCCAATTTTGTTTTCCTGACAATACAACTCGAAATTTAAATGCTTACAAGAATAAAGTGAATGGCATGGAGGCACTTGAATTTATTTCGCTTTGTGATCCGCAAACAAGTGGCGGATTATTGGTTGCGGTTGACCCTGATAAAGTTGATACGTATTGTAATTTAATAAGAGAGTTTGGTTTACCTGAAATTGCATCTAAACCAATAGGGAAAATGATTGCGAAACAAGAAAAATGTGTGTATGTGAAGAGTTAGAATAAGTTGTGAGGTACGCTCAAAGCAAATATAACCACCATGAAAATATAGAGCTTACGAATTTCCCTCACAACTATTTCTTAGCGTTTTTTGTTTCAAAGAAACGTTAAGATTAAAACCAGAACTAAACCGAGAACTAAATTAATACCCCTGTTATTGCCTTACTAATAAATTTTTCCGAACGGGAAATAAATTACTTTGAATAGATATTTATTGAATAGGTATCGATGCTTTGTTAGTTTACTTCGATTCCTGATTTAGTTTTTGTTGTCTCAAAAGTAAAATCGTCAAATAGTTAGCTGCTTAAGAATAGAGAAAGAGGTGGTAGATAAATTTTACAAATTGACTAGATTACCATCCTAAATAAATTTATTCAACAACTTAATTTTAGCCAGTGTTAGCAGGAGCAGTTAAATGCCCTGCAATGAAATCAGGAATTGAAAACTAACCTGTATTTTTATTCGGTATTTTAAACTTTGAATCACTATTTTAGGTGCCTTAATTACAAGTATGAAACGAATAATTATTGCCTCATTATTTTTTGCTTCACTGGGAGTTAACACTTCATTTGCTCAGCAACAGCAAGAAAAAAATCCCGATAAGGAAAAGCTCCCTTTATGGATTTTACTCATGGACGATACACTCACTAATTATTATGAAGCACAAAAATCATTTGAAGCTTTTTGGAAAAATCGACCATTGCCAATAGAAGAAGAAGAAATTATTGGGCATAGCGAGCAACCCGCAGCGCAACGAAAATCAAGGCTTCTGCAACTTTTTGCAACCAAACAAGAGCGACGTGCAGAAGAATCAGAACGCTATGCGTTTCAGTACAAACGATTTAAACATTGGGAAAGAGCCATGCTTCCTTATGTGCAAGATGATGGTAGTATTCTAACTCCAACACAACGATTAGAAATATGGAAACATCAACGAAGCAATTAATTCTGAACTGTATGATCAAATTAAAACAATTACTTATACTTTGTTTCCTAACTTTTTCAGCAAAGGCACAAATAACTGCGAATTGGCGAGCAACAGGACCAATAGCTTTTCCGATAAATGTTTCCGGTCAAATAAATGGAATTGGCCGTGTATGTCAACTCAAATTTCATCCTACAAATCCGTCTAAAGTTTATGCAGCAAGTGCTTCAGGTGGATTATGGATTAGTAACAATGGAGGACTGCTATGGAAAAATAAAGGAACCGATTTTTTACCTGCTACAGCATGTGCATCTGTATGTATTGATTTTACAAATGATTCAATACTTTACTTGGGAACAGGAGATCCAAACTACTACAATACCAATTATGGAATTTGGAAAAGTAGTGATGCAGGTGCTACTTGGATTCCGGCTAATTCGGGAATAGGAAACCGTATGGCTGTTGAATTACTCATGAATCCTAACAATCACAATGAATTAATTGCAGCAACTGACGATGGCATTTGGAAAACCTATAATGGCGGACTAAACTGGTTCTTGAAAAAATCAGGAGGTGCATTTAAAGATATGAAATTTAAAGCTTCAACAAATAGCGATACCATTTTTGCAGTTACCAGTTCGCAATATTTTCGTTCGATAAACATGGGCGAAACTTGGTCTTTAATTACGAATGGAGTATTTGTTCCAAATGGAAATGGTGAGGGTATGCGCATTGCAGTATCTCCAGCCAATCCCGATATTGTTTACATTGGTATGGTTGCCGATGGAGGTACAATTTTAAAATCGACCGATGCAGGTACCAGTTTCACTACTGCTTACCACAATCCGGGACAAATGTTAGTTGGTTATACAGCTACAACCTCCGGTCAAGGAAATTACAATTTTGGAATGACAGCGGATCCATTAAATGCCGATAATGTGTTAGTAGTTGCGCATTGTGTTTGGCGCTCTAACGATGCAGCTCTCACATGGACCAAACTTACCGATTGGGCCATTGATTGCCATACAGACATGCACCAAATTATTTACAGTCCCTACAACCATAACAATTTGCTGAATGCCAACGACGGTGGTGTTTTTGTAAGTTACGACGACGGCGATAACTGGGATCCTTTTAGTGATGGATTAGAAGCTACTGAGTGTTATCATGCAGCACAAAGTCCAATGGTGACCAATAGTATAAGTATTGGAACGCAGGATAATGGTGAGTTATATTTTGACAATCAATGGAAAACAAATAGAGGAGGAGACTGGACAGATAGAATGGCCTATGATTATTTGATTCCAAATCGTGTGTATTATTTTAGTGGAAACAGACGAGTTGTGAATGGAAGCGATCAGAGTTGGGCTAGTCCAATTTCGGGAAATGCACGTGCCATGGTATTTAGTCCCTTGCAACCCAATGCTGCATTTGTAGCCTCCTCCAATGTTTACCGTACCTTAAATTTAAATGCATTTACGCCAAGTTGGACTGCAATTTTAGCGAATAATTCAACTGTAAAAGCAATGGCTGTTTCGCCTACTGATGCCAATGATTTATATGTTGTAACCAATAATTTGCAAATTAAGCACAGTGTAAATGCCCTTGCAACAACACCAACATTTACTACCTTAACAGCTCCTTCAAGTACTGCTAATACAGCAAGTATTGCCATTAGTAAACTCAACTCCAATGTGGTATATCTTACTTGTGGAAGTACTGTGTATCGATCGATTAATCAGGGAAGTACATGGGTTGCTATTAGTTTAGGATTACCTCCGGTGAATATTATTAAAATTTATTTGGATGAGTATTCACCTATTGAAGCAGCTTATGTTTGTTCGGCTGCCGGGGTGTATTATAAAAATGATACCATGAGTTCCTGGGTAAATTATTCTCAAGGCTTGCCAACGATAGCCGACATTCAAGATTTTATGCTAACACAAGATGGAGCAGGAAACAGCATTTTGCGTGTTGCTTACTACGGTAGAGGAGTTTGGGAAAGTGGCTTGTATCAGCCTTATTTAGCTCCGGTGGCACATTTTACTGCGCTCGATACAGTTATTTGTAGTGGTGATGGAGTGCAGTTTCAAAATTTATCGAGCACAAATACATTAAATTATTCTTGGGCTTTTCAAGGAGGAACTCCGGCAAGTTCTAATCTGCCAAATCCACTTGTGCATTATTCAGTTCCCGGTGATTATTCTGTAAGCCTGATTGTATCAAATAATTTAGGTAGTGATACCACCATTAAACAGTTGTATATTCATGTTGAAGGCAACAACCCATTGCCTTTGCAAGAAAATTTTTCGGGCGTTTTTCCTCCAACAGGATGGAGAATTATTGATGCATTTAACGATGGTATAAATTGGCAGCAATCATTTATTACAGGAGGTTTTGGAACAAGCAATGAATGTTTGTATTTTGATAATTATAACGTAGATGCTCAGGGACATCGCGATGCTGTGCGCACTCCCACTTTTAATCTGAGTAATTCAGCACATGCACAGCTTAGTTTTGATGTTGCGTATGCAATGAATACAGCGCCATTTTACGATACATTGGTTGTGTATATTTCTTATAATTGTGATCAAAATAGAGATATTATTTATTTAAAAGATGCTTCAACGCTGCAAACTGCGCCACCTTCACCCAATGTTACCTTTGTGCCCACAGCTAGTCAATGGAGAAATGAACTCATCAGTTTAGATTCATATATAGGTCAATCTAACATTGCACTAATTTTTGAGAACCGCGGTTATGCAGGACAAGAATTGTATATCGATAATGTAAACCTTGTTGAACCGCTTGGTACAACATCAGGAATAAAGAACAATTCAATAAGCGTTTACCCTAATCCGAGCGAGTCTGATTTTACAATAAGATTCAGCGATTTTCAAAATCAAAAAATGCAAGTAGAAGTATATGCAAGTTCGGGAGTTCAGGTGTTAGGTAAAAATACTGCTGTGTGTAAAACAACCGAAATATTACCTTTAGAAATGAGCAAATTTGGAAAGGGAATTTACTTTTTACAAATTAAAAATGAATTCGGAAAAACAGTATATCAGCAGAAGTTAACACGTTTATAAATTGAAAAATTGTTATTGGCAAAGTTATTGTGTTAGGTTTGCGCTCAATTATTTTTTACTATTATTTCACTAAATTAACAACAGTTTTAATCAGATTTAAAAATCACAACAATGAAAAAAATACTTCTAGGAACTTTGCTAATAGGCGCTACACTATCAGCCTCAGCCCAAAAAATTGGTAACGTAATTAATCAGGCTACGAGCATTTTAAATGGCAGTGGTGTAAATTTAAGTAATGGTGATATTGTATCAGGGCTGAAAGAGGCACTTACGGTAGGAGCAAAAAATTCCTCCTTGAAAGCATCTGCATTTAATGGTTTTTATCAGAATCCGCTTATCAAAATCCCTTTTCCAAAGGAGGCTAAAGTGATGGAAGATTTATTGCTTCAAGCCGGTATGAAGAAACAAGTTGAGAATTTTACGCGTACTTTAAATCGTGCAGCTGAAGATGCTGCGAAAGATGCTGCTCCTATTTTTTTAGCAGCTATTACCAGCATGAATATTTCGGATGGCTTGAGCATTTTAAAAGGAGGTGATAATGCAGCAACCGAATTTTTAAAAGGAAAAACTATTGAAGAATTGAAAGCGAAATTTAGTCCCGTTATTAAAAGCTCCTTAAAAAAAGTAAATATTACGAAGTACTGGAATCCTTTAATAACCAAGTACAATAAAATACCAATGGTGCAAAAAATGAATCCAAATTTGGATGATTATGTAACTACTAAAGCACTCGAAGGTTTATTTAAATTGGTGGCCGAGGAGGAACTAAAAATCAGAAAGGACCCCGGAGCGCGTGTAAGCGATTTACTGAAAAAAGTATTCGGTTAGAAATTAACTAATTGTTAGTTCATCACCTTTCCATTGTAAGATATCTGCTTCGCAAGAAATATGGTGTTTGGTTACACCTTTATCAACCAAAAAATCGGCTGTTGTACAAACCGGAATAGTAATAAAAACATTTTCTGCAAGATGTTCAACTCCGTTAATTAATACGCGCCAGAAAAGACGGTTATCATTACATTCGGTATTGTAGCGGAGTTTTATTGAGTATTTTTTCATAGAAGTTTAGTAAGCTGTTCAATTAAAAAAAGCAACCCGTCATAGATGCTATAACGGGTTGTTTTTTTTGATTAATGGATAAGTTTATACACCTGAAAATACATTCATTTCGATGTCTGGTTTCAAGCTAGGCTTCACTGTCATTACCGGAATTTTTGAATGATTTACAACTTGCTGCGCAAAAGTTCCCATCAGCAATCCGGTTAATTCGTCTTCCTGTTCGGTCATAATTACTATTAAATCGGCATTGAGAGCTTCAGCATGTTTTAAAGTAAGACTGGCAATATTTTCACCTTTCATAATTTCAGTGGTGTGAGAAATGCCGTGCTTGGTAATATAATCTTCTACTTGTTTCAGCTTGGCCATAAATTTTTTACGAATATCGCGGTAATCAAGTGTTAAAATTCCAGCAATGTGAATTCTCGAATTATAGTGTTTTGCCAACTCAACAGCATATCTCACTTTTTGGCGACTAGCTGCAGAATTATCAATTGGTAATACAATATCGTTAAATCCAACTTTGGTTGAATGTACTTGTACCGACATCACCGGGCATTGAGCTTCTGTAACTACTCTAAAGGCATTGCTACCCATAAAAAACTCTTCAAAGCCGGATACTCCGTGGGTTCCTAAAATAATAATATCGGCTTGTGTTTCGTTGGCGGCTTCCACTATTTTTTTGGCGATTTTGCCTGCTTTCATTAATATAGTAACGCTTCCACCGGTTTGGTGTTTCACTCCTTCTGCTAATTCAGAAAGTCGTTCGCGAATCATACGGTCATCTGAACCTTCATCGCCTTTTTTTCGAATATCAATTTTGAACGAAAATTTCTCAACAACGTGAATCAAAATAATATCGGCCTTAAATAGTTTAGCCATAAAGGTGGCATGGTCGAGAGCTAGCAATGCTGTCTCCGAAAAATCAACCGGAATCAAAATTCTTTTTACACTGAAAGTTTCCATAAAGCTTAAGTTTTAATTATTAATTCAATTTTGATTTACTAGTGGTACGATGCTAAACATGGGTATTTCGATACTGTTTAATATGTTTTGAGTAGAGTTACCAAGGTTCGTTGAACTGCCAATTTCATGTCGGGTAATGAGCATAATCATTTCGCTTTTTACTCGTTGAGCGTAGTCGGTAACAATTTCAGCCACGCTTTCTTGTCCTTTAATCATGCGTATAATTTCGGAATTACACACGATGTTATTCAATTCAATTTCTTTAACGATGCCGGCTAATTGGTGGGTAGCGGTATTTACTTTGTGTTCATCGCAAACAGGTAAAACAGAAATAAGATTTACAACTGCTCCTTTCCATGATTTAGCCAATTCAATGGCTTTAGCAACAATTTGAGATACAGATTTAGATAAATCGATAGGTAAAATTATTGATTTAAACTCACCGGAATAGGGTTTGTTTTTTACAGTTACCACCTGACAGGGTGCTCGTTTTATTACCTCCATAGCAATGCTTCCTATTTGCTTGTTGGGCTGGTTGTGCAAAGCGTTAAAACCCATTACAATCATATCGTATGCTTGTTTTTTTTGAGTTTCAATAATTTGCTCCACAATGGCTCCAAATTCGATTTTACAAGAAACGATTTTTTTTGAAATAGCAAGTTCTTCTTCAACGATTAAATTTAATTTATCATCGATTTTTTGAAAAAGAGTATCCGAATCTTTTACTTCAAATGTTTTACATGCTTCTTCAAGGTCTTCAACTATGTGGAGTAAAGTTATGCTGGCATTATACAACTCAGCAATTCGGCACGATTGAGAAAAAGCCGCCAATGAGTGAGCTGTAAAATCAGTAGGAACAAGTATCTGAAATTTTGACGAAGTCATTTATTTTAGATAGTTTTGAAGTATTGCAAATGTAATGTAAAATTCGAGAACAATGAGCAAAATTCCAGAATCAGAATTAATAATCAATCCCGATGGAAGTATATTTCATCTACACCTGCACCCTGAAGATATTGGCTCTACCATATTGTTGGTAGGTGATCAGGGTAGGGTAGAAATGGTTTCAAATTATTTCGATAAAATTGAAGTGAAGAAACAAAACCGTGAATTTGTTACACATACCGGAACCTTTAATGGAAAACGAATTAGTGCTATTAGCACAGGTATAGGAACCGATAATTTAGATATTGTTGTAAATGAATTGGATGCGTTGGTGAATATTGATTTGAAGCAACGAGAAATAAAACCGGTTACCAGCAGCTTGCAATTGGTACGAATAGGCACATCAGGAGCTTTACAAGCGCACATTCCGGTGGATAGTTATGTGCTATCAGAATACGGTTTAGGTATGGACGGATTGCTCAACTTTTATGATGCCAGTGCTTACTATGAAACTGAAATAAGCAATGAATTTATTCGTCAAACAGGATGGGCATCTCCCTTAAATACTCCTTATTTAATTAAAGGTTCGGAATTGTTATTTGGTAAATTAAGAAAGGATTGTGAAACAGGAATAACTGCCACTGCCTGTGGTTTTTACGGTCCACAAGGAAGGCAATTGCGTTTAAAACCTGCGGTTGAAGGTCTTAATGAAAAACTTACAGCTTTTGATTATAAGGGGTTAAAAGTCACTAATTTTGAAATGGAAACTTCTGCCTTATTTGGTTTATCAAAGAGTTTAGGCCATGAAGCTGCTACCATTTGTGCTATTATAGCCAATAGAATACAAAAGCAATTTAGCAAAGACTATAAAAAAACGGTTAATAAACTTATTGAAAAAACCTTAAATGATTTAACCGTTTGAATTTATTTAATGTATAGTTTAGTGCAAACTTGTTGTTGGAAATGGTATGACAAAAAACGAATTAAGTGCACTCATAAGTTTATTGGATGATCCTGATGAAAAAATATTTCAGGAAATCAGAGAAAAAATTAAATCCATAGGAAGTGAGGTTATACCATTGCTTGAGAATGCTTGGGAAACTTCATTTGACTCCTTACTACAAAACAGAGTTGAGAATTTAATTCACACCATTCAATTTGAAAGTATCAATCAAGATTTAAGCATTTGGGCTCAAGCGGGAGGTCATGATTTGCTAAGCGGAGTTCTTCTAATAGCACGCTATCAATATCCTGATTTAAACGAAAAAAAAGTACGCGCACACATTGATCAAATGCGCAACGATGTTTGGCTTGAGTTAAATGCCAATTTAACAGCACTTGAAAAAGTACGCGTAATCAATCACATCGTGTTTGATGTGCATGGTTTTAGTGGCAATACTCAAAATTTTCATGCTCCGCAAAATTCATATATCAATAATGTACTCGAAAGTAAAAAAGGCAATCCTTTGTCGCTTTCCATTTTGTATACTATAATTGCTCAAGGTTTAAATATTCCCATTTTTGGTGTGAATTTGCCCGAGCATTTTATTTTAGCCTATGTTGAAGAGAGCACTCACTTGCCAATATTGGCAGGTAATCCAAGCCCGAAGGTAATTTTTTACATCAATCCTTTTAGCAAAGGTTCTGCATTTAGTTATAAGGAAATTGATTCATTTTTAAAGCAATTAAAATTGGATCCCGATAAAATGTATTACGAACCTTGCTCCAATATTGATATGATTTCGCGCTTGATTCGTAACCTAATTTTTTCGTTTGAAAAGTTGGGATATCCTGATAAGTCAAAAGAGATGCAACTCTTGTTGAGTTGTGTGAGCCGTTAACTCAGAATTTTTTTCACGGTAAGAAAGATTAGTTGTATGTCTTTCCAAAAATTTTTTTCTGCAATGTATTTCAAATTTAATTCTAGTTTGGCAGGAAAGATAGTTTCGATGTAAAACTTTTCTGGATCAGCTGCTTGTTTTAGCAATTCACTTTCATTTGAATAAGCAATGGATGCATAATCGGTAATACCCGGCCTTACACTTAGTACTTGCATTTGTTGGGTAGTATACAAATTCACATAACGGCGAACTTCAGGACGAGGGCCAACAAAACTCATATCACCTTTTAGTACATTCAAAAGTTGGGGCAATTCATCCAATTTATACTTTCTTAAAAAATATCCTACTCGAGTAATCCGTGAATCTTTAGCTCCAACAGTTAACAGTCCTTTTTTTTCAGCACCTTGATGCATGGTTCTAAACTTATAGATGTAAAAATCACGGTTGTTTTTTCCCACTCGCTGCTGCCGATAAAAAATTCCACCTTTCGAATCTAGCAGTATTAGTAGTGCAAGCAGTAAAAAAAACGGCGAGAGTATGAGCAGTCCAACAACAGATAAAAGGAAATCAAACGAACGCTTAAGCATAGAATAGTTGAATAAATGCGTGAATTGATTTAATAACTAGTAAACAATGTAGCATTTTCAAAAACCATTAGGCTTTTAGTACTTTTTCAACCGCACTAATAACTGCTGAAAGAACTTGATTTACTTGTTCATCGGTCAAATTATAAAATACGGGTAAGGTTATTTCATTTGCAAAATGTGAGTAAGCATTTGGGTAATTGTTAATGTTGTATCCTTGATTTTTGTAGAAGCTCAACATAGGGAGTGGAATAAAATGCACATTAACTGATACATCTTGATCAAAAATAAGCTGCATAATTGCATCGCGCTGAATTTCGGTAATGCCATTTATGCGCAAAGGATATAAGTGATAACACGATTCGGTTTGTTCACTTTGAATTTGGTGTATCGGAAGGTTTGCCCAGGAATAATTTTTTAATTTTTGATTGTAAACTTCAACTATATGCTTTCGTTTTACCAATGTATCTGAATCATAGCGAGCTATTTCAACTAAACCAATTGCAGCACACAAATCGGTCATGTTGCATTTATATCCGGCTTCAATAATATCGTATTTCCAATTTCCTTTTTGCATTTTGGCTAATGCATCTTTGTTTTGTCCATGCAAGGAACTAATACATAACTGTTGGTAAATAGCCTCGTTATCAAAGGGAGCAGGTAAATTAAGTGCTACAGCGCCACCTTCTGCAGTAGTTAAGTTTTTTACTGCATGAAACGAAAAAACAGAAATATCGGTTAAGCTGCCCGATTTTTTTCCTTTGTATACTGCGCCTACAGAATGGGCCGCATCAGCTAACACCAATATTCGTCCTAACGTTTTTTGAGCATCTGAGTTGGGAGTAAATTTAGTTTTAACATCAGCTCTATTTACGAGTGCATTTATCGCATCAAAGTCGCAAGGCATTCCGGCAAAATCAACCGGCATTATTACTTTAGTTTTAGAAGTAATGGCTTTTTCGATAGCAGCAGCAGAAATTAAAAAATTGTTTTCGTTTATATCAACAAAAACCGGACGAGCACCCGTATGCATTACAACATTGGCAGTAGCTGAATAGGTATAGGCAGGTAAAATTACTTCATCGCCTTCTTCAACACCAAACCAGCGCAACATAAGTTCTAATCCTGCAGTGGCCGAGTTGAGGCAAATAGTGGATTTATTTCCACAATACCGAGTAAGTTCCTTTTCAAATAATTTCGTTTTTGGCCCGGTGGTAATCCAGCCCGACAATAAGGTTTCAGTAACTGCGTCAATTATTTTTTGATCAATGCGTGGAGGCGAAAATGGGATCATAGAGTATAGCTTAATTAGGCAACAAATTTAAGAGGATTTTTATGGATAAAAAGGCTAAGTGAAAATTGATTTTCAACTCGTGAATATTATATTTTCCTAAAAAACAAAAGTGAGTTAAAGAAGGCATAAATAAAAACACCTGCTTCCGATTCAAGCATCGATTCGGTTAGGAAGTTCAATACAACCAACAATACAAAAGAAACATACATATAATTTTTGTTTTTCAATGCAACACTTGCCGGCACAATGATACTTAGTAAGAATAAAACAAAACCGAAGTATCCTAACGCAACACCGGTTTGTAAAAATTGATTGTGTGCATTTAAGCGATGCTCTAATGCTCCAGTATATCCGTTTAGTTTATAGTGTTTAAAAAGTTCATCTTTAACATCGCCCGTGCCGGTTCCCACAATTCCGTTTTCAAGGAATGCAGCTGTTGCTGCTTGCCAAACTAAAATTCTAACTGCATTGCTTTCAGCATCTGTTTTATCGATACTGTTGGCATTCAGAACTACGCGTGCATTTTGAATACGTTGATTTAGTTCGGGAACAGTATAAATAATTGATGCAGATGCAGCTATAAATAAGAGCAAAAATACTATTCCGGTAAAGTAGTTTTTCGAATGTAGTATACGGTAAATTCCAACCCCTATAAAAATTAGTAAGCAGCTGATTAAAGCTAGTTTAGAAGATAATAGCAGAATGATGAGTGAAAAAAACAATAGTAAAGTGATTCGAACAAAGCTTGAACTTATTCCCAAATTAGAAGCATCGAGTAAAATGAAAATTAAGGCTAAGTTGATCATCATTCCAAAATAGGAAGGATGTAAGAAAACTGAAAAATCTACATAGTAGAAATAATTTAGATGCTCATATAAGTAATAGAAAGTGGCTCTTCCTAATAAGCTAACCGAGGCAATAACAACACCGGCTAAAAAGAATTGCTGAATTTTTTTATTTTCCTGTTGTTCGAATTGGGAGAAGTTTAAAAGCAAAGGAAAAAGCAACATGCTCAGTTTGGTTTGTAAATCGGCCCAACCATAGCTTTTATTTTCGGAGTAAACCATGCCAACCAAATACAGTAGGTAAAGTGAACAAAACAACAATACCCATTTTTTGTTTGGGATGTTGGTATAGCGGGCTTTAAAATTTCCCTCGAGTAAACTGTTCAATACCATTAAAACAACAAAGATTGGCAGCGCAAATTTAAACGAAAGAAAAAATGCAAAAGCGCAACAGAGATAAAGCTGTACTTTAGTGTGTAACAGTTGGTTTAGCATGAATGTTTTCGTTTAAAAACGCCCAAAAATTTGCTGCTATTTTATCTCGGGTAAATTTTTCTTTAACGTAAATATATCCATTATTACCAAACTCTAGCAGTTGGTTTTTATTTTCAAGACAATAGGTAATTTTTTGAGCAAGGTCGTTTTCATTTTCGGGTTCAAAAGCCCAACCACATTTTCCTTCCTCAATAAATAATTCCTTTGCCTCTCCTTCAACACCTAATAAAATGGGCTTTTTCATTGCAAGGTTTTCGAAAATTTTTGAAGGAATAGCACCTTTAAAGAGGTCTAATTTTTTTAACGGAATAATCGAAATATCAATTGCAGCTACCACTGCGGGCATTTCTGCTTTCACAATAGCCGGATAAAAAAACACATTGCTGAGTTTTAATTCATTTGCCATGCTTTCGAGTTTTTCTTTTTCGGGGCCACTTCCAAGCAAAATAAATTTTAACTGTTTAGTGGATTGGAGCAATTTTGCAGCTTTTAGTATCACTTCCAAGCCTTGTGCATGACCAATAATTCCAGCGTAAAGCAGAATGAAATCACTTTCTAGAAATTGGTTTTGTGCTCTCCAGTTGCTCGTATTATTTTCAAAATTATACAAACTCAAATCAACTCCATTGGGAAGCCAGGTAATTGTTTTAGAAGGAAATCGTTGATGAATATTTTTAACAATACCTTGAGTTTGCCCACTAATTAGAAATGATTTGCGATAAAGAAATTCTTCGAGTAGTGTAGCTAATTTTAAAAAAGTACGGTTGGTTACAAGTCCTAATTTTTCTGCACTTTCGGGCCATAGGTCTGATACATTAAAGAGCAGTTTCGATCCTTTTAATTTACTCAAAAAATAAGCTGTAATTCCTAAAAAAAGGGGAGGGCTTTCACAAAGTAGTACATCGTGTTTCTTGAGTTTAAATAATCCTATCCAAAAGGAGCTAAAAACAAATGAAAAATAATTTAGTAAGCGCAGTGGAATTGATTTGCTTTTAGTTACAAAAATCCAAGCGCGATGAACTGCAAGATTTTCAATTTTTTCGTGCAAGTATATTTTTGATTTGTAAGCCTGTAAAACCTGCATTTGTGGATAATTGGGCATTGCAGTAAGCACAGTAATTTCGGCACCCATTTTTTGAAGGCGAACAGCCAATTCAAACAAACGGTTTTGCGGAGCTCCAACTTCGGGTGGAAAATACTGTGTAAGTATGACAATTTTCATTTGGTTTGATTTTCCAATTCTGCAATTGCTTGTTTAAAATTAACACAAACAATTTGGTTGTTAGCTAAATATTCAACAAGCCATTGATACCAATCTATCCAAGTTTTAAAACCGGCAGTAAAATAGCGGTCGTGGAAATCTATTCCTAAATAGTTTAATTGTTTTTCTTGTGCTTCAGCGATGATTAACTTCGTGTTTTCCTTCGCCTGTTCAAGTGTTTGTGTTTGCCAACGTTTACCTTTTTCAATAACCCAACCATCCATTAATTGAAAAGGAAATTCCCACATGTTACCTATCTTATAAGGATTTTTAAAAGCATGTTCAGTACTATCATAACTGTAACCCGCCGCTTGCATAAATTCAAAAGTGTGTTCATTTTTGCGCACATAATGCATGCGGGTTCCAAAGTTTTTTGAACCGGAGAATTGTTCAAAAAGCTGATGCTCAAATTTGATTTTTTCGAAACTTTCAAACTCAATTCCATGAAGACCAATTTCAGCTTCTAGCTCCATTATTCTGCTAATCCAATACTTTGAAACAGCTTGTGAGTAACTAAGTCCAAGTCCGTTTTGAACTCCCATAAAAAAGGAGGAAGGTATTCCATGTTGCTTATTAAATGCAATCAACTCTTCAATATTTTGCCATTTATTTTTCACTAAATCAAGGTGACGTAATCCAAATTCATGTAAGCCAATTTTCCCTTTTCCTAATTCAATTAAATTGCGAATTAAAAATTTAGGGATAATAGTATCCTTCAGCAAATGTTCTGAAACACTTATATGGTCAATATCGTGTGAGATTATTGCTTTCACTAAAAGGTATCCCGTTTTATGAATTTAAGTCCAGTTTCTAAGAGAAAATTTGCTTTGTTAACCGTAAAATATGGAATTAAATCAGCGCCAAATCCTCTGAAATATTTTTCAACCTGTGGTATCATCGAGCCTTCAAAGTCGAAGGTTTTTAATCCCAATTTTTTTGCATGCAAAATGCAATTCCATAAAGCCAAAACTCCTGCGCCTTGATGTTTGTTGTTTGTAGCATATCCTCCAAGCAAATAATAAGCAGTTGTTTTATCGTAAATACAAAAACTCAAAGCAGCAGCGCTATTATTATGATGTGCCATAAAAGCAAAACTATTTTCAGGCTTTGCGAATTGAAATAAGATGTTATCTAAAATACCGGCGTTTAATTGTTTGGCTTTTCGCGTATAGGTATTTTCAACCATACGTTTCACTTCTTGCAAATCAGTACAAAATTCAATTTTAACATTGTCTTTTGCTGCTTTATTAATACTGGTACGCTTATCGCCGGATAAATTTTTAAGTAGTTCATCTATATCCTGATCTAAATTTAATCGGTAAGTATAATTCGGAATCACTTTGTATTTTTTCCAAATAAAAGCTTGCAAATCGATGAAATCATTAGGTAAAGCAAGAGTTAGCATTGGATAGGAAAGACTGTCTAAAAAATCAACCAAACAAGTAGCAATGCTCTTTTCAAAACTTAATGCAGTTGATTTTGTGCTACTTTGTTTTAAGAAGAAAAGTCCTATATGTGGCGTAAATGGAGGGTTTTTGCAATGTGTCAAGAGTCCTCCAAGTTGGGTGGTAAATAAATGAAAGCCGCCTATAAGTTTGTTATCGTTTGTATAAATCCCATACACTTTTAACGATGAATCGTAGTTTGATAACCATGCTGCACTATTAAAAATGCTTCCTTGCGAAACTGCAAGTTCAGCTAAAGCAACAAGATCCGTATCAGGCAACAATTTAATTTTCACACAAATTTGCTTTAATATTCAGTATAAAATTTAACCATCTTATTTAAATTACTCTCCCAATCAAATTGCTCTATCACCTTTAATCTTCCCTTTTTTCCCATGCTTATTCTTTGTTCGGTATTCAATAACAATTGCTCAATTGCCCATGCAGTTTTTTCAACATCACGCACTGGAATTCTAAATCCTGTTATTTTATCCACAACAATTTCTTTCAAGCCACCAACATCAGTAACAATAACAGGCTTTTCACAGGCTGCTGCTTCGATTACTGAAACTCCAAAACTTTCGTATTCCGAAATATTTACAAATATATCAGCTGTATTAAAATACTTTGCAATTTCATTAAAATTAACTCTTCCTGTAAATTTTACCTGATTCACAATGCCCATTTTCTCAGCATTAGCTTGAAGCTCCTCCTTTAAACTACCATCACCAACAAGTAATAGTCGTAATTTTAAATTGGAGTACTTTTTTGAAAGCACAGCAAATGCTTCAAGTAATATGTCGGTGCAATAAATTGGTTCAATGGGCTTAATCGCAGCAATTACAATAGCATCTGATTCAAATAGCGCAAGCTTCTCAGAAGGTTTAAATTGTTGTACATCAACTCCGAAGTAAATAATTTTTACTTGAATGTTCGTTAATTTAGCGATGTATGATTTTATGGTTTCACTGGTAGCAAAAACCATAGCAGCCTGTTCTAAATTTTGCACTAGCAATTTTCGGAATAAAAAATTTCTATAGGGAAATTTCATTACATCTGTACCCCAGGCAGAAATTAAATAGGGCCTAAATCCTGATAAGCGAGCTAATAAGCCATAACTACTAGCATAGTGTGCATGTACGATATGGGGATTGAATTTTTTTATTGCCCTTTTTAATTGAGGTAAGAGCAGCAAGTAATTTAATTTTGAAAAAATTGATTTGCCACTTTTGCTTGATGCTTCTGAATTTAAAAAAAGAAGATGTGGTTTGTTGCTGTACCAATCATAAGCTGCAGGAGTTATACTAAATAGTCCTATTTCAAATCCTTTAGATGCTAAACCTAAAGCCCATTTTTCAGTATGTTCTGAACCGGCATCCGACAACAGTAAGATACGTTTCATTTGCGTGGAAATAAGGAATGTTTGA
>WBZU01001287.1_pt1 | contig 19099 bp, 17 predicted proteins | sample 5204311 | NCBI WGS metagenome assembly WBZU01 (sample SAMN12344359, study PRJNA552823) | activated sludge metagenome | biome: Activated sludge suspended growth; feature: Nitrification reactor; material: Wastewater; isolation source: activated sludge from nitrification reactor of wastewater... | reverse complement strand
CTCCCATCGACCGCAACAACTTTTTTGTCTTCCTTATGCTGGGCGTTCTCCTGGCGGCTATGCCGACATCCGTCGAATCAGAAAGTGGGGTGAAAGGTGATTAGATTGGTGTAGGACTGCTATGGGTAAGCCTAGTGTCCTTGCCAACCCTTCTGACGATGATCGGCAATCATCGAAATTCGACATTTATTCCCGGCAACCATTGGCTTTGGTGGGCCTTCCTTGTGGTGCTGGTTTGCGGTTACATACTCTCCGTGACCGCTCTGCTCCGCCGCGTTCAATGGGGTTACTGCGTCTGGTTCCAGACCGTAATCTCATTCATGGTCTTGATTGTCTACATTGGCTGGTGGAGACGGGAGATGAACTTTATCCAAGGGCCACACGATCCGGAATCAAGCCCGGCCCCACCAGAGGCCATGTGGTCAGCTTATCTCGTCATTCTGCTTATTACGCTGGCAACTGGACTCCTGCCATTGGCAATAAGGTTTGGGGTCAGATGGGCAAGAGCTAAACATCAGCGGCGTGAGTCGGGCGGTGACGACGAATGACCGCTTCCATTTTCCCCAGTCGGCGGATTTGGGTCGCCCCCAGCCACTCATGTACCGAGCCACACCCAAACGCACGTATCAATGCAAGTGCCCATAGCCGTTGCGCAATGACGCATCGGCCTTGACCTAGCCCCTCGCCACTCGCCCCCAGCGCGGGGCTACGCAATTCACCGTATTCCCGCCTCCCGGTTCGCCCCTTAATCTGTCGCTGCACTGCACAAATTGCGGACAGACCTTTCATGACCAAAACAATATTCGTATTTCTGCTCCTGGCCGGTAGCCTGTCGGCGCGGGCCGCGCTCGACCCGGCGCAGGTCAATCAACTGGCGGCCGAGGATTCCAGCGACAAGGTCGCGGCGATCCAACTGTTGACACAGAGTGCCGACCCGGATGCCGTGCGCGTGCTGAAGGCGATGGCCGACGACAGCCTGTTTCTGGCCGGCGACAAGGCGGTGATCATCGACGGCGACAAGGCCTTCGATGCCGCGAGCGGCGCGGCGATCGCAATGCCGGACAACCCCGAGTCAGTCACGGTCAACAACCGAATCCGGGGTGAATTGGCCAATGCGCTAGCGACGCTGAAGCTCTTCGACCCCGACGCCGGCGTCCGCCTGGCCTCGGCGCAAAAGCTGCAAAGCAGCGTCAGCCCGGCGATGGCGCCGCTGCTGGCGCGTGCGCTGGAAAAGGAGAGCGACGCGAAGATCAAGGCGCTGCTCGTTCTCGCCCATGCCCAGGCCGATCTCGCCAGCAAGGATCCGATTGCGCGCCGCGCTGCCGTCCTGGTGCTGGGCGAGACGACTTCGCCGGCGATCCGCACGCTGCTGCTGCCACTCACCGACAAGGCCAACGAACCCAACAACCGCGTGCGCTACGCGGCGATCAGCGCGGTGAAGGCCATCGATGGACGGCTCTCGGCGACGGAAAACTTCGGCCGCGTCTTTACCGGCCTCTCGCTCGGCAGCATCCTGCTCCTCGCGGCATTGGGCCTCGCCATCACCTACGGCGTGATGGGCGTGATCAACATGGCGCACGGGGAGCTGTTGATGGTGGGGGCCTATTCGGCTTACGGCATGCAATCGATCTTCCGCGCCTGGCTGCCGGAGTACGTCGACTGGTATCTGCCGGCGGCCATTCCCCTCTCCTTCTTCGCCGCGGCTGCGGTAGGCGCCCTCATGGAACGGACGGTGATCCGCTGGCTTTACGGCCGCACCCTGGAGACCCTCCTCGCCACCTGGGGCCTGTCTCTGATCCTGATCCAGGCGGCGCGCGTGCTGTTCGGCGCACAGAACGTCGAGGTTGCCAATCCGAGCTGGATGTCCGGCGGCATCGAACTGCTGCCGAACCTGATCCTGCCTTGGAACCGCATCATCATCATCGGTTTCGCACTGTTCGTTCTCTTCCTCGTCTGGGTGCTGATGAACAGGACGCGGCTCGGCATGTTCGTGCGCGCCGTGACGCAGAACCGCGCCATGGCCGGCTGCGTGGGCGTGCCCACGGCCCGCATCGACACGCTGGCCTTCGCGCTCGGCGCCGGTATCGCCGGGTTGGGCGGCGTTGCCCTGTCGCAGATTTCGAACGTGGGGCCGGACATGGGCCAGGGCTACATCGTCGATTCCTTCATGGTGGTGGTGGTCGGCGGTGTCGGCCAGCTTGCCGGCGCGGTATGGGCCGCGCTGGGCCTCGGCATCTTCTCCAAGCTGCTCGAAGGCTGGGCCGGCGCGGTGATCGCCAAGATCGCGATCCTCGTCTGCATCATCATCTTCATCCAGAAACGGCCGCAGGGAATCTTTGCCCTCAAGGGTCGCTTCGTCGATTGAGCACCGCGCCATGACTACCCGAAACAGCGAACGCACGCCTTTCACGATCCGCTTTTTCTCGGCGATGACGCGCACGCAATGGTTCGCGCTCGGCGCCTTCCTCGCCGCCGCGCTTATCGCCGTGCCCGTGCTCAACCTCGCCGTTCCGGAAGGCAGCGCCTTCCATCTCTCGGCCTACGCCATCACGCTCGTCGGCAAGATCATGTGCTACGCGATGGTGGCGGTGGCGATGGACCTCATCTGGGGCTACGGCGGCATCCTCTCGCTCGGCCATGGCCTCTTCTTCGCGCTTGGCGGCTACGCCTTCGGCATGTACTTGATGCGCCAGATCGGCCGCGACGGGAGTTACCAGAGCGATTTGCCGGACTTCATGGTCTTCCTGGACTGGAAGAGCCTTCCCTGGTACTGGAGCGGCAGCGACAACTTCCTGTGGGTGTCGCTGCTGGTGGTCGCGGTGCCGGCCATCGTCGCTTTCGTGTTCGGCTACTTCGCCTTCCGCTCGCGCATCAAGGGCGTCTATTTCTCGATCATCACCCAGGCGCTGACGTATGCCGCGATGCTGCTCTTCTTCCGCAACGAGACGGGTTTCGGCGGCAATAACGGCTTCACCGACTTCAAGCGCGTGTTCGGGTACAGCGTCACGGCGCCGGAAACGCGGCTGGTACTGTTCGGCCTCACGGCCCTCGCGCTCGCGGGCACACTGGTGCTGGCCCGCTGGCTGATCACCTCGAAGTTCGGCCGCGTGCTCACGGCCATCCGCGATGCCGAAAGCCGCGTGATGTTCATCGGCTACAACCCGCTCTGGTACAAGCTCACCATCTGGGTCATCTCGGCGGTTCTGTGCGGCATCGCCGGCGCGCTCTACGTGCCGCAGGTGGGCATCATCAACCCCTCCGAGATGTCACCCGGCAACTCGATCGAGATCGCCATCTGGGTCGCCGTCGGCGGTCGCGGCACGCTCGTCGGGCCGGTGATCGGCGCCTTCGTGGTCAACCTCGCCAAGAGCTGGTTTACGGTGAGCTTCCCGGAGTACTGGCTGTTCTTTCTCGGCCTGCTGTTCATTGTCGTCACGCTGCTGCTGCCGAAGGGGCTGGTGGGATTGTGGCAGACCCTGCGCGCCCGGAAACCGGAACAAGGAGCAAGGTAATGGGTACCCGCGACATACTCCGCAAGATCATCGGCATCGACCCCGACGAGCCGAACAAGTTCGGCTACGAAAGCAAGCGGCGCGTGCTGGACATCTCGCACAACGTCATCCTCTACCTGGAAGACATCACGGTCAGCTTCGACGGCTTCAAGGCGCTCAACAAGCTGAACCTGACCATCGACGTCGGCGAATTGCGCTGCATCATCGGCCCCAACGGCGCCGGCAAGACGACGATGATGGACGTCATCACCGGCAAGACGCGCCCGGACAAGGGCAGCGCCTTCTTCGGGCAGACCATCGACCTGACGCGGCTCACCGAGCCGGAGATCGCCCACGCCGGTATCGGGCGCAAGTTCCAGAAGCCGACCATTTTCGAGCAGCACACCGCGTTCGAGAACCTGGAACTGGCGATGAAGACCGACAAGCGCGTCCGCCGGAGCCTCATCGCCGCGCTCACCGGCGAGGATCACGATCGCATCGCCGAGACGCTGCGCCTGATCCGCCTCGACCACGAAGCCGACCGCCCGGCCGGCCTGCTCTCGCACGGCCAGAAGCAGTGGCTAGAGATCGGCATGCTGCTGATGCAGGAACCGAAGCTCTTGCTACTGGATGAACCGGTCGCTGGCATGACCGACGACGAGACCATGCGGACGGCGGAGTTGTTCGTTTCGCTGGCGGGGAAGCATTCGCTGGTCGTTGTCGAGCACGACATGGCGTTTGTCGAGAAGCTCGGCGGGCTGGTGACTGTGTTGCATGAAGGGTCGGTTCTCGCCGAGGGGGATTTGGCGACTGTGCAGAACGATCAAAGGGTGATTGAGGTATATCTTGGACGCTGAAACGCTGGTTTCCGCGCCTGACGCGCGGGCGTACTTTCTTTTGTGTGGCCAAAAGAAAGTAGCCAAAGAAAAAGCCACCCCTGGGTCGGCGCCCCTGCGGGGTTCCTTGCGCTACTCGGCAGGCCGGTCGGCTTGCCAGAACTCGCCTGCGGCTCAGACAAGGCAAGCCGACCGCCCGCGGCCCGCCTGCGTTGCTCAGCGCCTCTCAAGGGGCCCGAAGGGCGTCTCGGCTCTATCGGCAATAGAAAAATCGGCCTGTTGTGGTCGACCGCCAAAAAGGGGCAAAGATCAAATTCACTGCGACACGGGTTCAGCATGGGTCGGTTTTCCGGGCCCCTTGGGAGGTGCCGAGCAACGCAGGCTTGGGCGGAAAAAGGGCGAGCACTGTCTGAGGGCGCAGCCCGAGTTGCGCAGCCCCCGCCCAAGGCGAGTAGCGCAGGGAAGCGGCGCAGCCGGCGCCGACCCAGGGTCGCCTTCTTCTTTGCTTACTTTCTTCTTGGCGACGCAAGAAGAAAGTAAGACGCGCATCAGGCGCGGAACCCGGCGCTAAACGCAAAAAAAAGGATTATCGAGAATGCTCAAAATCGACACCCTCCACCAAGCCTATGGCGGCAGCCACATCCTCCGCGGCCTCTCCTTCGAGGTCAAAACCGGCGAAGTCACCACCCTCCTCGGTCGCAACGGCGTCGGCAAGACGACCCTACTCAAATCCCTGATGGGTCTGGTAAAAACAAAATCCGGCAGCATCACCTTCGACGGCAAGGACATCACCCACCTGCCCCCGCACGAGCGCGTCCGGGCAGGCATCGGCTACGTGCCGCAGGGCCGCGAGATCTTCCCGCGCCTGACGGTCGAGGAGAACCTGCTGATGGGGCTGGCCACCAAACCCGGCAGCACGAAGATTCCGCCGCGCATCTTCGAAATGTTCCCGGTCCTGAAGCAGATGATGCACCGCCGTGGCGGCGACCTCTCAGGCGGCCAGCAGCAACAGCTCGCCATCGGCCGCGCCCTGGCGATGGGCCCGAAGCTACTGATCCTCGACGAGCCGACCGAGGGCATCCAGCCCTCGATCATCAAGGACATCGGCCGCGCCCTGGCCATGGGCCCCAAACTGCTGATCCTCGACGAACCCACCGAAGGCATCCAGCCCTCGATCATCAAGGACATCGAGCGCGCCATCCGCACCCTCGCCGCCACCGGCGAGATGGCCATCCTGCTCGTCGAGCAGTACTACGACTTCGCCGAATCGCTGGCCGACCAGTACCTGCTGATGGAACGCGGCGAGTTCATCATGCGCGGTAGAGGCGAAACGATGCCGCAGGATGGGGTTAGGGAGGCGTTGGCGGTTTGAATTTGCGGGGTACCCCCAGTACAAGCAGGGTTACTTGGGCCAACTCACATCCAGCACCCGGACAAACACATGCCGCCGTTCCTCCAGGTCGAGTTGCGCCGCCAAGCGCGATTGCAGCTCTTGCGCGGAAACTGGTTTTTTCCCGCCATCCTTGGCAGTTGGCAGGTCGCCTTGGCCGAACCAGAGCACCACATAGATACCGAACCCCGATGCCTTGGGTGAAATCGTGTATTGCGCTATCAATTGGCTACGCAGCGCCGTCCATAGCGACCGGTTGTCGTCACGCTTGATCTCGATGCGCAGTTCGAACTCGTTGCGGCAGGACAAGCGAATGTCGGCCCGTTTGTCGTTGCCGTAGTCGACTTCAGGCTGGCAATCAATGCCAAAGGTGGCGGATGCGAAACGCTTGCGTAACCGAGTCAGCAAGGCATCACGACACAGATTTTCCTCGCGTTTTCCAATCGGTTTCCTGTTCTCGACATTCCAGAAAGCGCGAAAACCATCGTCGTTGTCGTTGCGAATCTCGTCGGCAATTTCGTCCAGATAATCAAGCGCCATGGCCGCCAGGTCGGCCGCATTGGCGGGCGCACGGTTGGCGAGAATCTGGGCTACGCTGGCCATGGGTGGGAAGCGAAAAGCGGTTTCGCGCTGATTTAATTTCAACTGATGGCGCGCGCCTTCCAGCGCGAGCCTCAACTTGCTCAACGCCGGCAGGGCTAGCAGACGCTCGATTTCGAACGCGGCATCGTCCGTCGCCAAAGCCCCCAGGCGAGTCACCATCCCCCGAATGTTTTCGCCGCGTTGCATCGTGTCCGTAACAATGCCGGACATCCGTTCGAATTCGGCATGCGGGCTGAGCAGTTCGATCAGCTTTCCGAGCGTACCGGCCGAGAGCACGTAGTCACTGCTTAATCCGGCAAAGCGATCACTAATAATGGCGCCCAGGTGATTGGCACGGACCCACGACTTGCCAATATATTTCCAGAGTTCGGGCTCATATTTGGGTGGATCGAGCAGCATGGCGCTCGTCAACCAATAGACCCGCTGGGCAACATCCATCCCTTTTGCGGCGAGCTTTTTCTCAATCAGTCCGGCGAGTTGTTCTACCGAATAACGCAAGGCCGCTTTCAACAGGTAACCGAGTTGCGATATCAGAGGCGACTTGGCGCGCACCGGGAAAGCCGCCAATATCGCAGGCACGGCAAGTCGGGCAACGCTGCTATAGATCGGGTCATTGGCGAGAGGGTAGATACCGCTAATGAAATCGCGCCTGGCCTTCAGCGTGGTGACGGCATACTCGGTCAAGACCTCGGCCAGAAGTGCCGGGCGTTCCTCAACAAAATGGGTAAACCATTCCGGTGTATTGTCCGCGCCGTAGGTCAGGCGGAAGGCAAACATGCGGCGCAGACAGTCGTCACTGAGTCCATCGACAAAAGCCCCCCCCTTGCGCCATCGCAGTTCCATTCCAATCAGGCAAGGCTTGCGAATGTAGTGCTCGCGTCCTTTCGTGCTCAGGTCGATTATTTCAGCGACGCTTGGTAGGTCGACACGCTCGGGGCAACGCGAAAACCCTTCCTCCGCAGCCTCAAGGACTTCTGGGCCGTTTTCACAATAGCTATCGAAGCGCTCCAGCGGTGTTTCACCGCGCGTATCGGAGTAGTGGTTCATCCAAACGCCCGCTAATTCATGCAGGACGCCTGAAGCTGCGCTACCGTCACGAATGGCTGATAGGTGCTTGGACAAGTTGATACTACGTTGCCGCTTCTGTTCCACGCTTTTCAGGTTTCGAACTTTGGTAGAAGAGGCTTGCTCGCGCCGCCAGTCCGGAATTTCCCAAGCGAGCATCGAATCCAGCCAGTGTTGCCGGCCGTGATTCGTCACGGCCCAAGCTTCAATTTTCTCGAGCGACAGACCGACAGACCCCTGCTGGAACATCAACGCTTGAACTGCTTCAAAGAGATGAGTCTCCGCAAGGACTTCGTCCTCAGTCAGCGAAGCCTGTTCAAGATGCCACAGACCCAGATCATCCGGCAGGGTCGCACCATGTAAGCGGTGCTCTTGGGCATAGATGCATGACCTGACGTGTTCGCTGCCTTCACAGTGTTTGTAGCAGAGTGCCAACACCGCCTTGTAGCGTTCTGGCCGCGCCCTCAGCCATTGAGCGATCGCCTCCAGATGCTCTTTTTCCCTGCGGTTTTCCCCGTATTTGTCAGCGCCGATGCCCAGCCAGCGATACAGCTGCTCGTCAGTAATTGCGTCGCCATGAATTTCGACTCCCCGGCTGACCAAGGCCCCCAACATTCGACGGCAATCGAAACTGAATTCGATTTCATCGGAGAACGCAAGATCGGTTCGTTCGGCAAGTTGGTCGAGCAGTATTGGCAGATGCGACACTGGCGCGATTCTGGGTAATTCATATCCAAAGAACATCAAAAAGCCACCAATATGGTTTCGTTTCTTTGGCGCATGCAGGTAATGCAATAGTCCTTCTGCCCCAATATGTACGGGGTAAAGATGCCTGAGCAGTTGCCCGGCCAGCTCGTCATCTGCATCGTCCAGCCGGTGGTCGTTGATCGAATCCAATAGCGCAAGGGCCTCTTCGGGGGAAGGCATCAGTTTCAGCCAAACCTCCAAGGCTTCGCTTCTGACCCGGGGCCACCATGAGCCCTCGATAACAACCGCCTTGATGGTCGTCGCAAGTTCGGGTATCGGCTCGCCTTCGTAAAGAATATCCAGCACACAATCGGCGTAGGCCTGGCTGGCGCCGTCCCGCTCGCTTGTACACAAGGCTGCGGAAAACTCATCAGCCAGCCCTTGGTCAGCCAGCGCGCCAAAAGGTGTCGCCGAGGGTATCTCCCAGCGAAAGGCAAGGTGTTGCCTTGCCTCCTGCCGCAAACCGCTCAGGAGTTTCCGCTTGTCTTCCAACGACATGGGTTTGACATCGCCGTAAACGATAACGGTTAGCGGATCGGCCTCGATCAGGCGTTGCCGTGCGGCTTGGCAATGCAGGGCCAGCCAGCCGTAGAGGCCGCGCAGGCCGGCAATGGTGCGTTCGTCCTGACCATGAAAGAGATTCAAGACCCGGCCGAGTGGCAAGCCCCGGTGGTCGATTTGTTCGGCCAGCCACTTGGCTGCAAGGTATTCGGCGATGCTGCGATGGCTGGGGACGACTCGCTCTTCACCATCGGTGGAGGGTCGAAACAGTTTTCGCCCGGTCGCTAGTCTCGCCACGGCCAAATCATCGGGGCCAAAATCATTGATGAGCGGAAAGTGCTGGTCTGCGGTCTCGGCATCCAGCGCCAAACCGCTTTTATCGGAGAGCAGGAGCACGGCACAAAGCTGGCCGGCTGCTGCCAAAATGCGCTCGACAGAAATCGCTTGCATCCTAAGCTGAACGCGAATGGCCTTGTTATCTTCATCAGCCAGTTTTCTGCAGGCAAGGTCGAATGTCTCCTGACGCGTATTTGGCCATTGTCCATCGCGAATGGCTTCGGCCAGGAGGCGTAGTGTTTGCGGATTGTTCAGTAGCCCGTCTATGCCTCGATTATGCGCTTGCTCGACAAAGCCGTCGGGATCGGGAATCTCGTGGTTTTTCTGCAGAACTTCCTTGATTTCAGCATCGCTGAGCGGCTCAAGCGCAAAGATGGGAAGCTGACCATCAGGCGACGCATCGCTGATGGCCTGGCTGTCCGTCGAGCCAAACCAGTCGGCAGCGCGACAGGCGATGCGGAATTTCGGGTTACCGAGCTTTCTCAAATGCGCCCGGACTTTCAACAAGGTGCTGCGATCACCGCCGCTGGCGCGAGTTTCATCCAGACCATCGAGAAACAGCGTTGTCCCGTTCCACCTAGGGTCGGGATCGTCGCTCAGGAATTTGGCGATGGAAATACAGAGACCGCCGGTCGCCCCCGCCTCCATCCCGAATGCCTCGGATTTCCCGGCGCCGGGTTCGCCGAGCAAAACCCACGCGGGCTGATCGCGAAGCTCCTCCACCTGGCGAACCGGGTTTTCTGCCGAAGGCTTTTCATCGCCCGATAGCTTGCGGACCCGACGGGGAACGAGTTCCATTGGCTTACCCCAGCCAATCGTCGGCGGGTCGAGACAGAAATTCCGGTAGCGGAATGCCGCCCTCACCGACGATCAAGGTCCGTGCTGCCTCGAACTTTCCGGCAAACACCGCCAAGCCCTTGGGCGTGGCGTATTTGGCGCCGCTTTTGACTTCGATGGCCAGTATTTTCCGGCCATTGGTCAGTACGAAATCAACTTCATGCGGGCTTTCCCGCCAGTATTGAACTTCGCAGCCATCGGATGCCGTATTGATCAAATGTGCCCCGACAGCACTTTCCACCAGCCGCCCCCAGTAGCTGCGATCACCCATCGCTTCGGCCAAGGTGTAGCCGGCCAGTGCGGAAATCAAAGCCGTATTGTGGGCATTCAACTTTGGACTGGAGGCGCGTTTGCGGAATGCCTGCATGGCGAACTTGGATAGTCCTGACAACAGGCCTGCAAGCGACAACAACTCCAGATAGTGCGCCAGCGTCGTCGTGTTGCCGGCATCCGCCAACTGGCCACGCAGTTTGTCGTAGGCGATGATCTGGCCTGAATAGGCACCACAACCCAGCTCGAACAAGGCTTTCAGCAAGGCCGGCTTGTCGACCCGTGTCATTTGCAGAATGTCTTTTTCGATATTCGGCTGGATCAGCGCCGAGCGAACGTAATGCCGCCATCGGCTTTCCTCCCGGATCAGGCTCGCACTGCCGGGATAGCCGCCGAAATAGATGTATTCGTCGAGTGAAAAATCAAAAGCCGATTGCATTTCCTCATAAGACCAGTGCGCCAGGCGGATCGGCTCATAACGCCCCGCCAGACTTTCCGTCAGGCCTTTCTGCATCAACCAGGGTGACGAACCCAGCAAGACGATATGCAAAGGCAGGTCTTCCGCACGATCGACATCCCAGAGTCCTTTGACGACTTCAGACCAGCGTGGAATTTTCTGGATCTCGTCAATGGCAAGAACGTAGCACCGCCCTTCAGGCAACTGCTTTGCCCTAGCGCGCGCTTGCGTCCATTGCTGCACCAACCATTCGGCATTCGGAGGTGATCCGGTCCGCACCAAAACCCTGGCGGCACTCCCTTGCATGGAGAAGGGATCGGCAACCTCAGAAAGCGGCTGATCGACTGCCACAAAGCTGGAGCAATCACGGAAGTCGGACAATGCTTGCCTGACCATAGTGCTCTTCCCCACCTGGCGAGGTCCGGCAACGATGATCATGTAACGTGGCGACTCGGTAAGTCGCTGTTGCAGGATGTTGATCTGGCTACGCTCGAAAGACATTTTTACGTTATTGAGTAAATTTACTCACAATATAATGCCGGCGTTTGCTCGGTGCAAGCATTGCCCAAATTTTCAGCCAACCTGGACAATGCAAAAAAAACCGCAACGCATCTTCGAGATACTCTCCGCACTCAAGCAGATGATGGACCACCGGGCCAACGGCAACTGGAGTCCGAATCGAACCGGCCCTGATCCTAAAGCGGGCGCACCGCCAACACCATCCCCGGATCGTCCGCGTCGCGATGCACTGTAAATCCGAGCTGTTTCGCAAACTTGATCATCTTGTCGTTGGTCGAGAGGATGAACGCCTCCATGCGCCGCATGCCGCGCGCGCGGGCGGCGTCGATCAGGGTCAGCATCAGGATGCCGGCGATGCCGCTGCCTTGCCATTCGTCGTCGATGGCGATGGCGAATTCGCAATCCGTGCCGCTCGGACCGGCGACATAGCGGGCGACGCCGATCTCGACTTCTTGCCCGTCGCGCTGGATGATCGCCACCAGCGCCAGGTGCCGCACGTAGTCGATCTCGGTCAGGTACCTGAGCTTGCCCGGCGGCAGTTCCATCATGGTGGACATGAATCGCCGGTAGCGCGAATCCGCCGACAGGTGCTGCACGAAATCCTGCTCCATCGGCGCATCCTCGGGGCGGATCGGACGAATCAGAACCTCGCTGCCATCGAACAGATGGCGCGTGCGGACCAGTTCGGCGGGGTAGTCGGCCATGACGCTCAAGCTTGAGCGCCGGCTGACAGCTTCTCGGCCAGATAGACGACGATACTGTCCAGCGTCGCGAGCTTGCCGTAATCGGTTTCGGGGATATTCACCCCCAGGCGCTCGTGGATCGCGACCAGCACGTTTAGCCAGTCCATCGAGTCGAGGTCGATCTGCTTGCGCAACGGCGCATCGGCGACCAGCTCGGCCGGGTCCATTTCCGGCGCCAGGGTTTTGAGAATCTCGAGCATCCGGGCTCGAACCTGATCCTGATCCAGCGGCATCGTTCCCTCCTTCATTCCAGCGTCGAACTGTCGCCTTCGGGCAATCCGTGTTCCCGGGCCTTGAGCAGCCGACGCATGATTTTTCCGCTGCGAGTATGTGGCAGGCATTCGGCGAACGCAATCTCCTTCGGCGCCACCGCCGCACCGAGGCGCCGGCGCGCATGGGCCAGCAATTCGGTGCGCAATGCCTCACTCGGCGCTACATCGCGCCTGAGTGTCACGAAAGCCTTGATCGCCTCGCCGGCCAGCGCATCCGGCTTGCCGATCACCCCCGCCTCGGCCACCGCCGGGTGTTCCATCAACACGCTCTCGACCTCGAAGGGCCCGATCAGGTGACCGGACGACTTGATCACGTCGTCGCTGCGTCCGACGAACCAGTAATAGCCATCGGCATCGCGCCGCACCAGATCGCCGCTCAGGTACAGCTTGCCGGCGAAGCACTTGCGATAACGTTCGGGCTGGCCGAGATAGGCGCGAAACATCGAGGGCCAGCCGGCTTCCAGCGCCAACTCGCCTACCGTATCCGGTGTTTCGATCACCTCGCGCGGCTCGCCGGCACGCTGGCGCACCACATGGGCGACGATGCCGGGCAGCGGCCGGCCCATCGAGCCGGGCTTGATGTCGTCCGCCACCGCGTTGGCGACCATGATGCCGCCGGTCTCGGTTTGCCACCAGGTGTCGTGGATCGGCAGCCCGAGGGTGTCGATTCCCCACCATACCGCTTGCGCGTTGAGCGGCTCGCCGACGCTGGCGACGAAGCGCAGGGCCGGGAATCGATGCCCGGCGAACAGCGCCGGCCCCGCCTTCATCAGCATCCGGATCGCCGTCGGTGCGGTGTACCAGACATTGACGCCTTCGCTTTCAAGGATGGAAAGCCAGCGCGCGGCATCGAATTCCGCCTCGTCAACGATGCTGGTCACGCCCACCGCGAGCGGCGCCACGATACCGTAGGACATCCCGGTCACCCAGCCCGGATCGGCGGTACACCAGAACACGTCGTCCGGCCGCAGGTCGAGCGCCAGGCGCGCCGTCGCGTAGTGCGTCAGGATCGCCCCGTGCACATGCAGCGCGCCCTTGGGCATGCCGGTCGTGCCGCTGGTGAAGTGCAGCAGCGCCGGGTCGTCGGCGCTGGTCGCAACCACGGCCGGCGCCTCCGCAGCGGCCTGGAGCAATGCTTCCCAATCGTGGGTATCCGGCGTGGGCCCGGCGCGCAGATCGTCGACCAGCACGACATGTTGCAGCGCCGGGAGTTCGGCGCGTATCGGCGCCACCTTGCGGCGACACGCGCTGGCCGTCGTGACCAGCACCTTGCCGTTCGCCTGCGCCATGCGATTGCGAATCGGCTCCGGCCCGAAAGCCGGGAACAGCGGCGAAACGACCGCGCCAACCTTCAGCGCGCCGAGTACGGCGACGTAGAGCTCGCAACGGCGCCCGCAGAGCACGAAAACACAATCGCCCTTGCCCACGCCCAGCGACTTGAGCGCATTGCCGAAGCGGTCAGTCAGCCGCGCCAACTCCCGGTAAGTCAGGCTGCGACGACCGCCGTCCGCGTTCACAAAGCGAAAAGCCGGCTGGTCGCCCCGCGCCGATGCCGCATGGCGGTCGACAGTTAATTGCGCGATATTGACCGGGCCGCCGGGCGTAATGCCCAGTTCGCGGCCGACCTGTTCCCAGGCCAAGGGCGTTGCCCCGCCGGCGGCCGGGGAAAGCGCCGCGCCATGCGATTGACGAATGACCGATGGTCTCATTTGCGTGTCCGGCAGCGAGTCAGCTTGCCGCCATTGTGAGCCCGAAATGGCAATGCCATGTTGATGCTTCTCAACTCAGGCTCGCCTTTCGGGGGCAGGAAAATCCGGATGCGCCGGCGAGCAAGCCAATGCCGGCGGGAACCGTGCGTATTCCTGCGTATTTCGCGCCGGCCGGCCTTTCCCCGATAATCCGGCAATGACCTCGCGCCTTCCCGTTTCGCTGCCGGAAACCGTTTCGACCTGGCACGCCGAACTGCGCCTCGCCTTCGCCCGTGCCGGCGAACGAACCGTGCTGCGCGAAAACCGCCATAGCGGCCCGTTACGCGTACAGAAGGCGCTCTACCCGGAAGGCGACGCAGTGTGCCAGACCATCGTCCTGCACCCGCCGTCCGGGATCGTGGGCGGCGACCATCTGACGATCGGGGTCGACGTCGCGGCCGGCGCGCATGCCCAGCTGACCACACCAGGCGCCGGCAAGTGGTATCGCAGCGGCGGCGCGAACGCTTCGCAAACGATCGAGCTAACCGTAGCCGAAGGCGCCACACTCGAATGGCTGCCGCAGGAAACCATTGTTTTCGACGGCGCGCGGGCGCGCATGGAAACGCGGGTGACGCTCGCCGCCGACAGCCGTTTTATCGGCTGGGACATCCTCTGCCTGGGCCGCGCCGCCGCCGGCGAGCGCTTCGCCAATGGCCATTTTGACCTGTTTTGCCGGGTCGACCGCAACAAGCAGCCGATCTGGATCGAACGCGGCGGTTTTGCCGGCGATGACCCGCTGCTGGTCAGCCCGGCCGGCTGGGCCGGCGCCACAGTCTGCGGCACACTGTTGTGCAGCTTTCCCGAACTGCCGCAACAGGCCGCCGCCCTGCTCGAAGCCTGCCGCCGGATTGCCCCCGCCGATAGCGCCAATCACGGACTGAGCGCCTTGCCCGGCATCCTCATCGCTCGTTATCTCGGCGACAGCGGCGAGGCCGCCCGTCTGTGGTTCGCCGAACTGTGGAAAATCCTGCGTCCGGCCTGCTGCGGCCGACCGGCTGTTACCCCCCGAATCTGGAATACCTGAGGAGTCTTCATGGAACTGACACCGAGAGAGAAGGACAAGCTGCTCATCTTCACCGCCGGCCTGCTCGCCGAGCGGCGCCAGGCCAGGGGCCTGAAACTCAACTACCCGGAAGCCGTGGCGCTGATCACCTGCGCGATCATGGAAGGCGCGCGCGATGGCCGGACGGTGGCCGAACTGATGCACGCGGGGACGCAGGTGCTGACCCGCGCCGACGTGATGGACGGCATCGCCGAGCTGATCCCGGAAATCCAGGTCGAGGCGACCTTCACGGACGGCACCAAGCTGGTGACAGTACATCACCCGATTGTTTAGCGATGAGCCCCGAAACCCCTCCCCGGCCCTCCCCTTGTCAGGGGAGGGTGACGATGCCGCCGACGTGGACGGTTGTCTCCTCCCCTGACAAGGGGAGGCCGGGAGGGGTTGGTTTTAGCCGCAAACAACCCAATAACAGCCATCAGGAGCACCCATGATCCCCGGAGAACTCCTCGCCGAACCCGGCGAACTCGAATTGAACGCCGGCCGGCCGACCATCACGCTGGTCGTTGCCAACACCGGCGACCGGCCGATCCAGGTCGGCTCGCATTACCACTTTTACGAAACCAACGCCGGGCTGAGCTTCGACCGCGATGCCGCGCGTGGCTACCGCCTCGACATCGCCGCCGGCACCGCCGTGCGTTTCGAGCCGGGGCAGACGCGGACTGTGCAGCTGGTTGCGCTGGCTGGTGACCGCAAGGTTTACGGCTTCCGTGGCCTGATTCAGGGGGCGCTATGAGCACGAAAATTACCCGTCAGGCCTATGCTGAAATGTTCGGCCCGACCACCGGCGACCGCCTGCGTCTGGCTGACACCGAACTGATAATCGAGGTCGAGAAGGATCACACGATCTACGGCGAGGAAGTGAAATTCGGCGGCGGCAAGGTCATCCGCGACGGCATGGGCCAAAGCCAGCGCGTGTCGGCCGAAACCGTCGATACCGTGATCACCAACGCGCTGATCGTCGATGCCGTGACTGGCATCATCAAGGCCGACATCGGCTTGAAGGACGGCCGCATCGCCGCCATCGGCAAGGCCGGCAACCCGGACATCCAGCCCGGCGTGAGCATCGTCATCGGCCCAGGCACCGAGGTCATCGCCGGCGAAGGCATGATCGTCACCGCCGGCGGCATCGACAGTCACATCCATTTCATCTGCCCGCAGCAGATCGAGGAAGCGCTGAACTCCGGCGTCACCACCATGATCGGCGGCGGCACCGGGCCGGCGACCGGCACTTTTGCCACCACCTGCACGGCGGGGCCGTGGCACATCCACCGCATGCTCGAAGCGGCCGAGGCCTTCCCGATGAACCTCGGCTTCCTCGGCAAGGGCAACGCCAGCCTGCCGGAAGCCCTGCGCGAACAGGTCGAGGCCGGCGCCATCGGCCTCAAGCTGCACGAGGACTGGGGTACGACGCCAGCCGCCATCGACTGCTGCCTGACAGTGGCCGACGAGATGGACGTCCAGGTCGCCATCCACTCCGATACCCTCAACGAATCCGGCTTCGTCGAAGCGACGCTGGGCGCCTTCAAAGGCCGCACCATCCACACCTTCCACACCGAAGGGGCCGGCGGCGGCCACGCGCCGGACATCATCAAGGCAGCCGGGCTACCCAATGTCCTGCCCAGTTCGACCAACCCGACCATGCCGTACACGGTGAATACCATCGACGAGCATCTTGACATGCTGATGGTATGCCACCACCTCGACCCGAGCATCGCCGAGGACGTCGCCTTCGCCGAAAGCCGCATCCGCCGCGAAACCATTGCCGCCGAAGATATCCTGCACGACCTCGGCGTCTTCTCGATGATGAGTTCCGACTCGCAGGCCATGGGCCGCGTCGGCGAAGTCATCATCCGCACCTGGCAGGCGGCGCACAAGATGAAGCTGCAGCGTGGCGCCTTGCCCGAGGACAACGCCCGCAACGACAACTTCCGCGTCAAGCGCTACATCGCTAAATACACCATCAACCCGGCGCTGACCCACGGCATCGCCCACACCGTCGGCTCGATCGAAGTCGGCAAATTGGCCGACCTGGTGCTGTGGCGGCCTGCCTTCTTCGGCGTCAAACCCAGCCTGATCCTCAAGGGCGGCATGATCGCCGCCGCCGCCATGGGCGACCCCAACGCCTCAATCCCGACGCCACAGCCGGTGCATTACCGGCCGATGTTCGGCAGCTTCGGCAAGGCGTTGAAGACCTCCGTGACCTTCGTTTCGCAAGCCGCTTTGCAGAATCCTGCGGTCAACGCCCTAGGATTGCAAAAACCGCTGATCGCCGCCTCCGGCACGCGCACCCTCAAGAAATCCGACATGGTGCACAACGGCGCAACGCCCGACATCACCGTCGATCCGGAAACCTACGTGGTCAAGGCCGACGGTGTGCATCTGGTCTGCGAACCGGCGACCCAACTGCCGCTGACGCAACGTTACTTTTTGTTCTGAGGATTTATGGAACACGGCAACACCAACCCCTCGCTAACCCTCCCTTTGTCAGGGGAGGGAGCTTCGGTTCAGCCACCTCAAGCGGCTTCCCCCCCTGACAAGGGGGGGCCAGGGGGGGTTAGCGGCGCCCGCCTCATCCTCAACCAACGCACCAGCGCCCCCGCCACGGACTCGGTGGCGCTCGCCTACGATGAACGCAAGCGCAGCCGCCTCAAGGTCACGTTGGCCTCCGGTGCCGAAGCCGGCATCTTCCTCGAGCGCGGCGATCACCTGCACGGCGGTGACAAGCTCGTTGCAGAAGATGGCAGCGCCGTCGTCGAGATCCTCGCCGCGCCGGAAAAGCTGATCGAGGCCGTTGCCGACAGCCCGCTGCTCTTCGCCCGCGCCGCCTACCACCTCGGCAACCGCCATGTGCCGGTGCAGATCCTGCCGACCGATCACGGCGGCAAGCTGCGCTTCCAGACCGACCACGTGCTGGCCGAAATGGTGCGCGGCCTCGGCTGTACGGTCAGCGAAACCGAAGCGCCCTTCCAGCCGGAATCCGGTGCCTACGGCGCGCATGGCGGCCATCATCAACACGGTCACGACGAAGAACACGCCGCCCTGCACAACCCCGGCCACGGCCCGCATCGCTCGCTGCCGAAGATCCACGAGTTCAAACCGCGTTGAGCCCGCAACTGCAACTCGCCCGCATCCTGCAACTGGCCAGTCCGGCGCTGCCGGTCGGTGCCTACACCTATTCGCAGGGACTCGAATGGGCCGTCGAATCGGGGGTGATTCGCGACGAGACGACGGCCGGCCGCTGGATCGCCGACCTGCTGCGGCACGGCATCGGCCGCTACGAAGCACCGCTGGTTTTTGCCCTGATGGCGGCGTGGGCCGCAACCGATACAGCTGAAATCACCCGGCTCAACGCCGAATTTCTGGCCAGCCGGGAATCCGCCGAATTGCGTGCGGAAACGGTACAGATGGGCTTTTCCATGCGCCGCTTGCTGCGCGACCTACGCGACGAATCGCTGAGCAGTGTCGCAGCGGCCGTCGACGCGCTGCCCGAAGTCGCCTTCCCCACTGCCTGGGCCGGCATCGCCGCTGCCTGGCAGATCGATCCGCAGGCAGCGCTGACCGCCTACCTGTGGTCGTGGGCCGAGAATCAGGTGATGGCCGCGCTGAAGGCCGTGCCGCTCGGCCAGGCCGCCGGCCAGCGCCTGCTCGCCGGACTCGGGCAGCAGATTCCGGCAGTTGCGGTCGACGCCAGGAAACTGCCCGAAACCGGCTGGTCCAACTTTACGCCGGCTTTCGCGATCGCCTGCGCCAGGCATGAAACGCAGTATTCGCGGTTGTTCCGGTCCTGATATGAGCGGCAAAACCTTAACCCCCCCTTGCCCCCCCTTGTCAGGGGGGGAACCCGCCGGCGGTAAAACGACCACCGCTCCCTCCCCTGACAAGGGGAGGACCGGGGAGGGGTTGAAGTTTCACGCCTACGACAAACACCTGACCGCCTTCGCCCGAGAAAACCGCAAGGCACCCACCCCGGCCGAGAATCTGCTCTGGCAAAAAATTCTCCACAACCGCCAGTTCCACGGTCACAAATTCCTGCGCCAGAAACCCATCGGCCCCAACATCGCCGACTTCTATTGTGCCGAACTCAAACTCGTCATCGAAATCGACGGCGATAGCCACGCCGTGCGCACGGATTACGACGCCCGACGCACCGCCTTCCTCGAAAACGCGGCCTGCGCGTGCTGCGCTACGCCAACCGCGACATCCTGAACAATCTCTCCGGTG
>WBZU01001286.1_pt1 | contig 19100 bp, 13 predicted proteins | sample 5204311 | NCBI WGS metagenome assembly WBZU01 (sample SAMN12344359, study PRJNA552823) | activated sludge metagenome | biome: Activated sludge suspended growth; feature: Nitrification reactor; material: Wastewater; isolation source: activated sludge from nitrification reactor of wastewater... | reverse complement strand
CGTTCTACCCTCCACGAACGGGCGATCACGTTCCAGGTGGAACGTGATCGCAATTTCCCTGACGGGGTAAGGGGTTAAGTGCGCTCACGCACGAAACGAGGTGTGAAAAAGCGCGCAAGGTCCGACGCCGGTCTCAGGAATCACGGCCGCAACGTCGGGTAGCGGGTCAGGGTGACCCGCGCCGCCGGGCGGAAGAAGCCGCGGTCGCGGTTCTCGACCGCCACCCGCGCGAAGGCCACCAAGGCCCGTGACGGTGCCTGGCCCCGGGAGCGGCAGCTCGCCTTCGGGTTGGCCCTGAAGATCGAAGACACAGCATCTGGATGCGACGTCATGCAGATACGTCGCGAAGAGCTTACCTCCGCCTGTCGACACGGCTTCGAGCGGCTCATTGCGCTCGGGCAGCACGTCCTTCCACGCGGATTCCTCCGGGGAGGCCGGATCGAAGAGAAAGACGCGCCCGTTCGGCGCGCCGCGGTCGGTATGCACCAGAAAGCGCGCGTCGATGTTGTCGACAACCGTGAACGAGTCGTCACCGATCTCCGCGACGATTGGCTTGAAGGTTCGGTCGTCGGACTGCAAATCGCGATAGAACACCGCGTTGCCCTTGAAGCCCTTGCCTCGGTCAGAGACCGTCAGGATGGCGAATCGCTCGTCTTCAGTGACCTCAACGGTGTGAAAACGTTCGGGGTTCGCCGGATCGACAAACACACACTCGTCGTCTGACTGCGCGGTTCCCAGCCGATGGAAGAACACTTGATGGTCGGCGTTCCTGGTCGAGAGTTCGCGACCTGGCTCAGGCTCCGGATAGCGGCTGTAGAAGAACCCGTCCCCCGCCCACGCGGCACCCGACACTTTCACCCACCGCACCACATCCTCTGTCGGCACACCGGTGACGACGTTGATGACGCGGTATTCCATCCAGTCAGAGCCACCTTTCGACAGACCGTAGACCGCGTGGGTGCCATCGCGCGACACCGAGAACACCGCAAGCTTGGTCGTCCCGTCAGGCGAGAAGGCGTTCGGATCGAGCAGCACCTCTGCACCCTCGTCGAGCGTTGCTGGAAACTGCATCCCGTCTGGACCTGAACCACGCTGCACGTAGACGACAGCCTGATTCTGCAGGCCGGCGTTCCTGGTGAAGAAGCGCATGCGGCCGTGACGGAACGGCTGGCTGTATTTCGGGTAATCGAACAATTGCTCCAGACGCGTCGCCAGCGCACGACGGAACGCAATGGTGTCGAGATGAGCGAACGTCACGACGTTTTGTGCGTCGACCCACTGTGCGGTCTCGGCCGACATGTCGTCTTCGAGCCAGCGATACGGGTCGGCAACCTCGACGCCGTGATAGGTGTCGACGACGGCGTCCTTTCTCGTGACGGGATAGGTGATGGTCATAGGCGCAGGCTCAAAGGCTCGGCTGCATGAGAATACCGCAGCCACCGGCGTCATCGGCTATCGTGAAGCACATGGACTACACGCTCACCGATGCTGAACAGCGCGCCGTCATGGCGCTCACCCTCATGGCGGCGTCCGCCGACGGCAACAACGATGCGACCGAACGCGCCGAGCTCTCACGTGTCGCCACCTCACTCTCCGGCGGCGGGCTGAATGTAGCCGGGTTGTATCAGGACGTGCTGCTCTCGAAAGCCTCCCTCGCGGATGCCGCAGGGGCGTTGACGCGCCCAGAAGTCAAACAGCTCGCCTTCGACCTGTGTGCTGGCGTCTGTTCGGCCGACGGCGTGCAGAACGACGCCGAACGCACGTTTCTCGACAACCTGCGGAAGGCCCTTGGGCTGTCGGGAGCGGAGGACACGTCAGCAGCGGCGGTGGCCGCACAGGCGAACGCCGTGGCCGTTGCGCCGATGAACACCGTGACGTCCGCGGAGCCTCCGTCGTCTGGCGCACAGATGACCGCCGACGATCAGAACAAGCTGATTCTTCATTACGCGGTGCTGAACGGCGCTCTCGAACTGCTGCCCGACTCGCTCGCCACCATGGCCATCGTGCCGCTGCAGATGAAGATGGTGTATCGCATCGGGCAGTCGTACGGCGTGGAACTCGATCGTTCACACATCAAGGAGTTCCTCGGCACCGCCGGCATCGGCATGGCGTCGCAGTTCGTGGAGCAGGTCGGCGTGAAACTGGTGGGTTCTATCTTCGGACGTGGACTGCTTGGAACGCTGCTGGGCGGTGTGGCCGAACAGTCGGTGAGCACGGGGTTCTCGTTCGCCAGCACCTACGCGATTGGACGTCTCGCCGTTCGCTACTACTCGAGCGGTCGCACGCTCTCGACCCAGATGCTGAAAGACACATACACCGGCCTGCTGACCGAAGCGAAGGGGCTTCAGGGAAACTATCTTGGCGCGATTCAGGACACCGCTCGCACCATCAACGTGAAGGATCTGCTGCACGACGTCGCGAAGTGAGCGACGCGCCGGAACCATGTCAACGTGCTGCCCCGCGCGACAGCGTCATGTTGCCGGGTCTTCGCTCCTTGTGGTGGTCAACAGAGCGCGATCGCGCTGACACGACGCTGACTGGCGGTCTCCCCTTTCGATAGCACCTTGAGCACGCGGAACGCTTCGCGCAACACCTGCCCCGCACCACGCGAGGCAGGTGCCGCGTTTCTCTCTACGGCTGCACGCCCACTTCCACGCGCCTGGCATCGTCCAACGACCCGGTGCCTGCCGTTTCCTGCGGCTTGGCCATCACGACACGATCGCGAACGATACCCGCATGCTCGAGTGCGCTGCGCACCGCCCTGGCACGATTGAGCGCGAGCTGCTCGTTCTGTGCCTGGTTACCTCGTGGGTCGTGATACCCGCTCACCACGGCTTTGGCGTCCGGGTGCGCTTTGAGATAGGTCACGATTTGTGTAAGGGTCGCGTCGATGTCAGCAGGCAGATCGAACTTGCTGACCTCGAAGAACACCCGTGCATTCGGCGGAATGTCAGGAGTCGCGGCGGGAACGGGTGCCGCGGCAGCCGCAGGAGCCGGCGTTGCGGGCTCAGCGGGTGTGACGGGAGACGGTGCTGGTGCCGGCGTCGCGACGGCTGCGGCAGGCGCAGCCGATGCGCAGCATTCACGCCACGAGTTGGGACCGATGCCGGCAATCCACGGCAGCAGCAGGAGCAGCAGCACGAGCAGAATCGTACCGATCCAGTGCCCGGCATTGAAGGCGCGCAGGCTCGATGCGTTGAGAATGTCCTCGGATTCCATCTTCAATCTCCTCGCTTAGCGGTTGCCAGCATTGAGCACATCCTGCAGCGCCTTCAGCGCGCGCCACTGGTTGTGAGCCGCCAGCGCTGACTGTTCGGGCCACGTGTCTGGATTGGCGATGCGGAACGCCGGTCCGGCAGCGTCCAGAATGGTGCGGATGGCAGCCGGCGTCGTGCGCGACAGCCCCGCAAAGGTATTGATGCCGGCGGCACGCAACAGGTCGGCGATCTTCGGACCGATGCCTTCGATGATCTCGAGGTTGTCCTCGCCGCTCACCGTGAAGCCGGCGTCCCTCGCCGCGGCGATGTCGATGGCAATGGGTGCCGTCAGCCGCTGAATCTGCGCATCGCGATCCGCAAGCTGCAGACGCAGGTCTTTCGCCGCACCTGCATGGTCGACGCGAACGCCCGCGTCGAGAATGTCCTGCAACGTGCGCAGCGAACTCCAGCGATTGCGCGCGGCGAGGTCTGCCTGCTCTGGCCAGGTGCCCGGATCCGCAATGCGGAAGTGTGGGCCTGCCTTGTCGAGAATGCCGCGAATGGTTTCAGGCGAGGTTTCGGACAACGTCCGGAACGTCGTGATGCCGGCGCCTCGCAACAGGTCGGCAATCTTCGGACCGATGCCCTCGATGATCTCGAGGTTGTCTTCGCCTCTCACGCTGAAACCGGCCGCTTTCGCCGCAGCAAAGTCGAGCGCCGGTCCACGGAGCAGCGTGCGAATCTCTTCGTCCCGCTGTCCGATGGTCGCCGAGTGCTCGCGTACCTGCGTGTCCACAGCAACGAGCCGCGCCTCGAGGCTGGCAATTCGCCGATCGCGTTCAGCCAGTCCAGTGACGTCGGGAACCGGTTTCTCCACCACCTTCTCGACGATGCGCTCCACCGGCTTCTCGACAATCTTCTCGACTACGCGGTCAACCGGCTTCTCCACAATCTTCTCGACAATCCGCTCCACCGGTTTCTCGACGATCTTCTCGACGATCCGGTCGACGGGCTTCTCCACGATCTTCTCGACCACGCGGTCGACGGGCTTCTCCACAATCTTCTCGACGACCTTGGGCGGCGTCGCCTGCAGGTCGGCAATCTGACGCTGCAAGCCGGCGACAACCGCCACCTCACCTTCGAGTGCGAAGATGCGTGAGAGCAGTGCCGGGTTGTCGACCGGCTTCTCCACGATCTTCTCAACCGGCTTCTCGACAATCTTCTCGACGACCTTCGGCGGCGCGGCCTGCAGATCGGCGATCTGCTTCCGCAGTCCCGCAATCACGGCCACCTCTCCTTCGAGCGTCGCGATGCGTTTGAGGTGAGCGGGGTTATCTACCAGCTTGTCGACGATCTTTTCGACCGGCTTCTCGACGATGCGGTCGACAGGTTTCTCGACAATGCGTTCAACAGGCGCGGGAGCGGGACCCGTCAGTGACTTGCCGAGGAACCAGCTGGCGAGCCAGCCGAGCAAAGCACCGAGAAGGATCCACCAGAGAAAACACAACAGCGTTGCCATGCCACGTCTCCTTGTGGGCGGTGAAGGCGCGGGGCCGCGGACGCTGGACGTTCGGATGAAGACAGAACGTGTCGTGATGAGTCGGCGTCGTAGGGAAACGCGAGACCGTCGCGCCGCCCGCAGTCTAGCGCGCGCAATTCACGAATACGCGCGGGGCAACGAGCTATTTCTCTGGTTGAGTTCGTGCAATGTCGAGCGTGCAGCAGGACTTTCAGGCTGCGCGATGACTACTTCGCGGTCACACGTATGGTCGATGCGCGAAGCAGCTCGGCATCACGAACCTGAGCAGCGCGGTGCGGGAAGGTGTGAAGAGGCGTCGCGTGGAGACGCACAGGCGAACTCCACGCGAGTGGTGTGTGCTGAGGAGTGATTACTGCGTGACGGCCTTGCCGTCGATGATCTCGTAGATGCGACGCACGGCTGCGAGGCTCGGCACCACACCTTGTCCGTATGCTGGCGTGAAGCGCGCCATGTCCATCTTCTTCAACGCATCGTCTGCGGAAGCGCCCTGCGACTTGGCTGCGGCGGCCTGCTTCCATTCTTCGCGCAGATAGTCCTGCATGTTGCCGATGGCGGTATCGATCGCGGCGCGTCCCTGGATGTGATCGCCGTGACCCGGCAGCACGAGATCGAGATCGAGCTTCTTCAGGTTGTCGAGCGTCGCGGGATGATCGTTTGGAAACGCATCGCCCTGCCACCCCACCATCGACTTGAACAGGATGTCGCCAGACGCGACGGCGCGCTCTGACGGCACATACACCACCAGATCGCCCGCCGTGTGCGCGCGGCCAATCCACAGAATGCGAAATTCCTTGTTGCCCGACCACAGCGACATGGTGCTCGAGACGGTGACCGACGGCGCCTGCAGCGGGAAGTTGCCGGAGTAGACCGCCAACGACGCTTCGGCGGCAGACAGCTGCTGTTGCAGCGTCGCCTTCTTCTGCGCGTCGGCTTCCGCCGCCAGTTGCGAACGCAGCGTGTTGATGCGGCCTGGCATGGGGTCGGTGAAGTTGCGGAAGGTAACGCCCTGGCGGGCTTCCGGACCGAGCAGCATCTTGCGCGTGAAGTCCGAGCCAATCACCTGAATGGTCGGCGGCAGCGCGGCGTTGCCATACGCGTGGTCGATGTGGAAGTGGGTGTCGACGAGATACTTCACCGGCTTGTCGGTGACCGACTTGACGCCTTCGAGCAGCGAACGCGCCGAGGCGGGCGACCCTTCCGAGTCGGTGACGAGCACGTCGGCGTCGTTGATGAAGACCCACGACGTCGAGTTGATACCAGGCGTCCCTGGTGCATCCGCGCGGTAGATGGTGTCGGTGATGCGCGTCATCCGGTGCCGGACGGCGGCGCCCTGCGCGGAAGCCGATTGCCCCGGCATCATCCATGCGGCGGCTGCGCCGCACGCCACCAATCCAACCAGCACCTGAATCCGTCTGCCCCGCAGTACCTTGTCGAACGTCATTGCTCCTCCTGTGTGGAGCGACACAGTACCGGAGCCGGAGCGTTGCCGCAAGGGCAACAAGAGCGTGCCTGCGCCTCCTTGTCGAACGAACGCGCAATCGGGCTGCAAGACGTCGCACACGATGCCAGACGACGCAGTCAGGGACTCGAAGACGCTATGATCGGCTGGCGTCAGCCGTGCGGCTCACGCGCCCTGATTCGTGATGCAGCCATCTTCGTCCCATCGCTACGTCGTCCGTGCCGCCTGTGTCACTGTGGCCGCTGTCGTCGCCTGCATCAGTGCGCTTCCGGCCGCGGGTCCGTCGTTCACCTTCTCCGACATCACGAAGCGTGCGGGCATCTCGTTCGTCCACGACAATGGCGCCGCCGGCGCCTTCTGGTATCCCGAGTTGTTTGGCGGCGGGGTTGCCGTCCTCGATGTGGACGGCGATCGCGCGCCCGATCTGCTGTTTCTCTCGGGCAAACCCTGGACGCCGGGAACACGCGCCAGACACGCGCTCTACCGCAACAACCGCAACGGCACCTTCACCGACATTACGGCTGGGAGCGGCTTCGACACGCTGGATGTCTACGGCGTCGGGGCGACGGTGTCCGACTTCGACAACGACGGCCGAGACGACGTCTTCGTCACGACCACCGAGGGCGGCCGGCTGCTCCGCAATGCCGGCACCAATCGATTCGTCGACGTGACGGCGCAGGCCGGCATTCATCGCGGACCATTCGCGGTGAGTGCCGCATGGCTCGACTACGACAAGGATGGCCGTGTCGATCTGCTGGTCGGCAACTACGTGCAGTGGTCGCCAGCCGCAGAGTCGCAGGTGCGCTGCGCGCAAGGCGGCGAACGCGGCTACTGCGGCCCTGACGCCTACAAAGCGGTCTCGCCGACGCTGTATCACAACCTTGGCGGCGGCAAGTTCGAAGACGTGACCACACGGGTCGGCATGGGCGACCCCAGCGACAAGGTGATGGGTATCGCCATCCTCGACTACAACAGCGACGGCTGGCCCGACGTGTTCATTGGGAGTGACCGGGTTCCTGCCAAGCTCTATCGCAACGACGGCAAGGGGCACTTCGTCGACGAAGGGGTGCGCGCCGGCGTAGCGCTCAGCGAGAACGGCGTCGCTCGCGCGAACATGGGTGTCGATGCGGCTGACTACGATCGCTCAGGTCGTCCTCACATCGTCGTGGGCAATTTCGTCAACGAGATGCTCGGGCTCTATCACAACGACAACGGCGCGCAGTTCCACGATGCCGCGCCGCGCTCCGACGTCGGACGCGCCAGCCTGCTCGCGGTCACCTGGGCGACGTTCTTCCTCGACGCCGATCTCGACGGCTTCCTCGACATCTTCGCTGCCAACGGCGGCACCGATGAATCGCAGGGACGCGACGCACGCGCGCGAATCAGCCAGTCGCCACTGCTATTGCGCAACCGCGGCAACGGATCGTTCGAAAACATCACGTCGCAGGTCGGACCTGCCTTCGCCACGCCTGTCATGGGGCGCGGAGCCGCGTATCTGGACGTCGATGGGGATGGCGATCTCGATCTCGTCATGACCACGCTGAAGGGTCCGGCGGTGCTGTTCCGCAATGACGCGACACACGGCAACCATTGGCTGCGCGTCCAGGCGAGAGGGACCGCATCGAATCGCAGCGGCATAGGCGCCGTTGTTCGAGTGACATCGGCGTCTGGCACGCAGTGGCAGATGGTGCACAGCGGATCGAGCTATGCCTCGCAGAGCGAGCTGACACTCACGTTCGGGCTTGGCGCCGACGCGAAGGCAGTTCGCGTTGAAGTCACGTGGCCATCCGGTCGGACCCAGACGCTGGCCGACGTTGCCGCCAACCAGGTGCTGCAGATCACCGAACCGTGACCCCACGGCGGTTCGTGAGCCATCCCTGCTGTCTGCGTCCCTGGAGCCGGACACTCGACATGCCAATCGCGCGCGCACGGCACTGCCTGGCCCGACGCTTGCTTTTGCCTGGTGCATAGGAGGCCAATGATGAACAAGAACACTATCTGTGTGTGGTACGACACGGACGCCGAAGGGGCCGCACGCTTCTACGCGCAGACCTTCCCTGACAGTGCCGTCACCGCGGTACACCGCGCCCCGTCTGACTACCCGAGCGGGAAAGCCGGAGACGTACTCACTGTCGAGTTCACCGTGTGCGGCGTGCCGTGCCTCGGACTCAACGGCGGCAGTTCCGTGAAACACAGCGAGGCGTTCTCGTTTCAGATCGCCACCGATGACCAGGCGGAAACCGACCGCTACTGGGACGCGATCGTCGGCAACGGCGGACGCGAAAGCATGTGCGGCTGGTGCAAGGACAAGTGGGGTGTGTCGTGGCAGTTCACGCCACGCGTGTTGAGCGACGCGCTCGCCGTGGGCGGCGGTGCTGCCAAGCGCGCGTTCGAAGCGATGATGAGCATGAAGAAGATTGACGTCGCAGCAATAGAAGCCGCAGTTCGCGGCGAGAGTCGCTAAGTAGCCCTCAGTGGCACTGCTCGGACTCATCGCCCTCTACTTTGCACAGTTCTACGGCCAGCAACTCGGACACGCATAGACAGTCGCCTCGACTCGGCGTCCGCAGGCGAACCAACGCCGCTCACGGCGCCGTACCTAGCGAGAGAGAACTGTGGCGCCTCGCGCGTGACGCTCAGCGGCCTTGCTTCGACTGACGTGCCAGCTCCTCTTCGACGAGGCGCTTGAAGTACTCGAACGGAGGAAGAAAGGCTGGCGGTTCGGGCGCGAGACGACCGTTGACCAGCACGGCACCGCTGCCGGCAATGTCGTAGCGTCGGGTCTCGTCGAGCGCCCGACCGATCCGTTCGCGCATGGCGTTGGTGTCCACGCACGTGTCGAAGCGCGCGCGGTCTGCGCCGACGTCTGCTGCGACTTTCTTGAACCGCGCCGCATCGAGCGCGCCCGCCTGCCCGAGCAGCGCGTCGTGAAACGCCCAGAACTTACCCTGTGCATTCGCACATGCGGCGGCTTCGGCAGCAGCTATCGATGCCGGGTCGTCCGCAGGAAAGTGCTTGAAGACCACGCGAAGCCGGGCGCCAAACAGCTCACGCACGCGCGGCATCGTGAGCGCATCCCTGGCGTAGGCGGGATTCTGGAAATCACCAAACATCACCAGTTCGACGGGAGCCGTCGGCGTCCCCAGTGCTGGATCGTCCGCGTGGCGCTCCACGGTAACCACGGGCGGCTCCATCACGATGTCGGCACGCGTCGACACCTTGGTGAGTTCCTCGAGATAGTTCATCTTCGCAAGGTCGGGCTCGACCTTCTTAGCCAGCCACTCGCGCAGAGCGGGACGCATCTGCTCGAGGCTTGCACCGCGCGTCCGCGTCCCGAGACTTTGATACAGATTCGTCAGCGCGTTGTCGGGAAGGGCCACGGTTCGCTTTGGCAGCTCCTCTTTCAGCAACGCATCGACGGTCATGTTGCGCGAGGCGGCCTCTCGCGCCAGCAACTCGTTGTTCACCAGCTCGGTGACGATACGGCGCCTGGCGTCGTAGAGCTGCCGGCTGGCGGCAAGGTAGCCGACCGGATCCGCGCGCTGCCATTCCCGATCGACGTCTGCGGTCGTGATCGTCTTGTCGCCAACGCGCGCCGCTGGCTCGCTACCGCCTGGCAAGGCTGCCGATAGCGCGGACGACGCCCCGGCTGCAGCGGGGGCACTCGACGTTGCTGCAGCGGATCCGAGACCAGCCGGCGTGAGCGCCGCGCTCGCGCCATTCGCAGGCGCAGCGCCGGTGGACGCCACAGATCCAGACGCTGGGGTCCCGCCGCCAATCCGGACATCAGTGGACGCCGTCTCTACCGCCTGCGCGCCGCGAGTTACCGTCAGCAGATACGACCCAGACGGAATCATCCCCAGCGGTACCGAGACGACAATGCGCTGATCGAGGGAAAGCTGGATGTTCAGCGGCACGAGATCGAGCGTCACGAAGGGACGCGCGCCAAAGCCGCTGCCAGCAATCGTCAAGGTGCCCGCCGCGTCGTCGGGCGTGACGCTGGCAATGGTGACGGGGGCTGCCTGAGCGAACAGCAGGCGCGCCGTCAGGCACGCGAGAACCGTGAACAGGGTCGCGACTCGCCTCATGGCATCTCCTCATCGGTCCACGGTGTGCGGCACGGATCGGCGCGATCGTAGAGCCGCAGCCGCTCGCGCAACCTGGCCGTCATCTCGGGCAGGTTCGCACGCTCGGACGCCGCAATCAGATCGCGCTGCAGAGTCTGCGCCTCTCTGAACTGTCCGAGTTCCGCCAGCGTCATCGCGTAGGTCTCTCCCAGGTCGAGGGTGCGGCCACGTTGCAACATCTGCTGCACGAGCGTCATGGCGCGCTTGCCGTCGCGCACCGAAGCGTCGGAAGACGCGGCCAGCAGCCTCGCGAGCGCATGCATGACGACGAGGTCACCCGGGTTCGACGAGAGCGCGGCGTTCAGACTGTCGCGCGCCTCGCGGTCGCGGTGAACCTTGACCAGCGACATCGTCAGACCCATGCGCGCTTCTGGATTGTCCGGAGCAGTTTCCAGCGCCTGACGGTACGCCTCAACGGCCTCTTTCACTCGACCCGCCTGACGCAGGCTCGAAGCCAGCCGCAGGCGCGCCTCGGTGTAGGTCGGCCGCACTTTCAGTGCTGCCTCGAAGTGCTCGATGGCTTCTGCCTGCTTGCCCTGTGACTGCAGCATCACACCCAGGCTGAACTGCGCCGGGAAGTACTCCGGCCCTTTGGCAATGGCCGTTTCGAATTCAGTTCTGGCGCCCGCGTCATCACCCATCATGCTGAGCGCCGTGCCCAGACGATGGTGCAGGGCTGGGGTGTCTGGCGCGAGCGCCAGTCCCTTGCGAAACTGTTCAGCGGCACCCACCCAGTCTTCGTCGTCCAGCTTGCGAATACCGAGCGTTTCGAACGTCTGCGGACTCTGGAGCAGCGAATCGAGCTCCACCATCAGTGTGTCTCGCGGCGCGATGCGACCGTCCCTCCGCAGACGAAGGTGTTCGGCCGCCTTGGCGTTGTCGCCAAGCGCGGCATACGCCTGCGACAAGGGATAGTGCGCCGCTGTGGCCTTGGGATTGAGGCGCAGCACGTCCTCCAGCATTTCCACGGCTTTCTTGTTGTCGCCTCGCGCGAGGGCCGCACGCCCGGCACCATAGCGCGCTGACACCGACTGCGGTTCGAGTTGCAATGCCTTCGCGAACATCGGCTCCGCGAGGTCAGCTTTGCCAGCCGCCAGATCGAGGTCACCGTACCAGACCAGCGTGTCCACATCGTCTGGTCGCAGTCGCAACACACGATCGAAGAAACCAGATGCTTTGGGCAGGTCACCTTGCGAACGCGCCAACTGACCGAGGTAGTAGGGCCAACGGTAGTCGGAAGGGTCGAGAGACTGCGCGAGCGTGAACGACGCCACAGCCGCTTCGGGCATCTGCGCGGCCATGTACAGGCGGCCAAGCTCACCATGTGCGCTGGCGCGATCCACGACGGTAGCGCCTGGGGTCGCGAGCGTCTTCACGAGCGCCGCGTGCTGCGCCGCAATTTGCGCCTGCACGGTTGGCACGAGCTTCGACAGATCAGCCAGTGCCGGCGCATTCGAGGCCGCATCCGCTGCGGGTGCCGTTGCCTTCGAAGCGGGAGACGAACACGCACTGCTCAGACACACCGCGCAGAGGGCCGCAGACGCGAGGGAACCGCGTAGCCGCATCACTGCCCACTTCCCTGCTTCAGCGTCGTCCACGTATCGATCGCTACGTTGGCAAACGTTTCCGGCTTGCCGTCGGGCCACACAACCTGCACCTTCAACGGTCCGCTGGCTGTGCCAAGACCAACCAGCACGCGCGGGTCACTCGCCGAGGCGTAGCTGCCGTCGGCATGCGCGCGTCGCCACAGCGTCTTGCCGTCGGCACCGGTCACGCCAACGCGTGCGCCGACCATGTCGCGGCCACCGATGCCCGTGACACGCAGTCCGACCCAATGCGCCTGGTTGCCGACGTTGTTGAGAAGCAGACGGGTCCGGCCGGCGTCGTTGCCCACGAGAATGTCGATGTCGCCGTCGTTGTCGATGTCGCCGAACGCCGCGCCACGGCCAGACTCTGACATCGCGAATGCCGATCCAGCCTTCGCGGACACATCCTCGAATCGTCCGGTGCCGAGGTTGCGGAACAACAGTCGATGCTGGTCGTAGGGGAAGGACACGTGCTCGTGTCCCTCGAGCGTGATGATCGTGCCGTTGGCTGAAAAGGTGTCGAGCAGGCCGTCGTTGTCGTAGTCGAACCAGCGCGTGCCCCACCCCGTGAACTTGTTGCTCGCGGGCCCCAGACCCGACAACGCCCCGGCATCACGAAAACGTGCGGCGCCATCGTTGACGTAGAGATTGAAACCCTGCCCGGTCAACTCGGTCATCACGAGGTCTTCGTCGCCGTCGTTGTCGACATCGCCGGCATCGACACCCATGCTCGCTTCAGCCTTCCCCTCGCCGGTCACGGCAGCGCCTGCCATCAGCGCGGACTCCTTGAAGGTGCCGTTGCGCTGATTGAGCCACAGCATGTTGTCTTCGCCGTCGTCGGCAACGTAGATGTCGGACCAGCCGTCACCGTCGAAGTCGGCGACTGACACGCCGAGCGCCGGCCGTGGCCGCAAGCCAGGCAAGGCCTTGGCCGTCACGTCGGAGAAGCGGCCGCGGCCATCGTTGTGGTACAGCCGATCGCGGAAGCCACCGTAAATCTGCGGCGGGCAATAGTCGCGAGCACCCGCCGGATTCGGGCAGACGGTCTCCTTGTCGAGCCCGCGGTAGTTGACGTTGTTGCCGACGTAGAGATCGAGCAGACCGTCACGGTCGTAGTCGACGAACGCCGCCGACACGGCAAAGCCCGGCTGGTTCGCGGTGCCGCTCGATACCGTGATGTCCGTGAACGTGCCGTTGCCGTTGTTGCGATAAAGCTGACAGCCACCGACATTGGTCAGGTAGAGATCGACGAAACCATCGTTGTCGATGTCGCCGGTTGCGACGCCGAAGCCGTAGGCCACTGCGTTGATACCACTCTGCTCGGTGACATCAGTGAAGTGCAGCACGCGCTTCCCGTCCGGTCCAGTCGTCAGGTCGTTGCGATACAAACGACCGCGCAAGGTCGGGTCGGGCTTCGGGTCGTCGAGGCGGTGTCCCTGTACCAGATACACATCGAGATCACCGTCGTTGTCGTAGTCGAAGAGCGCGACGCCGGGGGGCAGAATCTCGGGGTAGTAGAACTTGCCGGTCGCTCCGTTGACGTGCGTGAAGTCGATACCCGACGACTGCGCGACGTCGGTGAACCACTCCACGGCCTGCGCTGGCGCGTCTGCAGCCTTCGCAGCCGTCGTCTTCGACGCGTCACCCGAAGCTGGAGCGCCAGAGCTACCTCCACACGCTGCCGAACCCACGAGCGTCGCCAGGATCAGCACTCCAGCCAGCGGCCACCTGAATACCGAGTTCGTCGATGAGGCGCAACTACGTGAATTCACGGTCGGGTCTTTCCGGAGACGCGGCGCTTGGCGTCGGCAATGCGAGCGAGGTTCTCTTCATAACTGAGCGGGGACCGCGGTTCGGTGCGCGGCGGGTAGCCTGACTCACGATAGACGGGATACGCCTCGGTGCGCAGATGACTCAGCATATGATGCCCAACCCGCGACGCGCGTTCATGACGGAGCGATGAGATATCGACAGGCGCCACCACGATGCGCTCGCCTGGTCCAGGCGACGCCTCGGCAAGCAGCCGGCCGTCGAAGTCGACAATCTGCGAGCCGCCCGGCCACGAATAGGGCGGGTAGTGCTTGAGGCTCGCCCCCTGATTGGCGGCAACGACGTAGGCCATGTTCTCGATGGCGCGCGTGCGATTGATGAGCGTCCACCAGTTCATGGGTTCAGTCGCACCCCATGGGTCCATGTAGGCCGACACGCGGACGAGTACTTCGGCACCATTTGCAGCAAGCTGCCTGATGGCTTCAGGAAACAGCCAGTCGTAGCAGATTGCGCAGCCAAGACGTCCAATTGGTGTGTCGACGACGGGAAACATCGGCTCGGCGTAGCCTGGAATGTCGTGAGGGCTCGTGTGCACCTCGAAGGGTATCCACGTATTGACCTTGCGGTACTTGGACAGGATTCCCTGTGGTCCGATGAGACACGTCGTGTTGAAGACCGCCCCCGGATACGCCGGGTCTTCCTCGAGCATCGACCCGCTCTGGATGTAGATGTCGTGCTCGCGTGCCTTCGCGACAAGTCGCTCTGTGTGCTCGTTCGGAATCGGCACGGTCAGGTGCGTGCGCAGGTCGCCGACCGCGCTGTAGACCGGCGCAGCGTGCGCAAATTCCGGGAACACCACCAGCCGCACAGGGAGAAACGGCGCGCTGCCAGCCACGGCCGCATCGATCATGTCGACGATACGCGTGGTGCTGGCGCGCATGGCCGCGCGGTCAGCCGGGTTGGGTTGATCGGTCTGACAGGCAGCTGCGGCGTAACGCAGCGTCTCGCTCATCGCGTTTCTCGCGGCGCCACGGGCATGCGGTGCAGTGGCGGAAGCGTGCGACCCACGTGCCGGGTGTTGAACGCATCCCGATACGCGCGATGCTCCTCATCGTCCGGATAGTGCTCAGCGGCGGTATAGGGATAGCCACTCATGCCGTGAAACGGTAACGGCTCCACCGTGTCGGGACTCGCGGAGTTGATGTCCATCTCCTTGCTGTAGCCGTCGCCCATCAGCAGATACGTGCGGGTGTAGCCTGCGGCGACCGGCGGCGCAGGTGCGTCGAACTCGAGCGAGACTTCGTCTCCGGTCCGGGCAATGACGAACTTGTCGTCAGTGCGCGTCAACAGCCCGCGCACATCGCCCTCACGGGTGTACTTGCCGGCAAAGACCTTCCACGGCGAGTCCTGACTCACGCGTGAGTAGTCGTAACCGGGAGGATTCTGTCCATCGGGGCGCACCTCCGCCGAGAAGCCGCGCGCCTGCAGGTTTGCGGTGCGCAGGTCGAGTGGCGTCGACGAGACGCTATCGAGGGGCATCGTGTCGCCAACACGAATCTCGTCCCAGTAGATGCGCATGCTGGTCGACAGGCGGAGCTCGTGTTCGCCCGGGCGCAGGAGTCCGGTCAGATCGACAGGAATGGTCTGCGGGCGCCCGACGGGAATGCCGATGCCCACGTGAAGCGAACGCCAGCGCCCATCGGTGGCGAGCACCTCGAGGGCGGGTTCCGATGCGGCCAGCCCACTCTGGTGCGCCGCCACGTTGTCGCTCGAAAACGCGTAGTCGGTCCAGCCGGTGAGGAGGAGCGTCTGGGGCTGGCTCGTCGCGCCGATATCGAGCGTCAGGAAGTGCGGCGCAGCAAACCCTCGAATGGGAAGCAGCGTGAAGTCGTCCGGATACGTGCGATCGAGGCGCGCAATTCGAGCCGACACGTCGTGGCCATGATCGTCGTGCACGCTCGCAGGTGCGTGCGGCGTGCGAACCGCATGCAGCCGGTACGGCTTTGGCTCAACGGTCATCCCTTCGTTGGGATAGACCTCGACGTCCACTGGATGCGTGACCGCTGCGAGTTCGAATCGATCGAGATACAGGACTTCTTCGAGTTCATTCGTGACGCGCATGCGCAAGCGGCCATCGACCGGCTTCAACCGGTCGCCACTCACGCGCACGAACTCGACGGGATCTGGATGATTCCACGTGCGTGGCGCTTCCCAATACCCCATCTCGCCGCCGCCGAGGAAGTCGGTGACGAACTCGAAACGTTCGCCGTTCCACACAAACAGGAACGGACACGACGATGGCTTGCGATCGAGTTCGGTGACGACGAACGGCGATGGCAGCACGCCAGCAGAGGCGCCACCCGTCTGCGCGACTTCGGCCTGCACGATGCCGGACGGCCAGATGACTCGCGTCACGTCAGCGCCCGCGCGAGTCCCCAGCCCGAACACGACATCTGATGGCGCCGCCGGAGGAAACGCACTGCTGGTCTCCACACGTGCCGACAAGCTGCCCGCGCGAATCTGCACTTTGGAGCCGACACCGGAGCGATTGCTGACCCGGCCTCGCAGGTCGATGCGCAGCGAGTGATGACGCGCGTCGCCGACGTTGCGCAGCAAGGACGCCGAGCCGTTACCGGACGTGAGCAGATCGAGGTTGCCGTCTGTGTCGACGTCCGCCACCACGAGAGCGCGGGCTGCGGCGTCCACCGCTGCGCCACCCGTGATCTGCGCGGTGATGTTCGTCCACGTCGGGCCGGTGTTGCGTGACACCGCGACTCCGGCCGGCGTCAGCGCGACGAGGTCGAGCAGTCCGTCGTTGTCGACATCGACCAGTTGCGCGGCGCTGGCATTCGCGAGGGCCGGATCGACCGGCGCGAACGTGAAATGTCCGAAACCGTCGCTCAGCGCAAGCTCCGCGCCTTGCTGATGCGAGAAGAAGAAGTCGGGCCACTCGTCCTTGTTGACGTCGCCAGCTGCCGTCGCCGTGATGTCGCCAATCGTCTGCATGGACTTCGTGAGTCCTGCTGCATCGGACGTGTTGCGGAACGTGCCGTCACGCTGGTTGGTGTACAGCGCCGGCGGTGCGTCGCTCGTGACGACCAGCAGGTCGATGTCGCGATGATTGTCGAAGTCGGTCGGCACGATCGCGATGACGTGCGCCTTGCCATCGAGATGCGTGGTGCGCGTGATATCAGTGAAGTGCCCCTTGCCGTCGTTCTGCAGCACCTGCATCGGAGCCGGGGCGAACTCGTCGGGAAACTTCCAGTCGGCACCGCCCTGTCGTCGTGTCGCGGTGAGGTCCGCACTGCCGCCGATGACGAGATCGACATCGCCGTCGTGATCGATATCGACGAACGCCGCCGTGCTCGGCAAGGCTGGATACGGCGGAATGCCCGATGTCCGCGTGACGTCTTCGAACTGTCCCTTGCCGTTGTTGCGATACAGGCTGCTGCGGCCATACCGCAGGACGAACAGATCCGCGAGGCCGTCGTTGTCCGCATCGGCGCTGATGGCGCCAACGCCGAACGAACCCGCGGGCACACTCGCCAGCCCGGACTCCGACGTGACATCGGTCCATCCGGACGTCCCTGGTTTGTACGCATGCTGGCCCGACGCTGAGACGACCACCAGCACGCGTTGTCCTTGCGCGTCGGTGTCAACCAGCACCTGGCCGCCACCGAGCGCAGACACGAGCGTGCCGACCGCCGCACCCGTCAGGTCCGCAGCAGAGAATCGCCGACCGATCGCCGAGGCCACCGGCGACTCGCCCCTGGTGATGGACTCGGCGCGCAGCGGGCCAATGGCCGTCGTGGCGTCGACGAGATCCGCCTCGATGCCGGTCGAGGCAACAGCTTCCGCGTAGCGTCCCTGCTCGAGGTATCCCGTGCCGAAAGTGACGGCGTAGTTTGCGCCGCGCAGGCTTTGTGCGCGCGTCAGGAACTGCTGCCCTTCGTCGGTCTGCCCCGCCCGCGTGAGCGCGAGCCCGAGCACGTATGCCGCGGTCACGTGGTACGGCTCTTTCGCCGCCACGGGACGCAAGGTCGCGATGGCGTCCTCGTACCGGCGATCTTCGAGGGCAATCTGCGCGAGGTTGACGTTGGTGCCGACGTCCGCGGCGTCGCGGCTGCGAACCTTCTCGAAGAAGCCTCTGGCCTCGTCGTTGCGGCTCTGCGCGCGGGCAACGAGTCCGAGCACATAGGACGGCTGGGGCGCGTCTGGCATCGCGGCAGCCGCCGCCGTGGCCTCCTTCGCCGCGCCGTCAAGGTCCTGCTGGTAGAGCAGCGCAAGCGCAAGGTTCACGCGCGCGATGGCGAGCGTTGAGTCGATGCTCAGCGCCTTGCGAAACGCACCGACTGCGTCCGCGTAATTGAGCTGCTCGAGCAGCGCCACACCGACGTTGTTCGCCGCGTAGGCCTGTTCGCGCACCTCGCGTGTCTGTGTCGGCGTGGAGGCCGGAGCGCTCGACCTGGTGCAGGCCGACAGTGCGGTGGCCAGGGTCAGCGCGGTCAGCGCCAGCAGTCGTGTCGGCAGCGGAAGGCGTCGCAAACCGGTGTTGGGCACACGTCAGAATAAAGAAAAAACCCCATCGCGCGCCACTTGCGGCGCGATGGGGTTTGGGAGACGAACACGGACCTGAGCTAGTCCTTGCGCGTGCCCAGGCTGGACGGCGTCACGTCGAGCACGTGGTGGTCGATCGTCCACGCACTGGCGGCAAATCCTGCCGCAAGGCCGATGTAGATGAGGGCCTTCTTGCCCTTCGACATGCCGCTCTTCGACAGGGTGGATCCACCGCCCTGATAGGCCGCTGCCGCAGGCGCCGCGGGGTTCTTCGCTGTCTCAGGCGTAGCGGACGCCTGGGGCGCGGCGAGTGCCTGCGCGTGGCGCGTGCCTGACGTGAGGATGGAATCGCCTGCGAAGGCGACCGACGCCTGACCGATGGTCACGACCAGCGCCATTACCAACAACCGCTTCATGCAGATTCTCCTGATGACTTCTCGACTCGTAGTGCTCGCACGGTGACGGTTCGACCGCGCAGACACGATAGTTCCCGGAGAGGACGAGCCTCTCCGGAAACCTAGCGGTTAGAACTGGAGCGACGCCGTGACGCGCGCCAGGCGCGGGTCGAGGAACGTCGTCGGACGCAGCCACCGGTTGGCGCTGGCCGTCGTCGTGTACGCCGTCGTGACGTTCTGGACGGAGTTGCTGTTGGTCGCGTTGTAGAGATCGAACGCGAGGCGCAGCTTGCCCCAGCCGATGTCAGTCGTGCGATTGATCGACAGGTCGAGCTGCGTAAAGCGCGGACCGAACAGCGAGTTCGGCGTGATCAGGTTCAGCGTCGGATTGCCGAACGTGGTCGCCACCGGCGCGCGGCCGTTCTTGAACACGAGCCCTGGCGTCGTCGCTGAGATCGTCAGCGTCGCG
>WBZU01001285.1_pt1 | contig 19100 bp, 20 predicted proteins | sample 5204311 | NCBI WGS metagenome assembly WBZU01 (sample SAMN12344359, study PRJNA552823) | activated sludge metagenome | biome: Activated sludge suspended growth; feature: Nitrification reactor; material: Wastewater; isolation source: activated sludge from nitrification reactor of wastewater... | reverse complement strand
TCATCGTCGGCGACCACCCGATCCCCGCCGTCGCCGACGTCCGAGTCGCAGCCGCGCCCAACGTCAAGTTGAACGACGACGAACCCACCGTCACCGTCGCCTGCGTCGAACCACTCCCGATGTCGTCCGCCTCCATCACGAACTCCGTCACCAACCCGACCGACAACGGACGACCAACTTTCGCCTCCGTGCCGATCGTCGCCCCCGCCGGCGCCGACACCAACACATCGAGGCCACCCACCGAGGACATCGACTCCGCCGGACCAACCACGGGAGCGGATGCGAACGCAGCCATGCCACCCAAAGCGCCGGACGCCGAACCGCGACGCATCGCCCGCTCCAGCATCGTGCGCCGATCCTCCACCAGCGACCCGACAGCGATCGTCACCACAGCCTCACCATCGTCATCAGCAGTGACCGTTACCGCTGACACCGGCATCGCCGTCGTCGTGTCGATGTCGGTAAGCGGGACATCCATCACGTCATGCGGCACCGGAACGGGCGACGGATCCAACACAGCGAACGTCGCAGACCTCTCATCGGCAAGCGCCAGCAACCCATCAGCGATGGACTGCGCGGTGCCGAGATCGGTGATGTGGCCGATATCGAGCGTCCCCCAGCGGGACCCGGACCCACGGGTGAACCTGCCACGAGCCCACCGCACGACCAACGCATCGAAGTCGGGGCGAGGGATGTCCCACTCCAAGTCCGTGACGTTCACCGAATCCGGATCCGCCAGACCTGCCGTCGAGTACCCGGCGACGAGCTCCAACGTCGACGCCACCCCCGCCGTGCCCTTCACGAACGGACGCAGCGTCCGACCTTCGGCGTCGACCACCACGTCGATGAACTGCTCGCACAACTGCGACACGACATCCCACGGCGAGTCCGACCCCAGCCGATACACCATCGGACCCGTCGCCGGGAACGTCGCACCAGAATCGTCGGTCGTCTCGGTGCCAGTCACGGTCCAGCCGTCCAGCAGGTCGTTGCCGATCATCACCTGGCGGATCTGACGTCCGATCGGCACCTGCGGATCCGACGACGGATACTCGAGGATCTCCGTGTCGTCGTCGCTGCGAGCGACGACGGTCCCGTTCGCGGCGCGCAGCGACCACAGGAGCCCGGTCGGGTTCCCGCCGGGGTCGCCGTCGTCCGCAGCGTTCACCAGCTCGAACGCGAACAGGATCCAGCCCGAAGCAGTCACCTCGAACTCGTAGCGTTGCGTCCGCTGCCAGATGCCGGAACCGACCTTCACACCGTTGACGTACGCGGTCACAGTGTTGTCCCCGGCGTAATCGAGGATGTGACCACCCACACCAATCGGCACCCACCGACGAAACAGATTCCGACCCGACGGCGCATTGTCGTCGTCGCCGGTCGATGGACCGATCCACAACGCCGCAGGGTCTGCCCACTCGGCGGGGAGGCCGGTGTAGAACGTCGAGCCCCATCCCTGCACCGCGATGATGTTCGCCGCCGTCCAACCGTCGCCCGTCGGGTCGTAGTCCGGCCCCTGCCACGCCATCACCCGGTCGTCGAGCACCGGCACCGTCTGCGCCATGTTCGACAGCGTCGGCGTCTCGTGCAGTCGACCATCAGCCCACTCGCCAGCCAGGCCACGACCAGACCACTTCACCGCCTCGACCAGCTCGTCGCCGACCGACACCATCTGAACCTCGGCCCGTTCCGCGATCCACGCCATCCGTGCGGTCCCATCGAGACGACCGAGGATCACGTCGCCCATCGACACCTCACCGCTGTCGTCGTTGAGCTCCAAGAGTGATCCGACGCCAATGCCGTTGCGTTGCTCCTGCCAGGACACGCCGAACGCGCCTGCGATCTCTGCGCCCGACGTGTTCGCCGCGTTGCGCAAGTCCGCAGTGACCTCAGCCGCCAACTACCCGCTCCCAGCCGTGATCGCCAGCTCACCGCGAAGGATGCACAGACTGAACGTCACGACCTGCGCCCCGATCCCCGGGTCTGCTCGCAGATCATCGACCTGCACTGGGCCGTCGTGAGTGGTGCCGGCGACAGCAGTCGTGACCGAACACGTCACGCATCCCTCGGCGTCGCCTGGGTCGTCGAGGATCGCAGTACGCAGGAACAGGATGTGTGACTGCACGGCCGCAACCGTCGCCAGGTGGACGGCCGTGTTCACGGGGTCGCCGTCGGCGTCCCAGCGGCCATCGAGGAAGACCTCCAGGGTCACGTCCCGCGGATCCTTGAACCCGCGGGAACCCTTCTGCCCGTCGACACCGGGACGCGTGCGATTCTTGCGGCGGCGCTTCGCTCCATCGGTCAGCACCCAGCTGTTCAACGTGAGCCGACCGGGAGCGTCCAACTCGACGCCGTTCAGGGTGACGAGCCCCCACTCAGGCTGAGGCAGGCCGCTCACGGTCGACCACCTGAGCGCATCGCCCGGTCACGTTCACGTGCCGTGATCGCCACCCCCGAGGTCGCCGTCACGTCGATCACCGGCGGCTGCTGCGGACGTGTCGCCACCGCCGCCATCGCATCGGCGAGAGCGGCGAACTCGGACCGCAGCGCCACCAACTGCGCCAGCACCGGATCCAAGGTGAGCGACGTCGGCGGCTGATCGAGGATCTTGCGCGACGACGCAGCGTCGGCGACGTATCCGTCCCCGCCGAAGGTGACGATCTCGGGCCCGTTCTCACCGACCAGGTACGGCATCCCCGCAGTGACCGGACCACCCATCGCGCGCTTCCCACCGAAGGCGGCGTTGGCGAACGCAGCGCCGAACCAGTTCTCGACCATCTGCCGCTGACGGACCGTCACCTCGACCGTCGCCTGACGATCCCGCGCCACCTGGTTCAACGCACGTTCCGCCTCGGCGTAGCGGCCCTGGTCGATCAGCGTCTGCACCAGCGTCCGCACCGGCTCCGACATCTGGTCCTTCATGGCGTCGAACTGCGCCTGCAGGTCCGTCAGGTTGTTCTTCGCGTCAGTCGTCTGAGCGATGACCGTCGTTTCGATCTGGTCCGGGGTGAGCCCGTACAACTCGAGGAGCTTCCCGTACTCCTCGGCGGTCAACTGACCTTGATCGCGCATGCTGGCGAGCACCGCGACGATCCCGTTCAGCGTCGCCGTGGACGTCTTGCCGGTGACGTCCATCTTGGCTTGCGCCTCGGCGAGCGCCTGACCCTGCTCGATCATCTTCTGCAGCGCATCGGCGTTGCGGCGACCCGCCTCGGTGTTGGCGTCGATACCAGCGCCGTTCTTGGCGATGGACTCGATGACGGACTGCTGCGAGTCGAGGTAGCGGCGCTGAGCCTCGTCGACATCCTTGGCGGATCCGGCGATCTCACCGAACTCGTTCGCCAAGTTGCGCAGCTCGCCGATGGCACGGGCCGTCTGGTCGGCGAGGTTGCCGTTGGCGTCGGCCACCGTGCCGACGGCGACGCCCGCAGCGGCTGCCACCTCCGGGAACTGGGCGGCGAGACGGGCGAGGGCGTCACGCTGAGCGTCGAGCCCTGCGGTCGTGTCGCCGGCCGTCGCGATGTCCCTCATGACGTCGGCGGTGCGCTGAGCAGCAGGGATCCCCTTCTCCATCTGCTCGGCGTTGAACGCGATGGAGTCAGCCGTGCCCTGCGCCTCGATGTCGAGGTCGGTCATGGCGTCGATGATGGCGTCGAACTCGCCGGCGGTGATGACCCCGGCGTCGTTCAAGTCCAACATGTTCTTGATGACCGGACGCACCGAAGCGGGGACCTTGTCGAGGCTGTCGCGGAACCGGTCCAGCGACTCCTGATTGGAGCCTCCCCATGTGAACTCGTGCATGACCTGGCGGGCCTTGTCCATGTCGCCGACCGCAGCGTTCACCACCTGCGACACACCCTCGATCGTCATGCCGGACTTCGCGAACGCATCGTCGAAGCCCTTGCGGGTCTCCAAGATGTTGCGCAGAGCGTTCGCCAGCGTCGGGCCGACAGCCTTGCCCTGCTCGACGATCGAATCCGTCAACTGCTTCGTCTCGTCATCGACTCGCTGCACGTTGCGCGACCACGCCTCATAGATCCCGACTCCCGCCGTGATTGCTGCGGTGGCGCCGATCATGGCGATGTTGAACCCGCCCAGACCGGACACGAGCCCGCGCAACTCGCCGCCGCTCGACCTCGCCACGCCCCGAAGCGCCTCGAACTGCGACACGCCCTGCGTGGCGGCGATCCCAGCGATGGCCTCGCGGAACTCGCCGACACCCCGAACGGCTGCACCGATGCCGTCAGCGAACCCCCTGATGGAGTCGCCGAAGCGGACAGCTACGAAGGCGCCGATGGCAGGAACGGCGAGCCACAGGTTGTCGGCCAGCAGGCCGACGGCATCAGCGGCGATCCCGATCCCAGTGCCGAGCACATCGAAGATGGGTGGCAGGACCCCACCGGCGATGTCGGCCAACTTCGGCAGCACCGCCTCTACCAGTTCACCGAGCGCCTCGAGGAGTTCCCCGATCGGTGGGCCGAGGTCGTCCATTGCCTCGCCCAACACCGGACCGAGCGTGTCAGCAGCATCGATCACCGCGGAGCCGACATCTTCCAGCGCCGAGGCGAGCCCGCGGGACAGGTTGTCGGTCAAGCGGGATGCCGCCGCCAGGAGTTGCGATCCTGTGCCGGTGGCGAACTTCGCCGCCTCACGACCAAGGTTCACCAACGCCTCGCGACCCTCGTCGGAACCGAGGACCAGGCCGCCGAGTACGCCGGTGATCGGCGAGATGACCGGGACGATCCCGCCGAGCGGGCCGAGGACCGATCGGGCACCGAGCCCGGCGATCGACAGCCCCACACCCGCGATCACGCCCTGCAGACCGCTCGCCGCATCCGAGATCGTCTCGAACGCCGCCGACACACGGCCGAACACCCGGTCAACATCCGCCGGCTGAATGCTGTCGAGGATCGCCGACAACTGGTCCGCCACGCCACCGAGCCCTCCGCCGAGCCCATCGGTCAGCTTGCTGACGTTGCGGCCGATCGCGTCCCATGCCGGGGTCGAGGCGAAGTCGTTGAACACGTTGACGACATCAGTCCCGGCCTGCACCAGCGACCGCAGCGACGAATCGCCGAGGTCGCCGAGGTTGATGAGGGACGTCTCGACCGACCCCTTGAACGCTTCAACGTCACCCTTGAGGTTGTCGGTCTGCGCCGATGCCATCCGCTGAGCGGCACCCATGTCGTTGACCGCGGCTGTGTACTCATCGACCGCTGCAGCGCCACCCTCCATGAGGATCGACGCCGCACGCACAGCATCGGAGCCGAACAGCGTTGTCAGCGCCTGCTGGCGCTGCGCATCGCTCAGCCCGCCGAGACTCGTCTGCAGTTGGCGGGCCACCTCGGCGATGCCGACGAACTGCCCCTGCGCGTCGAAGAAGTCGAGGCCCAGCCGCGCCATCGCATCAGCGGCCTCGTCGGACTGCGGCACCAGACGCTGCAGCATCGTCTTGAGCGAAGTCCCCGCGTCGGAGCCGACCAGGGCGCTGTCGGCGAACATCGACAGGACGCCGACCGTCTCCTCCATCGACAACCCGGTCTGCTTGGCGACCAGGCCACCCTGGCGGAGAGCGTCACCGAGCTGGCCGACATCAGCGGCCGACTTGTTCGCACCCGCGGCCAACACGTCGGCGATGTGTGCCACCTGATCGCCGCCGAGACCGAACACGTTCATCGCCTGCGCCGAGATCGTCGCAGCATCGGCCAGGTCGAGCTGGCCGGCGGCGGCAAGGCTGAGCGATCCGGTGAGAGCACCGCCGAGCACATCGGAGACGGAGACGCCCGCCTTGACGAGCTCGGCCTGGGCGTCAGCGGCCTGCGACGCCGAATAGACGGTGTCAGCACCCGCCTTCAACGCTGCGTTACGCAGCGACTCCATCTCTGCAGCCGAGGCGTTCGCCACCGCCCCGACGCCGGACATCGCAGCGTTGAAGTCGCTCGACGTCTTGACCGCCGCGATGCCGACGACGCCGAGCGCTGTGGCAGCCACGGCCGACGAGCGGGCGATGTCGCCCATCACCGTCTTCACGCCCGATGCCGCCACCCCGGCCATACCGGCCGACGCCTTCTTTGCACCCTCGGCGACATCGGTGGCGAACTGCGACATGTCGCCCCGAACATCGACCCACACGGTCCCGGCCTGCGCCATCAGTCACCCCTTCCCGAAGAACGACAAGCGCTCCTCCGGTGTGCTGTTGCGGAGCGACTCGGGCTCCGACGCTGACGGGACTGCCGACGCCGCGAACGGTGTCGGCATGGACTCGGCGAAGGTCAAGAACGCGGCCAACATGGCCGGCTCACGATCACCGAGTGCGACCAGACCGTGCAGCGGCTGCCCGGTGCGGACAGCCGCTGCGATCAGTCGGTGGGTTGCTGATCCGGGGCCGACGAAGGGTCCACGTCGTCACGCCCCACCTGGAGGTCGTCGATCGACTCCAGCCACTTGTCGAGGGACCTGCCCTCGTCGCGGCGCAGCTGCATGTAGCGCCACGCCCCATAGAACGCCCACTCGGAGCTGAGCGTGACGATCTCCGACCACGGCTTGCCGTGCTCCTGTTCCTGCTCGCGGATCACGGTCGGCAGGAGAGGGACGTCCTCGACGTCCCCTCCTGCCGTCGTGAAGCGGATGCGGATGCTCACGCGCTCATCCCGACCCAGTTGGTCAGCGCGTACCAGTTGCGGACACCGCCGCCGGCGACCAGGCAGTCGAGGGTGATGGGCAGGTCCGCCGATCCGGTGCGGATGAAGTTCGACTCCGGGCTGTTGGACACCATCGCCCGACGCAGCACGAACCGCCAGATCTGGTCGCCGTCGAACAGGTCGAGCACCGCCGAGAACTCGTTGATGTCCTCCGGTGCCGGCGGCTCGTACTTCCACACTCCCGACGCCGGCGACGTGATGGTGCCGCCACCGAACGAGGTGGTGACCGTCTTCCGGTTCCACTCACGCAGGTTGAACGTCGCCTGCGCGAGCTCATCGGTGACCAGGGTGCGCACGTTGCCACGCTCCTGGTGCACCTGGATGCCCTCGGTGGTCCGAGTCGTCGTGAACTTCGACCCGTCCGGCGACGTGTAGCCGAGGTCCTTGAACGCCGCGTTGAGGTTCAGCGTCGACGGATCCGTCGGAAGGGCGGTCGGCAGGGTGGTGCCGAGGGGTGCCGTCGAGATCCGGAGGTTTCCGGCGACGAGGATGTTACTGGGGTCCTGTGCCATGACGGCACCTCCTTGCGCCTGATGGCGCGACAAGGACCCGCGCTACGGCGGGTCGAGGTTGGGTTTCGTCCCGCGTGGCGGGCCGACAGGTTCGGTCAGATGTGCGTCGTGAGACGCAGCGATGACCGATGGCGAGCGACGGTCTCGGCGGTGTCGTCCCATCCCTCATGGATCGGGCCGACCACCGCACTGGTGACGGTCACAGTCGCCGTGTTCACGGTGTGGGTCCCGACGAGTCGAGCCGCCACGACCGCAGCCAGGGTCGACATGACCCGCTCAGCGGTCGCCTCGTCGTCGGCGAACACATCGAGCTGGAACAGGGGATCGTGCAGGTACCCGCCGGTCTCCTCGATGGGACCGCCGGCCGTTCTCGCGACCCGCACTGCCGGCCACACCTTCGCCGCTGGGAGCTTGCTGTAGACACGGGTCGATACGAGCGCCGCCAACTCCGGCTGCGCTCGCAACCATCCACACAGCCACGCCTTCCAGTTCGAGGCGGTGAGCACCGGCAGCGTCATCTCTCCTCGAACCTCCCCGCGGCGTCAGCGGCGTGACGCAACGGGGCTTGCGGCGACTGCCGCGAGGACCCCCACTCGATGATGTGGCCGGCGAAGTCGGTCGTCTCCGCGCCGATGCCTCGCTGGTCGTCGAACACCCGCAGGGATCGGGCGTAGCCGCCGGTGTCGGTGTGAACGCTGCGGCGGGCGTCGCGGATGATCCCAGCCGCCACACCGGCACGCTCAACCTTCGTGGCGTCAGCGAGGATGGTGTCGAGATTCGGAGCAGGCTGGAACCGGCTCACGACACGCTCCTCACCGTCGCCTCGATGTGCGTCACCTTCGAGGTGCGCGGGTTGCGCTTGTAGGCCGGCGGGCCATCGAACTCGTAGGCGTCGCCTTGGTCATCGATGAACCGGTCGACGCCAGCAACGCTCGTCGATGCCGGCAGATAGAGCCTCCACGCACCGACCTGCCATGCGTCAGGTGCCCCCGTCTCGTCCCGGCGCAGTTGCTGCATCTCGTAGCGGACCGACGTCTCCACCTCGATCTCGACCTGGTTACCGTATGCGTCTGTGACGCTCGGCGACTCGGTGACAGACAGGAGAGTCCCGATCCTGGTCATGAGGCGTTCCGGTGATCTCACGTCACGACCCCAATGGTCCGGGCCCTGCTCGCATAGCGGTCCAAGACGGCACGTTCCGGCAGCAGCAGCCCCAACGGGCCGGATGCCGCTGCACCACGCACACCGACGGACCACTCGCCGAGCCGTTCAGTCGAGACCGCCGTGTCCTGTGGGTTGACTCCCATCGCGCGACCGGCCACCTGGCAAACCACGGCGACGACATCCTCAGGGACGGCATCGAACCCGCCGTCGTAGGTGATGCCCACCGTGCGGATGTCGGTCGCCCACGGCTCGAACGCGAAGTCGTCGAGGTTCGCGCTGATGATGACCGTGTCGATCCCATCGAAGGTGAATGTCAGGGGGTTGCCGTTGATGTCGACGACGGCGGACACCGAGTGCACCGGCAGTTGCCCGAGACGCACCCGCCGCGAGGAGGGTGCCTTCACCTTGACGGTGCGGGTTGCTCGCACGAACTCCTGGCCGCAGTAGGCGACCACCGCCGCACTGGCGTCCGAGAGCACGGCGAGTGCGCGTGCGCCATCGACCTGCTCGCCAAGGCGCAGCTCGAGGTCATCGATCGATGCGAGCGGAGTCGTCACACGTCACCTCCTGCGAGCAGAGCCGAGTTCCGCTGCTGATCGTGATTGTCAGGATCGGCCGCGTGGGGATGCCACAGGTGCACCCCTGGACCATCGAGATGGATCAGCGGGCCGAGCGCTCCGGCGGCGGCGTTGGCGAAGGCGAAGTCCTCACATCCCCAGTCGACGTACCGCTCATCCATGCCGCCCGCCTTCCACCACGCATCGGGAGTGATGGCGATGACGCCCCCGACGGAGAAATCGACCAGCTCGTCGACGGGATCGAGCGCGAACGGATCCGCTCCGGCGAACGCCTCAACCGTCCGGGCCTTCGACAGCGGCCGGTATCGGCTGAAGCCGATGACCAGCCGACCCGACGATCGAGCGACCTCCGCCGCCTCAATGTATGCGGCGGCGGGGAGGATCATGTCGGCGTCGTGCAAGATGACGACATCGGCGTCGGCGCAGCGGACGGCGAGATTCCGGGACCCAGCTCGGGAGAAGACGTCGGCGCCGTCGTCGTAGGGCACCGGGTCGAACCCGGCGCCACGCAGGTGGATCTGGACGTACGCGAACGCCTGCTCACGCCACGGGTCACCAGCCCGCCACGGGATCCCGACATGCACATTCACAGTCGGTCCAGCCACGAGATGAACGACTCGAACCCGGCCAGGTAGGACCGCTGCGGACCCGGCCCGTACAGGTCGTCGTATCGGGCGTTCGAGCAGTCCCGTGCCAGCACTCCGGTCGGTTCTGCCGGGTTCGTCACGATCTCAGCGTCCGAACCGACGATGCCCAGGCACAGCTCGGCGATCTCCCGGCACGCCACCGCACCCTCAGCGCCGACGTTCACCGGCCCGTCGTAGGTCTCCGACGTCGCGATGGTGATGATCCGCTCCACGGCGTCATCGACATGCAGATAGGACCGCATCTGAGAGCCGTCGCCCCACAGCTCGAGGATCCCCGTCTCTCGCGATGCGATCGCCTTGGTGGCAACCGCCGCCGGGAACTTCATGCGGCGCCCGCTGTGCTCCTGAAGCGGCCCGAACACGGTGTGCAGCACACCCACACGCCCGCCCGGAACCTTGCTGAAGATGCGCAGGCCGTGCAGCTTCTCGGCGCCGTAGAGGGCATCGGGGGTTCCCTGGCCGATCATGTCCTCCGACAGCGCCGGCGGACACCCAACCGTCTGCTGCAGCTCGATCGGATACGCGCACGCCGACGACGCATAGAAGGTGCGGGGCGTCTCGCAGATGACTGCCGCCTCGGCGACGTTCGCGGTGATGCGCCCGTTGCGCAGGGAGGCGCCGAGGTCGGCGTCGCTGTGGAAGTAGCCGACCCCGCCCATGTCGGCAGCCAGGTGGAACACGACGTCAGCGCCATGCATCGCCCGCACGGTGTCCGTCGGTGATCGCAGATCGACTCGACGGCATCGCACATCGGGTCTGCGCCATGCGGGGAACTCGACGTCGACGGCGGTGACGTCCGCGCCCAGCTCGTCGAGACGACGGCAGAGGTTGGAGCCGATGAACCCGCCGCCACCGAGGACCGTCACCGACTGATCGAGCACCACAGGTCCCTCCTCGAGTCGTACAGAGCGGAGTCGGCGGCTGCGGTCACCTGCGTCTTGTGGGCGGTCGCATCAACGGTGCCCTTCGGCGACCAGGCGTTGATGTGCTCCACGACCGACTCGAGGCACGGCCGGAACCGTGAGCGCATCTTGGCGGTGGCGATGAACTCGGTGTCGGTGTATTGGTGGCCGTACCCGTCGAACAGGAAGGACCCCGGGCCCTGATCGGCAACGCCGCCGACCTCGTCGAGGTAGCGGCGGTCGACGAGGTAGTGCGTCGCGTGGTAGCCGGCGAGGACGAACGGGTTGAGCAGGTCGTTGGTCCCGACAACCTGCACCCATCCATCCATGTGGGCCAGCGCTGCCCGATCCCATCCGGGATGGAACCGGAGGTCGTCGGCGCCGGCGAACAGGTAGTCGGCGCCGCTGGCTTCATACGCTGAGGTGATGGCACCCGAGTAGTTGGGGCGGTGCACGTTGATGACGAGATCGGCGTCGAGGTGCTCAGCGGCGGCGATCGAGTCGGTGTCGTCGCGCTCCACCGCGAACACAACCCGGTGCTCCGTCTCGGTGCTGCTGGCGATGTTGGCCGCGACGTCCGCGAGTCGGTCGGGTCTGCCATAGGTCGGCACGAGCACGGCGATCACGCGCAGCCCTCCAGGAGCTCGGCGAACAGGTCGAGGTCTGCGGCGGTCTGAGCGCAGACTTCCGCCGCTCGGGCAGACGCAGCAGCCGATGCCGCTGCGTACCGCTCCGGGTCGTCGAGGTCACGGATGGCAGCGATCCATCCAGCGAGGTCGGAGCGGTCGACGAAGATCCCAGCATCACCGAGGGATTCACGGAGCCCGGGAGTCGGATGGGCGATGACCGGGATCCCCGAACACATCGCCTCGATCCCGGTCCGACCCCACGTTTCGGTTTCCGACGGCATGAGCAGGACGCGGGTGCGCGCGTAGACGTCGCCGACCATGTCCTGGGTGGTGGGAATGGTCTCGACGTTCAGTCCGACGACTCGCGCCTGTCGGCCGTAGCCGCCGCGCACAGCGAGGAACTGCTTGTCATGCATGCTCGGAGCGAGCAGTCGGAACACCTCGCCGCCCTTCTCGGGCGACAGGTTGACCAACGTGATGGCGTCACCTGGACGGCAGCGGTACTCGTCTGGGTCGACGTGTGGTCGCACGACGATGCCGTCGCGGCCAGCGCGAGATGAGTGCGAGTTCCACACGGTCAAAGAGGACCCATCGACCCCGTCGGATGGTCCGTGCACCATCAGGACATGCGGCACGCGTTGGCGATCGCAGAGCCCCTTGACGGCTGACACGGTGTCACCGTGGTGCGACACGACGACGTCGTATCCGTCGATGCACCGGTCCCAGCGACCGAGGACATCGATGCCGTCGAGCGCATAGCCGAGCGGGGCGAACGTGGTGCGGACGTGCACCTCGTGACCCCGCTCGACCATGCGTCGAAGGCAGCGGTGGGTGGCGAGCCACGCCCCGACCCGCGACATCGGCGGGTAGAGGGGCGTGACCCCCAGCACCTTCACTGCAACTGGATCACGCCGAGGTGATCGGGCTGTTGTTGGTGTTCGTGAACTTGAGGAAGGCGTCCACGTCGTTGCAGAGGAAGCCGTACTCGGCCTCCGCCAGGATGGCGACGAGGTTGTTCTCGAACAGCGACACGAGGTTGCCGCCGATGGTCACCGGCGCCTCGGTGGTGATGCGGTAGCTGATGCCACCGACGGCACCCCAGGCCGCCTGGGACCAGTCGCCGGCGAACCCGACGACGTCGGTCTGGTTGGCGCTGGCGACACCCTCGCCCATGAACGCGGGACGGCCGATCACCGTTCCGCCACGGGCGACGGTCGTGTCGGCCATCGGGACGTCGACCCACAGCGGCCGTCCGGTGGTGTCCACCGAGGACAGCAGGCCAGCCTCCATGATGTCGTCGAAGGTCCAGCCCGTGAGCCGGTAGCGGCGACCACCGGAATCGGAGTCGGACTGGATCTTCGCCAACGCCGAGACGAGGTCGCCGTAGGTGCCACCGGCGTTCTGGGCGGTGGACCCGAACTCGACGGTCTTGGTCGTCTGGCCGATGTAGGTGCTGAACGGACCACCACCGGCGGCACCGCTCGGACCCTCGTCGTGAAGGGCGGCGCGGTCGAAGGCGACGGCGAAGGTCTCAGCGAAGGAGTCCTGCATCGTCTCCATGAACTGCGCCGGGTTCAGTCGGACCACCTCGGCGGAGACCACGAAGATCGCGGCCAGCTTCTTGGGCTCGATCGTCTTCGGGGTGATGGCACCCGAGGACGCCGGCTTCTGCTCGCCCTCACCGACCCACCCGGCGGCGGGCCGGGAGGTCACCACCGGGATCTTGGTCCCACTGGCGGCGAGGGCCACTCGCTGGGCGAGCTGCTGCACGGCCGACACGCGGGCGGCACGCTCGAAGATGGGGGCAGCCTGCTCCGGCGTGATGAACCCGGAGAGGTCGGAGGTCTTGGTTGCGGCGGAGATCGCCATGATGGTTCGTCCTTTCGAGAACGGGAGATGTTGTGGAGACTCAGCTGATGCCGAGCTTCGCCCGCAGGTCTCGTTCGAGCTGCGAGCTGTTCAGCCCCGGCACGTTCGTGCCGCTGTGGCGAGCACCTTGGGCGAGGTCGAGCGGCGATGACTCCCGTGCGGGTGCCACCTTGTCGATCCACTCCTGCACCGCATCGCGGTCCGGGTTGCCGTCGTCAGAGAGGAACCGCGCCGGGTTGATCCCCGACACCAGCTCATCGACGTCGACATCCCGCCCCGCTGCAGCGGCACGAAAGGCGTCCGCGACGCGGTCAGCGCTGAGTCGGGAACGCTCCTCCGTTCTGGCCGCATCGACGGCCTCGCGGATCGCTCGCTCCTGATCGGACTCATGCTGCTGGCGCAGTTGCTCCAGTTCGCGAGCTGCGGCGGCGTTCGCTTTCGCCCTGTCCTCCCACTTCCGAGCCTTCTGCAGCTCGGCACGCAGGCGGACCACTTCGGCAGCGTCATCACCACCCCCGGGGGGCGGTGTCGCTTCCGCTTCGGTGATCGGATCCTGTGCAGGGTCCTGTTCAGTGCTCACTGGCTGTCCTCCCATGCGGGTGGGGTGATGCCCCGTGCGGGGCGGGTAGATCAGGTCCGACCGGGTACGCCATCGGCCACGCTCGAGAGGTGGCTGGCGTTGATGACCTGCCCTGGGTCGAGGTCGCCATAGATCGGCACGACAATGCAGTCGCAGTGGTCATGGCCGAATGTGGCCGAATCGCTCGAGTGGTAGCGCTGACGTGCGACCGTCGCGCAGAACGCGCAGCTGTTGCCAGACAAGACTCGGCGCCAACCCACGACGTCGGTTCCTGCGGTCAGACTGCCGACCTCACGAGACACCCCGGTAACGAAATCAGCAGCGATCGACTCGGAGCGGGTCGTCCCGACAGCGAAGGCGTCAGCCCACTCGCTCCCCTCGGCAAGGGCGTGCCAGTAGGCATGGAACGGCGCCTCGATGTCGGCCGCCTTCATGATCGTCGGGACGACCACCGGCCTGTCGGCGAGGAGGGCGTAGTAGCCAGACGAGACGTTCACAGTCGCCGCCCTTGCAGATGCGAAGGCGTCCGACGTGACGTCTCCAAACCGAGCGATGTCCGCTCGGTCCCATCCTCCGAGTTGCTCCCACGCCGTCACTGCGTGTCCAGCGGTGCGAGAGGTGATCACCGCCAGTTTCCGCTGAAACCGTGTGGTCAGCTCGACGGCGGCAGCCTCACTGAGCGGCATTGTCGGCGAGTAGCGCCTGGGCAGCGAACTCGCCGCGCATGCGGGAGATCTCCTGCGGCGTCTTCTGCAGCACATCACGTGCGATGGTCTCGATACTGAGCCCAGCAGCCGCGAACTTCGCGGTGGCGTCAGCCTTCTGCTCCAGGATGTAACGCTCCACGGGAGCCCAGATGATCTCCATGTCGCCCCGCGACGCCCGCTGATCGTCACCGGCGAACGCGAACGCCAGCGACATGACCGCCTCATAGGACTCGGCCTGCTGGCGATTCCGATCCCTGACCTTGAAGACCCGCGCCTCTCGCTTCAACTGGGCGCCCTCTGCGGACCCGCCCGATTCGTCGGGGAACAGGTACTGAATCGGAGTCGAGGTAGCACCCATCAGCGAGATGATCTCGTGCTTCTCCGACTGCAGCACCGGGCCGAAATCAACGACACCCGATTCCCAGATCTCGGCAGTCGCGGGCAGATCCCACAACTCGCCCGGACCGGCGAGGAAGTCGCCCTCGTAGTCGATCTCCTCACCATTCGCATTACGGCGTGGTAGCCCCTTGATTGCCCGCTGGCGGTATGCCTGCATGGTCATAATCTCGAGACGGTTCAGCACGATGTACGTCAGCCGGTCGAGAGCAGCGAGGTGTGGCTCGAACTCGCCCGACGGTGTGCCGTCGATTCCGGGGGATGCCAGGAACTCGACGATCGGGACGGCACGAACCGGCAGCCTGACCTCGTCATCCCAGGTCCAACCCGACAGGTTGACCTCACGGACCACGCCATCAACGTCACTCGCAGCCCGACGACGGTGCGCTCGCAGCATCCATCCCGGCTCCGGGAAGAACACGGCGCGATCCATGCCGGCGTCGCCGTCGACGTAGAGCTTGAGTCCGGCAGTCACTCGCCGACGTCGTCGCGGGTCCGTGCGGACGATCACCTGCCGAGGATCCTCCGGCGTGATGAGAGGAGCACCGATCTCGTCATCAACGGGACCGACCATCATCGCAGCACGACCCATCGTGAGCGTCGCCCGGTCGACCAGCATGTGATCCGCGTCGAGGCTGTTCGCCTGCCAGATCCGCCACGCCTCCGCATCACCGAGTTCGTCGGACACCGATCCGGTGCGGAACCCGATCGGCTCCATCAGCTCGCGGGTGGCCTCGACGATCAGCCGGGCGAGGTTGAGCCTCGCCATGTCGACCAGGCGCCGATAGGAGTCCCGCATCTGACGACCAGCGTGGATCGGGATCCCGTTCTCGCCCTTGTAGTAGCTCTCCAGGCGGTCGAGATGAGGCCGGCGATCCGCCAGCTCGGTCGCCATCTGCTGCATGAGCCGCCCGGGCCCCGAGGTCACATCGATCACGGGCAACTCCCCTCAGCGGTCAGTAGAGGCGACGGGGAGCCCACGCCTCCTCGGTCTGCGTGACGCCCTTCGCGACGGCGTCGAGGCGCGCCTGCCACGCCAGGATGGCGGCGACACATGCGTCGATCTTGCGGGCGCTGTAGTCGTGTTCCTTGGCGACGGTCAGCTTCCCGCCACGGGTGCGCCGGCGGGCGGCGAGCACATGGCGTGTCAACGCATAGGAGCCGCCGTGTGTGAGTTCTGGCGTCTCGCCGCGTGACACGGCGAGCGCCGCATTGCGGATGGCGCCCTCGAACTGTTCCACCGCCCGCTGGATCAGCCCAGTGCGACCGCCGGTCATCCACCACTCGAACGGATGGTCCTGCTTCACCCTGACCTGCACGCCAGCACCGTGGGTGGCCTCCCACGCATTGATCGTCGACCGCCAGTCCTTCGCGGGGTCGGCGTAGAACGCCACGACATCCCAACGGCGGAAGGCATCCGCGACAGCGGTCTCGATCTCAACCAGCGGAGGCGACCACTCCGACCAGGTATCGGTCGCATCGGGTGCCTCCCAGACGCCCACCTCGAACAGGTGACCGTCCGACACCCGACACCCGATCAGCGCCGTCGCATCCGGCTTGCCCTTCGCCCGACCACGGGACCCGTCGAAGCCGAGCACCACCGCTTCCCGGTCGGCCACCACCGCCGTCGGATCAGCACACGCAGCCCAATCAGGCTGCGTGACGAGCGAATCCGACGCGTGGGTGATCTGGTTCAGGAAGTCCGCCCTGGCCACCTGTGGCGCCAAGGCGGGATCCCAGATCTCGGCGATGATGCGGTCCAGGTCGACATGCCCACCCGCAGTCGATGCTGAGTCACCGTAGGCAACGGCGAGACCGCCGAGCAGCGACTCCCGGTCCGCCAGGTCCGTCTCAGGCGGAGCCTCCCGGTGGTCGTAGTAGAGGCCGTCATCCTTCGCTCGACCCTCTCGGATCGCAGCCCAGTATGCGGCGGACTCCTCGGCCACCGACTCCTGCCCGGGGATGAACGCATTCGGGGACTCGATCGTCGACCCGCCGACCTTCCCCGAGTTCACCCGCAGCTTCGTCGCCAGGTCCGGGCCACCGTTGGACGGCACCCACTCCTCGGTCTGGTCCATGACCACGAACACGGACCGATTGCCCTTCACCGTCCGTGCTGAGCTCGTGATGGGCTCGATCCGACCTCGCGGCAGGTTCACGAACGTATCGAGCGGCTCCAGGCCCGGATACATGTCGAGCGCTGGACCGTTCAGCATCTCGATCAGCGGCGACCACGTGTTCTTCGTCTGCGCTTCCGACACCGCGGCGATCTGCACCAACGGCGTCCGCACCGCAGACCACGGCTTCCCCACGGGTTGACCGTCGGCGTCCCACCCATCAGGCACGACATCACCGAGCGCCTCGAGGCAGGCCAACGCGGCGAGGAGGGGTGACTTGCCCCAACCTCGAGGTCGGGAGATCACGCCACGTCGATACCGACGCTTTCCCGTCCTGGGGTTCAACTCGTAGAACCGGAGAATGAAGTCCTCCTGCTCCGGGTACAACCGGAACGGCTCGTACTCGCCACGGTCCGGCGCTGCGAGCACTTCGGATATCCAGTCGATCGCATACCAGCCGAGGGTCGGCACCTCACCGGGCGCCGATGGTCTCCACGGCATCAGCCGACATCTGCATCCGAGTCCGGCTCGGGCAGCGCCGTCAGCGGCCCCCGTCGAGAACGAGCTGACGATGCGCCAACCCCGACAGAGCGGCGATCCTCGGCCTCGTCGGCCTGCGCGAACGTGATGCGCAGTCGCGCTCGATCCTCGGGCGTGGCCCCGAACTTCGCGACGCGCAGCCGCAGCTCCGCCGCCACCGACTGCTGCCCCATCCAGAACGCCGCATGCACGCGAGCGGTGTCGAGCAGAAACGACCAGTCCGACGCCGTGAACTCAGCGGACAGCGGCGAATCGCCCCACATGCGCCACCAGTCCAACGTGACCGCCGGCCACACGAACTCGCTCAGCTCACCGTCGGACTCGACCATGAACGTCGGCAGCTCCGGCTGCCCGACCGGTGGGGCAACGATGACCCGCAGCGGGACGGGGTCGCTGTTGCGGCGTGCTCGTCGGTTCGGATCCTTCGGTGCGGGACCTCGTCCAGCCATATCTGACCTCCCGTGCGGGTGGCCCTGGACGCCCGTGCGGCCGACCAGGAACAGGATTCATGATGCGTCAACTGGACCCGGCCAGACCCGTACTCAGCCGGAATGGCAGGTCTCCCCGGTCATGGGCGCTGGTGGGGGAGGGGGTCCCGCCCCTGGGTGAGGCCGGGGTGGTCGTCGGCGGGTCGCCCTTGACGTCGCCTGGCGGCTCGCGCCTGGGCTTGGGTGCGCCACATGTGGCAGCGGCGGCAGAGTCCTCGGCCGTTGGTGGGATCGTCGGTGCCGCCGTCGATGGGCCTGGTGATGTGGTCGGCGTCGGTGGATGGTCGACCGCACTTGTGGGTGTGGTCGGGGCATCCGGTGCACTGGCAGGTGGGGTCACGGGCGAGGATGATGCGTCTCGCTGTGGTGGGGAATCCTCGGGATGTCCCGGTTCCGTCCTGCCATGCCACGTCGTAGCCTCCGATGCATGAACACGAAGCGTGCAGTGTTGGTGGCGGTGTGGGCGGGCGTGCTCGCCGTGGTGTCGGGGGTGGCTGCCGGCGTCTACTGGGGGTGGTGGAACGCTCGACAGAAGCAGTCGTGGGCGGCGGATTCGACGCCGGTGGGGCCGTTGGTGGCGTTGGCGGCGGTGTCGTTGGTGGCGTTCATCGTCGCCCTGGTGGTGGGGCTGGTGGCTGCGCTGGCTCCTCGGGACTGACGCCACTCCCGTCCGTTCCGGGGAGCCTGCGCTCGACCCGGACCTCCCGAGACTGCCCGTACCGTACCAGCTCGTCGTACCAGCGCAACACGACTCGCATCAGCGCTTGGCTTTGCGGCGGCGCTTGCGTTCGCGCTTGATGGCGTCGAGATCCGCGGTGGTGATCTTCATCCCGCGGGCTCGCCGTTCGACCAGGTGCAGCGGCGGGTCGGTGACGCCGAGCTCGCGGGCGAGGTCTTCGCACCAGCGGCAGAGGCGTCCGTCGGCTCGGCGGGCGGGTTCGATGGAGCCGACCTGGGTGTGGGCGGTGCAGTGGTTCCACTCCGAGGTGAGGCGGGCGGCGGCTTCGGTGGCGAGCGCTTTGCGCCACTGGTCGTTCGGTGGGAGCCAGCGTCGGACGATGCGATCGGCGTCGTCTGCTGCGGTCCAGAGTTGGGCGAGGAGCGTGTCGAGGGTGTCGAGGTCGCTGCGGGCGAAGTCGTATCCGTCGTCGAGGTTGGCGGCGGCGAGGTTGCCGGTGCGGTCGGTGACGCCGCCGGCGCCGGGTCCGTCGCTGCCGGTGGGGTAGCCGGGTTGTGCGTCGGCCAGGTTGCGCCAGGCGGTGGGGAGTGC
>WBZU01001283.1_pt1 | contig 19114 bp, 17 predicted proteins | sample 5204311 | NCBI WGS metagenome assembly WBZU01 (sample SAMN12344359, study PRJNA552823) | activated sludge metagenome | biome: Activated sludge suspended growth; feature: Nitrification reactor; material: Wastewater; isolation source: activated sludge from nitrification reactor of wastewater... | reverse complement strand
GGGCCACATCATCCGCACGTTTTGCGTATCGTTCATGCGACCAAAACAGTCGCAATGAACGTGTTGCGTACAATCCAGTTTTCAAGGACCGAGCCGAAGACATTGAACTGTTACAGTTCAACTTGGCGTCTTCGCTAGATTCTGACTTCGTGACCGACCGCCGTTCCGTTTCCGTTTCGGCGACTCGCTCCGTCCGTCGTGGGCGCCTTTTTACACCCTCTTTTTTTCCTGTCAACCACTTTTTTTTCGGTCCGCTCTTTTTTTTCTCCGAGCCGTTCGGTCACCCGTTCGACTCGTCGCGGCCGTCAGTGGCGACGGGAGGCGAACCCTAACTCCCTCCAACCCAACCTGTCAACCAACTTGGATCATTTTTTCTGGATCCAGCGCTTTTGCCGGGTTTTTGCGCAGGTACCCGCGCGTCTTTTCTTTGGATCCACCGCCGTCATCGCACCGCACACCCCACGAATTTTTTTCCCGACGCCCCCATCTCGACCCCATCTCGACCAACAAAGCGGTCCCTCGTTCAGCAACGCAAACAAGCGATCGACGTCCAAAACCACTCCACTTCTCGCGTTCCCACGCTGCAAAATCACTCGCAACCCACGACGGAACTCGAGCATCCACTCGACGACCGCCCACCTTCACACGTCGTCATGAACTCGAAACAGAAAACGTTCGCACTCCTCTTCTTCCTCTTCTTCGTCTCGAGCACGTTCGCTGCAGGCTACTTCGTCGGTCGATCACGTCCGGTTGCCGTGACGGTTCATCAAGAAAAACCAGCGCAACCACCGCCGCAACAGCTGCTTCTTCCCCCCATTCCCACCGACCTCACCGCCTCCGAAGTTCGCGACATCGAAGTCTTCCGACGTGCTTCGTCATCCGTCGTGTTCATCACGAGCATCTCTCTGCAACGCGACTTCTTCTCTTTCGACGTTCAACAGATCCCACAAGGCAGCGGCAGCGGTTTCGTCTGGGATGACGAAGGCCACATCGTCACGAACTTCCACGTGATCGCTCAAGGATCGATCTTCCAAGTGGCCCTCGCCGATCAGTCCGAATGGGAAGGAACCGTCGTCGGCAAAGCGCCCGAGAAAGATCTCGCCGTTCTCAAAATCTCCGCGCCGAAGGAACGACTCGTTCCTCTTCCCGTCGGCAAGTCGAGCGACCTGCTCGTCGGTCAACGAGTGCTCGCCGTCGGTAATCCCTTCGGTCTCGATCACTCACTCACCGTCGGCGTCTTGAGCGCACTCGGTCGTCAGCTTTCATCACCCAACGGACGCACGATCCGCGACGTGATCCAAACCGACGCGGCGATCAATCCGGGCAACTCGGGCGGCCCTCTTCTCGACTCGAGCGGACGACTCATCGGAGTCAACACCGCCATCTACAGTCCATCCGGAGCATCAGCCGGCATCGGCTTCGCCATCCCCGTCGACACCGTCGGCAGACTCGTTCCACAACTCATCACCAAAGGTCGAGCTTCGGTTGCAGGCATCGGCATTCAAGTTCATCCGGCGCTCGAACGCTACGCACGCCAAGCAGGCATCGAAGGCGTCGTCGTCTACGACGTCGCGGAAGGATCACCTGCAGCAAAAGCAGGCATCGAAGGCATCCGCGCAGTCCGCGGTCGACGCATCACACCCGGCGACATCATCGTCGCCGCCGACGGCAAGCCGGTACGCAACTACGAAGCGTTGCTCGACGTGTTCGATCATGTCGGTGAAGGCAAAGAAGTGACCCTCACGGTCGTACGTGATGGGCAACAACGCCAAGTGCGCGTAGCGATCATCGCCATCTGATCATCACCATGCGATCACGCGATCGTTTGTTCTGAAACGAAATGCTTTTGTTCGCGTTCAAAGCATCCGACAAACATTTTGTTCACCAACGATATGTGGTCGCGATCTTTGCGTCGTCGACTTCGTCAGCGGATCGGTTCACGACGTCGGCGTCATCTCACCGGCAACGCGATCGAACGGAGGAAAATTTTCCTATCCGGGCCAAGCAATCACCCGTTACGCTGATCGGTCGAGCGCCCACACGCAGATCTGGTTGGGTCGTCGTCGGCGGTCGGAACGCCAACGACAAGCACGAGCGATTTCATTGAGGAGCGTAATCGGCCATGACCATGACGCTTGGTTTTTCCGTTCGAGTTCTCAACGACGCTGCGACCGATCGCGTCATTGAAGCGATGAAGGCTTTGGCAGGCCTTGGCGCCTGCCCGTTTCTGCGGCTTGTCGTTCCCGGTACTTTCGAGGCGCCGGATGGATCGTACGCCAATCGTTGGAGCGCCAAAGAAGCCGGTGCCGACAAACCAGGCTATTCGGCAAAACGCATTCTGCATGTGACGAAAGGCGGAAAGGCGTCGTGGCTCGAGACTGCCGATGCGGCTCCCATCTTCGCCGATATGGAGGCCGCGGGAACGTACGTGGGATTTCCCAACAGCATTGCGGCGGATCGCTTTTATATGCTCGCCCCGCTGTCATTGCCATTTCCGCTTCGCGGCGCATGGCTCGACCATTTTCCCAATCGTCGATATCGATTGCAGCTGCCGAATACGCTGCTCGACGGTCAGGATTTCGGAACGCACCTGTATCAGATGCTTCAATGCCAAGGCCCGATGGAGGCCACGCGCGATGACGATGCGGAATCCATCAATTCGCTCGCCGAGCAAGCGACGAGATTTTTCCGTTGCGCGCAACGACACAAGCTTCTTACTGATTTTCTCTGAATACCCCAACCAAGGATGGACACCATGGCTTCGCTTCGAAAGAAAAAAACACTCGCCAAACCTTTTGTTCTTACCTTCGCCCAAGTTACGGCGGCGGTATTGACTCCGGGCTGCATTGCAACGAATCCACCTGGAGGCGGTGATGTCTGCCCTCCGACGCTGCCCACTGCGGGGGAAGTGTGTTTGACAGGGACAAACTGTTCCTATGGAACGGATGCCTGCGGCTTGCCGCTCACGGCAACGTGTATGGACGGAGCTTGGCAGGTTCAAGGCCCCGTTCCCTGCAATCCGCCTCCGCCCGATCCGATGTGCCCGCCGGATATCCCCGCCGTGGGATCCATGTGCAATTGGAATTGGCAATTCGGATCCGGCTGTACGTACCCGGTCGACAATGGGTGCGGCCTGCAAATGATTTCGGTGACGTGCAACAGCACGACGACAACAGTCGAATACCCGGCGCCGGCGTGCGGCCAATGCGCAACGTTGACGACCGAAGAAGCGTGTACGACCGATTCCGCATGTCGCTGGCTGACCCCGGGATGTAGTATGCCCCCATTAGCAATGGCGGGGTGTTTTCCCGTGGCGGATTGCATGGGCGACGCCGATTGCACGACGGCGGGACAAACCTGTCAGGAGTTTTCGTACAATCCCTGTTACAAGCAACTATGCGACGCTTGCGGGGCTCCCGCGAAGGTGTGCGCAGCGCCGCCCGCACCATAACGCAAGCCTTCCCATCGCCGGCGAATCGGCCTTTTTTCATTGCAATCCGGCGCCGGTCGTGGAAAGTCCCGACCCATGCCCGTACAAACCGTTCGCATCGAAGAACAGTTGTGGTCCTCGGCGCCCATGCTGCGCAAAGAAGATTGGCGCGCGCTCATTCACGATATCCTCTCCGGCACCTTACCTTGGCCCTCGCGCGAGACTTGTACGCTCATTGCGGGATGTGATGACAACAATGTGAACTTCACGTTCACCACCATGTCGACCCCCGACGATAAACTCACCATCCCTCGCGCAAACATCGCCGCAATCATCAAAGAATACACCGACCTCATCAAAAAACTCGCCACCGGGGACATGATGGAGGTGCATTTCGAGGCGCTCGATATGGCCAAGCGCGTCGTGCACGATGCGGGCGCCCGCAAATTGGCCGTTTTATTGCCCGGCGTGGGATCGAATTTCGAGACAAACCGGCGCTTGTTTTCGCTCGTCGTCTCCTTGACCGTCGATACGACACGGCTGGGTCCGTATCCCGGACATCGACATCACGGAAAACACAAATAGGACATCGCCAATCGTCGACGGCTGGGTCGCGCACACGAGATTCGTGGCTCGCCATCGAATTCGTGGCACAATGGGGAAATCATGGGTGGCAAATTGTTCAACTTGCCTCGAATGCCGCGCGTTCGTTACGTCGCGCTCGAGAGCGACGTGCGCGCGTACCTCGATGGGAAAATTGCCGGGAAATATCGGATTCCACGGTATTACGGCAACAAGCCCGATTTCGGCGACATGGACGTAATCTTGGCCAAATCGATTCCGTGGAGCGATTTGCGTGAATCGATTCTGCGAGATTTCGGGATCACGGAATTCAAAAGCGTGGGGCATGTCTTTTCGACGAACCTGCGCGGCTTGCAAACGGACTTCTTTTTGGTCCCGGACGAGGACCTGGAGACGACGTATACCTTCATGTCATTTAATGACCTCGGCAATTTCATCGGGCGCATTTGCCGACGTTTTGATTTGAAGTACGGTGAACGAGGTCTCGAATACGTCTATCGACGCGCCAACGGCAACCATGTCGCGAACCTCGAAGTCAGCCGCGACTTTCGACAAACGTGCCGCTTCTTGGGTCTCGATTACGACGCCTTCGAGAAAGGTTTCGATTCCTTGCCGGAAGTCTTCGATTGGGTGATTTCCAGTCCCTATTTTTCGGTCGCTCCTTATCTCGATGATTCCCGCAGCAACATCCAAAAGCGCATCGGAGATCGCACGACGGTCGCGCGTTTCGTCGATTACTTGAAAGAACACCACATCGACAAACGTCCGGAATTCGACGAGCGGAAGTCTTATTTGGCCGATGTGGCGGCGGCATTTCCACAGGCGAATTTGCCGGCCCAAATCGAAAAAGAACGCGCGGCGGAAGCCCGAAGCCTCGAAATCGCCTCCAAATTCAATGGCAAACGAGTGATGCAGCTGCTGCCGGGAATCGAAGGCGAGAAACTCGGAACCTTGATTCGGCAATTCAAAGCCGCATTCAACAACTTCGACGATTGGGTGCTCGCAACCGACCAACAAGAAATCGACGCGCAAATTCTTGCATTTGCATCCGCGAATGGGTTGCGCCCCACATAAGTACATCCAAAACCGGCAATCACGTGTGCCCCGATCCCCCTTCTTCATCGTCCGGGCACACTTTTGCCGCTTCCGAATCGATTCCAAGCTTGATCTCCTTACGCAACGGCGTACTAAATCGTCTCGAGATCCGCGCCTCCCATGTCCTCCGCCTCAACGACATCCACAACTTCGGCAACGAATTCACCAACGGACGCCGAGATCGAAGCCCGGTGGGAGCAGGAAGGCTGGCCCGCCGAATCGGCGCATCTGCGCTTGAACGCGAGGAATACGATCCTTTCGCTCTTCGGCGTGACTCTTTTCGATTGGAGCATGGACACGAGCGGCCATATTTGGAAATGGCTCTTTCTATGTCATCTGCTCGCGATGTTCAGCATGGTGCGAGTCATTCTGGCGTGCCGATCTCCCGAACGCCCGAAAGATTTGTTTCCGAAATTGATCGTCGCCGACATTGTCGCGACCGCACAGATCTTGTTATCGCTCGCGTTTGCGCCCCTTCGAGTATCCATGCACGGGTGGTGCATGTTGTGCTCGATCGCGATCGGCAATTTTTCAATGAATCTGCCGCGCGGTCCGAAAACGTTGATTCAAGGAACGGCGGCGTTTCTTTTTGTCGGTATCGTCGTGCGTCATCTGCTCGTACGCGGCTCCGAATACGGCAACATTGCGGAGATCATCGCGGTCTGTTTGGCCGTCGTCGTCATTGCATTCACGTTGCCGCTCATTCCCGCGCGCATTCGTGCGCATCGCCTGCACGAACAACGCTCTCGAATGCTGCTCGAAAATGAAATCGCCCTTCGAGAACGCCGCGAACGCGAGCTCGAGCATCTATCGCTCATCGCCGGCGAAGCGCGCCGGGCCGCGGAAGAAGCCAGCCGTGACGCACAGGCTGCATCCCAAGCCAAATCGGAATTTTTGGCCGCCATGAGCCACGAAATTCGTACGCCACTCAATGGCGTCATCGGTATGTCGAGCTTGCTGCTCGATTCGAATCTATCGAAGGATCAACGCGAATATGCTTCCGTCATTCGAACGAGCGGCCAGGCGCTGCTCAGCGTCTTGGGAGATATTCTCGATTTCTCGAAAATCGAATCCGGAAAGCTCGAACTGGAATTGCGCGAAACCAATCTCCGTGCGTGTATCGAAGAATCCATCGATCTGTTCGCGGCATTGGCGACCGAAAAACACGTCGATCTCGCTTACCGCATCGAGGACGGTTGTCCGGAAGTATGCGTGACGGATCCCACCCGATTACGACAAATTTTGGTGAACCTCGTCGGCAATGCGGTCAAATTCACGACCAACGGGGATGTCGCGATCCGAGTCGCCCCCGAAGGCGAGATGCTGCATTTCTTCGTCCGTGACAGCGGCGTCGGAATTCCGGCGGAATTGCAGCCAAAACTCTTCAAGCCCTTCTCTCAAGTGGACGCTTCGACGACGCGCAGGTTTGGCGGAACAGGTCTCGGATTGGTCATCAGCAAGCGCCTCACGGAGTTATTGGGAGGTGATATCGGCGTGGAAAGCACCGTTGGTCGCGGCAGCACATTCCATTTCACCATCGCCCTTCGACCAAGCGCCGTGACCAAACCCGAAGTACGCTGGCTCGAAGGAAAACACGCTGTCATCGTCGATCGCAGCCCATCCGTCCGCGAAGCCCTTGCCTGTCTGCTCGAGCCTTGGGGTATGCAAGCAAATTGTTTCGATGATATCGACACTGCATTGGCTTGGACAAACACGCACGATATCGATGTCGTGTTTCTCGATGCCACAAAGTTGCCCGATATGGCCTTTCATTTCCCACAAAAACGGCACCCGAACCTCGTCCTGCTCGCCTCACTGCACCGATTGCGTGCAGCCAAGGAGGTTCCCGATGTCGACGGCATCATCAGCAAACCCATGAAGCGTTCGCAAATTTATGAAACATTGATGCCTTTGTTTGGCGAGGCGAACCAATCTGCAACACGCGGCAGCATGCTTCCGGTCGGAAGAACACTCGGGGATGAGTTTCCCGCTCGCATACTTCTGGTCGAAGACAATTCGATCAACCAAAAGGTGGCCCTGACAATGCTCGAACGCCTGGGTTATCGCGCCGACCTCGCTTGTAATGGCGAAGAAGCCGTCGATTTCGTCAACCGCATTGGGTACGACATCGTTTTCATGGATGTCCAAATGCCGATCCTCGATGGGCTGGAAGCAACACGCCAAATTCGTAAAATCGTTCTTTCAGGCCCCCAACCGTGGATCATCGCCATGACCGCGGAGGCTCTGAGCGGCGACGAAAATCGATGTCTGGCCGCTGGTATGGATGCCTATGTGACCAAACCGGTTCAAGTGGCCACGCTCGCCGACGCCCTGCGCCGCGGTATTACGAAACAACATCGGCGTAATGCCATACGTAACCCGTAATTCTACAACGTTACAATTTTTCGTTTGGCATGCCAATCACGACGTGCCCTTCGACAGCCAGAGCGTTCGTACCGGACGAACCAACGCCGTGGCGCGAAGGACGATCCCTGCGCGCGTCTCGACCAAAGCAAAATCCGCCGCAGAGCATGTTACGATTCGGCACCACGATGACCACGTTCGCACGCATTCTTTCTCGACAAGGCCAACCCTCCTTCGCGCGACTCGACGCGGACACCTTGACGATCCTGAGCTCCGCACCTTGGACAAACCCCGGGGACACGGACGAAAAGATCCCGCTCGCCGACGCGACTTTGTTGGCGCCGGTCACGCCGACGAAGATCGTTTGTGTCGGTAGGAATTATCGCGCGCACGCTGCGGAGCTCGGCAACGATGTGCCCGCGGAACCTCTGCTCTTCTTCAAGCCGCCGTCGTCGATCGTCGGACCTGGAGACACGATCCACTTGCCGGCCGCAAGCTCGCACATCGATCACGAAGCCGAGCTTGGGGTCGTGATCGCAAAACGTTGTCGCAACGCATCCGTCGAAGACGCGCTCGACTACGTCTTCGGTTACACGTGCGTGAACGATGTGACCGCGCGCGATCTTCAGAAGAAGGATGGTCAGTGGGCGCGAGCGAAGGGCTTCGATTCGTTCTGTCCCACCGGTCCGTTGCTTGTGACGAACCTGGATCCAACGACGTGCGGTGTACGCTGTCGCGTGAACGCAACGTCGCGCCAAGATGGAAACACGCGCGACATGATCTTCCCCGTGCGCCAACTCATCGCGTACATCAGCGCGATCATGACGCTGGAACCCGGAGACTTGATCGCCACGGGAACCCCACACGGCGTCGGTCCGCTCGTCCACGGCGACGTCGTCGATGTGGAGATCGACGGCATCGGTGTGCTCACGAGCCGCGTTCAGCGCTAGCCCATTCACGTCACGATCTTGGCCCCACGAGACGAGTTCGTTCACGTTCGCGATCGTCATGCGCGACGTGTCTTCGAACGACGCCGCTTCACTGATCCGATCCCCGCAACCGTCGACGCGAATGGACTCCGTTCCGCCGTTGTCATCAACGCGCGCGGAAGCGAGACCTCAACCGCGACTTCGACGCACGTTGCTGCGTGCCGTGTTGATCGCGCTTCCCTCCGTCATCGCGATCGTCGCTCGTGCAACGACTTCGTTTGATCACCAAGTATCGACAGCTCGTTCGAACCTGAACGAATTTGTCTCGACGCACGATGTCCATGTCAAACCCGCCGTCGAGGTTGCTCCGGACGTGAAGGTCGTGGTGGAAGGTCCCGAACCGACGACGCTCGAAGAACAACGAACGCGTCTGTTCGATCGGATGAAGATCGAGCTGCGTTTGTCGGATGAATCGATGGGAAAACTGCGCGCGATCTTCGCGGCGTCGCCATACCTTGGACAGGGCAATCCGGAATTATCGAAGCATCCTTTGAGTCGTGCTCAATGCCGGGAGATTCGTCAAAACGCCAAATTGGAACGAGCGAATGGCGATCGATGCGGGGCGCCGGGAATGGTGGCGATCTTCAACCCCAAGACGGGACAAACCGCCGAGAATGCATCCTTGTGCATGGACGAATTCGAGTTTCCGAATATCCCTTGCGAATATCCCGTCGTGCACGTGCGCGCGAATGAAGCGGCGCAAATATGCGCGGCTCTGGGAAAACGATTATGCGACGCGCACGAATGGGAGGGCGGGTGCGCGGGCGCATTGCGATCCGCCGATGACGAATATCAGTGGGGCCATCCGCGCGACGAAGTGCAAATCTATCACAATCACGTTCGGGAAATTGTTTGGAGTTACGGACGGCAGAAGGACGTGGATCGCTGCGGCGTGCAGAGTGTTCGATCGCCGGGCTGCCCGGGCGGAGGGTACGAAAAGTGCGGATCGAATACGTACCCTGCGGGATCATTTCCTGAATGTCGCAGTCCATTTGGCATATTCGACATGCATGGAAACGTCGCCGAACACATGAACTTGCCGGGCTTTCCGAACGAGCTGGGCAAAAATGGCGGCAGTGGTTTTACTGAAATGAAGGGGAGCTGGTTCGCGTTCGGAACGGTGTTTCCGCATTTCGACGATTGTCGCTGGCGCGCCCCCGCGTGGCACGAGACGCGCCTGACGAGCGAATCGAGCCATTACAATTATCACCTCGGTTTTCGCTGCTGCCGTGATATCTGACGAAAATCGAATATCGACAACCCGCAGCAATTCTCCGATTCAATTCTCGGATTTCTTTTCGAGCGCCGTAACCAAATCGTCCAATTCCTGATCGCCGCGCATGCAGCACGTATTGCCGCGTCGGCACTCGCGCAGCAGCTTCAATTCCATGACCGTTCGCCCGTCTCCCTGCGTTCGCGCCCGCTCGAAAAGCGCTCGCTTCGCATCGCAACCCGACGCAAATCGAATCTCGTACGCAATGCGCATGGCTTCCGTCCCGCGAGCTCGTACCGCTTCATCCCGCAAAATCCGCTCCGCGTCCTGAGCGGCTACCGTTCCCCCGCGTGTCGCCACGAGATCGAACATCATGTCGATCCCGCTCGAGCCCATCTTCGAGCTCAAGAGCGTATTCATCTTTTCCGACGTTTCATTACGCAAAAGCGCTGCGTCGGGGGCGAGTTTCATGACGGCTTGACGCACTTCTTTGTCGTCGATCGCCGACGGATCGATGGTCAACAACTGCTCGAGCGCATCCACGGATTCTTTCGCCAAACGTTTGCGCATGAAATCATCGAGCTTTTTCCAAGCGGCTTTGGCTTCGGGCGTGGACAATGGCAATGTGGAATTCGACTTCGGTGTCGTCGCCGCATTCGACGGCGCTTCGGTCGTCGCCGCAGGCTCGGTATGCTCCGCCTTGACGGAATCCGGTTTTGTTTCCGCTCCCGAATCACGATGAGCAATCGATAAGATCAGGACAAACAAGAATTGGACGACGACCACCGCGCCGAGCAATTGCGCCGCACCGCCCCCGGAACGTGAAAATGGCAATCGCGGCCCGAACTGCGGCCATTTGAGCGTCCCGACGGCCGAAATCACGGCGACGAGCGGCACGAACATCTCCCAAAATGCCCAGCTGGCCCCTGCCCCACGTCCCGAAAGTCCCTCGAAGACGACGATAAAAACGCTCAACATGCCCGCGATGGCCAATGCAATCATGAGCGGCGCCCGAAAACGTTGCGCCAATTCGACGACCTGATTGGTATCCGGCCAAATCGTCTTTTTGATGTGCCGCACCAAGAGCCCGAGCGGAGTTCCAAAAAGACCAACGAGCGCCACGAGCGCCAGGGCCAGCTCCAATTTGGACAAACCGACGCCGCGAATCAGACGCACTGCGCCGTCCAAAAATCCCAACAATGCAAAAAACGCCACCACGACGGCCGTGGCAATTTCGACGAAAAGATGCGGACGAGCCGCGGCGATTTCTTCGTCGGTCCGAACCGTTGCTCCCGCCAAACCAGCTCCGGCCGGCAGCTTCTGCATCGTTTCGAACGATTCGAGCGCCTGCTCCAATTCCCGCAAGGTCTGAAAACGTCGCTCGGGCTCGCGCGCCATGGCCTTCTGAATGATCATTTCCAGCGATTCGGGGATATCCGGCGAGATTTGTCGGGGCCGTTCAGGTTCGCTCGTCAATAATTTCGCAATCGTCACCGCAGGTTCGTCATCACCATACGGTAAACGCCCCGTCAACGCGCGATACAGGATCGCGCCGACACCATACACGTCCACGCGTCCATCGACTGCCTTGCCCGCGGCTTGCTCGGGCGGCATGTACGCGGGAGTTCCCAGCACCATGCCCGTTTTGGTCAAACTCGAACTGCCGGGCCCCTCGAGCCGTGAAATACCGAAATCGAGCACTTTAATGGACGGATCTTCGAGCGTTCCGGTGAGAAAAACGTTCTCGGGCTTGACGTCGCGATGAATGACCCCCTTGTCGTGCGCGGCTTGTAGGGCGCGACAAACTTGCCGGGCAATCGTCACCGCTTGCATTGGGGAAATCCGCACGGACTTTTCGAGCTGTTTGCTCAGATCGTGCCCTTCGAGAAGTTCGGACACCATGAACGGCGTTCCATCCGCGGTCCGATCGACGTCGTAGACACCGACGACGTTCGGATGACTAATGGCCGCCGACGCTTCCGCTTCCCGCTGAAAGCGCGCCAGAACGCCGGGCTGACGGGCAAACTCGGGATGCAATAGTTTGATCGCAAAACGTTTGCCCGCGATGCGCGTATGTTGCGCTTCGTAGACCCGGCCCATGCCGCCTTCACCGATGATCCGCACGACCTTATAATTTCCGCACAAAACCGTGCCTACGAGCGCATCGGGCGGACCTTCGGTCACAATCGTGTCCGTCCCGAGCATCGTCATGGCGGAGCTCAGCTCCGGTGTCAGCTCGGTGGTCGGCGTGCGAATCTCGATCATGCCGGTCTGAAGCGGCGTCTCTCGTCCGTCGGACATCGGGCGCATTGTGACAAGACTCGACGCGTACGGGAAGCCTCGAAGCACGGCGAGTGCGAATGGAAAGAAATGCACGAATCTTCGGCGTTTGCGACACGTCGGCAGCTTTCACGCTTGACACGCGAAGATTCGCGCTCCGGCCTGGAAACGAGGGGAATTCGCGACCGGAACGTCCCGGGACAAACGGAGGACAAACACGCGGCGCACGCGTGAATCAAAGGGCGCAAATCAAAGCACGCGGGCTTGTTTGATGTAGTCGAGCTTCGGGAACTCCGCATCGAGGTACGGTTGACCTTCGCGCTGCACACGACTTGCGTTTGGTCCTTTGCCTTTCGGCGCAAGCTCGCCGTAACCTTTGTAAAGCGAATCGACGACGTTCATCCCTTCGACGACTTTTCCGAACGGCGAGAAACCGTCCTTGTCGAGACGACGCTGTTTGTCCACGTAGCTGATGAAAATCTGAGTCGTTCGCGAGTTTTTCCCGGCATGCGCGAACGTCACGTACGAACGACGGTTGCTCTCGACGACCGGATCATCTTCGAGGAAAGCTTTGTACCAAGCGCCATTGACGGCGGGTTCGGGATGAATACCGAATTGCACCATGAAGTCATCGATCGCTCGATGAAAACGAACTCCGTCGTAAAACCCCAATTTCACCAAGTTGAAGAAGCGGTCGGCGCCGTTCGGAGACCACGCGCGCGTCACTTCGATGATGAAGTTGCCTTTCGACGTGGTGAACTCGACGCGAAACTTGTCGGGCGCTTTGAGAGTCGCCTTTTCCGGGTGATAGAGCGGGTCGTTGCCATCACGTCCGGTGGGTTTGTCCTGCTTACCCGCCGCAGCGACCGCGGAAGCCGACGGCGCGGGTTTGTCGGCGGATGTCACGCTGCTCGGAGCGGCCGTGGGACCTCGCGAGGGTTCGTCTTTCGAACATGCCGGCGCGAGCGACAACACAAAAACGAGCGACAAAAGAGGCGAAGTGTGAACGAGGACTCGATCCATGGCGTCGACCAATGTACCGCGAACGGGAGTTCGGCGTCATCTCATTTGACTTGGGAATCTGCTAAAAAAACACGGAATCGGTCATGCGTATATGAGTGCGACAAACAGCGGCGGCCAATCGTCGAACGCAAATCGTACAGCGGACGGGGTTTTGCCACAAAAAAGGTTTTTCCTTTCCTATCTGGTCGTGGTACCCCGTGCTTATGCCCAGGCGAACCCATACGACCTCGTTTACGCTCGATTTTGGGGAGCGATTACGTAGCCTACGCCTCGAACAAGGTATCTCGCTCAGTCAGCTCGCTGCGACAACAGGAATATCAAAAGGGCACCTGTCGAGCATCGAACAAGGTTTTGCAGCGATCACCATCGAATCGGCGCAACGCCTCGCAATCGGCCTCAACCTGTCCCCGACGATGCTGATGGCATTTCCCAAAAACGACGAATATGCCGTCATCTTGGATCTCGTCCATCAATTGCCCACGACATACCAAAAACGACTCCGCAAACTGCTCAAGCAATGGGTCGCGGAAGTGGACGCCCGGCATTGACATCACGCCCGTCACCATTGCGCACATACGCGGCGACGCCAAACACAACGCGCCATTGACACCTCGTTCGCGAACGAGTTATCCTCGTAAAGACGGGGTCATTGTCTCCGAAAGTTTCGGCAAGGACGAGCATGTCCGACGATGCGTTTGAAGGAAGCCGGCAACACGTGGGCACACGCAGGATCTGTGCAGACGTACGCTCGCTCGTTCTTTTGGACAAACCTTTCCCGCACCGCTGTTCATGTCGGCCGCAACCGTGGACATCGATCCTCATTGCGTCCGACGGGACTGACTCCGACGAATGACCTGGAAACGATTTCGCGTCCGATGAACCATGCCGCCCAAACCAACTGAACAGACCGGTAAAACGGAACTCTTCGCTGCCGGCACATTGTTGTTGGGAATCGGTATTGGTTTTTTCGCCTGGAGAATCACCAGTACGGCAGAACCGACAGGCCTTCCGAGTTCCCCCGTGATCACCACGGCGCTGCCCTCGTCGACGGAAGCACCGATATCGACGACGCCAAGCCCGGATGACTCGGCGAAAACGAAAGCCCGCACGAAGAAAAGGCGCCATGATCCTGGTGACCCCGGGCCATGGCCGGACGAGGATCCTTTCGAGGCTTCACCTTCCGACGAAGCACAACGCGGCAATGACGGTCCGGAGGACGGCGGCTCGACGGACGACAATTCCGAGCCGGTTCCGAGCAATTCCGCGGCGCCGGAGGAATCCCCGACAAACCCTCCTGCGAATCATCCGGAAAATCGTCCGGAAGAACCGGCGCCGTAAGCAACAAGGGTCCGCACCTGCGGTCGTGGGACTTGTCGAGGCTCGACTTCTCGGCATGCGCGGCACTCCGAGTTCGCTTCTTCGCGGCTCAAAGAGCGGATCCCCGCCGCTACGCCAAGAACTCAAGCTCTCTTCAAGCAACGCCCCGAGAAATCCGGCGCATTGGTCGTCAAACCCGAACGCCTCGCTCGGTACGCCGATCAAGACTTGGAATGAAGTGATGTTTTGGTGACGAGCGTTTGAATGTTTTCGGCAACCGCTGCAACCAACGACCAAACGCTCCAAACGGCCCTGGGTTGATGAACGAATCCGGCCGAATGGCACGTTTCCACAACATTCGAGGGGTTGGTCATGAAGACGTATGCGTCCGGCGGCCGTATTGCCGCCATTGTATTCATGATGATCGCTGCGGGAAATACCGCGTGTGAACCGGTCATCATTCTTGGTGAACCTGCGGGTCAAGCCGGCCATGCCGGACAAACCGGCGAAGCAGGAAATGGCGGTATGGGCGGCTCGATGGGAACCGCCGGAGCCGGTGGACAAGGAGGCGCTGGAATCGGGGGCGCGGCAGGCAACGGGGGCGCAGCGGGTACGGGTGGCGCAGGTCAGTGTACGAATGGTCAAACGCTGACGTGTTATACGGGGCCCATTGCAACGGAAAATATCGGGGCCTGTAAAAGCGGAACGCAAACGTGTCTCGGAGGCGCGTGGACGGCGTGTTCGGGCGATGTCACGCCAAAGCCCGAATCATGCGACAACATCGATAACGACTGCAATGGGCTGGTCGACGACGGCAATCCCGGCGCGGGAAATGCTTGCAATACGGGACAACCGGGCGCGTGCGCCGCTGGAACGTCCGCATGTTCCGCAGGGACAATCGTTTGCAATGCCGACAAGACGCCCTCCGCTGAATCATGTGACAACATCGATAACGACTGCAATGGTCTGGTCGACGACGGCAATCCCGGCGGCGGGGCTGATTGCAATACGGGACAACCCGGCCCATGTTCCCAAGGTACAACCGTTTGCCAAAATGGAACCATTGTCTGCACGAACGTCGGGGGAACCGGCGGATCATGTGGAACAGGCGGCGGAGGAATGGGCGGCAATGGTGGTGCAGGTAATGGAGGAATGGGCGGGAGCGGCGGAATGGGCGGCAATGGTGGTGCAGGTAATGGAGGAATGGGCGGGAGCGGCGGAAATGGTGGCTCCGGTGGGAGCGGAGGCTCGGGGGCGTGCACCGACAACAATGCCAATTGCGCATTATGGGCTTCTCAAGGCGAATGCGATACCAACCCGACGTATATGCTCACCGAATGCTGCCTTTCGTGCAGTCTGCTCCCTTCGGAAACCTGCGCCTCGACCCCACTGGACTGCGGTACCGATGGGGTCATCATTCACGATGCCGGACCTTCGGACAATCGGGCCAATCTCGTGATTGTCGGCGATTGCTACAATCAAAGCGAGTTATCGACGACCTTTTTGCAGCACATCCAGTCCACGCTGAGTTATCGCTTCGGTCCCATCGGCGAACCTTATGGGCGATACTCGAAATTCGTCAACATTTGCGCCTTGAAAGTGCCGAGCGTCGATTCGGGATGCACGACCGCCCCTCGCAATACCGCATTTCAGTGCTGGGGCAGCGACACCACACGCCTCGGTTTATGCGACAATTTCGCCGTCTATAACGGGATTCAACAACGCATCCCCGCCTCATTGGAGGTCACGTGGACCTCGGTGGTCATGAATGACTCTTCGTGGTGGGGCTCGGGCGGCGTATTGGCCATTTGGTCCGGCGGTCATTACGACGCGAAAACACTTTTCTTGCACGAGGGTGGCCATGCATTTCACGCTCTGGCCGACGAATACGGGGGAACGAACAACTGTGCGGGATACTCCGAACCTTCGGAAATCAATGTCACCCGCGATCCGGTGAATACTTCGGGTAAATGGGACGAATGGCTCGGTTCGAACCAATCCGGCGCAACGGGACCGCAGAGTACCTTCGAGGGCGCTCGTTATTGCGACACGGATATGTGGCGCCCCTCGTTCAATTCCATGATGAATCAATGCTTTTCGAGCTACGAACCGACCAATTCGTACAATTCGATCAGCCGAGAGAAAATGATTCGCGACATTTACGCGGAGGTGCGACCCATCGACTGTTACGCGCCGGGGCAATTGCAACTCACGGGGACCCCGGACCTCAGCGTGACCGTCGTCGACCCCAACGTGATTACGCTCGATTGGCTCGTGGACGGTGTCTTGGTCGCCGGATCGCCCGGCGCGACCTTGCATTTGGCCAATTTGGGTTTGTCGGCTGGTACCCACGAGATCCGCGCGCACGCTCATGACGACACGCCCTGGGTCCGTGGCGATCGCAGCAGCCTGGAACAGACGATTACCTGGACGGTGCAGGTGCCATGAATACAACCCATTTACGACGTTTCGCTCCGCTGCGACGCTGGTTTTTCCCGGTGTGTTCCGCCGTAACGCTCGGGCTGGGCGGCGTGTTTGTCTTGGACAATCTCGATACACGGCAACCATCGCCCGCGGCTACGACGGCATCACCGCAGGATAAGGATCGTGTGCTGAAAACAGCGAATGAACTGAATACGGATCCCGGAGCATCGCCGCCGAATGATTCGCGCTCGGAGATCGCCGTCATGATCGACAACGTCCCGTCGCAGTCCTCGACGACGCAGCCCATTGCTTTCACGCAGGCGGGCGAATCCCCGCGCGAAGTGCCCCATCCGATCACGCCCGACCACGAGCGGCTTTTTGCGCTCAATCGGGTATTACAGCAGGCGAAACAAGCCGTAGATTTCCACGAAGTACGTCGATTACGAACATTGTTGACCGAACACGCTGCGCTCGATCCCACCGATCCATTGCGCCAACGGTTGGGTTATGAACGAATTGCGGATTGCCTCGAATCACCGGGGCGGGCGTCCCACCAAGCGGCGCTGTCTTTCTGGCAAAAAGAGACCGCTTCCCCCGTACGCCGTCTGGTCCGACGAACCTGTTTGACAGCCCGTTGAATTATCGTCGCGAGCGCCCGAAAGCTAGGGCGACAGAGCGAGGAATACGCAGGTATTTCGAGCGATGTCGACCAACGATTTCGGGTGCGAGCAGATAAATCAACGGGCTGTTGAAAAGCCGGTGATGAAGTCCCTGTGCATTGAAGGGCTTTTTCCACCCGGATGTGCAATCATCTTGTCGTACGGAACGGCAGGATGTTATCGTTCGCGTCATGTTGGAATCATGGAGCGACGATATTTGGATTGCGACGCGCAAAATTCGCTTTTTGGGTGTCGAAACGGGTTCGCGAATGACCGTGGTGCGATTGCCCCGGGGCGGGCTTTTCATCCATTCCCCCACGGCGCTCGATTCGGAGCTCCGGCAAGAAATAGATGCGTTGGGTGAAGTTCACGCCGTCGTCGCGCCAAGTCTTTTTCACCATCTTTACGTCGGACCGTGGATGAAGGCGTATCCGAGCGCGATCTTTGCCGGATGCCAGGGCCTTGATTGGAAACGTCCCGATTTGGCATTTACGTGTATCCTCGGGGACACGCCGCATCCCAGTTGGGCGGGACAAATCGAACAAGTTTATTTTTCAGCGCGGCGGGAAAACGAAGTCGTGTTTTACGATGCGCGGTCGAAAACCTTGATTTGCGCCGACGCTTTGTTGAATTTATCCGTGCATCCTTCATCGACGACCAAGATCGTAGCCAAAATCATGGGCAATGATGCTCCGGGAACGGGATACCTCGAAAAAGTCATGGTGCGCGACCGTCGCGTCGGCCGCCGCCAAGTCGACCGCATCCTCGATTGGCAATGCGAGCGGATCATTTTGTCGCACGGAGGGCTCGTGCTCGACAATGGCACCGAAGTCATTCGGCACGCGTACGCGTGGGTTTGACGGCGTACACCGCGACCATCGGCGAATTGTTCAAATTGGCGAATACCTTATCCATACGCCCGGTTCGTACGCGACGAACGTACGAATGCTGTCGCCGGCGATGACCGATAGGCCGAGCGGCGTCATTCCGATCGAAAAGGCCGGTTCGACCACGAAACCAAAGTCCCAGCGAAACGTTCCGGTAAAACCATTGCGAGACTGAAAAAAAGGCTCGGTAAACGCCATTCGCGTGTACGAAAGTTCGATCCCCACCGCGGTTTCCCAGCGAGTATCCAATCCCATAACCACGCGAAAAGGGACTCCGGCCCCAAGAAGAACTGCGTCCGGGGTAAAACCAAGCCGCCCGAGACCTCCGACTTCGATACGCGTTTGTCGGTCCGCATCTTTGGTCTGAAATGCGCGTCGCCAAACGACATCCAAGCCCAGAAGCCCTCCATTGGCGATTTCCCACCGGCCGCCGATAACCAATGCACCGAGGCTCAATCCGAGGCCCAGATTTCGCTTGTTCGCTCGCTCTTGTCGATTCGCTTGCGACGTCGACGACGACCAATCATTGCTTTGGGCACCGGATGTCGAAAACGTATTCGATTGCGCCGAGGCCGAAGTCGCGACCACAACGACGGATACACCGACCCAAGCCGCTATCAGATGTGACGAATTCACTTTTGCCTCCGTGAGCGGTGCAGCAAATAAGCGAGCGGCGCGAAGAGCCACAATGCCGTTCCCATGGGCGTGGGAAGAGGCGATCTTCCCGTCGTCGTGCGCACGCTGCATTGCGTGACGGGACGAATCGCCGCATATTTGAATGGTTCATGCTTGACCGTCGCGGATTCGCTACAGGCCTGCGCGCAAATTCCGGTAATCTCGATACAAGCTTC
>WBZU01001278.1_pt1 | contig 19156 bp, 13 predicted proteins | sample 5204311 | NCBI WGS metagenome assembly WBZU01 (sample SAMN12344359, study PRJNA552823) | activated sludge metagenome | biome: Activated sludge suspended growth; feature: Nitrification reactor; material: Wastewater; isolation source: activated sludge from nitrification reactor of wastewater... | reverse complement strand
GCCGCCGTCCTTGTGGTAGCGGCCGCGCCGCGCACCCAGCAACAGCACGGCGGCGAGGCCGATCCAGCCGCCGACCGCATGCACGACCACGGAGCCGGCGAAGTCGTGGAAGTTCTCGCCGAAGCTGGCCTTGAGCCAGTCCTGCACGCCGTGGGCATTGTTCCAGGCGATGCCTTCGAAGAAGGGATAGACGAAGCCGACCAGCAGGAAGGTGGCGGCGAGCTGCGGATTCAGCTTCGCCCGTTCGGCGATGCCGCCGGAGACGATGGCCGGAATGGCGGCGGCGAAGGTGAGCAGGAAGAAGAACTTGGTCAGCTCGTAGCCGCTCCTTTCGGCCAGCGTTTCGGCGCCGGCGAAGAAATGCACGCCGTAGGCGATGCCGTAACCGATGAAGAAGTAGGCCAGCGTCGATACGGAGAAGTCGACCAGGATTTTCACCAGCGCGTTGACCTGGTTCTTGCGCCGCACGGTGCCCAGTTCGAGGAAGGCGAAGCCGGCGTGCATGGCCAGGATCATGATCGCGCCGAGCAGGATGAACAGCACGTCGGCGGAAGTCTTCAGATTCTCCATCTTGGGGCCCTCGGAATGATCAAGCACGAATCCCGTGCGCACGTGCAACTAGCGTGCCGTGTTCGTGAGGGCTGCCGAAACAGTGACTTAGCTTCGCCGCGGGGAATCCGGCGCACCACGCCGGTGCCCGGACGCTCCCGGACGCTTCATTTTGGGGACCAGCTTCTCGGCATCAGCACCCACAGGCTGCCGCGCTGTTTCATGCGGCCGGCGAGGTTGCCGGCCTCGGCGCCGCTGCCCCAATAGAAGTCGGCGCGCACTGCGCCGCGGATGGCGCCGCCGGTATCCTGCGCCAGCATCAGCCGATTGAGCGGCTTGCTGTCGTTCGGCCACGTGGTGGCGATGAACACCGGCGCACCCAGCGTGACGATGCGCGGATCGACGGCGATGCTGCGCTCGGGCGTCAGCGGCACGCCGAGCGCCCCCGGCGGCCCCGACCCTTCGACCGGCAGCTCGCGGAAGAACACCAGGCTCGGATTGGCGTTGAGCAGTTCCTGCACGCGCTTCGGATTGGCCCGCGCCCAGGCCTTGATGCCCTGCATCGACGCCTGTTCGAGCTTGAGCTCGCCCTGGTCGACCAGCCATTTGCCGATGGAACGATAGGGATGGCCGTTCTGGTCGGCGTAGCCCACGCGCACGCGCGCGCCGTCGTCGAGCGTCACCTGGCCCGAGCCCTGCACTTGCAGGAAGAACAGGTCGAGCGGATCGTCGATCCACATCAGCGTTTCCGCGCCGCGCCGCCCCTCCTGTGGCGCCCATTCGGCGCGCGAATAGTAGGGCACCAGTTTGCGCCCTTCCAGGCGGCCGCGCAGGCGAAGATTCTTGAGCTCCGGATAAATCTCGGCGAGATCGACCGTCACCAGATCCTGCGGCGGCGCGAACAGCGGCGACAGATACGGCGCCTTGCGCGTACGGCTGCCGCGCAGCAGCGGCTCGTAGTAACCGGTGACGAGGCCGCTGCGGGTGCCGTCGGGATTGACCAGCGCCCAAGGACGGAACTGCGTCTCGAACCAGGCGCGCGCATCGTCTGCGGAAGCGACCGCGGCGCCCCTGGCGGCGGCGCAGGCGGCGTTCCACGACGGCTGACTTTCGATGACGTCGCACGAGGCGCGGAAAGCCTCGAACGCCGGCAGCGGATTGTCGTCCCGCCAGCCGGTGATGTCGCTCCACTCGGCCGGCTGCAGCGGCTTTTCTGGCGGCTTCTCGGGCGGCTTGACAGGTTCCACGGGCGGACAGGCGGGACAGGCCGGACACGCCGGGCAGCTGGCGACCGGTGCCGGCGGCGGCGTTGCGCAAGCTGCGAGAAGAACTACGAGGACGAGTGAAGAAAAGAGGCGAGGCATGTTCTGCTAGAGTTCGAACGTCATCAATTCGCGCAGCTTACCCGAAGTGGAACTCGACCAATTCCTGCAACGCGCCGAGGGCTTGCTGGCACGCATCGAGGCTTTGTTGCCGCCGCCGCCGCCGCCGCCCGACTGGAACGCCAAGGCCTTCCGCTGGCGCAAGCGGCAGAACCGCGGCCATCTCGAGGCCGTGCGTCATCCGCACCGCATTCGCCTCGACGACCTCTGCGAAGTCGACGAACAGAAGCAGCGCATCGAGCAGAACACCCGCCAGTTCGTCGCTGGGAGGAGCGCGAACAACGTGCTGCTCACCGGTGCGCGCGGCACCGGCAAGTCGTCGCTGATCAAGGCCGTGCTGCACAAGTTCGCCGGCAAGGGCCTGCGCTTGATCGAGGTCGACAAGCACGACCTCGCCGACCTGCCGGAGATCATCGACCTGATCGCCGGACGGCCGGAGCGCTTCATCATCTTCTGCGACGACCTGTCCTTCGAGGCGAGCGAGCCCGGCTACAAGGCGCTCAAGTCCGCGCTCGACGGCTCCATCGCCGGCATGCCGGAGAACCTGCTGATCTATGCCACCTCCAACCGCCGCCATCTGATGCCGGAACTGATGGCGGAGAACCTGCAAGTGCAGCGCAGTGACAACGGCGAGATCCATCCCGGCGAGACGACCGAGGAAAAAGTGTCGCTGTCGGAGCGCTTCGGCCTCTGGCTCTCGTTCTACCCGTTCGATCAAGACGCCTATCTCGCCATCTGCGAACGCTGGCTCGCCGTGTTCGGGGTAAGCCCAAAGTCAGCCGCTGCCACACGCCAACAAATTCGCCACGAAGCGCTGCAATGGGCGCGGATGCGCGGCTCGCGCAGCGGCCGCGTGGCCTGGCAGTTCGCCAGGGACTACGCTGGCAAAAATAAATGACCCGCCCCTCCCGGCCTCCCCTCGCGGGGAGGCGCCCGCTTGCCTCGCTACGCTCGGATGGTTTGGAGGTTCTCCGAACAAGCGATAGCGCGGGTTGCGCCTCCGGCGCGTGCCGCCCCGACTCGGGACGGCCCTTCGTCGGGGCTGCTGCGTGAAGATTACCGAAGTCGCGGCCGCCGTCATCGAGAAACCGGACGGCAGTTTCCTGCTCGGCCAGCGCGCCCCGGACACCTTCTATCCCGGCTATTGGGAATTCCCCGGCGGCAAGGTCGAGGCCGGCGAAACGCCGCGCGACGCGCTGACCCGAGAGCTGAAGGAGGAACTCGAGATCGAGGTGCTGCGCGCCACGCCGTGGATCGTGCGCGAGCATGTGTACGAGCACGCGCACGTACGCCTGCATTTCTTCCGCGTGCCCGCGTGGCGCGGCGAACTGCGCGACCACGTGCATGCTGCGCTCGAATGGCAGCGGCCCGGCGCCACCACCGTGGCGCCGATGCTGCCGGCCAACGCGCCGGTGCTGGCGGCGCTGGCGCTGCCCGACTTCTATGGCATTACCCACGCGCACGAGATCGGCGTGCCGCCACAGCTGACTTTGCTCGAACGCGCGCTGAAGAACGGGTTGCGTCTGGTGCAGCTGCGGGAACCGAAACTGCCCGCCGGTGAGCGCGAGACCTTCGCAGCCGCCGCCGCCGCGCTCTGCCGGCACCATGGCGCGCGCCTGCTGATCAACGGCGACGCGCCGCTTGCCGAGGCAGTGGGCGCCGACGGCCTGCACCTGACCGGCGAGCAGCTCAAGGAGCTGCGCGGCCGGCCGAACTTGCCGCTGGTCGCGGCCTCCTGCCACGACGCGGCCGAGCTGAAACGCGCCGCCGAATATCGGCTCGACTTCGCGGTGTTCGGCGCCGTCAAGCCGACCGCCAGCCATCCGGGCCGGCCCGGCATCGGCTGGGAAGCGCTGGCGCACCTGCTGGAGCACTGCCCGCTGCCGGTGTATGCGATCGGCGGCCTGTGCCGCGCCGATCTCGATTCAGCCCGGGCCGCTGGCGCCCACGGCATCGCCGCCATCCGCGCCGCCTGGATCTGATTCGGCGGCCGGCACCCGGTACTCCTCGTTGGCCCAGGCGCCGAGATCGATCTGTTTGCAGCGCGCCGAGCAGAACGGCCGATAGACGCTCTCGGGGCGCCACTCGACCGGCTTGCCGCAGATCGGGCAGTTCACGACGGGGGGCTTTTGCGCGCGATCAGCCGCCATCGCCGCGCCCCATCTGCTGATTCAGCCAGCCTTCGACGACGATGGAGGAAAAGAAGGCGCGGTCGAACCAGAGCCAGAGGAGGACTGGTGCCAGCGTCGGCAGCAGCAGGCTGCCGAACTGGTAGCCGAGCGCAATGCCTTCCATCTGCCAGGCGGCGATGCCCAGGGCGGCCGGACTGCCGCCGGCGACGATGATCTGCTTGAGAATGCTGAACACGATGCTGAACGCCTGCGGCACCCACAGGATGACATAGCCGGCCAGGGCCTTGCCGGCCATGTGCCGGCCGCGCGCGGCGAACAGCAGGGCGAGAAACAATGGCAGGCCATAGGCATACCGGGCCGGTTCGACCTCCGCGATCAGTTCCGCCACGCCCTTGCCGTCCTTCTGGGTGGCCGCCGGAACGATCACCCGCGTGTCCACTTCGATGCGCCCCGGCTCCTTGTGCACGGTGCGCACCCACTGCTTGGCCCCATTGCCGAGCGCGATGTGGGCAAGACCGGCGGCAGGGTAGCTTGTCCAGGCCGACACCTGCATCCACACCACCGTCAGCACCAGGAACCAAGCCAAGGCTGCGAAAAAGAATCCCCAGATCGTGCGGTGCGCCATGGCGTCAGGCGGCGACTGCCCGCTGCGGTGCCGCCCGCACCCAAAGCAGCCAAACGATCAGCACGTCGAGCATGATCAAGCCCTGCCAGAGGTATTCATGGGCGATGCGAAACGCGTCTTCGTTCCATTGCCCGAGGTAGAAGAGGCTGATCACGCGCACGACATTGAGGCCCTGGATCGCCGCAAAGCCGAGCACCAGCCCCCATGCCTTGTGTCGCCAGCCGGTCGGAAAAGCAAGCACGGCCGCAAACAGAATGATGCAGGCCTCGATGCCGTTGCATCCCGGCTCAATCGATACGCCAAAGCCCGTGGCGGGATTCCACAGCACCTTGCCCATCGCGGCGGCATTGGCGTCGAACCAGGTGACCAGCATCACGCAGGTTCTGGCGAGCAAGGCCGTCCAGGGCAGTACGACATGCTGCTGGACGGGCTGCAGCAACTCCAGGCCGAACAGGAGAATTTGAAGCCCGAGAAAGATGGCGAAGAAGCGGCGCACGGGCGAATTCTCGCATGAGCGAAGACACCCGTTTCCCGAGGTGTCTTCGCCCAAGCTCCCGCTAGCTTGCGGGGCGGCGCCGTACCTGCATCAGGCCCAGCCAGGCCATGAGCATCGACAACGCCAGCAGACCCCACTCGGACAGCGTGGGAATGCCGGTGGTAGTCCAGCCGCCGGGAGGCGGGGGACCGCGCGGGTCGATCTCGCCGAACAGGTTTTCCGCGGAAACCTCGTTGGCGCCAGAGAGGTTGATCCCCGTGATCTGGCTCGGCGTGGTCGACTTGGGCGTCGCCGTGCCTCCCGTGGTTCCGGCGGTCGTGAAGCCGCTTTGGGTACCCAACGGCTGGGCCGGCTGCGTGAGCGTATAGCCGGCGCCGTCGCTTTCCGGTACGCCATGGAAAGCGAAGGTACCGTCGGCGAGTGTCGTGGTGCTCAGGTTTACCGGATTGCCGCTGGCATCGTTGCCGGTGAGCCGGATCACTTGCCCGCCGATGCCGACATCGGTACCGTTGAAGCTGCCGTTGTCGTCGAAATCGCTATACACCCGACCATACACGGCGCGGTCGTTACCGATTTCGGCGAAATTGTTGCCCGTCGAGATGCTGCCCGGGGGCAACACGATGCCCGAGATGCGGCTGGGCAAGGTCGAGGTGCCGGTCGCGGTACCCGCCGTACCGTTGGCCACCGCCGGGCCCGCCGTCGTGATGCCGTTGTTGCTGGCCGGCGGCTGGACCGGCTCGGTGACGGTATAGCCGCTGGCGTCGGACGGCGGCAGGTTGCTGAAGCTGTAGTTGCCGCTCGCGTCGGTCAGCACGCTCAGGTTCACCGGGTTGCCTTGCCAGTCGGTCCCGGTCAGCACCACTTGCACGCCGGCCAGGCCTGCATCGGCGCCTTGCTGGATACCGTCGTGGTTGTCGTCCATGAACACCGTGCCGGCAATGCCGACCGTTGCCACTTCGGAAAAGTTGTTGTTGGGCGAACCGCTGACGCGCGAGTTGTCGCCACCGTCGTTGCCGAGCACGATGCCGACGATCTGACTCGACGTTGCCGTCGGGTTCGACGCCGTGCCGGGCGTGCCCGAACTGGCGCCGATGGCGACGATGCTGCCTTGCCGGGTGACGCTGTTCAGCGAGCCGGCCGGCTGGGCCGGCTGACACACCGAGTAGGTACCCGTAGGCAGTTCCGCGAAGGCGTAGTTGCCTTGGGCATCGGTATGCGTAGTGAACAACAGGGTGCCGGCGCAGGTGGCACCGCTGCGCAACTGGATCTCCTCTCCGGCGATCGGCCCATCCGTGCCGGCGAGGTAGATCCCGTCGAGCGGCGCGAGGTTGTCGAGGAAGACCTTGCCCGAGATATAGCCTAGGGTACTGACCAGCAGCGGCGCATTGGCCGGTTGCTGGTTCGAGCCGAAGTTGGTCTGCAGCGCGCCGACCGGCAGGTTGTTGTTGTAACTGCCGGGGAGCGCGGCCGTCACGTCGACTTCGACTCGGCAACCGCCGGGCGGAATGACGGCGCCGCTGTTCAGGCGCACCGTCGGACTGCCGATCGCCGCCTGGACGACGCCCACGCCGCCCGGACAGGTAGTGGCCAGATTGTTCGGGTTCGCCACCACCATCGCGCCAGGCGCGGTCGGCAAGGTGTCGGTCAGATGGGCGGTCAGGGTCATGTTGCTGTCGTTGTCGTTGTCGACCACGATAGTCAGCCGCGACTTGCCGTTGGGGGGAATGACGGGCGGATCAAACTGCTTGCCGACACCGGGCGGGCTGGTCACCACGATCCGCGCGCGCGTCTGTTCTTCGTTGCCAACGCCTTCGAAGGTCGTCAGCGCGCCCGACGCGATCTGGTTCGTGTAGGTGCCGGCAATATTGCTGAGCACGTTCACGGTGACCGTGCAGAAACCGTTGGCCGGTATCGTCGCGCCCGTCAGGCGAATGCTGGTGGCCGAAGCATCGGCCATCACCGTGCCGCCGGCGCAGGTAGTCGCCGCGGCCGGCACGATGGCGACCACCAATCCGGTCGGCAGATTATCGGTCAGCGCCGCTTCGGTCAGGTTGTCGGCATTCGGGTTTTCGAGGCGAATGACGAGTGGCGCAGCGGCGCCCGGCGCACGGCTGGCTTCCCCGGTGGCAAAGCCACCCGGGTTGCCGGTATCCAGCGTGAAGCCGCCGATGGCTTTGTGAATCACCACCGGCATTTTGACGCGCAAGGTTGCCGTGGCGGGATCGGCGTTGGTCACCGAACCACCGCCGACGACGGCGGACAGCGTACCGGCGGGGATGGTGTTCACATATACGCCTTCGGCGGCCGCCGTCACGTCGATCTCGGCGTAGCACGAAGCGGCGACACCGCCCGCAGCAGCGGCAAGCGTGCCGCCACTGACGCGCACCTGGGTCGCCGACGGAGCGCTGACCACGGCGCCGGCGCACGTGGTGGTGGGATTCGGCCCCGCTGGTACCGTCACGCCGGCCGGCAGGTTGTCGGTCAACGACAGGCTGTTGGCCGGCTGAGTGGCGCCGTTGTAGAACGTCAGGCGCAAGCGGGAGCGTTCGCCCGATTTCATGACGGTGGGCGTGAATTGTTTGGTGATGCCGATACTGGTCTGGGTCGTCAGACTGGTGGTGGCTTGCTGGGTATTCGACAAGCCCTGGTCGGTGCGGATCGCTCCGACCGGAATGTAGTTGGTGACGCCGCCGGTTTTCGTTGCCGTGACGTTCACCGACACGACGCAACTTGCCGAGCCGGCGAGCGACACGCCACTGACGACCACCGACGCTCCGCCGGGCGCGGCGGCGACGCTGCCGCCCGGACAGGTGGTCGAGGGCGCCGGGCTGGCGGCGATCACCATGCCATTGGCGGGCGACGCGGCCTGACCGTCGCTGGTGAAGTAGTCGGCCAGGCGAAGCCCGGTGACCGCCGTCGCACCGTTGGTGATGGTGATGGTCAGGCGACTGGGCTGTCCCGGAAAAGCCAGGGTGCTGGGGCTGGTTGCCTTGGCGACCGTCAGGTTGTTGCCCGGCGTGTAGTTCAAGGTCCCCGAAACGGGCGCCTGATTGGTGACGCCGTTATCGAGCGCGGCGATGTTGCCGGCGGGAATGGTATTGGTCCAGCTGGCGCTACCCGTGGCGACGACATCGAAGCGCAGGTCGCAGGTCCCGCCACCCGCCACCGTGGCGCCGGTGAGCACGATGCTGTTGGCGCCCGGATTGCCGGCGATGGCGGTAGCGCCATCGCAAGTCGTGTAGGCATTGGTGGGCGAAGCCAGCACCATGCCGGCGGGCAGCGGATCGGAAACGCGGACATTGGTCAGCGCCGCACCGCCGGAGTTGGTGAGCCGGATAGTGGCGGTCGAATGGCCGCCCGACGACACCGTGCCAGGGGTGAAACTCTTGGCCGCCCCCAGGATGGAGTTGTAAGTGATATTGGCAGTGGCGGTAACGGGGGGAACCACGTTATGCGTCGTGCCGTTGGCGTAGGTTTCGGTGCCCGTCGAGGTCGCGGTGTTGGCAAACACCCCCGCGGATCCGACGACATCGACCTGAATGACGCAGGTCCCGGGAGCGCCGTTGCCGATGACTCCGCCACTGCTGGCACCACGCGCAGGCAGCGTACCGCCATTGAGCGCCACCGACGTCGAGCCGGCGACGGCGGTGATCGTGCCGCCGCAAGTGGTGGCGGCGTTGGCCGGGGTGGCCACCCGCAATTGCGACAGTCCCGAGCCTGGCATGGTATCGGAGATCGATACACCGCTTAATGGGTTGGCCGAGTAGTTGTTCAAGGTGATGGTCATGCGGGCGATGGTGCCCTCGGGGAGCGGGCCCGCCGGGTTGAAGGCCTTCGTGGCGGTCAGGGTCGACACATTGACTCCTGCGTTCCCCGACGAGGCGGCACCGCCGTTGCAGACTCCGGCACCGTTGTCGGTACATACGGAGCCCGCTGGCAGCGTATTGACGGTGGAGCTGCCGTTGCCCGCCGCCGTGGAGACCATGGCATAGAAAGCCACGCTACAGGCTCCGGGCGTGCTGTCGTTGGTGCGCGCGGGAACGGTGCCGATCACGAAGTTGGCATTGGCGTCGCCCGTGACGTTCGATATCGTCAGATTCGTGCAACCGGTACCCGAAAGCGTCGGCGTGTAATTGAGACCGGCGATGACGCCGGTCAGAAAAGTCATCCCGTTTCCGAGCGCGTCGAGGATGCGGACGTTGCTCATCGCGGCATTCGTCCAGTTTTGCACTGTCACTACGTAACGCACCGGAGCACCGGGGCGCGGGGCGCTGCCGTCGTTCGTCTTCAGCACGCGCAACGTGTCGGCGACGAGAATGGTGGCCGAGTAATTCTGGCTGACGATGGCTGGATTGCCGACGTCAACGGCACCGGCAGGAATGGCATTGGTGTAGGTGACCGGCGTGTTGTCCGCCAGGGTCGTTGCGGTGAAGTTGGCCGTCACGGTGCACGAGCTGCCCGCCGGAATGGTGCCGCCGGCGAGACTAACGCCGCGAGGAACGCCTCCCGCATTCACAATACTTGCCGTCCCGCCGGCGCAAGTGGTGCTCACGCTGGTAACGTTCAGGCCTCTCAACGGGTCGCCGATACCGTCGATCGGCGAATCGTTGAATGACACCACGTTCAATGCCGAACTGCCGGCGTTGCTCAAGGTAATGGTCACGCTGCCGGCCTGACCGCTCGCCAGCGTGGTCGGCGAGAAGCCCTTGCTGACGCCGAGTGGCGAGTTGACCGTAATGCCGGCAGTGGCATTGGCCTGGGCATGGATGCCAAGATCGTTGCCGAAGTCGGTGGTGGCATTGATGGTGTTGGTCTGGCTGCCGGTGGTATAGACGCCGTTGGTGTGGCGGCCCTCGATGGCGACGGTCAACGTGCAACTGCCGTTGGCGGCCAGGGTGCCGCCGCTGGCGCTCACGCCGACGTCTCCGGCATTCGGCGTGAATGTGGCGGCGATGCCGGCACCCGTGCAGGTGGATGTCGCATTGGGCGGATTGGCGACCCGGATGATGGCCCCGCCGGCGCCGAGCGTCGGAAAGTTGTCGGCGATGCTGAAGTTGCCGATCGCGATCGGGTTCGGGTTGTTGACGGTGATCGTCAGCGTCCGCGATGCGCCGCCGAGGTAGGCCGTTCCGTTGTTGAACGCCTTGGTGATGGTCGGCCTGGCGATGGCCGTGACGTTGACGCTTTGGCTGACGTCGCCGACGTTGGCCACGTTTCCGCCATCGTTGCCGGTCACGGCGCCGTTGAGAATGGTGTAGGTGTAAGCGGTGCCGCTACCGGTGGAACTGCCGGCGGTCACGGGGATGCGGATCGTGCAGGTGCCGTCGGTGCTATTGCCGCCGTTGCGCCTTGGAATGACGCCACCGCTCAATTGAATCGCCTGGGTGCCCACAACGGCCGTCAGCGTTCCCGTTCCCGCGGTCGTGGCATTGGTGTTGGGGTCGAAGCAGGTATAGGTGGGCGCAGCCGCTATTTTGAGCCCGTTTGGCAGGGTGCCGGGCAGACTGTTGCTGAAGCCAACGCCGGTAATGTCGGCCGTCGAATTGTTATTGGCCAGGTTGATTTCGAGGACGGTCGTTTCGCCGGGGCGAATATTCGTCGGTTGGCCGGATTGCAAGGTGATCGAGGCTGCCAGGCCCGCCCAGGCCGTTCCGGCGACCAGGCCGCCGGCGAGCAACACAAGATATTTTCCCGCGTGCGCAAGCTTGCGGATCTGCGCCATCCGTGACAATGCCGACATGTTCCCCCCAATCGCTACGCTACCCCACCCTACCGAAGCCAATCCTCAGCGAGCCGCGCGCGATTTTACAAGAGATGCTTTGGCGGCTTGATTACCGACACAATGATTTGCAGAGTGACTTCCAGCGTTATTAGCAATTACATGCAAAAGTCAGCCTTGACATGACGCCGAGCGGCGCTCGCAGGCCTGCTTGGCGGCGCAGCTACCGCACTTCGTGGTATCCCGGAAGGGCCCGAGCTGCGGATGCCTCGTCGCGAATCTTCGGTACAGCCGCTCGATGACGATTCCGCCGATCATGACGACAAAAATAAACCCGATGCTCAGGAACAAGGTGCTCATCCGCCCAGCCCCGCGAAGCCCATGAAGGACAGCGAAAGAATGCCGGCCAGCATCAGGGACAACGCGGTGCCTTGCGCCAGCGTCGGCACATCGGAAAGTTGCAGGCGTTCGCGCACCGAGGCCATCAGCACCAGCGCCAGCGTGAAGCCGGCGCCGCCGCCGAGGCTGAACACCACGGACTGGATGAAATCGTATTCCCGCGCAGTCTGGAACAGCGCGACGCCGAGCACGGCGCAGTTGGTGGTGATCAGCGGCAAATAGATGCCCAGCGCGCGGAACAACGCCGGACTATACTTCTTGAGCACCATTTCGACGAGCTGCACCGCCGAGGCGATGATCACGATGTAGGAGATCAGCCGCAGGAACTCGAGGTGCAGCGAGATCAACAGCAGGTTGAGGCCATAGGCGCACAGCGATGCGACCAGCATGACGAAGGTGGTCGCCACGCCCATCGGAAACGCCGTGTCGAGCTTGCCGGAGACGCCGAGAAACGGACACAGGCCGAGGAACATCGCCAGTACGAAGTTGTTGGCCAGCAGGGCATTGACGAAGATCTGGAAGGCGGTTTCATGCATCTTGGCGAGCCTCCGTCAGTACGTTCCGCTTGCGGCGCGCAAGCCAGGCGAACAACAGCAGCCAGCCGCCGAGCACGAAAAAACCGCCCGGGGGCAAAACCATGATGACCCACGGCTGAAAGCTCTCGCCGAACAGCGATACGCCGAACAGCGTGCCGGCGCCGAGAATTTCGCGCACGGCGCCGAGCGCGAACAGACCGAGGGTGAAGCCGATACCCATGCCAGCGGCATTGGCAACGGCCTCCAGCGGCGGATTCTTGGAAGCATGCGCCTCGGCACGACCGAGGATAATGCAGTTCACCACGATCAGCTGGATGAACGCGCCCAGGGCATCGTAGAGGGCGAGACTGATCGCCTGGATGATGTAATCCACCGCCGTGACGAAGGTGGCGATGATGACGATGTAGGTGGCGATCCGCACCTCCTTCGGGGTGATCTTGCGCATCATCGATACCAGGCCGCAGGAGGCAATCAACACGAATGTGGTGGCGATCCCCATCGAGAGCGCGTTGACGGCGGACACGGTCACAGCCAGCGTCGGACACATGCCGAGGACCATGACGAATACCGGGTTCTGCTTCCAGATACCTTCCGTGAACTCATCCCAGCGGCGGGCGGTCGAGGCGGCGCTCATGACTTGCTCCCGATCTTGTCGAGGTTAGGCACCAGCCTGGGCAACAGCGTCTGGGCGGTGTCGTTGATGGCCTTGCCGACCGCGCGCGAGGTAATGGTCGCGCCGGCAATGGCATCGATCTGCCACTTGCCGGTCTTGGTGCCGTGCTTGACGGTCTTGATCTCGTTGGCCAGCGCCTTCATTTCGGCATTCAGTTTGGCTTCGAGGTCCTGGAAGTTCGCCTGGAAGTCCTTGTCGGAGAGAATCTTGTCGCCGATACCCGGCGTCTCGCGCATCGAAACTACGCCGATGTTCTTCACGCATTGGCAAGCGGGGTCGTAGCCGAACATGACGCGCACGGTGTCGGCATAACCCTTGGCGCCGCCCTCGGCCGCCACGCCGACCAGCTTGCCGGTATCGTCATAACCGGCGAAGAATTTCACGGCGCCGACAGGGGGCTCCGCCCCCGCCTTGGCGATGCCTCCACTCGCCAGCGCAAAATACTCTTCGATGCTCTTGGCGGCCGGCACGACCTTGAACACCGTGCGTTCCATGGCGATGCGCTTATTGGCGGCGACGGCGTCGTAAGTGCCCTGGTAGGCGCCGACGATGATCAAGCCGCAGATCGCGGACACGAGCCCGAGCGTGCGAATCATCGCGCCGGTCGGTGTGGATGGTGCCTGCTCAATGGGTGGGTGTTCTGCGCTCATCACGTTTGGGCTTGTTTTTCAGGATGCGCTTCTTGGGCGTGACGGCGCTGGCTTCCTCGCGGGAAATGTAACCCGGATGAAGCGGATAGGAAGCGCCGCGCCGCGCCGCCCGCGCGCTCTTGCCGAACGGCGTCGGCTGGGTGATCCGTTCGATCAACGGCGTCGCCGCGTTGGCGATCAAGATGGCATACATCACGCCCTCCGGCAGGCCGCTGTAATAGCGAATCACCACCGTCAGCAAACCGATCAACCCGCCGTAGAGCCACATGCCACGAGGCGTCACCGGCGAAGTGGCCATGTCGGTCGCCATGTACACCGCGCCCAGTACCAGGCCGCCGGAAAACAGCATGAAGAAGGGATTCGGATACTGCGTGGGGTTGAAGGCGAACAGCGCCCAGGCGACAACGGCGGCACCCCCGAGAATGGCCATTGGAATTCGCCAGTCGAGATAGCGACGGAACGCCAGATACAAACCGCACAGCAGGATCAACAGCGGCGACGGACCGACCGCCATATGACCCGACAGCGACGTGACGAGCTCGTTGGCGCCGACCGCCACACCGTCGAACTTCCACTTGGCCAGCGGCGTCGCGCCGGCCAGCGCATCGAGATTCTTGGCTTTCAGCCACAGGGTCGCATCGGCCGGCGTCATCAAGGGCCAGGCCAGGCTCGAAGGGATGAACTCGGTGAAGCGACCCGGCAGAAAGGATGGCGTGTAGGTGGCGATGGCGGTCGGAAACGCAGCCTGTACGAACGCCCGCCCCACCAGGGCCGGATTGAACACGTTGAAGCCGAGCCCGCCGAACAGGCCCTTGCCGAGCGCGATGGCGACGAAGCCGGCGATGGCGCCCATCCAGAGCGGAAAGCCGGGCGGCAACGTCAGCGCCAGCAGCAGGCCGGTGATGGTGGCCGAGTAATCGCCGATGCCGCCTGCCTGCGTGCCCGTCTTGGCCAGCCAGCGTTCGGTGAGCAGGCAGGCGCCGGTCACCATCGCGATCGAAGTCAGCGCCGAAATACCATACTGGAAGACGTAGAATGCGCAGATCGGCAACAGCGACCAAACGACGTTGAGCATAATCTTCTCGACCGTGCGCGCGCCGCGCACGTGAGGAGCGGGGCGAATCTCGACCGTGCCCATTTACGCCACCGCCCTTTCGCGCAGAATCTGCTTGGCCACGCGGAACTGCTGCACAAGCGGAATGTTCGACGGACAGACGTAAGTGCAGCAGCCGCACTCGAAGCAGTCGCCCAGGTGGTAATCGCTGCCCATCAGGTCGTACTCGCGCTTGGCGGCCAGCATGCCGAGCGTCGAGGGATTGAGTCCCATCGGACAGGACTCCACGCATTCGCCGCACTTGATGCATGGATAAGTCTTGCGCGCGTCCTGCGCGACCATGTCGTCCTGACGGAACACTAGAACGCCGGAAACACCCTTGGTAATGGGTACGTCCAGCGACGCGATGGCCTGCCCCATCATCGGTCCGCCGAGGATCACTTGCCGGCGGTCCAGCCCCGGCCTAACCTCGACGCCGGCATAGTCCATCACGAATCTCAGCGGCGTGCCGATGGCGACGCGATAGTCGCCGGGCCGGGCGACGCCGGGGCCCGTGACGGTAACCACACGCTCCGTCAGACCCTGACCGGCCGGCAGCAGCTTACCCAGCGCCGCCAGCGTGCCAACGTTGTTGACCACCATGCCCATCGATACCGGCAGCTGGCCCGAGGGGATCTCGACGCCGAACAGCGCCATCAGCAGCATCTTTTCCGAACCCTGCGGATACTTGGTCGGCACCGCTTCGGCATGGATCAGCCCTTCGGGGGCGTTGGCGCGCGCGATGGCCGCCTCCACGGCCGCCACGGCTCCCAGCTTGTTGTCTTCGATGCCGATGATGGCACGCACCGCGCCGGTGACGCGCATGGCGTAGCGAATGCCGCGCACCAGATCGTCGGCCTCTTCGACCATGACGCGATGATCGCAGGTCAGATAGGGTTCGCACTCGCAGCCATTGACCACAAGCGTGTGCACCTTCGCCTGCTTCGGAACGGAGAGCTTGGCGTGCGTCGGAAAGGCGGCGCCGCCTAGGCCGACCATGCCGGCATCCCAAACGGCCTGCAAGATATCGGCGCCGGTGGCCGCCTCCATGTCGCGCGGCGTGCCCCATAAATCTTCTTGGGTCGCGCCGGCCTGACTGCGAATGACGACGGCCTGAGCCCACGGTCCGCGCGCGGTCGGCCGGAGGTCGACCGCCTCGACCACGCCGGTCACGGGCGCATGATGCGGTACCGACAGCCAGTCATCGGCGCGCGCGATCGGCTGGCCGCGCACCACCTCCTGGCCGACGTTCACAATGGCATGCGGCGGCTTGCCGATATGCTGGACCAGGGGCACCGTCACCCGCGGCGGGAACGGCAAGCGGCGGATGCTATGGTCGGCCGTACGCTCTTTGCGCGAGGCCGGATGCACGCCGCGCTGAAAAGCCTCGCCGCGAAAGTAATTCAGCAGTTTCATGTCAGCAGCGCCTTGCCGTCGGGCCGTCCCGGAACAAGGCGGCATGCCGCGAAGCGGCAAGCCGTCCGCGGTCCGGCCCCGAGCCCTCCGCAACCAACGAGCGCCGCAAGCACGTGGGCGCCTCCGCCGGCGAGCGAAGCCCGAAAGGGAAAAGGCACGGCGGTCATCAGTTGAACTTGGCCGCCCGCACCGTCAGTTTTTCCAATCCCGGCTCGGCGGCATTCCAGGGCGTTCCCGGATGAATGCAGCCGGCCGTGCACTTTTCCGCCGCCTTGACGATATCGGCGAACTTGGCGCCTTTCGGGTCGATCACCACGGCCAGTTTCTGGTCGTTGTACGCGAACGTCTTGGGCGCGATGGCCATGCATTCGTCGCACGCGGTGCATTCGGGCGTCTCGACCCAGCAGGGTTCGAAATCGCCCGCTGCCGGCGTATCGCCGCCGCTGACTTTCGCGGTGCCCGCCGGCGCGATGGCGCTGTCGCTGCCCATGACGCCCAGGCTGGCCGTGATCTTGGCGATCAATTCGGCGCGTACCCGCTCGGCGACGCCGTCGCTGTCCTCGGCGACGCGATCGAGCCCCGCGATGCCCTTCAGCTGGCGCCAGAAGTGCAACCGCTCTTCCGTCGAACGGACGAGATCCTCGGTGACCAGCAGCCGCATCAGCCGGTTCTTGGCATCGACCGCCCAGATGTAGGGGAACTTGCCCTCGCGGTCGTCCGCGTCGAGCGTCAGGAATTCCGCGATCGGCACCATGGCGTCGTTCCAGGTGTCGGGCGGCGCTTTCTTGAACTGCTTGCCGAAGCGCGCCTCGGTGGCGGCGAAGTCGGCGAAAGTCATCGGCAAGGCCATCGACTTTTCCTGGCCGCTCTCGTCCTGGTACTTCAGGGCATAGGTCGGCCAGTCGGCTTCCGCGGCCGGATTGCCTTCGAGACTGACGCATTCGCCGAACGTGACGCCGGCATCGGGATCGAAGCGGAACAACGGGTAGGCGCGCGACTCGACGGCCATCTTGCTTTGCGCGACGCTGGCATCGTCGCCGACGCCGTGCTCGGGCGGACAGACCGCATAGATGTTGAACAAGGCCGGCCGGCGCGAGTTGAGGCCGTCGATATAGCTTTCGAGCAAGTGGTTGACGTGGGCGATGGTGCCCTGCATGACATAGGCCGTGCGATGGGCCATGCCGATCAGGCTGATTTCCTTGCGGGTTTCCTGCTTGCCTTTTTGCGCCTTGCCATAAGGCGCCATGTCGGACACCTGGCCGATGAAGCCCGACGTGCAGGCCTGACCGCCGGTGTTCGAATAGACCTGGGTGTCGACCACCAGCACCTTGATCGGCATGCCCGACATCAGCGCACGCGACAGGTTCTGAAAGCCGATGTCATACATGGCGCCGTCGCCGCCGATACTCACCACCGGCGGGCAGAGCAGCCACTCGTCCTCGTTGAAGCGATGCCAGTCGAAGCGGCGGAAGAAGTCCTCGTCGCGCTCCGCCACGTACTCGCCTTTCAGCTCCAGTTCCGCCAGGCGCACGGCCTTGAAGCCTTCGGCCATCTTGGCCATGTGGCCCTCGAACAGGCCCATCGCCACCGAGGGACTGTCCTGGAACAGATGGGAAGTCCAGGGGAAGGGATAGGGGTGATACGGGTAGGTCGACCCCCACACCGACGTGCAGCCGGTGGAATTGACGATGCCCATCTCGGCGCGGCCGCGCCGGCTCGGGCCCTCGAGATAGCGCCAGCGGAGGTCCTTGAGCTTTTCCAGGGTCTGGGCGACGGTGCGCATCCAGACCGGGTCGATCGGCTGCGACGGCTTGCCGGCGGAAACGCGGTCGGACAGCCTGGACAGCGTCAGGTCGCCATCCTTGGCGGCGTCCACAGCAGCGATCATGGCCTGGGTATCGCCGACGTCCATCGACTCGGTGACTTTCAGGCGGATGCGCTGTTCCAGCCCGGCGATCAGGGCGTCCAGCTTCTCGACGAATGCCTTGACGCGCGGCTGCATCAGCGCCGTTACCGTCGACGTAAACAGATGGATTGCCGTTTTCTCGCCACAGCCGAGACAGGCGCCGTCGCCGCAGTTCATCGACTGGTAGTTGTGCTTGTCGAGCAACAGGGTCTCGAGCGCGCCGATCTTCTCGTCGAGGCTGTCGATGCGGCTGTACTCCTTCGGCGTGCTCGGCAGGCCGAGCCAGAAGTTCCAGTCGTCGCGCAGTCTGGCCACCGAGTCGTCGGTCTGCGTCACCATCTTCAGCGCGTCGTCCTCGCAGACGTCCACGCAGAGCGCGCAGGCCTTGCAGGTGATCGGGTTGATGGTGATGGAAAACAAGCCGCCGCTGCCTTTTGCCTTCTTCTCCTTCTGCGTCCAGAACGGCTTGGTGGTGGCGAACGGGAAGTTGCCCATTTCGGCGGCGAACAGCTTGAACTCATCGGCCATCCTGGCGCGATCGGCTTCCGGCGCCTCGGCAACGGTGGCTTCGATCGCCGGCCCGATCAGCGGCGCGACGGCGACGCCGTCGCCGGCAATCGACGCGCGCAGGCGCTTCTCGACGCTGCGCACGGCGCGCCGCAGAAAACGCGTCGGCGTGCCGCGGGTCTCGATGCGATTGACGATGGTGTTGAACACGTCGGCTACCGACGACACCAAGCCGGGAATGGCGCTGTCCGGGCACGCCGTGTAGCAGTTGCCGCAGGCCGTGCAGTTTTCGGGAATCCAGACCGGATGCTCGAAACGAATGCCCGTCATGTCGCGATAGACGCCCGTGGCCGCCGGCATCATGCCGGTGCCGATGAAGGGATCGACCAGGTTGTCGGAGCCCTTGCCTGTGGCGTAGAAGTTACCCGTCTGCTCCCAGAAACGATGAATGTCGCCCACCTTGCCGTCGGCTTCCGGCAGCTGCCGCAACATGATCGGTAGCCCCGCATCCTTTTTCGCCAAGGCCTTGCGCGCGACACCGGCCGGCTTGTCGGTGATCTCGTGCATCTCGCGGAAGCCGCGCTTCACCACCTTGAGGTTGTTGTGCACCACCGCCGCGCCCTTGCCGCCGAACTTGGACTGCAGCTGCGCCTCGATGGCCTTGAACAGGCGCTCCTCGGTGAGGCCGGCATTCGCCATCACGGGGCTGGCGGCAAAGAACGCGCCCTGGAAGGCAATGCCCTGCATGCGCAGCTGCAGGTCGGCGCTGCCGGCTTCGTCACGGGCAATCTGGAACGCGTCGAGATGAAACACGCGAATATCGTTGTCGATGATGAATTTCTGCGCCCAGGTCGGAAAACTCGCCCAGGTTTCTTCGCCGAGGTTCGACTGGATGATGAATACGCCGCCCTTCTTGAGGCCGGAGAGCGGATTCGAATGGCCGAAGACATTCGGGTCGGGCGACAGCACGACATCGACGTAGATGTACTCGCAATTGACGCGGATCGGTTCCGGTGCCGCCGACAGGTAATAGGTGGTCGGCTGGCCCTTCTTCTCCGAGCCGTATTTCGGAT
>WBZU01001276.1_pt1 | contig 19175 bp, 24 predicted proteins | sample 5204311 | NCBI WGS metagenome assembly WBZU01 (sample SAMN12344359, study PRJNA552823) | activated sludge metagenome | biome: Activated sludge suspended growth; feature: Nitrification reactor; material: Wastewater; isolation source: activated sludge from nitrification reactor of wastewater... | reverse complement strand
CGGGTCTGTGACGCCGGTCGAGAGGTCTTTCACAAAAAGTGGAAGGCCATTTCTATCAGCTACAGGGCCGAACAGCAGGCTTGTCGCCGTTGGCCCCGATCGCTGAATGATGATGATCTGATCCGTAGCGCCGACAATATCCGACGACCCTGTGATGATCCTTGGCTCAGCTAAATATAACGTCCGCGGAATGTAGAAGTTGATGACCTGGTTAGGTGCGTCGCCCGTTATCGTGACGTCGGCTTCAGACCCAAAAACCACGTCGCCAACCGTAAGCGTATTCGGCGGACCGGAAATGCCTGGGTTCAGCTTCAGCTTAAGGTTAGGACCAGTGCCAGCCCTGCGAAGCTTAAGCACGGTCACGGGACGTACCCCTCATAAACACTAAGCTCCCCTGTCATGACTTGCGTCACAACGTCATCGATAGTGATCGTCAGGCCGATATTATACTTGCCGCCGCACAGTCCTCTCATTTGAGTAGAGCTGAACGTCCATTTGAATTCGTTGTTGTCATCAGCCGTGACCAATTCGAAAACGCCATCGTCAAGCGACCCGCTTAGCACAAGCGTTTTCTGTTGGTCATAAATGCCCATAGAAAACGTGGCGTCTGTCAAATCAATCGGCTCATCGTCCGTGTCCGTTACCGTCCACGGCTCTATCCAATGGGCCTTATTACTTGCTCCGAACTTTCCGAGATACCAGGTCGCGTTTCCGTCAGCCATCGGTCAAAGCTTCACGTAGATAGTGGCGAGTCGAGTTGGCTGCACGATTGACATGGCCGTACCAGAGCCCCCCGACGCAGCGTTCATCTGCGGATTGGCGTTTGAACTAGCTGTCGGCGTAACATTGTTGGTGGGAACCGTAGTTACGCCTGACGAAGTAATGTTCACCCCTGCTGTTCCGACTAAATAGGCACCACCCATTGTGATGGTCGGCGTCCATTGGCCTGCTGCAATGGTGAAATTGACGTTCGGAAGATTTGCCTGTGAAACTGTTTTGCTCTGAGCTCCGCAGAACTGTCCCAACGTTGTAGGATCAGCGCCGCAATAGGTGGTCGTCAGCACACTCGTTGCGCTGTTCCCCATGTCACCGAGTCCGGCTATTGCTGCGCCTCTCCAGTCGGGCAACTGAATCGTTTTGTTTGCCGCGAAATCACTTGCACAGCTTCCCGAGTACCCACCGGATATCGTCGCGCGAAGCGTCGTGTCGTTTGTGCAAATATATTCCCATAGGGATTGCGTATCGCTATTGGCGCGCTCCGTTGCGCCGCTCGTAGCTGACCCGATCGTGCGGCCGTTGGCCCGTACCCATCCGCTATGCGCACCTGTCCCGTAGCGAACTTTGATATCACCAGTCTGATAGATCGTTGTCGGATCAACCGAGCCACCGCCGCCGCCGCCAGAACTAGGCCCGACAACAAGGATGTTGTCTGCCGCAAGTATCTCAGCGCCGTTCTCATCGGTTAGACGGATTTTGATTTCACCGTCGTCGAGAAAGAATTGCTGGATACGCCCACTCGCATCACAACGAATTGGGTTAGCCGTTGGTATAGTCAGGCCGGAATCAGAATAGGCATTCTGCGGAGTTGCGACCGTTCCAGCCTGGAAAATATATAGTTTGCAATTGCGTAGCGGGCGACCCTGCGTATCGAACTGCTGGCTGAGAGACAGGTTGATTGTGCCGGCGGCGTTGGCGTAGGATGCCACTACCGCAAACAACAGAGCCGCGCAGATGATGCGATATCTGGTCATTGCCGTCATTCTTGTCTCTGGTTTGGTCCTAGCCAAAACAATGAGCATGTCGCTTAGATTTCTAAGCGACATCATGCCTTTGTGGGCGTTTGTTATTACCGGGGCAGCGCTAGTTGCGGCGTGCTTGTGGTGCGCCCGCCGTATTGATCTTGCAGAAGCGCGCGAAGCGGCTGAATTAGAGAAGCAGTCGGGGCGGCTGGAACGCCGGCGGCAAGTTGATTAGTCAGGTAGCGCCGCCCGAGATTGGAAAGCGCGAGCCTGGCTCCGATCGAAGGGGCGGCAAATCCAACCGCGCCACCTGCCAGTGCCCCTTCCGGGCCTCCCTCAGACGACCCTGCATACGTCCCACCTGCGCCGGCTAGGAAGTTAGGGACAAGATGGCCGGCGAACTTTGCCGCAGACCGTGCTGCCTGTCGGCTTGACGTCCCGCTTTCGGGAGGCGCGCGCAGGATTTCCTTGCCGGCATTGGCGAGATCACCGAGGTCTGTACGGCCTTGCACAAATCTCCGGATATCTCCTGACTTGGCAGCATTCCTGAGAGCGCTCGGAGAGATGTTTTCTCCACTCTGCGCAACAGCCTTCTCGATAACGATGAGATTGGCATATTGCCGGCGTGCGTCCCGAAATGCAGCAACCTGGTCAGCCGGGGCAGACCGCTCCATAGCGTTGTCCAGGCTATTCACCATGTTTCCCAGAGCATGCTTTATTTCTGGGTTCGTCGTTCCCCTTTGGCTTCTCAACAGGTCGCTGCGGATCGCTTGATAAGCGTCACCGGGAAGAGTCCCGCCATTTTCTCTGATCGCGTTGGCGACGCGTGTCGGCGTATTCCCAATGATCGGCGCTTCCCCGCCGAGCTTCTGATAGCGGTAGAAGTCACCGAGCAGATCGGTGACAAGTTTACGTGTGTTATCTGTTCCGGTGACGTTATTGTTCGCCGCGAACGCATCGAATCGCGCGCCGATATCTCGCGCGGCCTTCTGCATGACGGCGGGATCAGCAATCGGAGAGTCTACGCCGATGCGCCGCAGAGCGGCTACGGTGAACTGCTGCTGCTGGTTCTCGTAGACGTCCTGGACTGTGCGCCCGCCGTGCTCGGACTCGAAATATTTGAGGAACTTGTTTCCGGTCTGTTGGCCCGCCGTAAGATCAGTCACACCCTCATTTTTGAGGGTCTGCACCGCTTTGGATACGCGATCACTCACCGCATTGGCGACTGGGGAAACAACGCGGCGAACAGCACCGGCTGCCAGAGGAAGAGCCGCGCCAACGCCACCACCAACAACGGCTCCCTTCGCCGCCTCCATGGGAACATCGGCAAGTTCAGGCGCGTCACCGGCTCCCTGCGCCGCACCAAACGCGGCGCCACCAACGGCGCCTCGAACAGCCGCCCCGGCAAGAGAGGAACCAGTCCCTGCCATACCGATCGGTATGGCGGCAGTAGCCAGCGCACCGCCAACCTGCCCTGCTCCAGACATATATGGGTGTTGTGACTGCGCAGCGGACTGCTCAGCGCGGAAACGGTCGCGGGCAGCGGTGTAGGCCTCGTCTGCTCCCGCAGCGCCGGTGAGCTTCCTATAGGCTCCTACGGGGTATGAAACGATAGGGGGCGTACCGACCGGAAGCCCAGAGGCATTAGCCAGACCCGCCAACTCATCCCCGAACCCGAGCAAAGCGCCCTGCGTTGCGCCGATGGCGGCCGACCTGCCCCCACCGACCTGCGGATTCAGCTTCTTCAGGTCTTCCGAAAATACAGAGGTGTCAGGCTTAGCCGGCGCATCGAACTGATCGAAGAAGTTCTCGCCGGACGAATACGGCCGCACTGTCACTGTTCCGCCACTTTGCGGCGCCGGACTATCGAATTGGTCGAAGAAGTTCGGCATCATCAGTGCCCGAGCACCATGGATGACGCACCTTGACCGTATTTCGCGTCAAACTGCGCGGCCAGTTGTGGATTACTCTTCAGAGCATCGATCGCTCTAGGGTCGATGTCATTACGTGGCGGGAGTGGCTGGTTCTGCTGAGGCTGAGGCTGAGGCTGAGGCGCTGCGCTGCCGCCTTGTTGTGACTTGTAGAACGTGCCGCCGCGCAGCTCACCGGCGCGCGCCTTATTGAAATCAAGGCGCTTTCGCGCCAAGCCAATAGCCCGATCATAGATAACTTGGCGAACAGAATCAGGTTGGTTAACAGACCCCTGAATATCAAGCAGGATTTTTCTCTCGCCCTCTGTCGGCGCCGCTCCGAATATAGACTTCAACTGACTCAATGCATTCGACATAACAAGATTGTTTAGATCGGATGTCTCTTGAGCTCCCTCTGATCCGAGGAATGAACCCGCATAAGCGCGGGTCCCTGCTGCTGGACCAGAGTAGGCTTTTTTCGACAATTCTTTCGCTTGTTTAAGGTTACCGATCGCAGTTTCCGCGGCCAGGACTGAATCATCAGCCTCAAGAATAGCCTTCTTGTCCGTGGCCGTGAGCGGCTGCTGATCCTCGCGCGGCATTCGCCCGGACAAAATGAATGCTTGCAAATGCGGGGCGTTTGGATCGAGCCCTTGAGCGACAACTGCCGCCCTGCGCTGCTGCACTTCAGCCGGTATGCCGCCCGACACTTCGCCGCGCGCCTTCAGATACTCTGGGTCGGCCGGTCCTCCTTGGATTGGACGCAACCCGGTTTCCGTCTGCTCGAACCCAGTGGGAAGGCTGGCGCGATCTTCGGCTTGCCGCCGCAGCCCGAGTTCGGCCATGCGGTATTTGTCGAGAGCGGCTGCGGAAGCCCCCTGCTGCGCCAGCGATGCCTTGCGATATTCCTGTTCCGCCTGCTGTTCCGCCGCGCGCTGAGCCTGCTGTTGCTCGAATTGCCGCCCCTGCTGGATGCGATTGGCGATCGCGGCAAGAGGCGTGAAAAAGTCGGCGCGCGGAGCGCTGACGTCGATCGGAGCAATGCGGTAGAGCGCGGAATAGTCAGCCATGCTACTTCACCCCAGCAAAGTTGACCGACCCACCCTTGCTGCCGCTGAACGGAAATGCCGACGCCGCCACATTTCCAATGCCAAGCAACGTATTGAGGAAGTTCTGACTAGTCTGATACGGCGCAAGCGCTTGCTGTGCATTGGCGTTGCCAATCCCTTGCGCGGTCTGGAACCCGATGCCGCCTTGCAGCTTGGCGACATCGAGCGCATTGGCACCCTGCTGGCCGTAGGTCCCGGCCTGCGCCCCGGTTACATTCTGTTGCAAGCCAAGGAACGGGCTGAGATTCGACAGATAGTTGTTGTAGTTCTGATTGGCGTAATCCGTGGCGTATCTGAGCGTATCCGCCGACGTGTTTCCGCTGCCGAGCTGCCCCCGCGCGGCCGCACGACGGTCAAGCTGGTCCAACCCGGTATTCAGCCCCTCTTGGTAGCCTGGCAGGCTTGTGAATGCGGACCGAGCAGCGTCAGAACCGGCCGCTCCATTGAGCCCCAGCGCATTGGTGAGCGCCCCCGTCCCCTGCGTCGCGATCGAGAGAAGCGGATTGTAAAGGTTGCGCGCCGAAGTCAGATAATTGTTGGAACTTGCCAAGCCGCCGCTCAGCGCCGCATTTGCCGAGTTCTGCGCGTTCTGAAGGCCGAGAATTTGCGCCTGTGCGGCATTCTCAGCCGGCTTTGTGCTGAAGGCGCCGAACAGGTTATCAAGGAAGCCCATCAGGGAATCTCCAACCTCAGAGCGCGCACAAGCGCATCAAGTTTCTTGATGTAGTCGTAAATGTCCGGGCGCAATTTCCCGTCCTTGTCGGTCCACTCAATGTCGTGTTCCGGAATCGGCTTGAGCGGTTGCGTTGCGGTCGGCATTTATTTCCTCAGATCAGCGCTCATGTCGCCGCCCATCCACGAGAACGGCACGGGATCGGAAACGTCGAGGCGAAAGCGAATGCCATGCACGCCGGCAATGCCCATGCGGCGCAAGGTGATTTGCTTGTTGGCGGTAGCTTGCCTACCAAGGTCGCGCAGCAATGGGTTTCCCCACGTAACGCCGCCATCCTTTGACCAGGAAATCGCGCATTGCGGATTAGTTGCGATAGGGTCTTCGCCAGTGGCGATGCCGACGCCCATCGTTCCCTTGAAATCAGCACGAGATACGCGGCTGCGATACGGGAATTGCGAAACAGGCCCGGTTTCGATCCGCATTCTAAGCGGGTTGCCAACCTCAGTGTAGGTCGCCAAGTTTATTTCCAGGATATTCCCGCTCTCGGTGTCGCCGCAGAGCCACTTTCCGAAAGCGTTATGTGTCGTGGTGACACGACTGCGCACCCCAAGGTATTTTTGGCGCTCGTGCCATGTGTTCGCGTTCGTGTCGAAGACCCACGTCCATGAGTCAGACGATAGCTCCCAAAACCCATGACCATTGGCGACGTAGCAGCACGCCTCAAGCTCATCGTCGTCAGTGACGGCCTCGATCAGCCGGTTTAGGTCGGGTGGGCTAACAGGAGCCGGCGTGTATCCGTTCAGGCTATAGACGACGTTGTCATCCCCGACGAACAACAGCGCCTTCTGGAAACCATCTTCCCAGCCGGCTACGGCATACCGGCCGCGCAAACCACGTGGGATGATCGCGCCTCGCTCAAGCGGGAACGGAGATGTGCCGGCGTTCGTCCATACCTCGATTGTGCGCGTTCCGAACGAAAGGAGCCGGCTTGCCCAAGCAATCGGACGCAAAAGCCCGTCTGGATTTGACTCAGCGGTCGCAAATGATAGTGCATTGACCGCAGTAGAGTTAAGATCAGTCGCCCAAATCTGCCCCGATCCAGTAGTAAAAATCCCATACCCATCAAATGCACACCCGGCATTTACTGAAGGCAAATCTGCGTCTGGATATGCGGATACTGAAGAACTATCAAAAATAAACGCGCCTTCGTCAGGATCGACTACGAATTGATCCGGCGTCGGTGTTTTATTATTTCTGAAGAAAAACACCTTCGACGACCCGGTGAGGGCGTCAACGTTTGTCGATGCCCCGCCAGACGACGTGAACTTCTCAAGCTGTCCGTCAAACGCGGCGTAGAGCGTGCCGCCGATCTGGATCATCCCGCGGCAACCAGTTTCCTCCGTGGTGCCAAACGACGCCAGACCCGGGCATCGCCTCCACCGCACCCCCTTGCCTTCGCCCAACTGCTCGGCAAAGCAGTTGATAAGCCTCCCGGCGCTCTCTTGCGGGTGTTGTCCCGGTGCCGTCGACGTCGGGAACGGGATGGCGACCATGGTTCAGAAATACTCGCCCTGCGCCGGTGCGTAGGTGGGCTCCATCGCCACGACTTGGCGCATCTCTCGCTCGATCGCGGCTTGTATATCGGCGTCTGTCTGCCCGCCAAACTCAGGGGCGGCCGCGTTCGCCAGAGCGCGCGCCGCCGGCAGAAACAGCGCAATCGGATAATCTCCATCGTCGGTCGGTCCGGGCGTTCCGATGTCGTCGATCGACACGATGTCCCGCGCCGCCAAACCCGCGAATACCGGCTCGACATAGGCGTCGATCGCGGCGATATCTTCGGCCGAAGGCGTCTGCCCAGCGTCGGACAGCAGAATGGAATGCGCCTTGTAAACAAGGTCTGACCTGGTTAGTGTGACTGACATTTCACGCTGCCGCCTGCTGATGTTGCGACATCAGATCACGCATCTTCTGCACTGCCCTCGCCTTGATGCGCTCGTATCGATCGTCGGACGGAACTTGGGCCATGTAGGCGGCATTCGTGCGCACGCCGTCATTTATCATCTCGGAGCGCTGGTCGATCAACGGCCATTGCGCTCGCAGAATCTCCTTGTGCCACTCACGAATATCCATGCATTCCAGAAGGCTGTTGGCGATAGCGTGCCGCTCTGGGCGCAGCGCATCGTAAAGCGTCGCCCAGAATGCGGGGTCGCGCTTGTCCTGCGTTCCAGGCCGTCTCGTGACGTCAACCTTGATGTCGGCGAATGCAATGCGTCCGATCATGCGGGCAATGTCAGATGACCAATGATCAATGAACCAATACGGGAAATGCTCGGGGAAGAATTCCCCCATAATGGTGGCAGTGCGGTCGGTAACGGCTTGATAATATGGGAAGCTGAGATTGGCCAGCGGCGTGAAAACAAATCCTATCCCATCCTTGAACTTGTCAGCGGCGTCTATGATGACCTTGTCGAAACCGCGCGTTACGATCGGCGCATAGTCAACCATGTAGAGATAGACATCTGCCGGCGCGATGCTCAGCACGCGGTTGAACTTGCCGCCTAACGAGTCCTCGCGCGGCCAGACCGCCACTTCGACGCGCGGAACGAACTTGCGTGCTGCCTCAGCCGTATCCGGGTCGTCATGGTCGAGCGCGATAACGAATTGCGTATCCGGTAGCGCGATGTTTTCGAGCGTCTTGGCGATCGTGCGCTCGAGCAGCGCTGGCCTGCCGCGTCCAGCGAGGACAATTGAGAGCGTCATGCGGCTTCCCCAAGCGCGGCCTTCATCTTGTCCTGAATGCTCGGCGCGTCGATGAACTTCAGTTCATCAGCCAAACACCCGACGAACGTCTTGTCGCCGGTGTGGCCAAGCTTGATGTCTGGATCGAGCCAGATACGGCCGCCAGCTTCGCGGAAACGCTCGCAGAATGTATAATCCTCGCCCGTGTATCCGCCGGGGTCTCCATACTTCAGGATGATGTCGAACAGGTTCCACGCCTTCTCGCCGTGGTCCATAAACCACATGTCTGCGCGCGTATCGCGGAAACGAACCATCGCCTCACGCGTGATGCGCACAAAACCGAACGGAACCGCGGCGACCTCGATCAACCCCGTCTCCGGGTCGCGCCTGCGGTTTGCCGCGTTGTCGTCGATCCAACGCATTGGATAGCGAACCGCCTTGTCGTCTTTGACCCGATATGTCGCTGCAACAAAATCGACCGGATGCGTGATGAGCTTGACCAGCTCGCCGCGCGGCCAACTGATGTCGTCGTCGATCCATACGATATCGGTGCAATCAGTCTCGAAAAACATTGACGCAAGCAGATTGCGCACACGGTGCGGATAGGAGTCGCCTACCCTACTGCGCATCATCCAGCCCCAACCATGCCGGATAATAAGGTCGAATTCCGCAAGGAGCGATGCCGTAGTTTCGAGCTTGGGAACACTCAGGCGGGAAGGCATGGCGAAAAAAATCTTGCGGGGATGCATAAGGACTCCTAGGCGGGAAAAGAGGGGCGGCATGTGACTGCCGCCCCAGGGAACGCGCTGGGAGGGGGGTCAGCGCGGCGGGATGTACTTGATGATGACGGTAGCCGCACCGCTGGTAGCGACCGTGGGTCCCGTCTGCGTATACTTCCCATAGAAGGTCGTATCTGCGGACAGTGGGCCAAGAGCGGTCCCCGTAGGCGACACATCCTTCGTCAACGCAACAGAGCCTTCGGTCACGTCACCGGACGCGATGACGTTATCCAACTGCGTCGAGTTGGAACCGACCGTAAGCACGTTTGTCGAGTCCGCGTTGAACGACGCGCTGACGTGCACGTCCGTCCCAATGATGATGGCGCCAGACGGGAGCGTGGCTTTCTGCACGCCGCTGGCGATTCCGGTTTCGTTATAGGCCACCGTGAAGCGAGAGAAGTGAACTTGCTGTTTTCCGGCGTCACGGGCGGGGATAGTGTTGTTGAGAGAAGTGGTCATTGTTCTGTTCTCCCCTTAGACCGCAGTCGTGGCGAAGAACCCGGTCGCAACGCCCCATTGCTTGAGCGCCGTTCCCGTGTTCGGGTGCTTCTTGAACATCTTCGACACGCCATAGGCAGACTCGATGCCCGTGCCCAAGGTGAACCCATAGTCGTCTTCCTTGCGGAACGTCGGGCGGATCATCTGCCCGTAGGCAATGACGGCCGCCTGCTGCCCACACATGAAGACGGGTTCGACGCGCGTATTTCCGCCGTTTCCAGCCGTAAGCAGCGTGGTCCAGACATTCGTCACGAACAACGAAATCTCCGGGACCTCGCGGACAATCACTCCGTCCCAAAGAATGTCGCCGTCCTGAAACAGCGGGTTGCGATCCATGCCGTTGCCCTCACGGGCGCGGGCATCTTTGTTGGCCGCGTTAACGTTGGTGTCGGCCTTCAGGTCCTTGAACAGGTTCGTACCGGCGAAAGCTACATAGTATTCATAGCCATCACGGGTCTTGAACGGCCTGATCTTCGGATCGGCAAGTTTCGTAACGCTCTTGAGCGTGCTCAGGTTGGCGCCGGTGAACTTGTCAGCGGCAGTGTCGCAGTTCGCCAATGCCGTCGAGTGCGTGGCGTTGTAGTTAGACGTTGCCGCACCGTAGAGCACGCGGTCGGAGTTATCCGAGTTCCAAGTGTTCCGCTGTGTTGCCGACGCAAGGTCGTATTGCACGCCGTTGACGCAGACATCGGTCGCTGGCTGCGACTCGGACGGAAGCGCCATAAACGCCGCGATGAGCTCGTCGCGGAGTTTCTGGTTCTGCCAGTCCGACAGAAGCGGCTTAGCCTCACCGAAGATATCGGCAGAGTCTTTCTGCTGTTCCGACTTGTTGGTTGCAACAGCATGGCGCGACCACGCGAGCCAGGCCCGCATGCCGTAGTTGTCGATCTTCTCTTCGTTGCCGACGAGAATTCCGCTGCCGACGCCCGTGCCTTTCAGGCGGGTGACAAGCGGGATGTTCATCACCTCGCCGCCCATCTTCAGCTCTTGGCGCTGGCGGATGATGGCGTTAAGGCCCGTCCCCATGTAGGGACTGAACATATTTTCGCGAACGAATTCGCGATTGATATCCTGAGTGTATTTTACCAACTTATTGTTGGTATCAACCGTCGTAACGGCCATTGGTCCTGTTCCTCTTGGGACAGCGACGCAGCCGCTTTCACGCGCCTCCTATGCGCGTTTAAAACCTAGCCGGGATGGCTGGATTGTTCAGTCAGCGTCGCGTTGCGTGCCGGAACAGACCCGCGTCGCTCATGTCATCGTCATCGCCGCCCTTGGGGGCGGCAGCAGAGACTTTGCTGAGAGACGGCGGAATCTGAACCACGGGTGCAGGACGCCCGGATTGTGGTTGCGACGACTCGGTGCGGAGTGTTTCCGCAAACCGCTTACGAAACTCAGGGTCTTTGAGCAGTTCTTCTTCGCGCTTCTTGATGTAGCCGTCGAGATCGCCGCCTGTCTTCTCATACAGTTGGCGCTGGCGGTGCCATGACATGAGCGCTTCGCCCGGGTCTTTGCTTCCGACAATTGACTGGACCACAGAAGGGTTAATTTGCCCTTCTTTGACCAGGTTCGCGTATGCAGTATCGAATTCGTCTTTGTATTGGCGATGCGCCAATCGCAAGGAGAATTCCTTTTCCTGCTCCGCAAGTCGTCGCTCAACCCGCTGCTCGATCGTTTCCGTGAACCCCTTCGGATTCTCGAAGATGTCGGGAAGTTCTTGCTTCGGCTGCTGCTGGCGCTGGAATTCAGCGATGCGCTGCTCCAGGGCCTGCCGTTGCCGACGCTCTTCCTCGATCTGCCGCTCGAATGTCTGCCGCTTTTCCCGTTCGTTCAGAAGCTCCATGAGCGGGACACGATGGTCCTGCTCCTGCGGCTTCTTTGCTTCCGGTTCCGGCGCAGTCTCTTGCGGCGCAGTTTCCTGAGTATCCTGCTGCTGAGGCTGTTCCTCCTGGTCCGCTACGGGCTGTTGTTCGTCTTGGCCCGTTTCGGCAGGTGGTTCCTCAGTCGCATGCGCAAACAGTTCTTCGTCGGTAGCCATAGCCTGGCATCCTCCGCAATATCGTTGCTGGTCACGAGATCGGCCCTTAACGCCGGCCGTGGCGGGAACAGGCTTTAGCGACCGCCTGCGGTCTCTCGCGTATCGTGCGAGTTACGATCCGTTATTCTGCGCAGCGCTATTAGCGCGCACATTGGCGTCAAGCGCAGCCTTGTGCTGCGCGACGATCATCTGATTGTCCATTTTCTCGCGCTCAAGCTGCACGTCCCACTGAGCCTGCTGCTGTTTCAGCGCGAACTCGCGGGCCGCCTTTTCCTGCTCGAGCTGGATGTTCTGCTCTTGCGCGGACGCCTTGAGGGCGAAGTCCTGCTGCGCGCTCTGCGCCTTGATCTGCGCCGATTGCTGCGCTTCCTGAGATTTCAGCGCCAGTTCCTGCTGCTTCATCGCAACGGCTGGGTTCGGCTGCTGAGCGGCCTGCTGCAAGCGCTCCTGAATCTTCTGCTTTACCGAATACGTCAGCGGAGAGAGCTCGATCAGCACATCAGGCGGCACCTGCGAGCCCTGCTGCGCCAGCGTGGTCAGCGTGTCGTAAGCGTAGGCCTGCATGTTCACATAATCGGGGCTCTCGTCGATGATGATGTCGACGTCGATACTGCCGACCGCGTTGACGATCGTGGGCATGCCCGTATTTGGATCGACCCCGATGCCATTGATCTGAATGAACTGCGCGACCTGGTCGTCATCAGTGACGCGAATCCAGCGCTCACCTTGCCAGTGCTGCTGAACCGCCATCCACACCGCGCGGTAAACGCGCAGCTTCCACCCCTTGTAGGCCAAGATATACGGCCCAAGCTCGGCAATGCCGGCTTGCTGAAGCAGCGCGATGGCACGCCCGCTCTTGTTCTCGATCCCCTGGCCGATGAGCGCCGGGTTCGGGCCGAAATTCTCGATCTCAGCAAGGTTAAGCTCTAGCAGCTTTGACCAACCGGCAAAATCGAAGCTTTGATCGTCCGGTTTTACCTCTCCGCCAGGATTGACCACGACAACGCCATCTGGCCGCGCCCATTCCTTGCGCGTGACTTCGACGTCCTGCACCGCGCCATTCGTCAACACCAGCCGGCGTGATGCCAGGATGTGCTGCATCTTGCTCTGCTTGGCGTTGATGCCGTCCTGCGCCGACTTCATGTTGCGCACGAAGCCGTAGCGGTCGCCGTCCTGGTCAACCGACCCGGAGAACATGATGTATTTGCATTCCTGGTTGCCCGCTGCGTCTTTCAACCAGGATTCGCCCTCCATCAACACTGCCGACCCTGTCAAGATCGTGTAGCACCAGCCGCCTTTATGCTGATACCAGAGGTCCACGAGGCGCACCCAGCTCGTCACGCCATCGGAAACGAACCAGCGCTTTTCGCGGTCAGAGTCGGTGGACAGTTCGTTATCGTTGTCGGAGTCGGCTTCGATCTGATCGGCCTTGTCCGGGAACATCTGCTTGGCCGTATCGACGTCTACCCACTTGCTGACGCCCATGTAACGCGCATCGCTGAAGTCCTCACGATGGCTGCGCGGGTCATATACGAACGTGTCCGGCTCGACGATTTCAAAGCCGATGTCAACGTCGCCGCGGTCGCCACGCTTCAGAATGATCTCGATCCCGCCAACCCCGTCAATCGCGCCGTCACGCGCCACCTCCGGGGACTTCGCCGCCCATTCGTTGGCGTCAAGCACATACCGAATAACAGCGGTCGCGAGTTCTGCGCCCTGCTCGTGCTTCGGCGTGCGTGGGAATGCCTTCGGGTCTTGCCGCAACCGCTCAAGCAACCCGACAACGCCATCGATCTTGCGCGAGATGCGGTTGAACGTCATCGCCGGTTGATTGCGCCGCCTGAGCGTCTCCAACTGCGCCGATGTCCATTGCGACGAATGGTAATAAAGCCGCGATTGCTTCTGTTCGTCGATCTCTTCGCGCTTGGAACTTAGATAGTCGGTGACCGCGCGCTTGCACTTACTCAGCGGCCAATATTGTACCGGAGACGCAGACGCAGCCGAGCTGCCGCCCGTGCCACTGGAGCCAGGAGCGTATCCGGTGTCAGTCTGTGGGAGGGGCATCAGTTAGATATAATTTTCTTAACCCGCATGAATGGAACCTGAGCTTGCACGGCCATCCATTCTTGAGATTGATACAGAAGTACGACTAGGGCTCCGCGTTTTTGCATAGCAATGCCCTCAGCATTTAATTCGTCGGCCGTCTTTTTTTCTGACGCATCAATTTTTCTGCTCAAAATGCCACCCAATCATTGCTCTGCTTTGGCCGCTCATAGGCCACATAGTCGTTGGGCTTCTTCGAGTCCGGCTCTTTCGGAGCGGGGAGCCACGGCCGCGACATGCATGCGTATCTGATCTCGTCAGCGGCGTGGTCTTCGGCCTCGGTGTCGAGGTCTTCGGCCTTGTCCGGATCGTGCTGCAGGATCGGCAGCGTCCGGATCGTGTCGCGGCACGTGTTGAACACGTACAGCATGGGGACTCCGTCCTGACCGCGTAGCCTGGCGCGCAGCATGTCCCATCCGCCTAGATGGCCTTCACGCCCGACGCGCGAGTTATCGGCAGGACGGTTGACGCATCCTGCGATCGTCATGCGCTCCGCGATCGACGGGCCGCCGTCCTGTGCGAATGCCGCCGGGTCGATGACGCCATAGGCGATAGTCTCGCTATTCTCACGGCTCAGAATGCCCGCCGCGACCTCTTCGGCAGTGAGGCGCAGTCCTTTTTGCGGGGCTGAGGCCCCATACCACTCGCGATAACGGACCAACGCGCCGCGTGGTATTCGTCCATGTTGATCGGCGGCAATGGCCCACCATCCGACGCTGAACGGAGCGGCGAAGCCCCAATCCATCGAGCGAAAGCGCGTCCAATCACTCGGAATAACGAACGGATCAAGGACATGCTTCTTCTCATCCCACTCGCTGAAAAACGCGCCCTCGATAGCTGACCAGTCTCCCTCTAGCCACGACCGCACAAGTTCGGACGAACCAACGAGTCTGAGCCTGTCGATATACGTAGGATCGGCCGTGAGCAGCGCCCGGTTGTCCGCTAGGCGGCTTGGTATAACCGCCGCCTGGATGGACCCCTCGTTGATCTTGACCGTGCGCACAACTGGGCGCGCCGGGAACGGATGCAGACCAAAGCGGTCACGTATCCAGGATTGACCCGGACCGCCCGGATTAGCGGTGAGCACCATTTGTACCGGGACAGCCGACGAAGACCGCAAAACGCCAAAGAGCCGGTCAATCGGCGCGGGAGATGGATATTGCCCCGCTTCCTCGATCCAGGCGTCAGTGACGTTGCGCCCCTGCCACTCATCCGCGTCCGATATGTTCTCGAGGTAGCGGAAACTGACCCTTCCGCCGTGCGGCATGCGCCAGAACAAGCGCTGCTCGTTGAACTTACCGCCGATCGGGCCGAATATCTGCTTGCTGCGCTCGACCGCGTCTTCGCTCGATACTGTGGTGCGGCGGAACATTATGGCGTTGAAATGCTCGCCATATAGCAGTTCTTTGCGCGCCCACTTGCCGAGCATTCCATCAGTTTTGCCGCCGCCACGAGCTCCGCCGAAAAACACCAGCGGGAGCGGGCATTTCATCAGAGCGTATTGCGGGCCTTCCTGCGGAGCCCAGATCGTCCTAGTGCGCGGTGCTTGGCCGTTCGCCATCGTCCGCGGCGTGCTCTGCCGCCCATTCTGCTGGCGTCAGCGGGCGCTCGGAAACGACATTCTGCACGACGTCGGCCTTCATCTCGATCGACTGCAAGCGCGGATGCAAGAACGGAGCAGCAGACTTCGCCATGTCGTCCCTGCGCTCAGTGCTCGCGTTCTCATCGCGCATGACGCCGAGCATGTATTCGAGCGGTAGAATGCCTTCCATGGCCAATGTCCTCAGCGTGCAGTCGCGCTTCAAAACGCGGTCGACCTTGTTCGGGCCACGATCGCCGCGGCCTTCATATTGGCCAGGATGGCTCTTCCCGAGGTTCCGGCGGCTGCCAGGCGCATTGCCGCGGCCGATACCCTTGTTCCGCTCACGCACCGCGCGCGGACGCTCCGGGGTTGCCGCTTCAGGATCAGTGACGCGCCGGTAGGACACTCAACACCCCTTCTTGCCGCCCTTTTTGGTGGGCTTCATGGGCATGGGTTTGGACTTGGCCATTTTCATTCTCCATGGTTGGTACGTATTTTCCCTAGTATACAATGTATACTGTCTGTGAGATACTCACATCATCGGAAAGCAAGAGGGGATACGAAGATGACCGCTGAGAAAGTGATTGCAATTGGAACTAAGTTCCAGACGCAGGGCAAACATCCTAAGCTCTGCACTGTCACAGACATACTGCGCACATATAACTCAAGAAATGAGCTTGTCAGTGTGCGTTACGTAGCAGAACATGATTTCTGCGGGCAGACCATTACAGACTATGATGTTTGTTACACAACCATTGCACGCGGCCGGGTCGGCTAAAATTAAATCCAATAACACGGATAGCCCAATGACCCCCGCCGACCTCAAATCCGCTCGCAAGTCGCTTGGCCTCAGCGCTGAGCGGCTTGCCGCGCTGGTAGGCGTAACGCGAGACGCCGTGTGCAAATGGGAGTCTGGCGCGCGGCCGATCCCGCGATGGCTCGAGCTGCTCGTCGATATTTTGGCGAGCCACAAGTCCGTGCGGAAAAGACTCGGCGTCTAGCCAGACGCACGGCGCGCCCCGTTCGGGCTATTCCGCGGGGCGCAGTGCCTCGATCGGCACGCTGATTCGCTTTCCCATCAACTCAATGATAGCACGATCTGTTTTGTCAAGCCTTTCCACTATCCCACACAATCCTGTCCACGGATTTTTCTCCTGGTCGATGCGGATATGGTCACCCGGCTTGAAAGGTTTCTCATCAACTCCGGCATTTTCAGCCAACTCCCTCTCGACATCCCGCACCAAGGATATAGCAGCCTCGCTGATGAGATTTGGCACTCCCCCGCTATGGAGGTAGCCAGACAGTCCGGAAACGCGATGCACGGCCTTCCAGTCGCCTCCTGAGAGTATTCTAGCGAATAGGTATCCGGCGAATAGCGGGCGGTCTGCTAGCATGTACGGCTTTCGCACTCTGGGCGGCGCCGGGACGCGCACCTGGTACGTCGGCAGGTAGACCGTCACGCGGTAGCCTACGAGGCCAGCGGCGACGGAGAACTCCCGCCGCGGTTCGGTCGTGAGGATGTGCCAGTCAGTCATTCGCGGCTTTTCTCCTCATCGCGCGAAATCCCTTGTTGCGCTCCTGGTAGGCTCGCCACCAAGCCTGGGCATCGCGGACCGCAAGCTCGTATTCGTCGAGTTGCGCATTGATCTGCCGGCGGAATACGTCCCATTCCTTTTCGGTGCGCGGCGCGGTCATAACAAACTCACCGCTCCGTACTGCGGCGTGTAGACATCGGTCGCACGATCGAGAGTGAACCAGCATTCTCCAAGCGACCCAGCGTCAGGCTCTTCGCGCACTTTCTGGCTGATGACGCGCGTCGCGTTGGTGTCTTTCTCGCGATGTACGATGAGCCCATTGTCGCATTTGTTGTGCCACGACAGGCTTCCTTCGCAATCGACGAGACTGGGAATTTTTCCGTCCTTCAGCCCTTCCTTGGTCGGGTGGACGACGAGGATGGTGCTCGTGTTGTAGGCGCGGTTGAATTGCTTCAGCCACATCAGGCATTCGCGTACATATTCGGTCTGCGACATGTCACGAGGACGCGCCCATTCGAGCTCGTTCCATGGATCGATAACCAGCAGGTCGACGCCATCTTGGCGCACCGCCGTTACGGCTTGGTCTAGCACCCATGACAGCGTTTTCGGCTCATCGTCGTAGTGCTCTGGAACGGCCGACTGCACGAACGCCATGCTGCGAAGGAAATCGTCGGCGGAGTCCTCGTCGTTCCAAATCTTCCGCAGTTTCCCACGCAACCGAGCCTCGTTCTCGGGAACATACAGGAAGCTCCGAATGCCATGCAGCCGAGCGTAGTTCACCACGAGGTTGAAGATGAACGTGCTCTTCCCGCTCCCGGCCCGCCCCGTGACGGCGACGAATTGCTCGGGATACAAGCGGAAAATTTGGTCGAACTCTTCCCACCCGCTACTGACAGCGGACTTTCCGACTGGGTCCTTTTGCGGGAGATCGGCCACGGCATAGTAGCCGGCTTGCCCGTGGCGCCCGCCTGGGATGACGGTGAACTGCGTCACAGCACCGACCTCCAATCGACTGGACCATCGCCTGATTTCCCCGATAGAATCCGTCCTATCCACTCGTCAGGGCGAGTTTTTGTCGACGCTTCCTCGATTTGTGCACGCGCCTTGGCTATGGATTTCGGGTCGTCCTCCGGCCCAAAGTGGCGCAGAAGCTTAGCGATAAGCCCGCCGGATTGTTTTCCGAGCACAGACCTGCCGCGTGAAAACAACTCGGCTTTCAAATCCACCAGAGGCGGCCCCGTGCCGCCCGTATCTGAACGTAGTGAAGATACGGAACCTCTGGTATCTGGCATATGGTATATACCAGGGTTTTGGTTATCCGGTGGCTTATGCCTACCCTTATCCTGGGTGTTTTTTCTACTTTTATTACATAGAGTTGGGTTTCCTCCCAACTTGCCGTTTTTTTGAGAGTTTCGCGACTTTTTCTCGTCACGAACCATCCGCCTGGAGTAAATCATGCCGGTGCGGGTGCGGGAGAACACGCCGTTTCGGTCTAGCTCACTGAGAAGGGTCGACGCTACCGTTGAGTCGAGGCACGCCAATTTGGCGATCTCTGTCTCGGATAGGGCCTCGCCATTGACAGCGACATAGCCTATGGGGTCGTGGGCTGCCGCAACGCAGAGCATGTCCATCCAAAGGCCCCGAGCTTCAATGCTGCACCGACGGAGGCCAACGTCGGATAGCCAATCACTCCAGAAAAACTTTGTCCAAAGGGTACCAGTCATTACTGCACAACATCCGTCCCGCCGCCGCTCGCGGTATTCTCTCTGCGGATCGCTGCGTCGATCTCGTCCTTCGCCTCCCAGAAAATCCTGGCGTAGACGAATATCCGCTCGGATATTTCCTGGATTGCCAGCTCAGCCTGATCAGGCGTTCCCGTCGCCACGATGACCGTGGCCGCTATTGAACGGATCAGAGCATCCGCAACGTCATTGGCGCGCTCGCCACGGACAAGCGCCATCATCTGAGTGTGCAGTTGCTCTGAGCGGGTCATTTTCCGATCGAGTCCGCAACAAGCCGCGCGTATCCAGCGATGTCGTCCCAATGGTCTTTGTGATTAGAATCGCCAGCAAGAATGCGCGCAATCTTGTGCGCAATCATCTCGAGCGATTCCTTTTGACGCATTGGCAATGAATCCCAATTTCCATTCTCACTGCGCATGATGTCTTTTAGTAACTGCGAAAAGTGTGCGTGAATGTCGGAACGACCATGCGTCATCGCGCGCGCGGCAAGCAGTGCGTCGATTGCGTCGTTCATTTCCATCCTCCATCCACCACACTAAGCCGCGGCCTCTCTCGCTTCGGCTGCTCGACGCGTTCCGGTCGCTTTCGTTTCGGCTTATCCGGCTTTTGCTTCGGTGGCGCATTCAGCAGCGCCAGCGGCAAGCACACCGCCACAGCAGCGCACATAGATGCAGCCATGCCGGCGGCGAGGATGGGGAAGAGGATCATTCCCGCCTCCCCGCCGCTTG
>WBZU01001273.1_pt1 | contig 19203 bp, 15 predicted proteins | sample 5204311 | NCBI WGS metagenome assembly WBZU01 (sample SAMN12344359, study PRJNA552823) | activated sludge metagenome | biome: Activated sludge suspended growth; feature: Nitrification reactor; material: Wastewater; isolation source: activated sludge from nitrification reactor of wastewater... | reverse complement strand
CGACTGCTCAAGATTCAAGAGATCAAGATCCGTTCTAACAGCTAATGGCTTGGTCTCGTTGGAATTCGTAGACGGTGATGCACTCTGGTTGGCCGGTCCCGAATTAATGAGATGCGTTCCAGACAATGTTCGACTGGCCATTTGGCTTTGTGGGGCAGAAACATCGACTCCGACAATTACCTCTTTATCTCCTTCCACACGATATTGCACTGAATAAGACTTTCCCGTGAACAGCTGCTGCAGCGCCTCTTCAATAGGACGCTGTTGCAACGAGAGTGTGCGTGGCTCGGATTTTATCTCCTCAGGTATGGTGAAGTGGATCTCGGTGTGTTGACCCAGTTCTGTCAGCACCGCGCCCAAGGGAGCGTTTTGAATCTCCAACGACACCAGTCCTGCCATGGCGGTTATCATCATTTTTGGTGCCGGCACCAGCCCCGGTTTTGGATTGTCGTGATCTGGGTTCCCGCAGGATTGGCTGGACAATGCCAGGACGAAAAGCAACCCAATACGCCAGACTGGCATGCAAAGCTTACACATAAAGTTTTGCATCATAGTGACACCTCATTCACGCGCAATCGGTACTATCTACGCTATTACTCTACCATCTTACCTTTCGGGCACCCTGGCATAAGCGACCGGAGCCTCAGATTCATTCATCAGAAGGTCTATTTAGCCATATCGTAATTAACAGCCTCCCAATATGTCCCCGTAAAACGATGCGTTTGAATATTCCCGCGGACCTGCGCTGCTGAAGCAGCCGCAGCAATTCGGCAATAGCCCATCCCTGTATAATTTAGATGCCATAGCTGAAAGGTTCTATTGGGAGCAAGCGTAACCTCGCCTGATGACTTCAGAAGAACTCCGTCTTTGCTGAAAATTTGAACTAGCAAAAACGGGATATTAACTGAGCTTATATTGGTCACTTGGCATGAGAGATTCGTCACCCCGGAGTCTGCATGAATGGCTCCAGTAGTGAACGACGTAGTAGCCCACAGTGTCGCATTCGCATATGAGCTCAGTAGGCCCAGGCCCACTGCCAACCCCATAGTGAATAAGCATTTCTTTAACTTCATGATCGTCTCTCCTCACGGTTATGATTACGCCCACGGTTCAACTCACACCAGCTCTACATCTTCTTTTGACTATCGCAGAGGGCTCCGTCGGACGAGCATCCAGAGCCCTCCAGATTCATTTGGGAGAATGTTTTTCGTACCTATCGAGCCGCATCGTAGTTAACAGCCTCCCAATATGTTCCTGTAAACCGATGCGTTTGAATATTGCCACGGATTTGCGATGCTCCCGACAAAGCTGAGGTAATGCGACAATAGCCCATCCCCGTATAATTCAGATGCCACAGCTGAAACGTTCTATTGGGAGCAAGCGTAACCACGCCTGAGGTCCGCAGAACGGCTCCGTCTTTATTGAAAAGTTGAACTATCAAATCCGTGATGGTGGCTGAGCTAACATTAGTCACTTGGCATGAAAGATTCGTCACCCCCGAGTCTGCATGGATGGGTCCAGTAGCCCACAGCGTGGCATCCGCATGCGAAGTCAGTAGGCCCAAGCCCATAGCAAACCCAATAGCCAGCAAACTTTTCTTAACCTGCATGATCGTACCTCCTTATGGTTATGATTACGCCCACAGTTCAACTCACACCAGCTCCATATCCTCCTTTAATATCGCAGCTGCTTTACATTGCCTTTGGATACCCAGGCTTTGATGCCATACCTACGCACGGATGGCTCCGTATATTCTTTCCCGTCGCTGAACTGCTTCTCCAGCAGCCGAAGAAACGCTATGGCACAGACAGGGCTCGTGACGATTCGCATGTGCATATGCCGCTCCTCCGACGATGAATAGGCTTGACCGAAATCCAGGATGAACTCGGCAGCGTTGTGGCCAATCTCAAAGTAGTTCGCATATCGTGCCACCGCTCCTTCATTGTCTTGGCTCTCTGATGACTCTGAATCCATGAACCCTCATCTCACTTCGTTCATCGGTCACTCAGGATTATGTTGCGCTCACATGACCGTGTATAAAGCAGAATGCGTGCCCGGCTTGTCGAAACGTGCTCTTGCGATGTAACTACATGAAAGAACAGCTGTTCCTTCACCAACTACATGCTGGGCCTGAAATAGTACTTAGATGGCGATGTGACAGGAGGATGTGACAGGTCCGCTTAAGGTGAAGATCGGAACAGAAATGCGTTGCATCATGAATCCGCAGCACTACTGGCACTACCCGAACTTGTAGCTAGCCACCCACCACTTGTCACATAGACTGTCACAGTCCTGTCACAGGAATAGGCCAATGCGACAGCGTTCAGGGAAGGTAATTGACGCCGTGGCGGATTAATTTGCGCGGGGTACCGGGGCCGGTGCGGCGGGATCTCATGAGTGCTCAGTATGCTGGGATGATCCGCCTGACGGTCATGCAGAAGGAGGGACTGCTAGTGCTGAGGGAATTCTAAAGCAGGACCATCCCTACGAGACCTTCGACCTTGATCTCAACCACCCGTCGTTTTCAACACGGCGTACGGTGAGGGCAAGGAACCACGGGTTCATGTGATTGTGAGGAAACCCAGTTCACTTATCCAAAAGACGGTGGACACTTGCTTGCACCCGCGCCATCGCTGCATGCTTCTGTTTGTGATTTGGTCATTTTCTTCTCAAGAAGTGTTTGCCGAAGTATGCTGGTGCTAGGCAAGGAGGTGTTCCGTGAATGATCTTCGTCTCATATTCGGCGATGCTCGAGGTTCCAAGTCTCTGATGATGTGTCTCCTGCTGATCACCCTTGGACCGTGGACGGAACTCAGTCCCGCAGCGACATCCGCCACTTCTCACGTGTCTGACTCAGGTGATGCATTTCAGAGACTGGCTGACTTGGAATTGTCCTCGAATCGTCTCATCACGACAATGTCCGAAGTTGATGCGGCTGGGTTTATTCAACTCCTCGAACAAAAAGCAGACTTCGCCGGCCCCTTAGCCTCGTCTGAAAAGGAGAGCCTGCGACAGTCGTTTGTGCGATCCCTCCAGCTCATGCTAAAGGATGAGAACACGGGCAAACTTGTGAAAACGCAACTGGCACAATTGTATGCAACCTGGTTGACCCCAACCGAAGCGCAGGAACTCACGGCAGACTATGACCATGTGGGGCCTGATGCCTCACCCGTCCTCCAGGTACTCCGCCAGAAATTCATTGCAGACCATTTACGAGATGCCGTGCAAACCCATTGGCGTTCATTCAAAGTTCCAAACCCAGGTATGAGCCCCACGCTCCTACCTGGTGATCATTTCTCAATCAAGAACACGGCCTATCAACAGACGGAGCCGAAACGAGGCGATATCATCGCCTTCCGCTATCCGAAAGATGAAACCAAGATCTTCATCAAACGAGTGGTCGGCCTGCCCCTGGATCGCATCGAAGTTCGTGACAAACAGCTCTATGTGAACGGCGAACTATTCAGGGAATCGTACATTCAACACATTGATCCCAATGTCATCACCCTGCCTCAAGTTCCTCGCGACAATCTTGCCCCCGCGGTCGTTCCTCCCAATGCATATTTTGTCATGGGCGATAACCGAGATAGCAGCCTGGATAGTCGCTTCTGGGGATCAGTGAGCAAAGAGCTGGTTCTGGGAAAGGCAATGTTCATCTATTGGTCGATAGATCCCGTCACAAGAGTTCCGCGCTGGGACCGCCTTAATCGGCTGGTGCAATAGTCCCGTCCTCCTCTCTCTGAGACAATTGGAGCTATTCATGGAGCCGAGGCACAAAGGCATGAATGAAGCATCGAACTCAGATGACTTGCATCCCAATTCCCTTGACCTTTTCAGCCATTGCCTTGCCGTCGCCAGTAGCGAGAATGACGAACGTTTCGCCTGGATAGCGAACTTGAGACGTCAGTATACGCATGAGGTCCTGCTGCTCTGATGGGCCCGTAAACCCCTCCAGTTCTACCGCCAGCACATAGCAGGGTTCCGTCGAGACGGCTGTCGCTTTCTCGCAGATCCAAGCATGGTGGACCTGCTCGACCTTGCGGAGCTGATCTTGGAGATCAGCGAGTTGCTTCGGAGGCACACGAGTGGCAGTGAGGGTGTCAGCGGCTGAAAGTGTCGCCCGTTCTCGATAAGTGGCCACCTGGGCGTCGTAGTGCCCCTCTGCGCGTCGGGTCCACTCTTCTGCTAACGATTTGTCGCCTATCCGCATCGCGTACGACCCAACAAACTGACAGGCTGCACCGACCAACCGAAACTCTTCAGCCGCGCGGGTGAGGTACTGAAGACCTGCCCTGTCTTCTTTGCTGAGGAGCAGCCGTCCGATCGCCAGATCCGCAGCACGATCCTGGGGGTAGTCCGCGTGATATTGTCGATAGGCCGGCAACGGATCATACGTGGGATCAAGGTGCTCCTTCATCGCAATCACATTCCAGCGTTCATCCTGTGACAGGCTCGACGGGGCTTTGTGCTCCAATTCCGTCAACGTCGCCTTCAGCGTCTGGGCCTGCGAGAAACGTTGTGCCCACATGTCTTCATGAGTCTGAACCCACTGATGATCGAATTCCGTCAGAAGCGAGGGGAGGATCGGCGCCAGCCACGCTTCAGCGGCCAGAGGCTGTGACGTACTGGCGAGTTCTGCTCCGATGTGCAATGCGTTCAATCGGTCAGCTACGGACGGGTGAGTATCGGCGTAGTTGGTTTCCCGTTTCAGAGACTGGGTGACGAGCGCTCGGGCATCAGATTGATCGATCCGACGTTGTGCCGCATAGCTCGCATAGGCTGACCAGGGTGTACGTGGCACCTGTGACTCGCGGTCGGCCCGCTTAAAAAAAGGCTCCCAGTACCGTTCGGCATCAAACAGGGGCACGGTTGAGATGGCCACCAGGGCAGACCCGACCGCCTGTGGAGAGGTCAGGGATGCTGCGGCCGCATCCGCCTCATATTCGTTTGCTCGAGCCAACGCAAAACTAGAGGCACTAAAGTAGGGCGCATACCAATAAAAGAAGCGAGCCAAGAGCCCGCTTGCCCATGAATCCGCATGTTGAAATGCAGCGACAATCCTGAACCAAGACAAGCGAACGCGATAAATCCAGCCACCGAACCGACTATGGTTGCCGGAGAGGTGGCCGATCTCATGGGCGAGTACCGCACGAACCTGCTCTGGCGACAGCATAAAGAGCACCGGAAGGCCCACAACCAAGTAATTGCGATGCCATCCAAAGATTCCCAGACGAGGGATTTGGGCAATACTCACATTGGCATCATTCACGATGAGGACGCGATGAATCCGCGGAGCCTTCATGCGGCGACACAAGTCAGCAATTTGCTCAAAGAGAAGCGGGCAGTCCTGTTTAGTCACGCGGCGTCCGGTGGGAGCATCAATCCGAACCCATAACGCCCGCATGAGAATAAATCCAATGACCGGCACGGCGAGGAGCAATTTGGCTTTCACCAGCAAGACCCACAAATACCCTGAGAGAACCGCCCACACACAGAGTGCGCCGATGAGAAGCAGCACGGCCAACGTTCCAAAAATCACGACATATCCCAGCCCCGCCAGCAAGGCCATCTTCACCCGATACCAGGGGAGGCTCGTGGCCATCGCTTGTTCAGCCTCCCGGGCAAGCGCCTCGAAGTGTTCACGTTGTGCGGTGGTGGAAAGCGGCTGTACGACAGTGCTCATATCAGGCCCCCACAAAAAGGTTGGACTTCTGAGACATCACTCCCGAACTAGGGCGTTCGATCCCGTATTGTGCGATCTTGCGGTACACCGTCATCCTGGCCCAGTCGAGTTGCTCCGCCGTCTTGCTGATATTCCAATGGGTCGCGGCAAGTGCCGACACGAGCCGCTCTCGTTCTTGGAACGGCTTACTCTGAACGCGGGAGAATGTCGTTTGATACTGCCCGGGAAGATCCTTAAACTCGATCATGGAAGACCGGATCGTGAGCAGGGTCGATTCCAGGAGATTCTTGAGTTCTCGCACATTGCCCGGCCAGGCATACTCCATCAGGCAATCATGCACCTCCGCCTCTAGGCCAACTACCTGTCGCCCCATCTGGGCGTTTAACAGACCGAGAAAGTAGGCAATCAACCCAGGAATATCTTCATTTCGTTCGCGAAGCGGAGGCAGGTGCACCCTGGCGATGTTGAGTCGATAAAACAAGTCGCTGCGGAACTTCCCCTGTCCCACCAGTTCTTCGAGCCGCTGATTCGTCGCCGCCACGACGCGCACATCGATTGGGAGTGATCGCGCAGAGCCAAGGCGTTGGATCTCTCGACTTTCTAGCACGCGAAGCATCTTGGATTGCGCCGTCAGCGGCATCTCGCCAATCTCGTCGAGAAACAAGGTGCCTCCGCTCGCCTCGGCAAACAGACCGGCACGTCTCATACTGGCCCCTGTGAACACCCCTTTCTCATACCCGAACACCTCGCTTTCGAACAGCGTTTCCGGAATTGCGGCGCAGTTCACACAGATAAAGGGGTGTGTGGCACGAGGACTCCGCTGATGCACCATCGCCGCAGCCAGTTCCTTCCCCGTTCCGGTCTCTCCGGTAATCAGGACATGGCTGTTGAATCCAGCAACCTGAGTCAGATAGTCGCGAATGGCTGTTATTTCTGAGCTCTCACCAACCATGATCGATCCCTCCTAACGAACAACTACCCCTTATGATTTATCAGTGCGGAATGCAAATGACATTCCTAGATAGTTGGTGATACATATGGCACCTCGCACTAGCTGATATGTCTCTCCAACAACCATTCACTGGCATGCTCTCTCCGTGAAATAGCGTGCAGGAACACAATTCAAGAGCGGTCGGCGACACTCTGCATCTAAAAAGATGCGGTATCTAAATGGATGCACGAATGAACTATCTTAGGGATGGTGGCATGTGATCACGAAAGGAATCGCATCGAACATGTGGAGCGGACATGCATACCAAAATTGAGGTGGGAACCCGAAATCAATCATGCCTATGGAACTGGTGGTATCACCCCAACTATGTTGGCGTACCTGTGTGTTGAGCGGTCTTATTCTTGCTTCACAGGCGTTAGCACAAGATATTCCAGACGAGACACCGCTTCCATTGCCTCGGGCCTCCTCCATGACAGAAGCGCGTCTCCAGGAGGAAGTGTTGTATCTCAAAGAAGAGACGGTCAGTATCGCCACACGGCATGAGCAGCCCATCTCCCAGGCCCCCTCGAACGTCTATGTCATTACCGATGAAGATATTCGCCATTCTGGAGCCGTAGACCTCCCGACTCTCTTGAGGCGCATTCCTGGGATGGAGATCATCCAAATGAGTGGCGCCGATTTTAATGTCAGCGTTCGAGGCGATAACCAGCTGTTAGCCAACAAGTTGCTGGTTCTCGTTGATGGCCGCTCTATCTACATCGATGTTCAGGGCACGACCTTTCTCAGAATGCTGCCCGTCACGTTGCCGGAGATCAAACGGATTGAGGTCCTGAAAGGGCCAGCGTCCGCCGTTTATGGATTCAATGCGTTTGACGGCATCATCAACATCATCACGAAGTCCCCAGAGGAGATGAAAGGACTCACGATGCAGTTCGGGGGCGGGGAACTCGGCACTGTCACTGGATCGGCCATTTTTGCTGGCCAGAGTGGAAAATGGAGTTATCGTCTCTCAACAGGTGAAGAGCAAAATCAACAATGGCGAAATCGGGATGCGTTGGCGTATCGAACATATAAATTGAACGCCCACACAGAGTACGCCCTGACATCAGACTCGAAACTTATTGTCTCAGGCGGGTTTCTCGATAACAACCGATTTGACGGCCCGACGTTTCGTGGCGCCGTGATCCTGAACACTCAGTTCATGCTTCCCTATGTCAACATTGCTTACGAACGGCCGGATTTCTTCATCCGTGCCTACTGGAACCAATTCAACGCCTTGTCAGATATGTTCACCGACCCTCGGCTGGCAACCTTTCTCCGGACGACCGACAGGGACGGCAACAGCCGCTTGGATTTTCTCGGAAACACCTATAACGTCGAGGCCCAGCACACACTAAAATGGGGAACGCATCAATTGACCTATGGCCTGAACTACCGATTGAATACTTTCTCGACGAATAGCATCACCAATGCAAGTCAGGAGAACCGTCTTGGTCTTTATGTACAGGATGAGTGGAACGTCACGAACTCATTCACCGTGGTGGCTGGTGCCCGCTATGACCTTCACACGGAAATCAACCCCACGATCAGCCCTAGGGTGTCGTTCCTCTATCGAGTAACTCCGGCTCATACCCTGAGGGCCTCAGTGTCGGTAGGCTATCGTCCACCCGCACTTTTCGATACTCATGAGGATTTACTCGTGCAATTCCTTCCTCAACCCCTACCCATTACACCTGTCAGGGGCACCCACAACTTGGATCCAGAACAAATCATCGCCTATGACATGGGGTATCAGGGGTGGTATTTCAATCACCGCGTGCGATTGCGAACCGACTTATTCTTGAACCACATCTCGGACCTCATCGATACTAGTGGAACACTCGGTACTGTATTTAAGAACTCCAATGGTGGTGAGGCTGATATCTTTGGCGCTGAGGTCGGCGGTGAAGTCATCGTCACCAGTTGGCTCAGTGGGTACGCCAACTACACCTATCAGGAAGTGACCCAGCGGAATGCGGAACGCGCCGCTCCTCGCATCAAAGTCAATGCCGGTGCGCGTGGTGTGTGGGAAAACGGTCTCAGTGCTGAGATCAACTACTTTCATGTCGGCCCTGCCACCTATCCGATCGAAGGCTTCTTCTCACTCCTGCCCGCGCCACCTGACGAACGGGTGCCCAGCTATGACTTGTTAAACGTACGGATAGGCTTTCGCCTCTGGCAGCAAGAGGCCGCAGCGGGGTACATGCGTGAGGCTGAGCTCGCACTTTCTGCGTTCAACGCGTTGAACGACCGACACCGCGAACATCCTTTGGGTGACGTCATCGGCAGTCGCGTGATGAGCTGGTTGACTCTGAAACTCTGATCCAAACAGAGTGGCCTCAGAATTGCTTGGTATTGAAATTCTGGTCGGTGGGGTCGAAGGCATTGTGGGCTGGCTGGTTGCTATCCTTTTACGGCAAACCTAGTGACGGCACTACGCGAAATGGACTAATATGAACATTACTGGGACAGGTACTCGATTAAGACATCGAGATCACCGCATGTTGCCAATCTTTCCTGTTGTATTCCTTCTCACGCTTACGAGCCTCTCAAGCCCTGTGAGTGCCGCAGACATCGCTATCCTCAAATCAGCGGAGCTCCCATCCTATGAACAAGCGATTCTTGGATTCAAAGGCGGTCTGCCCGCCACCATCAAAGTAAAGGAATATAGTTTGGGGGGCCAAGTTACTCGCGGGCGTGAAATCGGCCAGAAATTGCGCGGCTCCTCTCCTGATCTTGTTTTTGCCGTCGGATTGAAGGCAGCAATGGCCGCTAAACTGGAGATTCTTGACACCCCCGTCGTGTTCTGTCTTGTGCTCAATCCAGAAACTCATGGACTCCCTGCCCCAAACATGATTGGGATCGCGGTGCGGACAACACCAGACACACAACTCGCCGCGCTTCGCGCTGTCATACCGAATGGGCGTCGTATTGGCGTGCTCTACGATGAAGAGCAAAGCGGAGATTTTGTCCGCGAAGCGCATCGTGTGGCGACACAGCAAGGGCTCGAACTGTCGGCCGTCGCGATCCATGGTCCAGAGGATGTGCCTGAAGCGGTTCGGAGATTGCTCCCCAAAATTGATGCCCTGTGGCTGATCCAAGACCAAGCGGTCGTATCTGAATCCGCCATTCCTTTTTTCTTAAAATCGACTCTTAGGGCTAAGATACCCCTTTTTACCTTTTCGTCGACCTTGGTTCAACAAGGCGCGGTTGGAGCACTAGTCGTAGATGCGTGGGCTGTCGGGCAACAAGCGGCACGTCTCGCGCTGTCACGTTTGAACGATTCCCGCATGCCAACTGGCTCACTTCACCCGCCTGAGCATCCCCAACTAGCCTTGAACTTGAACTCTGCCGAGTTTTTGGGCCTTGCGCCAACCCCTGAGGTGATGCGCCTTGCAGGTCAATTATTTGATGGCCCAGAAGCCATGGCTCAGAAGCCTGGTTCTTTCGAGATGACCCCTTAGTCAAGCGTCACACTGGCAGTCATCCGTAACGGTTCCCCCATGAGCAATAAATGACTGATTATCAAATTCCGACACCCTCGCAAATTTCAATCACGCTCCGAACGAAACTTATCCTCAGTACCACCGTAATTCTGATTGTAACTTGCCTCCTCTTAAGCTGGCTCTTTATCCAGCAGCAGACGCGATCGCTTAGCGATGGCCTCGTGCAAACCGGCACCGTCCTCGCACAACATCTTGCCCGTACGGGGCAATTAAGCATCAAGGTTGGCGATACCCGCCGTTTAAGACAGCTTCTTCAGGAAGCGCTTGCGGTCAACCCCGTTGTGTATGTGGTTGTGATTTCCTCAAGCGGCACCCTCCAAGCCGGGCTTGGTAAGGACACATGGCAACAACAATTCTCTTTATTGCCGACCGGTCAACAAGAGTTTTCGGTAACAACGCTTGTGCAACGCCAGGGTCCTGGCATCGATATGAACGATCCTCTTGTGACTGGCATTTGGCTCGATCACGATGGACCGCTGCTCCGTCGTCGCATTGAGTTTACCCTAGCAGAGCTGCTGAGTTTGGCTTGGGGCTCCGAGCTTCCCATGTTCTATGACATGATGGTCCACGTGCCCCGTTACCCTCTCACAACTACACGGGACCCTGCCCTCGAACTCATGCTTGAGGCACATGTAGATGATCCAGAGGAATTCACTGCATATCCGGATGCTGCATCACCATTTGTTCAAATCGGGCTTTCCACGGCTCATATGCAACACGATCTGCGTAGGCTTTTGTGGCAGGCAGCCGTTATCACACTAAGCGTTCTGGCAAGCAGCGTGTTGATGGCGCTACTCTTTGCTCAAAGAATGACAACACCGTTGCAGGATTTGTCACGCGCGGCAAAGAGGCTCACTTCCGGTGACGCTGTTTCACAAATCGACGTGCGTGCAAATGATGAAATCGGAGGACTGACGCGACTCTTCAACATCATGGCCGCAACACTGCAGTCTCGAGAGCAGGAATTGCGTGAACTGGCCCACAACCTTGAAGATCGCGTCGAAGCTCGTACGCAAGAACTTGGTGCCGCCATCAACAAACTACAAGAGCTCGACCGACGCAAGTCCATGTTCGTCTCTACGGCATCGCATGAACTCCGCACCCCATTGACCTCTATGACGGTGCACTTGGCTAATCTACGAGATGGGGTTGATGGGCCTATCACGGAGGATCAACGGCTCTCGCTAACACGCGTGGAGACCAAACTTTCAGATCTTCAGAACTTGATCGATGAACTCTTGGATCTTTCTCGAATCGAAGACGGACATACCACGGCTCGTTTGGAGCCAGTGGTGCTCGCTAACATCATCGCGAAAGCCGTCGATGATCTTCAGCCCCTTGCGCAGGAACGACAGGTGAGAATCCTGATGTCGCTACCAGTCGATGTCCCTCCTGTGCTCGCCGATCCCGATAAATTATATCGGATTGCCCTTAACCTACTGCACAACGCGATCAAATTTACGGACACCTCGACGACAATTGATGTTTCCGTCACTTCGCTTCCAGGCGACGAGATCCAAACCTCCATACGAGATGCGGGTCCAGGAATTGGGTCTGACGATGTGAACAAGATTTTTCAGCCGTTCTATCGCGCATCTACCGCACTTGGGAGGGTAAACGGAGCAGGACTTGGGCTGACAATAACCAAATTACTTGTCGAATTGCATCACGGCCGTCTGTGGGTGGAGACATCCCCCGGACAAGGCAGTTGTTTCTCCTTCTCTCTCCACGCAGCTCCATTAGTAATTCCGATCTCGGTAAATGCCCTTCACTGCTCCCCTACTGGCCATCAATAGCTACCTCTAACTGTCTAGTGCAGAACGAGCATCATAGACCTTACATATCCGCCCACACACTTATTGTGTAGCAGGCTTCATCGATATCCCTTTCTGCCTAATGAGTCTGGTTAAATAACTTCGCTGTAGGCCAAGCATCTCTGCCGCCCTTGTTTGGTTCCCGTCTGATCGGCGAAGGGCTTCTTCAATAAGTTTCCGACTAAAGAGGTCTACCGTAGAGTGATACTGTAGGTCACTCTCGGTCAATAAGTCCGTTTTGATCGGCAAGGTACGTTGGATTCCAATTCCAAGATAATCTGGTCCTATACATTCATCGGGACACAATACGATAGCCCGTTCTAGTACGTTTTCTAATTCGCGCACATTCCCAGGCCAACGATATTCTTGGATCAGCTCCATGGCATCCTGAGTGAGGCTAATAGATCGCCGCCCCATTCTAGCAGCGTGTCGTTGTAAAAAATGCTGAACAAGGGCAGGTACATCATCTAGTCGCTTATGTAAGGGCGGCAATTCGAGTGAGATCACGTTGAGACGGTAGAATAAATCCTCTCTAAACGACCCATCGTTAATTGCCTCTTTCAGATCCTTATTTGTGGCTGCCACGAAACGCACGTTGGTGCGAATGGCTTTTGTGCCCCCTATTCGATAGAATTCCTGATCAGCGAGCACGCGGAGGAGTCGAGTCTGGAGTCCTGCGGGCATATCACCGATCTCATCAAGAAACACCGTACCGCCTTCCGCCGCTTCAATCTTTCCTGCTTCGCGCCTGGACGCTCCCGTATACGCGTCCTTCTCATGCCCAAATAACTCATTTTCCAACAAATTCTCGGGCAGGGCGGCACAGTTCACGACAACGAAGGGTTTATTCGCTCGTGGGCTCCACCGGTGGAGAGTTCGGGCAAAGACTTCTTTTCCTGTCCCTGTTTCACCGAGTAATAGAACGGTGGATGGAGCTCCAGCCGCTCGCCGTGTCGTCTCTAGCAGCTTCACCATAGCCTGGCTCTGTCCCATAACCGGCTCATACCGTCCTCCAATCTCTGCTTGCAGGAGGCCGATTTGGCGAGTCTGTGCCACCTTTTCCATCGCCTTGTCGATCACAATGGTCAGACGATCTGGTTTGAACGGTTTTGCCAGAAAATCAAACGCTCCGAGTCGCATGGCCTCCACCGCTCGATCAATAGTCCCATAGGCTGTTAAGACAATCACCTCGGGTATCTTTGTCGCTTGAGATGGCACCCGTCTTTCTGAAAGGCGCTTGAGAACTTCAAAACCACCTAGGTTCGGCATTTCGACGTCGAGCAACATCAGATCGGGATGGTCTTCCATCTCGATTTTCAGTGCCAGTTCACCGTTATTAGCTGTGAGCACCTCATGGCCCATCCAAGTTAGACGTTTCTTGAGCGCGGTGAGAATCTCTTGATCGTCGTCGACGATAAGTACGCGTGCCTGCATAAGACACTCCCTATTGCAGATTGTTGAAGTCTTATTGTAGTGCAAGTTAGGGCACGGAGAAAGTACGTTGACTGTGAAGCCTCACCTCAACATCATTCGTGTGGTTTCGTAGCAGGAGGACGGGACGAACTGGTGTTTCCCGATGGCAGAAATTCATGGATCACGCTGCCGACCACTTTAGTTGTTCATCAATTCGACGAACGCCGTGTTGATTCCCTTCAAAAACGTTGTATTGGGGATGACATAGCAATTGTTGTAAGGTCCACCTCGAATTCGATGAAACTTCGACCCAGGCTAAACACATCTGACCTGGCGGTTAGCATAAGTATATATGTGTGACCCACCCCTCCCCTTTTCACTATCTGCTGCGTTTTGTACACATGGCCCTCCGTTGTGTCGTGGTGCTTGTGCCGCATCATCCGTTGCACCTGACGGGGTGGCGCGCCGTTCAAGGCATAGTGCCTATTGAGCACATCGAACTATATAGCGATCTGTTTTGGGAGGGTGCACTTGCTAGAATCCGACTATTCAGGAAATCACTGTGTTATCATTGAGTTATAGTACCATCTCGATATCACCTTCCTTTTCCTATCCGTATGGAAGGTATATGGATGATCTAAGACCCATATGGCGAGAAACACTGCGAGCGCAAGGAACAGGCCTCGATGAGGCTACCTGCAGATAGCCTCTGGGACATGAGAGCAAGGATTGATTTTACGTATAGATTCAGCGGCACCTATCGTACAACATCCCACGCCGGCGGGGTCACGTTTCGAGTGAACTTCTGAGAACTCTCGAGGAGACAAATCAATACTTATGCCGTGAGAACCGGCACTCGTTTTGCCAATGCCTGCGATCGGAAGGTATCGAGAGGTAGGTCCGTTACCGGTCGGATGAAGTCTCGCCTGAGTTACATCAGGACTTCTTGATTCGATCGAGAATCAGAGCGATACAGCCGCCCAACAGGCCTCCACCCATCACGGTGGTCAGCAGCTCCACCAGCTTTAGCTCCCACACAGAGCCTTGAGCCTGCATCACTTCTCTGATGCCACCTTGCACCATGATGACGGACAACGCCATCGTGGCACCCACAATAAACCACCAGACAAACACGCGCATTGATGCCACGGAAGCCTCACACGTCGGGGTTACGGTCAAAGGAACGATACTGAATGGCCTCTGCAATATGCACGGTCTCGATCCGATCAGAGTCGGCCAGGTCTGCGATCGTCCGTGCGACACGAAGGATACGCCCATGCGCCCTCGCAGAAAGTCGAAGCCGTGCCATCGCTTGCTCAAGCAACTCTTGGGCCGACTGTTCGAGCCCACAATACCGTTTTACCAGCCGCGGCTTCAACTGCGCATTTGTATAAATCCCCTCGGATCGGTATCGCTGCCGCTGTCGATCACGCGCCGTGACGACACGCGATCGGATCGCCGCTGATCCCTCTGGCGCGGGAAGCTCTGTACGAAGCTCTCGAACCGGCACCGGCGGCACATCCAGATGGATATCCAGTCGATCCAGCAAGGGACCGGAGAGTTTCGCGCGATACCGGCGGATCTGGATACCGGAACAGATACAAGACCGCGTCCGGTCTCCATAATATCCGCAAGGACAGGGATTCATCGCCGCGATCAGCATGAACTGCGCCGGATACTTGAGCGTCCCACTTGCCCGCGTCAGGATGACATACCCGTCCTCTAACGGTTGCCGCAACCCTTCGAGCGCCCCTCGCTTAAATTCAAGTGATTCATCCAAAAATAACACCCCGTTATGCGCCAGCGAGACTTCCCCAGGCTTAGGAATGGTCCCGCCCCCGACCAGGCCAGCGTCCGAGATACTGTGATGCGGAGCTCGAAACGGCCGAACAGCGAGCAACGGTCGTTCCGGAGTGAGCAATCCAGCCACACTGTGAACCCTGGTCGTTTCAATCGCCTCATCCAATTCCAACAACGGCAGGATGGAGGGCAAGCGGCGCGCCAACATGGTTTTGCCGGATCCAGGAGGACCGACCATCAACACATTGTGTCCCCCTGCCGCCGCGACTTCGAGGGCTCGCTTGGCATGGTCCTGCCCGCGAACATCGGCATAGTCCTCATCGTCCGTCGAGCTGAGTGCCCCCTGAACATCCTGGTGTGAATGGCTTGGAAGAAGAACCTGGCTTCCCTTCAAAAACTCTACCGCTTCGGGAAGAGTATGGACCGGATAGGCCTGCACGCCTTTGACCCATGCCGCTTCAGCTCCATTGTCTGCCGGGAGCAGTAAGTCGTAACCGGTTCGGCAGGCCAGCGCAAAGGAAAGGGCTCCGGCAATCGGCTTCACTCGGCCGTCCAACGACAACTCCCCGACAAGGACGCGATGATCCAGCATCGACTGCGGGATCACCTCTTCCGCGACGAGAATGCCGACGGCAATCGCGAGGTCGAGCCCCGAGCCTTCCTTTTTGACCCCGGCGGGAGCGAGATTCACGGTGATGCGTTTGGCGGGAAAGTGAAACCCCGTGTTCTTCAGCGCAGCTCGAACACGGTCTCGGCTTTCCTTCACCGTGGCGTCCGGCAACCCCACGACGGAAAACTGAGGGAGCCCGCCGGAGATATCAACTTCGACATCCACCAGATGTGCGTCAAGACCGATCAACGCCGCACTTGTCACCCTAGCAAGCACGTCTCAGTGCCTTTCTCCAACCGAACCGAAAAAAATGTGTTCATTATAGGAAGTCTCTCTAAGGGTTTCAATAGATCACCCCGATGCCCGCTCCTCGCTGGAACCTCTGCGTGCGACTCTGTATAATCTCCCCATGCGCCTCTGGTCATCCCCAGAGGGAGTGGTTCCTTCGGGTCGATCATCATTCCGCTGGCAACCTCACCCCATCTCGAGCCTTACGGTCACGCTATGGCTGATCTTGCTCCCGGTCGACGGTGCATGGGCCATCACCGAGAGCGAAATTTCTTTAACACTGGCACAACGAGCAAAAGCGGCATCGCCCTACATCGGGTCAGCCATGGCGGTCTTGGCCACTCTGCAGCAGGCTGCGGTACTTCCGCCAGAAGGCACACGTGAAGCTGATCGCATCATCCAGGCCGTCATCCAGCTCCAATCCGCCTTTGCCAAGGGAACGGATCCCTCAATACAAGAATTCGCCAGACGTGCGTTAACCAACAAGCGCGGGGAGGACGCCGCAACCAGCCTGGAGCACTTTCGAGCCGGTGGGTGGACGGCTGACATCTTGGAAGCGCTCGCGGATGCCGACTCCAACGCCTCACCTGACGAGCGGAAGACACTGGCCACGGGACTCGGACAATTTAATCTGTCGGTAGATGATTTTCGACGATTCATGCAACTCGTGAGAGACGGCCGATCAGCCCTCACGGCACAAGGATTGGCCTTTGAAGAGGTCTATACCCATCATCGGAGTACAATGCCGGGCGCGGCGCGCTAGCGCGCCGTTTCTGGTTTCGAGTTTCTCGTCTGTTGTGATGGCTTCGGGGAAGAACATGAAATCTCAAACCCGACACGTGCAACACGAAACTCATATCACCAAGCGGCATCACGCGAACGACGTTATAAACATCTCGCACCCTAATCGAAGGAGAATCACATGGCAACAAGAGCGTACATTCTCATCAAGGTCAAAGCGGGGAAAACAAAAGACGTGGTCGGCGCACTGAAGCGCATACCGGGTGTTGAACAGGCTCACTCCTGTTTCGGCCGCCCGGATATTTTTGTCTTTATCAGCGTCCAGGACGAGCGCTCGCTCTCCGATGTGGTGATTACGAAAATCCATTCGATCGACGGGATCGAAGAGACGGACACCCATATCGTGGCGGAGTCGTAGCCCACGTCACGAGACGCGTGACGTGCAGGACGGAAAGAGCGTGCGTCTCATCGTTGCGTGCGAAATTCGCTTCACGAACGACGATCAACGGTAACCGGTGCGCCACCGGTCTGTGCCGATAGGTAACAGGCTTCGGCGATTTCCACGGCTCGACATCCATCCTCTCCCGTGATCGGCATGGGTGTGCCGTCGCGCACCGCTTGGAGGAACGCTGAGAGGGTGTCGAGGACGGTCAGGGATGGAGGGATGTCCATATCCCCGGTCTTTGCTTCGGCACCCGTTTCATAGTGGATCAGTCGGCGCATCCAATCGGCCTCCACCCGCCCCTGTGACCCGACCCAGCTGGCTCGTCCCGCACGTTCGCCCACAACTCGTGAAATTTCTATGCGACAGACCGTTCCCCCTGTGGTGATAAGGTAAATTGAAGCCGTTCGTTCCGGCGCCATCGGTGGAATATGATCCATCGTACAGTGTACGACTTGTGCCTCTTCTCCTGTCAGGAACCGAACCAGGTCAAGCATGTGTACACCGATTTCCAGTAAGGCTCCTCGCTCCCCATAGCCCGCAACATGGTCGGGGGCCGTGTTCCGAATCTCGATCTGAAAGACCGCGTCGAGTTCCTGAGAACGCCCGAGAGAGGAGTGGAAACTCTTCACGTGCTGAATCGTCTTGTCGTACCGGAGGGTCTGCGCCGTCATCAGCGGGATCCCCGCCTCGCGAGCCAGAGCCACCATTGTCCTGGCATCGGTGGCGGTTGTGGCCAGAGGCTTCTCAATCAACAGGGGTTTTCTGGCTTGCACCGCAAGGCGACAGATCTCAGGAGAGTACAGCGGGGGAGTCACTACCACCACCACGTCGACCGACGGATCAGCGATGAGTGCAGCGGCCTCACCGTACACCGTGACGGACTCGGCACCAGGAAGCTGAAACCCTTGCTCAGGATGTCGTCGACACACGGCCCGGAGAGACGCCATCGGCAGATCATGAATAAGGTGCTGGGCATATCGGGCTCCGTGCCGGCCCACCCCGATCAGCCCCACTCCAATGCGGTCTCTGCTCATGACACGTCGCTCCACCCTCACTGTAGAGCCACGTCATCCAGCAGTCAATTGACATTCCCACAAACAGCTTCATATAGTACCGTCATGTCCAGCGCAACAGCGATCCGGTAACAGAATCTCAACCATGCCTACGGCACCAGCGACTCCTTTCACATTAGAACAGATCGGCACGGGAACCGCCCGTTTCCCAAGCGGCGTTCCGATCCCCACCCATACCGACCAGATGGTGGACCCCTACTTCAAAAGTAAAATGCCGAAGGAACACCAAGTCGATTGCCTGCTCTTCTGGCCGCAGCAAGCCGGAACCTATCCAGGGATTGTCCTCTTACATGATTGGTGGGGACTGACCGGCCAGATGAAGGATCTGGGAGCTCGCCTGGCCTGTGAAGGCTACATGGTGATTCTTCCGAATCTCTACGGTCGATTAGGAGGCATGGTGACGGCCAACGACGACGTGGCGGCTGCGTTATTGGAACGACAGAATGATGACCAGGTCATCACCGACATCAATTCCTGTTGTGAATACCTCAATACTCGCACCATGGCCAAGAAGAACATCCACGGAGTCGTCGGATATGGAATGGGCGGATCCTATGCGCTGCGGTTCGCCTGCCACCGGAAACGGTTGCGCGCAGCCGTCTCGTACTATGGCAAGATGATCACGTCACACGAGGCGATGAAAGACCTCTTTCCCCCGGTGTTATACCATCAGGCGGGGAAAGACACCTGGGCCACACCGGATGTGGTTGAGCAACTACGGAGCGCCTCCGCAGCGTACGGCAAGCGGGTCGACATCCATTGTTACCCCAACGCCTCGCACGCATTCTGCAACGAGATGAAGCCAAGTGCCTATGATGCCGAGAGTACCTCCCTCGCAT
>WBZU01001272.1_pt1 | contig 19208 bp, 19 predicted proteins | sample 5204311 | NCBI WGS metagenome assembly WBZU01 (sample SAMN12344359, study PRJNA552823) | activated sludge metagenome | biome: Activated sludge suspended growth; feature: Nitrification reactor; material: Wastewater; isolation source: activated sludge from nitrification reactor of wastewater... | reverse complement strand
ACGGATCGAGGACGAGTACCGGACCAAGGTGCTGACCGACGACGAGCAGACCGAGGCCGACACCCAGCAGCAGGGCTCCGACGAGGACCAGGAGGCGGTCGAGTCGGTCAGCCCGGTCCTCACCGCCCTGTTCGCCGCGCCCTACTGGTTCGGTCCGCAGCTGATCGCCTACCTGGACCAGACCGGCGGCGACGAGCGGATCGACGAGGCGCTCCAGGATCCGCCCACCTCCGAGGTGCTGTTCGACCCGCTGCTCTACGGCAGCGACGCCGCGAAGGAGCCGGCCGACCCGCCGAAGGCCAAGGCGCCCGCCGGCGCGAAGGTCCTCGAAGAGGACACGGTCGGGCCGACCGTCTGGTACCTCATGATCTCGGCCCGCCTCGACGAGAAGGCGGCGCTCCAGGCGGTCGACGGGCTCGCGGCGGACGCCTACGTCCTCTACCGGGACGGCGAGGAGACCTGCGTCAACGCGGTGGCCACCGCCGACACCCCCGAGGACCTCTCCCAGTTCGCCAACGCCCTGACGCTGTGGGCCGGCCAGTCGCCCGGCGGCACCGCGACGGTCGAGCAGGGCGACGGCATGGTCCGGCTCCGCTCGTGCGATCCCGGGACCGACGCACCGGCGGTCGGCTCCGTCGAGGTCGACGCGCTCGCCCTGCCGGTGGTGCGCACCCAGCTCTACAACGAGCTCCGCAAGCAGGGGGCCACCGACGACCAGGCCCGCTGCTTCGTGAAGCGGGCGATCTCGGAGCTGTCCGTCGACGAGCTCACCGGGCCGAGCTCCCCCGAGCTCCAGGCCAAGATCACCGAGATCGCCACCGGCTGCCGCTGACCCGGAGGCACGGGTGGCGCCGTGTCAGGGTTCGGCCAGCGCCTCGCCCACGTGGAACTGGACGAACCGCACGAGGTCGAGGGCGGCCCAGCGGGAGGCGTCGGGATGGCGCGGATCTCGGGGTGGCTCGGCGTCCTCGTCGTCGATCTGGAGCACGGTGGCCAGGACGACCACCAGCACGTTGAGCGACCGCACCAGGCCCCAGAGGTCGTCGTCGGTCAGCACCGCACCGGACACCAGCGCGGCGCGGGCGGCGCCGGCGGCGCTGCGGTGCGAGGAGCGCAGCTCGTCGCCGGCGAGGAGCTGGTAGCCGGCGTCGCGCTCGGGGTCGTCCAGGTACGCCGGGGGGTGGAGCCGGCCGAGGGCGGCGTTGCCCGGGTCGGTGTCGAGGAGGGCGTCGACCTCGTCGAACAGGCCGGCCAGGACGCTGCGCTGCCAACGGCGCAGGACGAGGGTGTGGCCGCCGTCGGGGTGCGGTCGGACGACGGGGTTGGACCGGGCCACGTCAGGCGTCGTGCTGCATCGTGGCCCAGAGGCCGTGCTCGTGGAGGCGGAAGACGTCCACCTCGACGGCCTCCCTGGTGCCGGAGCTGACCACGGCGCGGCCCTCGTGGTGGACCTGGTCGGTGAGCTGGTCCGCCTTGGCCTTCGAGTACCCGAACAGCTTGCGGAGCACGAGGATCACGTAGTCGAAGGAGTTGACCGGATCGTTCCAGAGCACCGCCACCCACGGCCGGTCGACGTCGAGGTCAGCCTCCGGCGAGGAGGTCTCGATCGGCGTCGCGGTGGGGGCGGAAGCCACCCCCGGAGTCTGGCCCGCGGTCGGTGCCGGCGACCACCGCGGGCGCCCGCATCGCCAGGGCGACCCGCAGCACCGCCACCCAGACGAGGGAGGCGCCGAGCACGTGCAGGCCGACCAGCAGCGGGGGGACGCCGGTGGCGTACTGCGTGTAGCCGAGGGCGCCCTGGAGCACGATGGCGGTCACGAGCCAGGTGGCCGCCCGCGCCAGCGCCTCGGGCGCCCCATCCCGTCGGAGGCGGACGAGCAGCCAGGTGGCACCGGCGAGGAACAGCCACACCGCCACCCCGTGGATCCGGGCGGCGTCGTGCACGGCCAGCGGCAGGCGGCGGATCTCCCGGACGGCGTCGAGGGCGTCGGCGCGCGACGCGCCCTCCTCCACCTCCTTGCTCCCGCTGTGGGGGCCCGAGCCGGTCACGAGGGTGCCGGTGAGGAGCACGACGGCACCGAAGCCGGCCAGCGCGCGCCCCACCCGCTCGACGGTGGGCGTGACGACGGGCCGCATCGTGGCGTCGTCGGGGATCGCGGCCCGATGGGCGAGCACGGCCGCGTCCAGCACGAGCAGCATCGAGAGGACGAAGTGGCCCTGGACCAGCCAGGGGTTGAGGTGGCTGAGCACCACGAGGCCGCCGAGCACGATCTGGCCGATCACGCCGGCCACCAGCCCAGCGGACAGCAGGACGAGGTCGCGGCGCCGGGGCGCCCGCCGCAGCGAGCCGGTGACCGCGAGGGCGACCGACACCGAGACGACGCCGGTGAGGAGGCGGTTGCCGAACTCGATGCGGGCGTGCAGGTCGTCGGGGGCGACGAACTGCCGGTCGGTGCAGCGCGGCCAGTCGGTGCAGCCGAGGCCCGACCCGGTCAGCCGGACCGCGGCGCCGGTGACGACGATCAGCACCAGCAGCACCAGCGACGCCGCCGCGATGCGGCGGAACGTGGTGGGGGAGACCGGCCGGCGCGGGCGTTCCAGCACGAGGCCAACCTACGGGCGGGCCTCTGCGCCGGGCCAAGCGGGGCGACGCCCGGGTCGGCCGCGGCGGCGGCCGCCCGGACTCGTCCCCTCGGAGGGGCGGCTCGTAGGGTGGCCTCGTGCTCCGGACGGCCCCGTCACCGCCGCGCGCCCGAGCCTCCCTGCGCGTGCGGGTGGCGGGGTACGTCGCGCTGATGAAGCCGCGGATCATCGAGCTGCTGCTGATCACCACCGTGCCGACGATGGTGGTGGCCCAGCGGGGCCTGCCCTCCGGGTGGCTGGTGCTCAACACGGTGATCGGCGGGACGCTGGCCGCCGGCGGGGCCAACGCGATCAACATGTACGTCGACCGCGACATCGACCGCGTGATGCAGCGCACCAAGGGCCGACCCCTGGTGACCGGGGTGATGACCCCCCGGGCCGCGCTCACCTTCGCCGTCGCCATCGAGGCGGTGGCCTTCGCCTACCTCTGGTACTGGGTGAACCTGCTCAGCGCGGTGCTCGGCGTGGCCGCCTGCCTCTTCTACGTGTTCGTGTACACGCTCTGGCTGAAGCGCACGTCCACCCAGAACATCGTGATCGGCGGCGCGGCCGGTGCCGCCCCGGTGCTGATCGGCTGGTCCGCAGTCACCAACTCGCTCGGCTGGGCGCCGGTCGTGCTCTTCGCGGTGATGTTCGTGTGGACGCCGCCGCACTTCTGGGCCCTGGCCATCAAGTACAAGGACGACTACGCGTCGGTGGACGTGCCGATGCTGCCGGCGGTGGCCAGCCTCGAGCGGACGGGCCGCGAGATCCTCGCCTACACGGTCGTGCTCTGGGCACTGACGCTCGTGTTCATCCCCGTCGCCCAGATGGGGGTCCTCTACACGGTCGTGGCGATCGTGCTCGGCGCCGGGTTCACCGCGCTGGCGATCCGGCTCTGGCGCACCCCGTCGAACCAGCTCGCCATGCGGGTCTTCAGCTACTCGATCACCTACGTGACCTTGCTGTTCGGGGCGATGGCGCTCGACCAACTGGTCCGGTCGTCGTGACCGTGGACCGGCTCGGCCCGCCCCTCCACCTGTCGGCGATCGGTGGCGAGCCGACCATCGCGGCCGGAGATGGGTCCACGGGTGACGGCTTTTCCTGGCCGGAGGGCCGGCTGTGTAGTGTCCCGAGCCGTACGGAACCGACATCCCACGAGGCGTCGACGCGGCCCGGAACCGGCCGCGCGACGGTGAGGTCACCACGCCCATGGCTGTAACCGAGACCCCTCCCGAGACCGTGGCCGCGGCCTCCGAGCCGGCTCCGGCATCGGCTCCCCACTGGCAGCCCGGCGGCCTCGCCGGCGTCCTGGGATCGGGCGACCACAAGGTGATCGGGCGCCTCTACATCGGCTGCTCGCTGCTGTTCGGCGGCGCGGTGATCGTGCTCTCGGCGCTCTTCGGCGTCGAGGCGATCAAGCCGTCCACCCTCGAGGTGTTCTCGGCGGACACGGTCTTCCAGCTCTGGACGCTCATGCGGGTCGGCCAGGTCTTCCTCCTGGCCATGCCGCTCGTGATCGGCGTCGCCATGGTGGTCGTGCCCCTCCAGGTCGGCTCCCGGGCCATCGCGTTCCCGCGGGCGGCGGCGGCGTCGTTCTGGGGGTGGGCGGTCGGTTCGCTGCTCCTGATCGCGTCGTACGCGGCCAACGGCGGCCCCGGGGGCGGCAGCTCGATCGGCGTGAACCTGTGGCTGGTGTCGCTGGCGCTGGTGGTCGTGTCGCTGCTCCTCGCCGCGGCGTGCCTGGCCACCACGGTGCTCGCCCTCCGGGCCCCCGGCATGACGATCGCCCGCACGCCGCTGTTCGCCTGGTCCGCGGCGGTGGCCTCGATCACCTGGCTGCTCAGCCTGCCGGTGCTCGTCGGCTCCCTCGCCCTCATGTACGTCGACCACCGCCACGGCGGGTCGACCTACGGGACCAACGCCGAGCTGTTCGGCCGGATCGGTTGGGTGCTGCGCAACCCGCAGATCTACGTCGTCGCCGTCCCGGTGCTCGGCGTCGCCGCCGACGTGCTGGCCACCACCGCCCGCACCCGCATCGCCCCTCGCCCCGTGGCCCTCGGGTCGATCGCGGCGCTCGGCGTCCTGAGCTTCGGGGCCTACCTGGCCGCCGCCACCGCCGGGGCGCTCGACTCCTGGTTGGTGATCGGCGCCGCCCTGCTCGCCGTCCTGCCCGTGCTCGGCACCCTCGGGATCGCCGGTGACCTGTTCCGGCGCGGGTCCCTGCGCATCAACACCGCCACCGGCTACGCGATCGCCGCGCTCCTCCTGCTGCTGATCGCCGTGGCGGCCGGGGCGGTCGGGTCGATCCCGGCGTTCGACGCCGCCGGCACGATCTACGACGTCGGCGTCGCCCACGCCGTGCTCCTGGCCGCGCTGACCGGCGCCTTCGCTGCCATCCACTGGTGGGCCACCAAGATCGGTCGCCAGCCCGCCAACGAGTCGATCGGCCGGCTGGCCCCGCCGCTGCTGTTGCTCGGCACGCTCCTCGTGATCATCCCCGACCTCGTGGCCGGCCTGGTCGGCGACGGCACCGAGCTGGCGCCCGACTGGAGCGGCGGCATCAAGGGCCTCAACGTCCTGCTGCCGATCGGCGTGGCGCTCCTGGCCCTCGGCATCGTCGTCGCCCTCGTCTCGTTCCTGCCCCTGTTCCGCTCCGCCGACGACGTGCCGGCCGACCCGTGGGAGGGCCAGACGCTCGAGTGGCTGGCCCCCTCGCCGCCGCCGCTCGCCAACTTCACCGGCGACCTGCCCACCGTCGCGTCGGCCGAGCCGCTCGTCGACCAGCGTGAGGAGAAGTGATGGCCGACGCCGCCCTCGCCCTGCCGCCCGCCCCGGCGCCGGCCCGCCCGCGGGTCCTGCTGGTGGGCACCGCGCTCGCCGCCGCCGCCTCCTTCATGGGGGTGATCGGCCTGCTCGGCTACTACCTCCAGGCCCGCGCCGAGGTGATCAGCAGCGGAGCCGCCTGGTTGCCCAAGGGCTCGTCGATCCCGCTCACCCCCGGGAACATGGCCTTCGCCACCATGCTGCTGTCGGCGGTCACCATGTGGTGGGCGGTGGACGCGGTGGGCAAGAACGATCGCCAGATGGCCTACCTGGCCCTCGGCCTCACGATCTTCTTCGGCCTGGCGGTGATCAACGCCACGTCGTTCCTCTACACGCAGATGGCGCTCCCGGTGCGGACCACGCCGGGCGTGCTGATCTACACGATCACCGGCGCCCACCTGGCGATGATCGTGGGCGGCCTGGTGTTCGCCGCGGTCATGACCTTCCGGACCCTCGGCGGCGAGTACCAGGGCCGTGATCGGGAGGGGCTCACCGCCGCCGCGCTGTTCTGGTACGTCACCATCGCCGCCTACGCGGTGATCTGGCTCGCCGTCTACGTCACGAAGTAGGGCCCGATGTTCAAGACCGCCTCCAAGTTCTGCTTCGCCCTCGCCGCCTTCGGCTTCGTCGGCGCCGTCGCCTATGCGGCGGCCACCAACGGCCACAAGGTCTGGGGCATGGACTCCCTGCTCGGCCCGCTCACCCTCGGGTACAAGGGCTACGTCGGCGAGCACGTCGGCTACACGATCCTGATGGCGCTCGCCGTCAGCGCCGGCTTCCTCGGCGTGTTCCTCTCGCTGCTGCGGGACGCGGACCCCGACGCCGAGGCCCAGGTCCTCGGGCTCGAGACCGTGCCCGCCGCCGAGGCACCCGCCGCCGGCAACCCGTGGCCGGTCGTGGCCGCCTTCTCCGCCGGCGCCCTGGTGCTCGGCCTGGCGATCGGCCCCGCCATGTTCGTGATCGGCGGGATCGGCCTGGCGGTCTGCACCTTCGAGTGGGCGGTCCGGGCCTGGGCCGACCGGGCCACCGGCGACCCGGCGGTCAACCTCTCGATCCGCAACCGGATGATGTACCCGATCGAGGTGCCGGGGCTCGCGGTGCTCTGCATCGGCGGCCTGGTGCTGGCGGTCTCCCGCATCCTGCTGGCGCTGCCCAAGGGCGGCTCCTACGCGGTGTTCGCACTGGTGCCGATCGTGGTGCTCGGGCTGGGCGCGCTGATCGTCGCCCGCCCCAAGCTCCCGTCCTCGGTGCTCGCCGGCCTCCTGCTGGTGGGTGGCCTGGCCGTCCTCGCCGGCGGCGTGGCCGCCGCGGTGCACGGCGAGCGCAAGCACGCCGAGGAGAAGCACGAGGAGAAGGGCGATCAGGAGGAAGGCCTCGCCCCGCTCCCGGACCCGTCGGCCTTCGTGATCCAGGCAGGCCGATGATGGCCCCCCGAGGAGGACCCATGACCCGAGGCGTCCGCGGTGGCATCCGCGCGCTGGCTCCGCTCGCGGTCGGCCTGGTGCTGCTGCTCTCCGGCTGTGCCGGCGAGGGCAAGGCGCCCCAGACCACCCTCAAGCCCAAGGGGCCGCAGGCCGAGACGATCAACCACCTGATCAACCCGGTCTTCATGGTGGCCGGGGTCGTGTTCGTCGCCATCCTCGGCGGCGCCCTGTTCGTGGCCCTCAAGTTCCGGGCCAAGGACGACGACGACTTCGACGAGTTCCCGGACCAGGTCCACGGCAACTTCAAGCTGGAGATCGGCTGGACGATCCTGCCGGCGGTCGTGCTGCTCATCGTCGGCATCTTCAGCGTGGCCGCCATCTTCAACCTGGCCCAGAAGCCGAAGGAAGACGCCATCCACGTCGAGGTCTACGGCCAGCAGTGGTGGTGGGAGTACCGCTACGACATCAACGGCGACGGCGACTACACCGACATCATCACCGCCAACGACCTGGTGATCCCCGCCGGACGCCAGGTGTCGCTCAAGATCAAGTCCCGCGACGTCATCCACTCGTGGTGGGCGCCGGCGCTCAACGGCAAGAAGGACGCCGTCCCCGGCCGCACCCATCCGCTCACGATCCAGGCCGATGCGCCCGGCGAGTACATCGGCCAGTGCACCGAGTTCTGCGGCCTGTCCCACGCCGAGATGCGGATCAAGGTGGTGGCGCTCGACGCCGACGGCTTCACCTCGTGGGTGGACCACCAGGAGAGCGGGTTCCAGGCGCCCACCGACGAGGCCGCCGTGGCCGGTTGGACCACCTTCGCCAGCCAGTGCACCTCGTGCCACCGCCTGACCGGGATGACCGAACCCACCGATCCGTCGAAGGTGTTCGAGTACCCCGAGGTCGTCAACCAGGTGTCGGGCGAGGCGCCCAACCTCCTGCACCTGATGAGCCGCACCACCTTCGCCGGCGCCAAGTTCAACCTGCGCAAGGACACCCCCGAGTGCGTCGCCCTCGGCCAGGACTGGGCCCAGACCGACGACGGGTTGAAGACGTGCCTCAACCGCAACGCCCTCGAGGCCTGGCTGCGCAACCCGCCGGCCGAGAAGGCCATGCACCCGGGTGACACGCCGTCGCCCGAGAGCCGCGGGATGCCGAACTTCAACCTCACCGAAGCACAGATCGACGACCTGGTCGCCTTCCTGACCGGGCTGAAGTAGGGAACGACGCCATGTCCACCACCGAAGGACCGCTCGCCCTCGGCAGCGGAGGTGCCCTCACCGTCAAGCCCACCGGCGTCTTCGCCCGTCCGGGCGAGGCGAAGGGGTGGCGCTCCTGGGTCACCACGGTCGACCACAAGAAGATCGGGATCATGTACGGCGCCGCCGCGCTGTTCTTCTTCCTGATCGGCGGCTTCGAGGCCCTGCTCATCCGCCTCCAACTCGCCCATCCCAACGGCAAGCTGCTCAGCGCCGACCTGTACAACCAGGTGTACACGATGCACGGCACCACCATGATCTTCCTGGTGGTCATGCCGATCGGTGCGGCGTTCATGAACTACCTGCTCCCCCTCCAGATCGGGGCTCGGGACGTGGCGTTCCCGCGGATGAACGCGCTGTCGTTCTGGGTGTTCCTCTCCGGTGGCGTCGTCCTCAACTCGTCGTGGTTGCTCGGCGGCGGCGCCGACGGCGGCTGGTTCAACTACGCCCCGAACAACGGCGTGACCTTCTCGCCCACCCACGGCATCGACTTCTGGAACATGGGCCTGCTGCTCACCGGCATCTCGTCGCTGATCGGTGCGGTCAACCTGATCACCACGGTGCTCAACCTGCGGGCCCCGGGCATGACCCTGATGAAGATGCCGGTCTTCACCTGGATGAGCCTGGTCACCCAGTTCCTGCTGCTCTTCGCCATCCCGGTGCTCACCGCGGCGCAGTTCCTGCTGATGTTCGACCGGCTCTTCGGGGCCCAGTTCTTCAACGTGAAGCAGGGCGCCGACCCGCTGCTCTGGGAGCACCTGTTCTGGATCTTCGGGCACCCGGAGGTCTACATCATGATCCTCCCGGCCTTCGGCGTGATCTCCGAGATCATCCCGGTGTTCTCCCGCAAGCCGATCTTCGGCTACCCGTTCATGGTGTTCTCCGGCATCGCCATCGGCTTCATGGGCTGGGGCGTGTGGGCCCACCACATGTTCGCCTCCGGCATCGGGCCGATCTCGGTGGCCGCGTTCTCGATCTCGACGATGTTCATCGCCGTGCCCACCGGCGTGAAGATCCTGAACTGGCTGGCCACCATGTGGGGCGGCAAGCTCAAGTTCACGGCGCCGATGATGTACTCGATCGGCCTGGTCACGATGTTCACCATCGGCGGCCTCTCCGGCGTGACCCACGCCGTGGCCGCCTCGGACACCCAGCAGACCGACACCTATTACATCGTCGCCCACTTCCACTACGTGCTCTTCGGTGGCGCCCTCTTCGGCTTCATCGGCGGCTGGTACTTCTGGTGGCCGAAGGTGTTCGGCTACGCCCTGAACGACCTCGTGGGCAAGGTCAACTTCTGGATCCTGCTGGTGGGCTTCAACCTGACCTTCGGGCCGATGCACATCCTCGGCCTCCAGGGCATGCCCCGCCGCACCTACACCTACCGAGACGGCTACGGCTTCAACTTCTGGAACCTGGTCTCCACGATCGGGGCGTTCACCATCGCCGTCTCGTTCCTGATCTTCTTCTGGAACATCTGGCGCAGCCGCCGCCAGGCGAAGGCGGCCGGCCTGGTGATGGCGGCCGATCCCTGGGATTCGCGCAGCCTCGAGTGGATGATCCCGAGCCCCACGCCGGCCCACAACTTCGACGTGATCCCCACGGTCACCTCGCTCGACGAGTTCTGGCACCGCAAGTACGGCGAGGACGACAACCACCGCCTCGTGCGCATCGCCGCCACCGACGACGTGGTGCAGAAGGGCGACGCCACCGACGTGCACCTGCCGTCACCGTCGTACTGGCCGCTCGTGCTCGCCGTCGGCCTGCCGCTCGTCACCTACGGGCTGATCTACAGCCGCTGGTTCTGCGTGGTCGGCGGCCTGCTCGTCGTGAGCGCCATCTACGGCTGGGTGATGGAGCCCTCCACCGACCCCGAGGCCGGGCACGGCCACGACGCCCCGCACCCCACCGACGATCCCCCCACCAGCGCCGACGAGCCCGAGGCCGTCGCCCCCGAGGAGGCTGCGCTCGTTGACTGACCTCGCCGATCCCCACGTCGACGCCGCCCTCGGCGACCCCCACGACGCCACCGATCCCACCCACGGGTCGAGCCACGTCACCAGCACCGGCATCTCCAACGAGAAGCTGGCCATGTGGGTGTTCCTCGGCTCGGAGTGCCTGCTCTTCGGCGGGCTGATCTCCACCTTCCTGCTCTACAAGGGCCGGGCCGGGTCCGGGGCGCTCCACGAGACCCCCCACCAGCTCTACGACCTCGCCTTCACGTCGATCTCGTCGTTCGTCCTGCTGATGAGCTCGCTCACGATGGTGCTGGCGGTGTCGGCCATCGCCCGCGGCGACCACCGGGCGCTGCGGGCCTGGTTGCTCGTCACCGCCCTGCTCGGTTCGGTGTTCATCTCCGGCCAGGTCTACGAGTTCACCGAGTTCGTCAACGAGGGCTACGGCTTCACCCACAGCCCGGCGTGGTCGGCGTTCTTCACCCTCACCGGCTTCCACGGCGTCCACGTCACCCTGGGCATCGTCATGCTGGTCTCCACCGCCGCCCTCTCCTGGCGGGGGAGGATCACCCAGCAACGGGCCGAGGCCGTGGAGATCGTCGGCCTGTACTGGCACTTCGTCGACGTGGTGTGGGTCCTGATCTTCACCGTCGTCTACCTGATCAAGTAGGAGCGGCACGATGACCGACACCACCGCGACGCTCGACCCGGCCGAGGGCCACGCCGACCACGACCACGGCGGCCACGGCCTGACCGACAAGGGGTACGTGCGGATCGCCGTCATCCTGGCGGTGATCACCGCGGCTGAGGTCGCCTGGTCCTACCTGCCCATCTGGGACGACAAGGGCGGCGCCAAGTCGATCCTCGAGGACGGCGGCCTGATCGCCATGATGATCGTGAAGTTCGGCATGGTCGCCGGGTTCTTCATGCACCTGAAGTTCGACAACAAGCTGCTGACCCGGGTCTTCTACTTCGGGCTCTTCCTGGCGGTGGGCGTGTACATCGCCGTGCTCACCACGTTCCGCATCTGGGGCAGCCTCTGACCCTGCGCCCGGCGGGGCCGACCGGTGGGTCAGCCCTTGAGGTGCAGGCGCCGGGCCTGGTCGCTCGACAGCCGCCCCTCGGGGTCGGCCAGCGCCCGCACCGCCCGCCACTCGTCGAGGCGGGGGTACATCACCGGGAGCAGCTCCGGGCGCATCCGGGCGTCCTTGGCCAGGTAGATACGGCCACCGCACGCCGCCACCTCCTCGTCGAGGCGGTCGAGGAGGGCGGCCTGCCCGGGCCGGAGGCGGGCGGCCAGGTCCATCGAGAGGGTCCACCCCTCGATCGGGAACGACAGCGGGGCCGGGTTGGCCGGCCCGAAGCGCTTGAGCACCGAGAGGAACGACGGGCAGCCGACCGTGGCGATCTCGCCGACCATCCGGCGGAGCACCCCGGTGGCGTCGAGCGGGACGGCGCACTGCCACTGGATCACGCCGCGGTGGCCGTACACCCGGTTCCAGCGGTCGACGGCGTCGAGCGGGTGGAAGAACTGGGAGATGGTCTGGAGGTGGTCTCGCCGGCGCCGGGGCGCCTTGCGGTACCAGGCCTCGTTGAAGGCCCGCACCGTGACCGGGGTGATCAGGTTGAGCGGGCCGATCGAGGGGAAGGTGGCCATCGTGGTCGAGCGGAACTCGAGCGGGTGGTCCCGGTGGCGGGCGGGGAGCTGGTCGAGCGAGGCGAACGAGCCGCGATCGAGGACCGATCGGCCGGTGGCGGCCCCGGTGGCGGTGAGGTCGATCCAGGCGACCGAGTAGTCGTAGGCGTGGTCGCCCACCTCCATCAGCTCGAGCGTGGTGTCGAGGTCGGGCGTGCGATCGGTGTCGACGGCGAGGAGGCTGGAGCCGATCGGCTTCACCCGGAAGGTGGCGTCGACGATGACGCCGGTGAGGCCCATGCCGCCGACGGTGGCCCAGAACAGGTCGGGCATGCGGTCCGGGCCGACCTCGACCGTGCCGAGGGCCGGGGTGACGAGGGTGATGCGCTCGAGCGAGCTGCCCCACGATCCGCTCCGGTGGTGGTCCTTGCCGTGCACGTCCGAGGCGATGGCGCCGCCGACGGTGACCTGGCGGGTCCCGGGGGTGATCGGGACGAAGAAGCCGAGGGGGACGAGCTGGCGGATGAGCGCGTCCAGGCTGGTGCCCGCGGGGGCGGTGGCGACCTGGCGCTCGGGGTCGACGACGATCTCGCCCACCAGCGCGTCGGTCTCCAGGACGAGCCCGCCGGCGTTGAGCGCCGGGTCGCCGTAGGACCGTCCGAGGCCGCGGGCGATCGCGCCGCGGGGGCCGGCGTGGGCGAAGGCGTCGGCCACGGCGTCGGCGTCGGCCGGATGGCCCACCGTGGCCACCGTGGGCGAGGCCGAACCCCAGCCGGCGAGGGCCCGCCGCTCGGGGGCGATCACGAGGTGTACACCCCGACGGCGAACACGAGCGCCCACACCGCGCCGAGCACCTGGAGCGTGCGGTCCCGGAGCACGACCTCGTCGGGGGCGCCGCCCTCGCCGCGGTCGATGATCAGCGCATAGCGCAGGATCGCCAGCGCGAACGGGACGATCGACATCTGGAACCACGGCACCGACGTGGCCGACTCGGCCGCCTTCTCGAACGACCAGAGGCAATAGGCGATCATCACGACGGCGATCGAGACGGTCTGGAGCTGCGCCAGGAAGTCGTCGGAGTAGGTGCCGAGCGTGGCCCGGATCGACGCCGCGTCCTCGCCCAGGTGCTGGGCCTCGCCTCGCCGCTTGCCCACCACCATGAAGAGGGACCCGAACGAGGCGACGATGAAGAACCAGTTGGAGATCGGGACCCCGGTGGCGGCGCCGCCGGCGATGGCCCGCAAGACGAACCCGGCGGCGACCGCGACCACGTCGACCACCGCTAGGTGCTTCAGCCAGATGCTGTAGGAGGTGGTGAGGGCGACGTAGCCGCCGACGACGATGCCGAGGTGGGGGTCCACCGCCGCGGCGGCGGCCACCGCGGCGAGGATGGCGACCATGCCGATGGCGCGGGCCGGGGCCACGCCGAGCTCGCCCCGGGCGATCGGGCGGTGGCGTTTGGTGGGGTGGGCGCGGTCCGCGTCCACGTCGGCTGCGTCGTTGAGCAGGTAGGTGCCCGACGCGGCGATGCAGAAGCAGGCGAAGGCGGCCAGCGACTGGACGAACGGGTGGGGCTTGTCGAGCACGCCGGCGGCGCCGGGGGCGGCGAACACCAGCACGTTCTTCGCCCATTGGCGGGGGCGGGCCGCCGCCACCAGCGCCCGGCCGGTGCTGCGGGGGGCCGGGGCGCCCCCCGAGGGACCGTGGGACGGGCGCGGCACCCCGGCAGACTACCGACCCCCTCCCGCCGCCCTCCATGATGGAGCGACGCGGCCGAAGGGAACCGATGGCGAACGCAACGACGACGCGCTGGGTCCGGCCCGTGGTGGCCCTGGCCGCCGCGGTGGGGCTGGCCGCCTGCCTCCCCTCGCTCGGCCGGCCGGTGCTGCGCCAGGCCGCCGTGGCCCCCCAGGTGTGGGACGACTCGGATCCGGCGGTGCTGGTGGCCGGCGGCCGCACCTACCTGTTCGGGTCGACCAACAACGTGCTGCTGCCCGTGCGGGAGATCACCTCCTACGCCGGCACGGTGGCGGCCAGCCGCCAGGCGTGGGCCGACCACCCCACCTCGGCGATGCGCGACCGTCCGGCCTGGGCGGCGCCCGACAGCCAGCTCTGGGCGCCGTCGGTCGTGCGGATCGGGGCGAGCTACTGGCTCTACTTCGCGGCGAGGCGGGCCGGGGCCTCCGACCCGCTCAACGACCAGTGCATCGGCCGGGCCCGCGCGCTGGCGCCGATGGGCTCCTACGTCCCGGAGTCCGACCCGCTCTACTGCGGCCTCCCGGCCGAGGCCGGCTCGAACCCGTGGGGACGCGGCGCCCTCGATCCGGAGGTGGTCGTCGGCCAGGACGGCAGCCTCACGATGCTGGTGGCCCTGAGCCGCACCCGGGCCAACATCGGCGCCGTGGCCCTGGACGAGCGGGGTCGTCCGGTGGGGGGGGTCAACGCCGCGCCCGCCACGCTGGTGAGCCAGCGGTTCCCGTGGCACGACGGGGTGGACGACGCCACCCTGCGGGCCACCTTCCTCGAGAACCCCTCGATGGTCTTCGAGCCGCGCACCGGCACCTACCTGCTCTTCTACTCGGCGGGCGACTGGTGGTCCTCCCGGTACGTCACCGGCTTCGGGCGGTGCCGCACGCCGGCGGGGCCGTGCGTGCTCGAGGAGCGGGGGCCGTTCCTGGTCGGCGGGTCGGGGCGATCCGGCCCTGGCGGCCTGACCGCCTACGTCGGGGCCGACGGTGCGCTCCGCGCCGCCTACGCCTCGTGGACCGCCGGCCGGGAGAACATCCCCGACCCCACCGGGGCCAACAGCCGCCAGGTGTCCTTCGCCAGGATCGCCGTCACCCCCACCACCGACCCCGCCGCCCAGCGGGTGGTGCTCGGCGCGCCCTAGTCCCAGCGGAACCAGCGGGCGGCGGCGAGCGGGGCGGCGACCGCCCACGCCACCAGGACCACCCATGCCCGGCCGGGTACCACCCCCGGGCCGAGCGCACCGTGGAACACCTCGGAGAGGGCGCCGCTCGGGAGCAGCCGGGCCACGGCCCGCAGCGGGCCGGGCAGCTTGGAGAGCGGGAACACCATGCCGCTGATCAGCAGGAGGAGCAGGTAGACGCCGTTGGCCAGCGCCAGCGTGGTCAGGGCCGGGAGCGTGCCGGCCATCAGCAGGCCGAGGCCGGCGAAGGCGATCGTGGCCAGCACGGCGCCACCGGCGGCGGCCAGGACCGAGGTGCCGCTGGGACGGAAGCCGAGGATGGCGCCCTCGACGACGAGCACCACCACCTGGATCGCCTGGATGGCCAGCACGGCGGTGGTCTTGGCCGCGATCAGCTCCCGGCGGCGCAGCGGCGTGGCGCCCAGGCGCTTGAGCACGCCGTACTGGCGCTCGAAGCCGGTGGCGATGGCGGTGGACACCAGGGCGGTGGACAGCACGGCGAGGGCGAGGACGCCGGGGACCAGGAAGTCGACGTCGTCCTTCGCGCCGGTGGGTAGGACGTGGACCAGCGAGAAGAAGGCGAGGATCCCCACCGGGATGGCGAAGGTGAGCAGGAGCGACTCGCCACGGCGCAGGGTGAGCAGGAGCTCGAGGCGGGTCTGGGCCCACCAGCGGGCGGCGGTGGGCGCCGCCTCGGCCTGGGCGGCGGGGGCGGGCGCGGTCACGCCGCCCCCCGCCGGCGGCCCCGACCCCGGCCGCGGCCCGACTCGGCCGCCGGGGGCTCCACCTCGATGCGCACCGCCGGCACCTCGCCGGTGATCTCGGTCAGGCGGAGGAACACGTCCTCGAGGCGCTGCCGGCCGGCCCGCAGGTCGGCCAGGGGCAGGTCCTGCTCGGCCAGCCAGGTGGTGAGGGCGGCGATGTTGGCCGGCGACGGCTCGAGCTCGACGCGGTACTCGCCCGGGGCGGACTCCTCGACGGCGGCCAGCAGCGCCTTGCCGAGGGCGGCCACGTCCACGCCGGGCGGCGCCCCGAACCGGATCTCGCGGCTCGATCCCGCCGCCATCAGCTCGCGGGGCGTGCCGCTGGCCACCAGGTGGCCGTGGTCGATGATCACGACCCGGTCCGCCACCCGCTCGGCCTCGTCGAGGTCGTGGGTGGTGAGGATCACGCACACCCCCTCCTGGGCCAGCTCCCGGACCAGGCGGCGGACGAGCTGGCGGCCCTGGACGTCGACGCCGGCGGTGGGCTCGTCGAGGAACGCCACCCGCGGCCGGCCGACCAAGGCCAGCGCGAGGGACAGCCGCTGCTGCTCGCCGCCGGAGAGCTGGCGGTAGCTCGACCGGGCCCGGTGGGTGAGCCCGACCCGTTCGAGCAGCGCGGCGGGGTCGTCGGGGTGGCGGTAGAGGGCGGCGCCGTGGCGGAGCGCCTCGCCCGGGCGGATGCCGGGGTGGATCCCGCCCTCCTGGGGCATCACGCCGATCAGCGCCACGAGGTCGTCGTGGTCGGTCCACGGATCGAGCCCGAGCACCCGCACGGCGCCGATATCGGGTCGGCGGAAGCCCACCAGCGTCTCGATGGTGGAGGTCTTGCCGGCGCCGTTGGGCCCGAGCAGGGCGAGCACCTCGCCGGGGTGGGCGACGAAGGTGAGGCGATCGACGGCCCGCACCGCGCCGTAGGAGATCGTCAGGCCGTCGACCTCGATGGCGGACATCGGGGGGAAGCTAGTTCCGGGGGAGCGGCGGCGGTCAACGGACCCGGGAGCCGGCGAGGGCGGGGACTACCGTCGAACCCCATGCTCGACCTCCGCCGCATCCGCACCGAGCCCGAGGCGATCGCCGCGGGCCTGGCCCGGCGGGGGGTGGATGCGTCCGATCTGCACCGGGTCGCCGCCCTCGACGAGCAGCAGCGCCGGGTGGCCGCCGATCGGGACGACCTGCGCAGCCGGGTGAAGGCCCTGTCGAAGGAGGTCGGCCTCCTCCACCGCGAGGGCAAGGCCGACGAGGCGGCGGCCCGCCAGGCCGAGAGCCGGGCGCTCGGCGAGCGCGAGCAGGCCCTGGCCGCCGAAGCGGGCCACGTGGCCCAGGCGATCCGCGACCTCCTGCTGCGCATCCCGAACGTCCCCCACGCCGACGCCCCCGACGGCGCCACCGATGCGGACAACCCGGTCGTCCGGGTGGTGGGCTACGACCCCGACGGCTACCGGGAGCACCAGCGGGTGCCGCACTGGGAGCTCGGTGCCCGGTACGGGATCCTCGACAACGAGCGGGCCGCCAAGATCAGCGGGGCGATGTTCACGATGCAGCGCAAGGGCGGCGCCACCCTGGCCCGGGCGCTGCTCCAGTACGGGCTGGATCGCAACGCCGCGCAGTACGAGGAGGTGCGGCCGCCGACCCTCGTCACCAGCGAGACCCTCACCGCCACCGGCCAGCTCCCCAAGTTCGCCGACGACGCGTACTCGATCGAGCGGGACGACCTCTGGTGCATCCCCACCGCCGAGGTGCCGCTCACGTCGATCCACCGCGACGAGATCCTCGACCTGGCCGACCTCCCGATGCGGTTCATGGCCGCCACCTCGTGCTACCGGCGGGAGGCGGGCTCGGCCGGTCGGGACACCCGCGGCATGCTCCGCTCGCACGAGTTCGACAAGGTCGAGATCTTCTCCTACGCCACCCCCGAGCAGGCCCCGGCGCTGCTCACCGAGATGGTGGCGTCGGTCGAGGCCACGGTGGGCACCCTCGGGCTCGCCTACCGCGTGCTCGAGATCTGCACCGGCGACATGGGCCAGAGCCACCACCGCTCGTTCGACATCGAGGTCTACGCCCCGGGCGCGGACCAGTGGCTCGAGGTCTCGTCGGTGTCGTGGTTCTCCGACTACCAGGCCCGGCGCGGCAACATCCGCTACCGCCCGGGCACCGGCGGCACCGCCATGGTCCACACGCTCAACGGCTCGGCGCTGGCCGTGCCCCGGGTCTGGGCGGCGATCGTCGAGACCTACCACCGGGCCGACGGCGGCATCGACGTCCCGCCGGTCCTGCTGCCGTACTTCCGCGGCTCGGACCGCATCGCCTGATCGGGCCCCACCGATGATCACCGCGCTCCCCGTCGAGGTCGGGCCGCCGGCCGACGATCCGCCCCCGGGGCTGGCCGACGACCACCCGATGCGGGCGATCACCCGGGCGATCGCCTTCGAGCCCGACGGCTGGACCGAGGTCCGCCGGGCCGAGGTGGAGCGCCTGTTCGACGGGCTGGCGCCCGAGTGGTCCTCGCGCGACGTGGCCGGCCGGGAGGCGCCGATCCTCGACGCCTTCGCCCGCGGCGTGCCGGCCGCCCCCGGCGGGCCGCGGCGCCTGGGACTCGACGTCGGCGCCGGCGACGGCCTCAACGCCCGCCACCTCGCACCGTTCGTCGAGACGCTGGTGGTGGTCGACCTGTCCACCGAGATGCTGCGGGCGGCCCCGCCGTCGCTGCGGCGGCTCCGGGCCGACGCCGCCCGGCTGCCCCTCGCCGACCGAGCGGTCGACGTCCTGGTGCTGGCCAACTGCTTCCTGTTCCCCGCCGAGGTCGATCGGGTGCTGGCGTCCACCGGGGTCCTCGTCTGGGTCAACTCGCGCGGGACCGGCACCCCGATCCACCTGCCCGCCGACGACGTCGACCGAACGCTGGGCGGCGGCTGGGACGGGGTGGCCTCCGCCGCCGGCTGGGGGACCTGGTCGGTCCACTGGCGGCGGGCGGCATGATGGGCGCCGTGGACGCGCCCGACACGGTGACCGACGCCCTGCGCCTGCTGCGCGCCGAGGGCTACCTGCTCGACTTCGAGCTGATCGACGGCACGCTGCAGGCCGTGGACGGCCCCCGGTGCACGGTGGCCGACGCCGTGGTCGAGCGCCTGTTCCGGTTCGAGGGCGACAGCGATCCCGGCGACGAGATGATCGTCTTCGGCCTCCGGGATCCGGCGTCGGGCGCCCGGGGTGCGCTGGCGTCGGGGTTCGGGCCGGCGGCCGATCCCGAGGTGCTCGACCACCTCGTGGGGCTGGCCGCCCGGTTCACCGGCTGATCGCGCTCGACCGACTCGGCGCCAATGTCTCTAATCCTGATTGCTTTGGTCGGGATTCGGTCCTAGGGTGGCTCCCGTGACCACCGCCGCCGCTCGTCGTGCCCTCGGGCTGGCCACCGACGAGCGCTGTCGCGCCACGGTCCCCGCGTCCGCCCCGCGCTGAGCCGCGCCGGCGGGCGGCCTCGCTCGCGTCGAGCGGAACGGCCCGCGCCGTCCGCATCGGCCCGCGGGCGCGGCGCGCCGGTCCCCCTGCGGCGCGCCGCGTCCCGCCCCCATCGCCCACCCTCGGCCGCCGATCGACGGCGGCCACCCCCAGCCCGGAGTTCCCCGTGTCCACCACCTTCGACCTCGTCACCCAGCTCGCCAGCGGCTTCGGGTCGCCCTCGGCCCGCCGCGTGGGCGTCGCCCGCGGCCCGGCCCCCCGGCCCGTGCACGCCCCGGCCCTCGCTCCGGAGGTCCTGGCCGAGATCGTCCAGGGGCTGGCGCTCGCCGAGGACCTG
>WBZU01001271.1_pt1 | contig 19219 bp, 11 predicted proteins | sample 5204311 | NCBI WGS metagenome assembly WBZU01 (sample SAMN12344359, study PRJNA552823) | activated sludge metagenome | biome: Activated sludge suspended growth; feature: Nitrification reactor; material: Wastewater; isolation source: activated sludge from nitrification reactor of wastewater... | reverse complement strand
GATGGTGGTGTATTCGTCGTCCGGCACCAGGGGAACGTGTGGCGTGTGCTCGGAAACGCGAAAAACATGTTGGCGCAACTTCCTCGGGGCACGAAAATTGGCAAAATCCATTGGGAATCGAGCTTCGAAATTGCCAATCGAGTGGCGGAACGTTTTGCGGATCCTCCATATTACCTCGCGGGCGACGCCGCACATGTACACGCGGGCATTGGTGCGCGCGGTATGAATCTCGGTATCGAGGATGCGTATGTTTTTGCGGCGCTTTATGATGCCGGGCGGCTCGATCTTTATCATGGATTGCGCCGGCCGACGGTCGAAAAAGTCGTCACTCAAATCAAGCGAGCGATGGGGCCGCCGCGCCCGACAACTCTGCCGGGCAAAATCGTTCGCGCAGCGCCATGGATGGTTTCTCTCATGGTGTCGGTTTTCCGAGAGCCGGCTCAACGCTGGATTTTGGGTCTGGATCACGATGTCGCATGGTGAACGATTTTGCGGGATTTCTGCCCCGAATGTTCAACCGGCGCGTTCGGGGGCCATCGAGATTCCTTGGCCGGCTGTTTCCCAAAAATGACCTTGTCGTCGCCCATTGCGTAAAAATGGGGAACTCTTCCGCATTCGGAATAGCCGCGGTTGACGTAGAATCTCCGCGTGTTTTCAAGCGAGGGCAATGAGATCGTTTCAATGACCAACAAGCGGCCGCCCATGGCCCGAATCATGTCCACCTCCGCAGAGTTTGCTTCGCATGGTTGGGAGAGTCGCCTCTTGTTACGGGCGGGGGCTGCGAGTGACAATCATGTTTTGGCGCTGGGCTCCGAACAGGCACGGGCGCCTTGCAACCACAAGGAAAGCAATTCGTCCACATATACCGTGGCCAATTTCTTCCATGCTTTTTCGGACAAACCCTGATTCATCAACAGAAACACCATCAAGCCGGCGATGAAACTCGTGGCGGCAGTGGATATCGGCAGATCGGCGCGTAATTCCCCAGCTTGGATCCGCGCGGTCAAATAAGCTGCCAAGCGCTCGATCGAACGTCCGGAAACTTCCTTGACGACCTCCGCCGCTTCGGGGTGACGTTGCGCTTCGCCGAGCATTGCTCGAGCGTGAGATCGATGCGCTCGGCGCGGGCGGCTGATTCTAGCTCGTAGGTCGGTTTTCGCGGGGGCATGGCGAGAAGTCAGCGAAGGGCGGCGCCAGAGTAGTGAATGCAGCGCAATGAGGGAAGAGCATGAGTTATGCCTGGTCGCTGAGATAGACGCAAGCACGCCAAACGGTCCCCGACGCGGTAAAAGTCAAACATTACGAAAACTTAATGTGGCCCGTAAGAACCTGGATCCACGTTTGTCCCGTCTCAGGGACGATGCACCAGTTTTTCTTGTCCAAACGCCGCCGCACTTCGACGACCACGTTGCTCTTCGTTATCCCAATGCTGGGATTTCGATCGAGTATCGCGGTTGCCCAGCAAAGCCTTTTCAACGTTCCGTCAGCCAACGTAACACCGAAAGGCGAACTCTTTTTTCAGGAACAACTGAACTTCGGAACGGCGGGCGAAAGCAATTCGACCACGGACATTGGTCTTGGCAAAGGCTTCGAGGTTGACCTCAATGTCATGCATGTTCGGCTCTATCCCGCGGAAGCGATTGTTTCTCCCGACGACCCGGCCAATGACGCGTTCATGATTAATTCGCAATGGATTGTCTCTGCATTGCCTTGGCTCAAGGTGGCTCTTGGTACGGAGCAAGGAATATCGGCGCGTGAAGGGAAGCCTGGAGTTCGTTATGTGGGATGGGGATTTGGTGCCTTGCGTTTCGAGCCTGCGGAGGGACGATATGGCGGTTATGTGCTTGGCGCCTATTACGGCACGAAAACCTGGACGGGACTTGGGGCAAACCCCGCCGGCCTTGCGGGCTTCGAGATTCCGGTCGTTGGTGAACATCTCGCGCTATGTGCGGATTGGATGATCGGGACGAACCGTCAGAGCGTGGAGGTCTTGGGGATTCAGGTCATGCCCGTACCAGCTTGGGGATGGCAAATCTCGTTGGGTGCTCAACTGCCTGGGTTTGGCCCGGATACTGGGTATGCGTTTGTCCTGGAGTTGACGCACCTCGGGCGGCGACAAGAAGCACACGGCGGAAATGACGGACGATAACGTCGCGAATCGTTTCTGTTTTCTTCGAGGACCCCAAACGGAACCGTCAATGGGCACTTGGGGTTCACGCCGCTCGCATCGCGGTCACGTTTCGTCACGGCGACAAACCTTCCCGCAATTCCCGCACAGGCTCGAACAAATACCCAATCGGCGTGCGATGATCGACGCGTTGTGCTTCCCGCATCCACAACGCTGGGAGGTCACCATGCTCAGCACGAATCGGGGGATTTGGCAGTGCTCATGCGGTGACTGCCAATCGCTTGACGTGCCTCACGAATCCGTGTTATCGTCGCCCCATGCGGACGTCTCGATATGCTCGCGGGCTGGTGACATTGGGCATGACGTCATTGCTCGGTTGCGGGGTGACGATGACCGAGCTGCACGCGCTGAATCCTCGGGCAGCGACGCTGAAAGTCCATTGTCGCCCGTGGCAAATTCTTGATAACGTTAAAATTTTTGCCTTGCGAGCGTCGGGTGACGACATCGTCACGGATGAAACGCCTGGCGATTTGCGCGATTATGCCGAGCATGCGGGGGTATTCATTGAGGTCGACGCGTCGGCACCTCGTGAAAATGCCCAGCGGATGGCGTCAGAGTATGGTTTGATCTGTCAGGAAGATTTAGCCGTGCGGTCAGCACCGTTGGAAGCGCTCCGCGAGGAAAAACCGTGTTCCGTGGCCGGCAATGCGTCGACAAATCGTGACCTTTTGGGCACTGCGAATGCGCCGCCGTGTGGCGCTGGCGCAGCAGGTTCCGCGAATACGGGCGCAAGTTCTACACCCCCGGCGCTTCCCCGCATTGCCGTGTGCGCTCGTCCTCCAGGCATTACGTCGGATGAATGGTACGGAGGTCCCCAAATTACCGCGAATGTGACAACGGAAGAGGAATACAAGGCTCAAGTGGCGAAAGCAACGGTGATCTTTTACCTGGACCCCAGCGCCCCGCCCGAATCCATTTGGCATTTTGGACCCAATATCAAAGTTCGTTGTCCCGGGAAAGCGCCCATCCCTTACGATGAATGGGTTGCGAAAAACTCGGGCGCAGCCTCGCAACAATCAGGCAATGCCAAGGCAGGAGCGGGAACGTCTTCGACGGCAACCACATCAAGCACGTCAACCTCGTCAACCTCGCCAACCAAGTCAACCGCGCCAAACACAGGTTCGTCGCCACCGTCATCGACGTCGAGTCCCAATGGTCAAGGTCCAGCGCTGAGCGTATTCGAGCAAATCATCAACAACATGGCCGTTGGCGGAGCATTGGCCCAAGGCAATACATCGGGAAGCCTCAACGATCCCAATGGGCATCGTAATGGTATTCCCGGGGGCAAAAACGTCGGCGGATTCAGTTTTCCCTTGCTTCAAGCGGGCGTTGCCGCGTACCAGATCATCAACGCTGTGGGCTTGAAGCCCAAGGACTTCATTGACCTCGTCCATAAAGCTTCCAAAAAGGGGCAACGTACGGTCATTGAAAAAGCCGACAAAGCAGCGCTGGATCTGGCTGACGACCTCATCAAGAATCACGGCCCATACCCAATGGCCCAGGGCCTGCAAGAAATGCAGACCATTATGCCCTACTCGATGGCCGAAAAGTTCACGAAAGACCTGGGCAACGTATTCCAAGCGCATAAGATCTTCGAGAAGCAAGCGCTCGATAAACTGACGAAGCGAACGGATTTTGAAAAACTTCCCGCTGTCATTCTCACGAAAGAGGAGCACCAAGAAATTACCAATGCGCTCGCGAAAGCGTGGAAGAAGCACGTGCCAGATGCAAGCAAGAAGGTGACACCCGAACAGTTGCGCAATATTTACAAGGATGCGTACGCGACAAAGTATCCTCACTGGCTCGAGATCATCGAAAAGCAACTCCGTTCGTTTTGACGAAAGCTCAACAATTCATGAAAACCATCGTCTTCATCTGGTTCAAAGTAGATACCATGCCCGAGTTGACGGACCTCTACTTGGGTCCCGCGCAATGTGGCCCCGACGTAACCAAAGTCGAGGAATACAAGTACGGAGGTGGCAAGGTCGGCTTGGATATAGAGATCAAGCTTGATGAAGGGGACGAGCGGATTGCCAAGGTCTGCGCGCTCTTGACGCAGCATGGCGAGTATCATTCAACTGCTCGCCGAGACATCTACACCGAGGAGGACCTACAAAACGCGCCGTTGTTGGATGTGGGTTCCTGGGCGAGGTACCGAGTTATGGCGGGTCTCGGATATGGCACGACCTACGATTTGTCGAATGCTTGCAAGCAATGTGGAACGGGGGTGCGCCAAACCTCGCCTCTTGTCATACGTGGTGATGACGAGCGAAGTCTCGAAAAAATGCATGTTGCAGCAACCCTGCACGGTGAGCTGCTCGTCCATGATGTCGTTGGGGAAAAACTCGTGAATGCCAACGTGACGGGATTGAATCTTTGGCGTATCTACGCCGAGCGAAAAACCATCGCCAACGTTGAACTTCGTCGCGAGCAGATCTTTGCGGAAAATGTCTTGCCCCCGATGGCTCCCGCTTCCACGCTGGATCGAAAGGACGTTTGTCCTGTCTGCCGACGCGGCCATTTTAGTTTTCTCGAAGACGTCCCGGCACGTATTGTTTATCGCGCCGACGACTTGAAAAACATCCAGGATATGAACCTGACGTGGGAATGGTTTACCCGCTTTGGAACAATACCCGAAGACGCTGTCGAGCGGGGCATGTGGCCAGCTCCCTCGCTGCTCGTCACCCCGAAGGTAATGAACCTTCTTCGCGGGAAAACCAAAAAGGAGAAAAAGTACGAAGGGGTTAGTTTCACGCCGGTTTGGATTGAAGGGCAAACGCCTTGGGGATGACGTGAATGTCGCACGAATGTTTGATGATGCACACCGTGTCGAAGGGCGGCATGACGGAAAGAAGCTCGTCCGCGATACACTGGACCATGCGATTACGGGCTCGTTGATAACATTTTTGGCTCGCTTCTTCCGTAATCTCCAATTCGCTCCCGATTTCCTTATGCGACAGGCCATCCACGACGTGGAGTAGCAGGATCTCGGCTTGTTGGTCGGTAAGATCCTGTGCGGCGCTCGATAGCCTGCACCTCGCCTGAGTCTGCAATACGCACCGCTCGGGCGAAGGCGCGGACGCCGGATGTTCGTCGACGTTTGGATGGTATTCGGAGAATCGCTCGGCGTACCGCTTTGCATCTCGAATGTGGCGCCGAATGACGTTCAACGCGACGCCTCGACCCCATTTGTCGAAACCTCCCTTTTCTATTCGAAATGAAGCAATACTCGAGACAATCTCGGCCAATGACTCTTGGATGAGGTCTTCGACGAAAACACCACGCACACGGAGCTTGCGACACTTGATTCGGACGAACGTGGCAATGCCATCGCGGAAGGTAAGTTCGTGGACTCGAAGAGCAGGGGCGGGCATGCAGGATACCTCCAGCCTGCCATATTGACCGGACTCCGAAAAGTCGGACGCAGAATTTTTTGCGAGCGAGACGGACCTCCGAGAACCGCCGACCACCCGCCACATAGAAAGGCGATTTTCGGTATCTTTGGGGTTTGGCGTCAGGCCGGATACGCGTTGTCGAGACGATTTGCATGCGACAAACGGAGCGACGGAAGAATCAAGCGCCAAGTTGTTGATCTCACCGCGCGTTCTGGAGTACAGTCGCCGCATGTTCGGGGCGTTGGCGCATGTTGACGGAAAGGCGTGTTGCTGATGGTCGAGGGAGCCATCAAGCACCTGCCCTTGACGAACGCCGAGCTGTTCGGGCGCGATGCTGAGCTGGCGTGGCTCGACGCGTGCCGGCGTGATCGCGTGTTCGTTGCGAGCATTGTTGCGTGGGGTGGGGTAGGGAAGACGTCGCTCGTAACAAAATGGCTCGCGGGAATGCGGGACGACGATTGGCGCGGAGCCCAGCTGATTTTTGATTGGTCGTTTTATCGGCAAGGTACGAATACGGGTTCGTCGGATACGTTTTTTGCCAAGGCGCTCGCGGAGTTTGGCGATCCAGACCCATTGCAAGGCTCGCCGTGGGACAAGGGCGAGCGTCTGGCCAAACTCGTGCGGCAAAAAAGAACGTTGCTCGTGCTGGACGGCGTCGAGCCGATGCAATACGGGCCGGGCGAGCAGGAAGGGCAATTCAAGGATCCGGCATTGCAGACGCTCGTGAAGGAATTGGCGTCGAACAACAATGGCTTGTTGCTTATTACGAGTCGTCTTCGGTTGCGCGATTTGGATGGTTTGTCCGGTGCGAAGGTACAGGCGAAAGCGTTGGAGCATCTGTCGGCGGAGGCGGGTGCGCAGTTGTTGCGAGCGCGTGGTGCCAAAGGAACAGAGCAGGAATTGCGGGAGGCGGCAGATGAGTACAAAGGACATGCGCTCGCGTTGACGCTGCTTGCGTCGTATTTGGAAGACGTTGCAGAAAGCGAAATTCGGCGGCGGAATGAGATTGGTCCGCTGATCTACGACGAAAGAGAAGGCGGCCATGCACGGCGCGTCATGGAGGCGTATGATCCTTGGCTTGGAAAAACCGAGCGCGCGATGTTACGAATGCTGGGGCTCTTCGATCGACCGGCAAGCGAGGGCGAAATTGCGGCATTACAAGCAGATCCAGTCGTCCCTGGGCTGAACGATTCGCTGACGGGCGTAACCGGGCGCGATTGGAACAAGGCTGTTTCAAAACTACGACGAATCGGGTTGATTGCGTCGGAAGCAGGAAACGCAATCGACGCCCATCCGCTGGTTCGGCAGCATTTCGGTGAACTGTTCAAACAAGACAATCTCGACGCATGGCGCGAGGGGCATCGGCGATTGTATGAGTTTCTGCAGAGCGTACCGACACGCGAATGCCCGGAGACGAATGCCGAAATGGAACCGCTGTACAAGGCGGTCGTGCATGGGTGTTTGGCGGGGAAACATCAAGAGGCGTTATCGAAGGTATGGAGCGTGCGCGTCATCCATAGAGGCAGATTTCCCACCCGGTTCAAATTCGGCGCCTACAGCAGCGAGGTGGCAACACTGTCCGCATTCTTCGATCCACCGTGGGAGCGTCTTGCGAGAGGATTGCACCATTTTTCTCAGAGGTTTGTCCTGTCGAGCGTGATTTTTTCACTTTGTGCGGTTGCGCGTATGCGAGAAGCCGCCAGGCTTTGGCAGCTTTATTGGGAGCAGGAGCTTGCACGGGGCGATTGGGCGACAGCCGGCGAAGCCGCCAACAACCTCAGCGAGCTTCTCCAATCCGGTGGTCATTTGCGCCAGGCTATCGATATCGCGCGGCAAAGCGTCGAGTTAGCCGGCAAGAGCAAGAGTTTCTGGAGACGCAAGGTCTCGCAAATAACGCTCGCCGTAGCGTATCACGCAATGGGCTTGCGCGAAGAAGCTGCCACATTGTTCATGGAGGTCGAACGGATTCAGAAGGAAACGCAACCGATGTTTCCACTGATACATTCACCACATAGCTTCGGATATTATGATTTGCTGCTCGATCAGGGCCGAGTGGCCGAGGTGCGAGAGCGGGCAACGCAAACGTTGCAATGGGCAATAAGTCAGACCTGGGATCTCGACATTGCCCTCGAGCACATCTCCCTGTGTCGCATGCATCTTATCAGCCATCAGTGCCGTATCGGTGGCGACCTTGCCGAATCAACTTCGCACATCGAGAAAGCGGTCGACGGTTTACGTCGACTTCCAACGCAAGCATGGCTCCCCCACGGCCTCCTCGCCCGCGCGGAGCTACACACATACACCCGCGCATTCGCCGACGCTCGCGCCGATCTCGACGAAGCCATGGACATCGCCACACGTTGCGGTTTTCGATTGCACGAGTGCGATGCGCACTTGGGCTACGCACGACTCGCCATTGTCGAAGGCAACCGCGCTGAAGCGCGCGAGCATCTTGAAAAGGCGCGCAAGATTGTCGAGGAAACGGGATATCATCGACGAGATCGCGACCTCGAACAAATTGGAAATGACCTTGACAAACTGCCGCAAGAAGCCAAACCTGCCACCCATTCCAATCACCCGCTCGTTTCTCCGAGTCCAACCATGACCAAACAAACTACTGAATACGTCGACATTGCCGTCGTTGTTGCCCTCCAAGAAGAATTCCGAGAATTTTTCGCACTGGTCGATTCGTATACACCGGAAAAAGATGACTTGTTGAGGGCATACAAATTTCAGCGCGGCCCATATCGCCTCGTAACGACTTTCGTCGGCAACATGGGCGAATCGTACGCGACGAGCGTGACCGAGCGACTCATTTTCACGTATCATCCCCAATCCGTCGTTGTCATTGGCATCGCCGCAGGTATTCATGATGACTTGCGCGTCGGCGATGTGCATGTGCCGGTGCAAGCAGACCAGTATATGCAGAATGCAAAAGCCGTCTCAAAGGAAAATAGTTCCTCGGAATTCACCATCGTGCCAGGCGCACCAGCATTTCGAGCCGATCACGCATGGGTGGATGCAGCTCGTCATCTCGAGTTCGAACATCCGAGTGTTTATCGCGATTATCTGGCAGCGTGCACAAAATATCTCGACACCCTCGTACCGGACACAAAAACTCGCAATAAACTCGTCACGCAAAATTTAATTCGGTCGGAGCCATTGATTTTGGTGGACGGCCATGTCGCAACAGGTCCCGTCGTAGGCGCCTCGGCTGCATTTTCGGAATCAATTCGCAATCATGATCGTAAGGTGCAAGCACTCGAAATGGAGTCTGCAGCAGTGATGCTCGCCGCACAGTCGCGAAACAATCCCGTCCGTGCGCTCGCCATTCGCGGCATCTCCGATTATGGCGACGAGCGCAAAGCAGCTCTCGACAAGATCGGCGGCGGAGCATTACGCAAATACGCCATGCGGAATGCCGTGCGACTCTTGTTCGCGCTGCTCGATGCGGAGGTTCTGCCGAAAAACCCTCGCTAAGCCGCTCGTTCCCGAGCCCGCCGAGCGGCAATTCATTAAAGGCTCCACCCAATTACGGCCGTTTGCCCATTCCCGACGCCGAAGAAGTCGTCGGCCGCGACGAGGACATCACCTGGCTCGATCAATGCTGGAACGACGGCGTTCGCATTGCCACGATCGTCGCGATGGGTGGAGCCGGCAAGAGCACGCTCGTCCATGAATGGCTAGGACGCATGGACAACGCCCAATGGCGCGGCGCCGAACGAGTGTACGGCTGGTCGTTTTACCGGCAAGGAACGGGCGGAGGAGCATCGTCTGACGAGTTTTTCGACGACGCTTTCCGTTGGTTTGGCGACCCAAACCCGCCGACGGCGGCTTGGGAGAAAGGTCGACGTTTGGCCGAGTTGGTTCAAAAGGAACGGACGTTGCTCATTCTCGACGGTATCGAACCATTACAAGCCAAACCCAATGGCGCGGACGCGGCAATTCAGGATACGGCACTCAAATCGTTGATTCGATTTCTGAGCAGTGCGAATGCAGGCCTTTGCCTTTTGACCACACGCATCCACGTCGCAGACCTCAAGCCCAAAGGACCAAATGTCTCCCGAACGCGGGAATTGAGGCGTTTGTCCGATGAAGCGGGGACGGCCTTGTTGCGCAAACGTGGAGCTGAAGGCTCGAAAGCAGAATTGCAGGCTGCGGTTCGGGACTACGATGGACACGCGCTCGCTTTGACGTTGCTCGGAACGTACGTGCGTGAGGCTTGCGACGGGCAGCTCTCGCGCCGGCACGGGCTTCCGTCATTCGAGGGCGAACCGGCGCAGCGCATGATGGCGCTTTATGAGCAGTGGTTCGCGGGCAAACCAGAGCTATCGATTCTGCATTTGCTCGGCTTGTTCGACCGACCGGCGCCAAGCGACGAAATCGAAGAGTTACGCCAAGATCCACCGATTGTCGGGTTGACGGAGGATATCGTTCGTACGCGAATGTGGGACTCCGCGTGGAATACGGCGGTCACACGCTTACGCGACGTGGGATTGGTCGCGCCCAAGAATGCGGAGGGGACGCTCGATGTGCATCCCTTGGTGCGCGAGTATTTCGGGCGGCGTTTGCAGAAAGAACGGGTCGAGGCATTTCGGGAGGGGCATCGACGGCTGTACGAGTTTCTCCAGAAAAAGGCGAAACCATTTCCCGATACGCTTGTCGAAATGGAACCATTGTACAAGGCCGTCGTGCATGGGTGTTTGGCGGGGAAACATCAGGAAGCGCTTGATCGGACCTACCGGATAAGAATTCGGCGTCAAAGGCAACAGTATGGTACGAGAAAACTTGGTGCGTTCGGCAAAGAATCGGTGATGTTCTCCGCTTTCTACGATCCACCATGGGAGCGCGTTGCCCTGGGGTTGAACGCGCCTTCACGCGAGTTTGTTCTACGTGAGGCAGGGTATTCGCTTCGTGCCGTTGGACAGCTCAATCTTGCAGCAGAGCTGTTTTCGCGAGGGCTCGAAGAATCAATCAAGCTAGAAAACTGGGTTACCGCAGCAATAACTGCCAACAATCTGAGCGAGTCACTTCGCCTGACTGGCAAGCTGGCCGATGCTCTCAATATGGGCGAGCTGAGCCTTGAATTGGCTGATAAATGCGGTGACGTTGATCAGCGAGTTTCGCGTAGGGCAACGGTGGCAACGACATTGCATGCGCTTGGACAACGCGACGACGCCGCAGAATTGTTTCGTGTCGCGGAGCAAATGCATCAGGAATTACGGCCAGATACGCCTAGATTGTATTCGGTGCCTGGCTTCGAATATTGTGATCTTCTAATTGATATGGGCCTTCAGAACGACGTGGTTTTGCGGGCAAGGCAAACTCTTGAGTGGGCCAAGGCGCATTTGGGACACCTATCGACTGCCCTGAGTTACCTTTCGCTCTGTCGTGCCGAGTCGACTGGGCTTGCACTTGATGCGGGTGGCGACATCGATGAAGCTACATTGCACGTGGAAGGAGCTATTGACCACTTAACAAAAGCAGGGACTAAACATTACATCCCCCTCGGCCTCCTCGCCCGCGCGGAGCTACACACATACACCCGCGCATTCGCCGACGCTCGCGCAGATCTTGACGAAGCCATGGACATCGCCACCCATTGCGGATTTCGTCTCCACGAATGCGACGCGCATCTCGCGTACGCACGCCTCGCGATTGCTGAGAAAAACCGTACCGACGCCGAAACTCATCTCCATCGAGCGTGCCAAATCATCGACGATACCGGATACCATCGGCGGGATCGCGACGTAAACGAAATCAACAAAGTCCTCGCGCAATTCGAATCATCGTCTTCGGGAGAAATGAACCATGGCTGATGCAAAAACCGTCGACATCCTCATGGTCGCCGCTCTGCAGGACGAACTCGACGCCGTTCTTCACCCGGCCGTATCGTGGAAGACGCACCAAGATCGCCATGGTCAACCCTACTTTACGCGAGATGTCCCTCAAACGCATGGTCGAGCGCTTTCCATTGCCGCAGCTTGCTCGGGCATGGGCGAAACAGCGACCACGGCACGAGTAACCGCGCTCACCGCGCACCTCAATCCAGCGCTGATCGTCATGTGCGGCATTTGTGCGGGAAAACGTGGTTCGGTTCGTCTTGGCGATATCATTGTCGCCGAACGCGTTTATAGCTACGACCACGGAAAGCTCATTCAATATTTCACGGACAACGGTCTTGATACCGAGTTCTTCCGCGATATCAAAACCTACAACTTGGCGCCGTCCCTGCAAAGTGAGATCGAAGTCGCAGCGAAAAGTTGGGCGAATTCAGAGATCCCTCCGCGGCCCTTGGAGTTACAAAAAGATTGGGTTTTGTCCGCACTCCTCGAAGCCGAACATAATCGAGGCGCGCCTCCCATCACCCACGCGGACCGAAAAACATGTTGCCCAGACTGGAAACCAATCATTCAATCATTACGCGAGCACGCGTTCGTCAACGTCAACGATGGTGCCCTGTGTTTGACGGCGACAGGGCGAAAACGTGCCGGCGATTTCCTCTTGCTGCATCCAGACGGTTTTCCGCAGATCGAACCATCCAGTGTCCATTTCGGCGCTATCGCGACCGGCAAAACCGTTCGGCAAGATGAAATGCTGTTTGACCATCTGGAACGATTGATACGAAAAACAATCGGTGTAGACATGGAGGCCGCCGCGATTGGCGTCGTCGCCGAATCCACGCATCGACCGTGGGTCGTGGTCAAAGCAGTCTCCGATCATGCCGACTCGGAAAAAGACGACCGTTATCGCCAATTCGCTTGTCGAGCGTCGGCGCAGTTCGCATTGAAAATTCTCGAAAAACATGGCCCGGAATGGGTCCGCCAGGCTCGTCACGAAGAGCCCAAGTACGAGGACGACGCGAGCCGCCAAGCAAGCGCACACCTCAACCTGCTCGAAAAACGCCGTCAAGAAGCCCGCGCGGAGGGACAATCAACAACCGATATCGATAAGCAAATCGTCGAGTTCAAGCGCGTCATGCGTAGGGGAGGGCTGTTACACCCAGGCGATATTTTGAACAGTCGGTACCAGCTCCTGAACAAACTCGGTGAAGGCGGATTTGCGACTGTTTGGAAAGCGTTTGACCTCGAACAAACTGCAACCGTGGCGCTCAAGGCATTACATCCGCATTTGGCGTCGGAGCGTCAGCGGATTGATCGATTTCGGCGCGGTGCACGAGAAATGGCCGCTCTCGAGCATGATGCTATCGTGCGGGTCTTGCATGAACGCGGCGACGACGAAAACCACCATTACTTCACCATGGAGCTCATTGCCGGCGGTGATCTGCATCGTGGTATTTTGGACAAACGAGTTTCTACTGAACGGGCCTTGCTGTTATTGTTGGAAGTCGCCGACGCATTGGCGTACGCACACAACCGCGGCGTGATTCATCGCGACATCAAGCCATCGAATATTTTAATCGATAACGCCAACAATCCCAAACTCACGGATTTTGACCTCGTCGCGGCGGCGCATACGACCGGGGGCACCCGGACCGGAGTGCTTGGCACCGCCATTTATGCTGCACCGGAATTGACCGAGCAACCGCAACATGCGGACATCCGAGCAGACATCTATGGCTTGGGCATGACGGCGATCTTCGTCCTTCACGGCAAAGAATTATCATCGGCGATTTTGCGACATTTCGATCGGTTTGTCGATGCATTACATTGCACCGAACCTGTGCGATCGGTTCTAAATCGCGCTGTGGAACACGACCCCTCCGACCGGTTTTCCTCAATGTTTGAGTTCCGCAATGCCTTGAGCCTTGCGCTGTCCACGCCTGCGACAACTGTTTCGCTCGCCATTGCGCCCGCGGGCGCACCGCCGATCTGGAAACGAAATGCCATCGTGCGCAGCGATGGCTTCATTCTCGAGCTACGCGACCGGCCCGACGACTTTGCAATGCCATCCCAGGTTGATGGGAGTAAAATTGCGCAATCGTTCGGAGGTGCATGGGCGGGTGCCAATGTGCTCACCGAAACGGCACGTGACCTCTATTTGTTGGCCGTGGCGGAAGGATACCGTGACGTTGCCGCGCTTGCCGTGGCCATCGATCGTTTGTCTCCGGCGACGCCGGGTTTGCCGGAAGGTACCGTTTTTGTCGTTATGCGCCGGCCCGGTGGATTGACAGGATGGGATATCTGGATTGACGCGCGCGACGCGTTTTTTCAAACATACGGGGAAAAGATTCGCCACGTCATCGAAAACGAAAGCAATTTTCCAATCAACGTCGTTTCTTTCGATTCCACGACGTTGACATCTCGAACGCGTCAGCTTTTGGGCATTTTCTCGCGATCGAAGCGCGAGTTATCAAAAAATTCTGAATTCATGGATCCGGCGGTGCGCGTCGGAGAACGAGTTGACTCGGGGTTGTTGGCCATAACGAGTTGGCTGAAGTCGGATGATCGCTGCTCGCTTTTGCTTGGACCCTTCGGAAGCGGCAAAACGTGGCTTATTTCTGCATTTTGCATTTTACAAAGCGAACCGTGGCCAATTTTTGTTCCAATACGCCAGACCAATGATGGGACGGATGAAGAACGGGCCATTCTCGCAGCAGCGGGTGCAGAGGATGTCCCAGCAAATCGTTCCGCCCTGCATTTGCTGCTTCGACATGGTCTGCTGGTCATCTGCGCCGATGGTCTGGACGAACGACCGCTCGAACAAACAGAAACGCTCGAGGCGCGCCTGGAAAGGTGGATCAAGCTTGCCGGGGGTCGTGCTCGCGTGCTCATCTCTGCTCGCGCGCATTACCGCACGTTGGAGAAATTTGCCGAAGAACGAGGGATCAACCGTTTGCATATCGGGCCGCTCGATGATGAACGGATGCGCTCGATTCTCGTGCGAACCATTGGTGAGCCCGACGCGAGCCGAACGTGGAAACGCATGCAAACCGATTCGACGTATCTGGCGCTTACGCGGCGCCCAGCATTGCTGTTCGAGGCGGTATATGGCGTCGATGTCATGGAAGCGTTTCACGCATACATGTACAAGTGGCTCGAAAATACATCGTCCGGGGCACGTGCTACGTTTGGATCCGATGCGCGAAGTCAGGTTGCAGCGGCTCTCGCGACGACGCTGTACGATACCGGATACGCCTCGTGCTCGTGGTCGGAGCTTCGGCCCGAAATGAGCATGCGCCTCGAACCGTTGCTAGGTGGGTTGTCGGGAGACGAAGCCCTCGCGGAGATTGCCGATGGTGCGTTGCTCGTGGGTGATTGTGACAGTCGGTATAGATTCGCGCATGACACGGCGCAATGGTATTTCCTGGCAAACCGATTGGCTTCGACGCTTCAGACGCGGTTTGTCGAAACGCTGGCCATACGCCCTTTGTCGCCGGAGGTTATTCATTTGCTCGCAAAAGATCGCGTAGCCATTGAGCACGCGGCAAGGACACTTTTACGAGGTCTTACCGAAGACAATCCCGCCGTGACGGCAGATGGTGTTGCTGACGCGAAAGCGAACGCATTGCGAATTTTGTATGAATTCGGGCGGCTCGGTGATGGACTGCAAAACGCAGTACCTGAACGAGCGGACTTGCGTGGCGTGCGCCTAATGGGCGAATCATTGGCCGGTGTTCGGCTTGTTTCCGCGCAATTGCAAGGAGCCGATCTCTCGGGGGTTGACCTGACGGGGGCCGACTTGACGGAGGCCGACCTTTCCGGTGCACGGCTTTTGGCTGCACGGCTCGACAATGCTGTTTTACAAGACGCATCATTACGAGATGCGGATCTGACGTTCGTCGCGGCGGACGGGTGCGACTTGACGGGTGCGGATCTCACGAATGCCGTATTGCGGCAATCGGTGTGGACGAAGGGCAAGTTTGACAGAACGAACTTCACGGGTGCGGACGTGACGGCATGTGTGCTGACCGGAAAAACGGATATATCCGGACAAACGGTAGGTCCGCAATGGCTCGAGGTGACGCTTGGGAGTTTATCGTCCGCTTGGATTGTGCAGTTGGCGTGGGAGCCATCGGGAGCACGTTTAGCTTTGGGCGACAACGGAGGAAGCATTTTCGTGGTCGAACCAACCACATTCGCTCTGCTCGCCAGACTTCAAGGGCACGAGCGCACGTTGCATGAGGTATTTGGCGGCATACGGGCGCTCGCATGGGCCCCGACAGGAGATTGTATCGCAAGTATTGGCTTCGATACAAGCGTTCGCCTTTGGAATGTAGGACTCGCCGCCGAAACGCACGTACTGGTGAAGCCCCACGGTCCGATGGATACGGCACACTTGATAACGGATAATCGCCCACTGTCAGCGGCTTGGCACCCGAACGGGGCGCAAATCGCAATAGGTTCGAGCGAAGGAGTGCGCATTCTTGCCTCCACAACTGGCTACGAATTGGTGCGCCTTGAAAACAAGCGCGAGCGATTTGACTGGGAACCAGCCTGGTTCCCTCAACAAATTGCATGGAATTCTTTGGGTGATCGACTGCTCGTCGCGAGTGGTGGCGCAACCTGGTCGTTGGACATTCGCTCAGGCAAGCCTGTAGCAAAAACCTCCGCTCCCGATGGATTTGCGAACCCAACCGTTGTCATTCCAATCGCGGAACAAAACGGTGGAAAGCTTGCCTTGGGTGATCAGCAAGGAAAGATCTGGCTCGTCAAGATTGAAGGTGAAGAGAAGCCTCAATATGTGGTTTCGCTCCAGGCGCATGATAATTGGGTGAGCTCATTGGCAATTGCCGGCCAAAGGCTTGCAAGTGGAGGGCGTGATTCCACTGCCACGTTGTGGGAGCCAACAACTGGTCGACAATTAGCCAAGGTTGGCGGACACCGAGGGACGGTATTTGGTGTCGCACTCGATCCGCGTGGGGAACGCCTCGTCAGCGCGGATGGTTGGCATAATGTGCGCTCGTGGGATTCTCGGCATCGTCGAGCAGGAGCAAGGTACAACCGAGCGGTGACTGCGGCGAGCTCGGTCTCCTGGTCTCCGAATGGCAAGCGCATAGCGGTGTCGTATGACGACGGCTCGATCTGCGTCTGGGATACAGATTCCGGACGGCTAATCGCTCGCACGGATGCACATGATGAATTCGTGGTCGCGATTGCGTGGGATCCAAGCGGAACGCGAATTGCGAGTGCTTCACGTGATGGAACGGCAAAGATCTGGGAAAGCGAAAAGCTGGAGGAGCTTGTCCGACTCGACCACGGTGAATTCATGCGGGATGTCGTGGGTATCGCGTGGGATCCCTCGGGGCATCGAATCGCAACGTGTACTCAAGTCGGGCCCATCGTATGGGATGTGGCGACTCGTCGTGCCAAACCATTGGCATCGGACCAACAACGCTCCGAGCCTATTTTTATCGTACCCAGATTGGAATGCCATTCAGTTTCGTGGGACCAAACAAGTCGGCGTATTGCTTGCGGCATGTTGGGAGGTTTTATTGCTATTTGGGATCTGGAAGCGTCTAAAGAAATGACGAGATTCAATGGTCACGGGAGTTATGCCGGTTGTTTCGGCGCCGAAGGGGTTGCTTGGCATCAAGACGGCAAACGAATCGTCAGTTGCGGCGCAGACGGCAAAGTACGCATTTGGGATGTCGAGACTGCACAAGAGCTCCATTGCTGCGAGGGGCACACGTCGTATGTCTCGAGCGTCGCGTGGTCGCCCGATGGGCAGCGAGTTGCCAGCGCATCGTGGGACGACACAACGCGCATTTGGAACGCCGAGACGGGGGAAGAAATAGCATGTCTATCCGGCCACCATGGCGAAGTGCGTGCAGTCGATTGGGATCCATCCGGCCGTCGCTTGGCCACCGCCAGTCAAGACGGCACGCTCCGCATCTGGGACGCCACGACGTACCAATTGTTATGCACATTCGAAGCCGCAGGGCCTAGGTCGCTTGCACGAACCCCCGGAGGATATTGCCTATTCGAGGATCGAGGCGGCGAGGGGCCACCGTTTCGATTGGCTGCGCGTCGTCCCGAGCGACCAGGGTCCGCATTGTACTTGCCTTTGGCAGCATTACGCGACGTATTGCATCGTCCGGACAAAGTCGAAGCCGCATTGCGGGGTGACCTGAGCGGCGATGGCGAACTCGAAATGGATCTCGCGCGTCATGGGCTCGGCGGGGGCGTGCAATGGGATGGAAAGCGTCAACTGGTCGAGAAATAACGTCACTGGACGTCGAATGACGCCGTGTACGCACAACGCTGTTCTGCCATGATGTTATCGCGATCAATTCCTTTCGATGCGGGCATGACTCAACGGTGGGCGCATACAAGCGTCCGTGCGGAGGTTTGTCATGAAGAGGCGAAAGATCCCGGTTTCCGTTCCGCGTTTGCCCGACGTCAATGTGACGCCGCTCATCGATGTGGTGCTCGTGCTGCTCATCATTTTCATGGTCGTCAGCCCGCTCGTGAATGACAAACTAGCCACGCAGCTCGCCGAAACGATCACCGCCGCGGAAGCTCAGCCGGATCCGACACAAATCGTGGTGCACATCGACCGAGAAGGAATTGTCAAAATCAACCACGACGCCATTACCCCGGACAAATACGTCAATGCATTACGCGAGCGTTTGTTGAGGCATCCAACGGGCAGCAAAATCGTCTTATTCGATGCCGACGATTCTGCCAGCTACAACCGACTCGTCAACGCGCTCGATGGCGCAAAGCAAGCCGGAGCGGTCACGCTGGCGTTTGTCAATCCGGAAGCCAAAGCCCAATAGTCACCGACGTATGGCGCGTGTACGTGCGGCGCGAGAATCTCCGCCGATGACGCAGACACTTGCAGACACGTCAATACCTGAATTTCGAGGCTATTGTTCCTGGGCACCCAGGTGCTTCGCGAAGAGCGATTCGAGCAGCGGCTCGTTCCTGAGCACGATCGAAGCGCACCAGGCCGGCTCGGCCTTCACCCAGAGTCCCGCCGGTTCGGTCCTGCACGGCATACCGACAACGGCGATGATCTTGCCGTCTACGTCGAGCAACTCGAGCCCGTCGTCGAGCGAGAGCGGTTTGTTGCTGTCGAGCTCCTCCATGATCAGGTCATAGCCGCCCCTGACGAGATTCTCAATAAACTTCGAGTTGGTGATAGGGCCGTCATTCTTCAGCCCATAGATACTGGTGATCTCCGTAGCGCCATGTCGGCAGTCGTCACTTCGTCGACGCTAGTTCCGGCGAGGAGCGTTGTGTACCTGCGGCGCGAGAGAATCTAGGCATTGGAAGGATGGCGCTCGAAAGTCAAATTTGGGCTTGGCATCTCGTTCGTCCACGGACTACATGGTTGGCGCGTCCGTCCACCGAGTTGGCGGGTAAGCCGAGGAATACTCGTGGAAATGCCGCTGGATCGCTGCGGCCCTGGGTTTGCTTTCGCCCGCGGCATGACCAGACGTCGACATATCCTTTGCGCCGCCCTGACGATATCGACAATTTCTTGCCAACCGGATTGGGAACGCTACCCGACCGACCCGTATTCGACCTCGCTCGTTGTCGCGAATGCGCTTTACGTTCAGACGCCCGTCGTGTTTTTGCTCGTTGTCGACGATGCCAATTCGATGGAAGCCGCAGAGCTTCGCCAACGCGTGACGCAAAGCGTACGAGCGGGGCTTCTTCATGAATATCACGAGGGCAATCCCGGTTGTGGTCCGAGGGATCCGGCGCAATGGCAACCGATCGATATG
>WBZU01001270.1_pt1 | contig 19223 bp, 21 predicted proteins | sample 5204311 | NCBI WGS metagenome assembly WBZU01 (sample SAMN12344359, study PRJNA552823) | activated sludge metagenome | biome: Activated sludge suspended growth; feature: Nitrification reactor; material: Wastewater; isolation source: activated sludge from nitrification reactor of wastewater... | reverse complement strand
TCGAGGATCAAGGCACGGGAGCAGAGCAAGCGGGGAAATCCACCCGAGGAGGCTCCGTTCTGATGGGGGCCGCGTTGGGAAATCCGTTCCGGACTCCGTCCTCCACGGCTTTCCCAACGCATTCATCGTGGCTCGGAAATCGGTTGTTCTGAGCTACACTTATCCACAAGCCGCCTATGTCAGGTGGCTATCACACCTGGTCAAAATTCAACGCGCACAGGTGGTCAAATTTAAACGCGCGCCGACACGCTTGGCTGAGTTTCGAAACAAGCTCTCGGAGTATCAGGAGACCGTAAAAGTGGGGCTCCAAGATCATCTCAACAAGTCGCGCGAGGAAATCGTTAGTTATTATCTGCCACAGGTAATAGAGTCGCCACCGGATGCCTTGCGAGGGCAGCTCTTGCGCCCAATGCCAAGCGATGAAGATGCCAAGCGATGGCTGAATTGCGAGCTCGACAGGGTTTTTCCCAAAGCCAGCGAGTTGGTTCAGGAGATGAAACTGGACGAGCGTTTTAAGGATGTGACATTTGAAACACTGAATCGCGATGACTTCCTCGATTCAGTGAAGTCGGCGTTTCCTAACGTTGATTGGGACAAAGCTTATAGTGAGTTTAAGGCTGCTAGCGAAGCGCAATCTTCGCCTCAATAATGCAATTCGCAATAGCAGGCCGACGTTGAGTTCCCCGATTATTTTCGGTAGTTGCCGCCTACAGATAGCAGAGAGTCTTTTACCATCCTGATTGGCAAACTTAAGCACCGTTCAAAAGAATTTGCAACTGGCTGAAAAGCCTGTGAAATCCTTGTTTGGCATATTGCAAACATCTCGGGAGATGGGGCGCGATGTGAATATTTGCCAACGGTGCGACGGTACTGGCCACAACGGCAATTGCGATGCGTGTGGTGGTTCAGGATTTATCGATCGGGTGCGGCCCACTCTACCAAAACGAGTAGTAAATTGCATTTCTGATCCAAGCCCGGCAATTACGCAAAAATCTAAACTGCGGCATCCGGCTTTGTTGATGGACGGTGAGGCCCTGTTCGGTTTGTACCAGCACCAGCTAATTTTCCCGAGCGACAACGCGGCTTACAAATCTGCAGCGATTCGCGAACAAATCCGCAGCATAGTTAGCCGGCATCCGACCGTTAGCTTGATCAGGTGGTTTGCCCCCTCGCTGTGCAAATTAGTGCTGGTCAGCGGAGTCGAGCTGGTTGAGGACTTTAGTCGGGCAGCACTGCTCGCTGATTCCGAACGTGTGATTACAGCTATGGCCCCCGAACAACCCAAACGCCCCAGATTTACAATTCCGCACGTCTCGCAAGGCGGGCCGCCACCCGGAAAGGCAAAAAAGCGGAAGAAACGTAAGCCAGAGGTCGTTGTCTTGGTGCCATTGCCAAAACCTCATGTAACGATCATGGCGTTGAAGAAAAAACTGCGACCAAAAGAAACGGAGAGGCCGTACGCTCCGAAGTCGTTCGCGGCGCCGCTTGTACGGACGGAGTCTTCTATCGAGATTGCGTTTGATGCAGCTAAGGCTGAGCGTGTAAGTGACGCGATGGACGGCAGTAAGCACTGGTCGGGATTTCGAGACATTGGCTCAGGTCAGTACGGTTCACACCCAGCCTTTGATCCGTCTGACGATTCGGACTGAAAGAGACTCAAGCTCCTTTCCTGGATGGTAGTTCTACGTGAGCTACTGGCAACAGTCTATTGCTGACAATGTTGTGGTGTTTGGGGTTGTGACGAATTTTCGATGCAATCGAAGATAGCCAGTCGAGCATTTTCTCGACTGGCTATTCATTGATCCTTCGCACCGAGGCTAACCCAGCTTGCGGGCAAGTGTTTCGACTTGCATATGGCTGTAGCGGGCTAAGCAAGCTAAAGTCTTGTGACCTGAAATACTCGCGACTTCAATGGTGGATAGACCCAATTCGTGGAGTCTGCTAACGCCTTCGTGACGTAGATCGTGCCATCTTAAATCTCTGATTTTCGCGCGATCGCAGGCATGTTCGAAAGCACTTCTCAATGTTGGGGTGGGCACGGGAAACACAACGCCATTCAGGTCGCGAGGTAGTGTTTCCAAGACCATTGCAGCCTTGCTAGACAGGGGAATGATCCTGCTGCCTCCTGTTTTTGTTCCACGCAATACAGCTAATCGCCGACTTAAATCAACATCAGCCCATCGCAGCTTTAGTGCCTCGCCGCGCCGGCAGGCTGTTTCGACGGAAAATTCAAACATTGGTGCAACCCAAGGACTACGGCATTGTTTGAGTTCGGCTAATAGACTGCTGTACTCGTTACCTATAAGGCGCCGTTCTCGGCCTTCGCCCATCGATGGCTTGCGAATTCCCTTAACTGGGTTACTTACTGCAATTGACCACTCAAGACGAGCGTGTTCGAAAACAGCCGATAATGTGCAGAGATCATGTAGGGCTGTGACTGGCTTAACCTTGCCTAGGCGTCGATCCCGGAAGCCCGCGACTTCGCTCGGTGTTACCGCCTTGACATTGAGTTTGCTGACCTTGTCTGCTTTTATGATAACCAACCGGTAATGTTCTTGAGCGGCGCCCCTTTTTTTAGGTGTTACCTCTCGTTCATATCGGTCAAGTAATTCTCCCAGTGTTACCGTCGTAACCTCGGTTGGCGAGAACTCACCTAAGTCCATTTGCCGCTCAATACGCCGAGCCCATTTGACTGCGTCTTCTTTTAAGTCGAAAGATTTTGCAACATCAGGGTAGCCCCGACGTCGGACACGGATCTGCCACTTGTTGCCACGGTAAATGATCGTAGCCATAAATTACTCCCAGATTGGCACGGGAGTGGCACAAAGCAGTGCGCTGCTTACTGGCTGTTCGTCAAAACCCTTGCAGGGCGGGGCTCTGGTCTGTGGCAGAGCGGTTGAATGCACCGGTCTTGAAAACCGGCGTGGAGAAATCCATCGTGAGTTCGAATCTCACCGGACCCGCCAAGTTATGCTGTTAAGTTATTGATAGTTATGGGTTATTTCAAATATTGCTTTGTCATACTATCAAACTGACTATCAATTCGTAAGCGGGTTGGAGCGCCAACTGCTTACGGGTTGAGTTTACTAAGTTGGTGATTCGGGCTAGCACCCTGATTCCTGCTTTGCCCTGATTCAAAGGGGTGAAATACGCAATGGTTGCCTTCTTGCTCAGGCTTCATGAGAAACAAACACCCCTAAGGTGTTTTGACCTAGTGGTCAGCAGCGTCTTTCCTATCGGTATTTTTTCAAACCGCCTTCGGTTTGGCAATATTGACCGCCTTTCGGGCCAGTGCAATTTACGCTGATTGAGCATGGACAAGACTGTTCTTGCTGAACGCCATCCTTGGCGTGCCTGAATTCCCACGGTGGAATCGGATTCTTATCTCTCCATAGACCAACTTGTTGCAATCGTGCTTGTTGCTCGGCTTGTGCGTACGTTCGTTGGTCTGAAGGTGATTGCTCCTTGCGATATTTCTCGTACCACCATGCCATGCCTGCCTTGATCTGGGCCAAGTTGGCATCGATGCCATTGACCATCACTTTGCCAACGGTTCTGCCGTAGCGGTCCAGCTTGCTCTATTCGACAACAACATTCTTGTTGAACACGATCGAAGCCAGGTTCTGCTTAGATCGCTCACCAAAGGCCTGTGCAGTCTCAGGAGCTTTTTCTGAATTAGCCTTCTCAGGCGCATCGATACCCGCAAGGCGTATCTTGTGCTGCTTGTGGTTGGAGTCGAGGACGGCAATGGTGTCGCCGTCAGTGATCTCGATCACGTAGCCGTTTAGGGTCTCGGCATGTGCCGAGAATGCGACAAGGCAAAATACAATGAAACGGATCAAAATCGGTTTGGCTCCTTACCTTCTTGGGCAGCCCAATAGATCAAAATGATCCAGCCGATGAGTGGGATAAGGAACAGCAGTTGAAACCACCCGCTTTTATCGATGTCATGCAAACGCCGAGTGCCTACAGCCAGACCAGGCAACAACACAGCGATGGAGAAAAGTGCAGAAATCCTATCGTTGACGACACTCGCAGCCATCGTAGCCAAGAATACAAACAGGAACCACCACCAGTATTCCGAACGAGATGCGCGTCCTGTGAAATCGGCATACTTGGAGAAGCACGTTTGAATCGATTCGCCGAACGTCATTTGTGGTGGTCCTAGTGGTTTGCTAGCGACACTTTACCTCACGACATCTGGTTTGCATAAATCGGTTTAGGCCGGAGAGTACTCCAACCACTCCTCAGGACAAGGTTTCAGCATTGACTCCAACAGCATTGGGTTGTGCATATCCGGATCAAGCCATGCCTCCCAGTCACTTGCTCCCAGGATGACCGGCATGCGATCGTGAATCGGTGCCATGAAGTCATTGGCGCTGGTCGTGATGACGGCAAAAGACTCCACCGGAAGGCCTGTCTCCGGATGTTCCCAGTGCTCCCATAAGCCAGCAATCGCCAATGGATGATCTTCAGGACTGACAAAACGCAGTTTCTGTTTCTTTTTTTTGGAGTGGAATGGCTCGCCACTCAAAGAACGCATTCATCGGTACGATGCAGCGGCGACGCTTGAAAGCAGCCAGTGAGGTTCCGTATCCTGAAAGCGGCCGGTCGTCACTGAGTACAACGTGCCCTTTGCGGACATCGGCCAGTTGGGAAAGCGGACGCTCAGGAACGTCTGAGTTCAGGGGCGCGACGCGGTTTTATCGCGGCGCGTCCCTTGGAATGATGGGTTAGCCATTCCTTGGTTTAGCGCCAAAGCACGCTCAGATCGCGCTTTGCTTTTTGCATAGATACGAGAACCAAAGAACGCGGCCAAGGGGAAAAAGAAGCTGAACCAGGGAACTGGCAATGCCCAGCGACCATAGGATCGAGGAGCACTCTTAGCCTTTCGCATTGGGTTAAGTTCAACTTCGGCGACGCCGATACCTTCTGCATCACCCAGTTGATAAGCCACTCGACCATCGGCTCCGGCAATTGTGGATAGCCCCGGGAAGCAAGAGTCTTGAAAGGGCATGCCCGCTGGCATGGAGGTAACCAGCGGACCGCATTTGTTGGCCATGACCGTTGGAACACCCAGTGTTCGGGCATGATGGGACGCCAACCCAAGTAGCATCTTGTCGTAGGCGATGCAGTCTTTTTTTCGGATTGGGAAAATCGGGGTGGGTGTTCCTGCCGACATGGGTATAAGCAGGAGGTCGATACCGTTTCGCTGATGCTCGGCCAGACGCTCATACAAGAGCGCCTCATAACAGATGCTGACGCCAATACGACCGATGTCTGTGTCGATGAAATGTTCGTCGTTGCCGGCACGGAAAAAATACGCCTCAGCGGATGCTGGCGGGTTCTTACGCACGCGACCGGCAATTTCTCCACTTTGGGTAGCTAGCACGAAACTATTGTAAAAGTCGGCTTCTTCCGCCTCAAGGAAGCTCATGCCGAGATAGATATTCAGGCGCTTTGCCGTAGCTTTTAGCCAAGCCACGCTGTGGCCTTGCATGGTTTCTGCGGTATTCCAAATCTCTTCGGTGAGGACATAGCCACCCGGCGCAAGTTCTGGCAAAAGAACGATGCGGGCACCTTGTGCCGCTGCTTTCGAAACCAATGACTCAGCACGTGACAGGTTATTCGGAATGTCGCCAGGATCAGCACTGAATTGAATGGCGGCAACTTTAATGATTTGAGACGACATAGTTCTCCGGAATGGCTAACAGTGTTTACACTGACGCAGGGGTCCGTATAACAATAGACATTGTTGACGTTGGATTAGCTGGTTAGATTGCATTATTGTCAGTAACTTAGGGTTCTGGCTGTCAGCATAACAAAGCAATATGACGTACGGTTTGGAGAGGCGCTACGGCAGCTTTCGGAATGCATCCGCTAGGACCGCTCCTGGCCGGTTTGCGGCAGTGAGGTCATCAAGTTGCTCGCCGAATACCGGCCATTCAACTCGATCACCGGGAACACCACCAGCAGAAATTGAAACGTAACCCTGACCGGCAGGTTGTGGCCGGACTCTGCCTGATGACGATTTGATTGCCAATTGGGTGCTACGGTCAGGCTCATGATGTTCGCGGGTCAGCGTTGGTCAAGTCAGGTGATATAGCGCACCAGAAAATCATCAATGCGAAAGACATACAGTATTGCACACTCTATATGACTGTATAGAATTACAGTATTGGAGGAGCGAAATCATGATTCGAATTGTCTGTCCGTTCTGTCACGCACCATTGGGTGTCAATGAACTTGAGAAGGCCACGGTGGATGGCCATGACCGCCTGGTTTGTCCTGAGTGTGCCGGCATCTTGATCACCGTCAATGAGGGTGCTGATGGCTATCCTGGCTGTCAGTACGATGCCACTGTTGATGCTTGAAATCCCGACTGGTTTTCTTGTCCCGCGACCGGATGCACCGCATCTGGCCTTGCCGCTGGATGCCGTCAAAATTTCTGCCGGCTTTCCCTCACCAGCCGCCGACTATGAAGACAAGCGACTCGACATTAACCAGTACCTGATCCGCAATCCAGTGTCGACCTTCTTCTTTCCGGTTCAAGGCGAGAGCATGCAAGGTGCGGAGATATTCGATGGTGACATTCTGGTGGTTGATAGAAGTGTCCGGGCTCGACATGGCCATATCGTCGTTGCGTTCGTGAATGGTGAACGCCTCGTCAAGCGGCTCTACCGACGAGCTGGCCGAGTCGCCTTAGTGGCAGAGAACCCGAGCTATCCTGCACTTGAAGTCGAAGAAGGCATGGAGCTTGAAGTCTGGGGAGTTGTCGTTGGTAAATTCAAGCGTCTCGTAGCCTGAGTGCAGCTTACCTATTGAGGTCGTTGTGTCCGTATTTGCCCTGGTCGATTGCAACAACTTCTACGCCTCCTGCGAAAAGCTCTTTGATCCGAAGCTGAAAAATATTCCCGTCGTCGTGCTCTCGAATAACGATGGCTGTGTCGTTGCACGCTCTGCCGAAGTCAAGGCGCTAGGTATCCCAATGGGCGTTCCCTGGTTTCAGATACAGGCCGAGGCCCGTAGATATGGAATCATCGCCTTCTCTTCGAACTATGCGCTGTACGCTGACATGAGCAATCGGGTGGTCGAAGTCTTATCGGCCTTCTCACCCAATATCGAGGTCTACAGCATTGATGAGTCCTTTCTTAATCTCGCTGGTTTCGAGCGACAGGGCTATGTGTCCTACGGGATGGAGATCAAGCAACGAGTGGCCGACTGGTTAGGGCTCGCAGTGTGCGTTGGTATTGGTCCCAGTAAAACTCTGGCGAAACTGGCCAATCATTGTGCCAAGAAGAATCTGGCTGGCGCAGATGGCGTTTGTGACTTCACGGTGATGTCTGGCGATGAACTCACAGGGCTGTTCGCCAAGATCGAGGTTGGTGAAATCTGGGGCGTTGGTCGAAAAATTGAGGCACGACTGAATGATGCTGGTATCCAGACCGTTTGCCAATTACGTGATGCGGATGCCGAAACCATTCGCTCCCGATTTTCGGTTGTCCTTGAACGCACAGTCCGCGAATTGCGAGGCGTATCCTGCCTCCAACTTGAGGACGCCATCCCAGACAAGCAGCAAATTATGAGTAGCAGATCGTTCAGTTCGCTCCTCTACGATTTGGCTGACCTTGAGGAAGCTGTGGCGAGCTACATTGCAAAGGCAGCGGAAAAGCTACGTGCTCAGGACTCGCTGGCGGGAGCTGTGCAAGTTCATATTCGGACCAACATGTTTAAGCTGGAGTTGCCTCAGTACCAACCAACGATTTCCGTGCCGCTGCCTGAGGCAAGTTCGGATACACGGACACTAACGCATTGGGCGCTGTTGGCACTGCGCCGAATTTATCGACCTGGATACGGGTATCACAAAGCCGGGGTAACACTCATGAACATCGTACCCAGGGCCAATCAGCAATTCTCGCTGTTCGCGAATGAGCGCTCTTCAAATACGGGCTCCGAGAAGCTGATGGGTACGCTTGATCTAATCAATCAACGTTACGGTCGGGGAGCCCTACGGCTAGCGGCCGAAGGCATTGATCGGTCCTGGCAGATGCGGCGAGGCAATCTGTCGCCGGCATATACAACGAGCTGGGAAGGTTTGGCGGTTGTTAGAGCAAGGTAGGTCAGTTATCAGACGAATTTGATCAGAATTTGTTTTTTGCAAATGATCGCTTTTGTATTCGCCGCCCGGCTGCTTAGCCCATCGCAGGCAGTCGTACTTCAGAGAAACGGATGAACAAAGTAAGCCACTTCAGTATTGCGACTGGAATGGCGGCGCCGGCAGACGAAGGATACTTGGCCGAGTAGGCGGGGACGTTTGGGACGGACCCCATAACGACATATTCTTTGATAAATATGCGTTTAGACTATGATAATGGCTGTCAACAATATCAATTGATACCCGTGTGCCGGCACACGGGTAAATGTTAGCCACATTATCGGAGGTCACATGCGCAACTTCCTGCAATCGGTCTTGTTGTTGCTGGCTATACAGTTGTGGGCCACCGGATATGCACAGGAAATCCAAAACTACGCTGGCCACTTTGTCGGTGACGTGGAGGCGAAATGGCTAGTGGAAAGCGGTGATGACCGACGTATGAAACTACTCAAGGAATTCTCCTACGTCGATGCAAATGGAAAACGGTGGACCACTCCGAAAGATTGGATCGTTGACGGCGCATCAATTCCGCGGTTCTTGTGGACGTTAGTTGGCTCCCCGTTCACAGGGGGGTATCGAAGGGCCTCCGTCATACACGACTACTACTGCGACAAGAAAAACGAACCCTGGCAAGCTGTTCACAAGATGTTCTATTGGGCATCCTTGGCTGGTGGTGTAAGCGAAGTTGAAGCAAAGATTCTTTACGCAGGAGTATTCGTTGGTGGGCCACGATGGAAGGATGTTCACTTTTCAAATCACCCTCCCCGCATCAAAGCAGAACCGGGAGATTTCGATTCTATTGAAGTTGTTCCATGGCGACCTACGGTTTCCGAAGAGAAGATGAAGGAAATTCAGAGTTGGATTCAAGATGAGAATCCCAGTCTCGAAGATATCGAAAAGAGAAGCGAACAACATATTTCCCAGAACGAACCTCAGGATTACGTTCGCATTCCACGAACTGATAATTTTGCTCCCGGACTACCGAAGTTCTAATTGAGGTAGAGAACATGGCACTTTCCGCCACTGCCTCGGGACGGGACAATCCCTTTCATTCGTTAGGCATCACAGGAGACTGTTCGTGTCGCAATCAAGTGATTTAGGCGCGGTCCTTGATCCGATCACCAAGGGATACAGGGCTGGTGGTGCTACTCTGACGCTAATCCTCGTCTGCACGGTGCTTCTGCTCGCCGCGGTTGCTAAGGGACCGAGCCTCACCTCTACCCAATCACTAAGCCGCCATAGCGGTTGCGAACGTCATCAGGCCTTTTAGGGCACGCTCCAGCCATGTCGATATCCGGAAAACTGCTGTAGCCACGAGTGACCGCTGTCAGGTAGCTCATCTGGCTCAAGTCGGCCATAACCCGCCGGTCGAGGCAGCCATCAAGTTTCAATGGTTAAGGCTCCAGATGCCCAGCTGAACGACCGGTTTTCGGCGAGCAAATTAACATTTACACTGCTTCGACCCGGCCACGTGCAGTGTTTGATAAACGGCGGCTTCCAGCAGCTCCATGCAGGAGATGCTCTCTTCGTGGACTGGCGCAGGCTATAGGGAAGGGCCGTCGGAAATGCGGTTGCAGTATCGAAGGCCCGGGCCACCTTGCTAGGTGGCTACGTCGCTGCAATACTCTGCACGAACGAGATGGAGGGTGAGGCGAGATGTATAGAAGAATCATCACAAGTATCGGAGTTTGCGTCGCCGCCAGTTTGAGCAACGCGGCGGGGGCAGGCTACGATGCCGTCTTCGTACCGAGCGTGGGGCATGAGCAGCACTGCCTCGCAATGTTTGGGCAGACCAGTAGCCAGGCATACGTGCGTGTCCCAGGAAAGTTTTGCTATAGGGACGGTGATCAACACGAGCTCGCACGCGAGTATTGGCAATACGCTGTTCTCAGCGAGGCAGTCTACCTCGACGACTCGAAGATAATCAGGGAGCCACCTGATATCGAGGCCTCCATTGCCAAATGCAGTCCTGAGGCAGCGATAGGATGGAGTAAACGCTGGCGGCGGTGGACTGATTTTCCGAACGCGGGCTTCGTCCATGCCGCGGCTACGCACGGCCTGTATCTAGAAGTCTGGAGCAATGATTCCGACCGGTCGGTCGTTGTTGTAATGCGAGGAACCGAATTTACGAGCTTCGTTGACTGGCTCGCAAACTTTCGATGGGTGCGGATTTCGAGGTTTTTTCCAGGGTTCAACGACCAGTACAGTGACATCTCGACCAAGTTTGCGAAGCTATTCGTCGATGAACTCGCTCAACAATATCCAGACCTTGACGTCAAGATTTACGCCACCGGCCACTCCTTAGGGGGAGGTCTTGCGCAGCACTTTGCGTATTCTGTCGCTCCGCTCACCTCTGACGGCAAACCCGTCCCGCGCGTGGCCCAGGTCTTTGCGTTCAACCCATCCCCTGTCACGGGCTGGTCAAGTGTGCAGGATAAGGTCGTTAGAGACGCCAACGCAGAGATGCTTCACATCCATCGAATCTTCGAACACGGTGAGATCTTGGCGTATCCGCGGCGATTAATCGGGTACGTGGTTTCTCCCAAAGCTGAGAAGCCCTCGATATGGGAAATTCGATTCAACTATCTGGAGTCTGGAGACATCGTCGGAAGTCATTCTATGCAGTCGTTGTCTTGCAGTCTGATCAACTCAGCGTTTGTTCCCGAAAATGCCTCAAAGTGATGCGCCGTTTCCCGCTTGGCTCGACCAAGTTGTTCTTGAAACTGCGCTCGGCCTCTGCGTTGAAAGCTACGATCCAGAAGTCAAGATCGAAAAGCCTGTGCCGAACGTTCTGCTGAAGCAGCGGATAGAGATCAGAGAATCTGTATTCAATGGCACCATTCTGGGACGACTTTACTTAGCGGAGGATACGGCCTATGTTGTATTTCGTGGCACGGACATCACCTTCAGCAATCTATTCGTAACCAACCTCCAAGCGGTCACATGTCGCCACTTGGTGCTTGACGACGACCTAGTGGGAGCATCCGGGGTCACGCATCAAGGCGGGGAGTTTCAGCAGGTGCTTCCTGGCGAAGTCCACCAAGGCTTCGCGCGCGCAGCTTCACGCTTGTGGTATGGCTCCGATCTGCTAATCAGTCCATTTGTTGGAGAAGAGAGTGAGGCAGCAGACTTCGACGGAGTGTTCACTCGCCGTCGCTGGCGACACGCGGCACTGCTTCTATTCGGAGGAGTCGCCGGCTTTTTGGCAGCTCATCGGTCTTGTCTAGGCATGGGCTGGGTGCTTACGATTACCGTGCTGAGTGCGATGTTCGCGACGCTATCTATGGCCGCATGGGAGAGCGGCTTCCTCGAGAGTCTTGTTCGTATTCGACCTGTCCCCTTTGAGGGCTCTGTAGCGCTCAACAAGGGGCGCGATGATCTCGCCTCTAAAAAGCGCGTGATATTCGTCGGTCACTCGTTGGGAGGATCAATCGCCGCGCTCTGCTTCTCGATCTACCGAAAGCTGTACTCTCAATTGAAGGAGTCCCAAGAGGTGCGACTCTTGACTGTGGGGGCGCCGAGAGTTGGAAGCCAAGCGTGGGTAGCGGCGTTCGAAAGCGAGCATCGGGGACATCACTTTCACTTCGTGCACGACCGCGATTGGGTGCCCCATGTGCCGCCCGCGAGTCGAGTCCGTGATCAGTTTACGCGTTTAGCTCGGTGCGGCCCGGTTGGTCTCGGCATACTGATCGTCAACCCAGCATGGCGGTGGTTATACGAGTTGCACTGGCGTCCGGAGCCGTATGCCGATCTCTCTCCTGACTCAAACAGCGTGTGTACGCTCGAGAGTCCTAAGGGATGGATTTCGATGTGGGGGAATCACAGGATGAGCGAGTACAAAACCAGCATTCTGGAATTAGCCAAGCGGGTCAGGTCCAGCCTTCCACCCGAGCGCGGGCCATAGCCGACCCGGACTGAGCCTCTTGATGGCGACGAGCAGGGTCTCAGGGAAGCATTAGAGAAGCAGTTTGCTACCGGGCGCGCACAGTTGATCGGTACCTGAACGGCCCGCAGGGTGAAAACGCCGTACTTGTAGCCTCAAAGGGATAGCAGGTAGGATATCAAGTCGTCGACCACACGCCTGTCCCTATCGCTGTCGGACCACGCGATTCGTACCTTTGCACCTCGCCCGTCGAAAATATATGGCTTTTTAACGGATCCATGACCCGCATTGCTGAAGCCCGCTTGGCGGATGTCATGTTTTGCGACCGCGCTTTGCCCAAGCTTACGTAGGTTTTCTTCCTTCGCGGGGTCCGACTCCCAGCCACCATCCTTTTCATTGTAGGAAATGCTGCCTCGTAAGAACGGGCTGTTTATTCGTAATCTCGGAACTAACAACTGACGTAGCGTGGGGATGGATCCATTGTGCAAATAGGGTGCTTGCGCCCATATGCCGCGAAGCGGGCTTGCGACATAGCCTCTTTTTGATGAAGGATCAACCACGATCTCGCCCATTTTAAACCTACACTCAGGTTGAGTCTCCGGGCAATTATCCTTGATTGCCTTACTCATAACCTCCGCTGTCATCGGGGTGATGGCATTGGCGCGCAGCGGATCGGTGTCGACATCAAAAATAACTGAATTTCGGCTCTTCCCAGGTAAACCACCGTGACACCCACTACAGTTTTTGCGGTATGTGGCAGCACCGCGGGCCCTGGATGCAGAATCAATAGCAAATGGATAAGGCTCTGGTGGAAGCTTTGGAAGAAAAGCCTGAATGAGTAGGTTCTGCTGCAAATCAATCTTTGCAGGATTGCCAACGACAGCCATGGATGATGTCAGAGAGCGGGCAAACCCCTTAAGGGTCGCATCCCAATTTGCGTAGCCTCCCGGATCGATACTCCAAACAGCAGGAATATCTGCCTTCGCGGGACCGGGCGGGAGGAGCAGGGCGGCTTTTTCGATGCCCATCTTGAGGACGAGACTGGCGCTGCCTAGGCCGGAGGTTTCAACCAATCCTGGGGCACCAGCCGTGAGGTTAGGTGGGTTGAGATAATTGTTGTAGCTATGCTTCTGGACGAGACTCAATCCGCTCAAGCGACGATCATTCATTTTGCGCATCGTTGACAGAATGTCATCGATATTAGAAACGACAATTCCGACCTCTTTCGCTGCGGCAGAAGGTGGAATCAATTCTGAGTTCGCACCCCAAAACCATTCGGCAGGCTTGCTTGCAATGACCGCAAGCACTTGATTTCGAAAAGTCTTGTAATCGGCAGAGTCGTTCGACGTCGAGAGGCCTATCTTGAGTGCAGACGTCAGTTGCCCAATGAATAGGTGGGCATTCATTTCGGTATTTACGCCACCATTCAGTATCCGCATGGTTCCATCGGGAAGTTGGACACGGCCGGTGTGGCAACCTGCACAAGTTCGCGTCATATATCGGACTTCGAAGGCACTTCCTGATGAGGCTGGACGCGTCCAGGCAAGGCCATTGTGACGACTAGGCGTATCCGGCCGCGGGAAAAATCCATAGCTGTTCAGTGCGGCGTCGCCGAACGTACTTGGTTCTAGTTCTTGAAGGACACGAAATATCACAAACGGGATCATTTCAAGGGTCGCATCACCCAATGATCCGTAGTCAAATGCGTCAAAGCCGTTTCTATTCTGGGCGATCACCTTAGCAATTCGGTCACGCCGCAAACGTATTTCGTCCCCCCAAGGAGTACTCGCTAAGGCTGGTGGGTTTAAAGATCGGGACCTGGGTATTTGATCCGCGATTGAAAATGATGAAGTGACAGCAATAAACATCACTGCACTAACTAACGAAAGATTTATCGTGCCCATAAACCGCCTCGTTGGTTAATTTTTAGAAATACGTAAAAAACAGAGAAGTGCCGTTTCAAGTTATATGTCACGAGATAGCTTAGATCAGCAGATTGTCATAACTTACTAATGACAAAACTGCTGCATGAAAGTTTCATACCACCCGCGACGAGACTGAGCTGATGCTCGGTGAGCTCGAGGATAAATCGGACGATGTTTACTTTCCCTTCAGCCAGTCCTGAACTCTGATCTTGCACATGGGCAGACTTTTCTGTGGCATCCAGGACCGCTTTCAATAAATCGGCACGGTACCTGTAACGATTCATTCAACATCATTCTTGTCGGTAAGGAGGCCGTAAAATACACATATTAATCAATGGCATAATGGATTTATGATAATTTAATTGAACCTTGGTATCCACATGGAATCTATTCCAACACGATATTGTTCTGGGGTCTTGTTGCATTGCCCGCGATACAACTATGGCTAACATGAGTAAAGACAAAAATGTGAGGAGAGTACATGCAGCCTTTGGAAACAGTACTCGTCGCAAAGATTGCGCTCACATTACTGTTTTGGTCCATCCCGCTAATGTTGATTCCGTTAGATTCGCTGCGGAAACTGGGATTTCCTGTTCAGCAACCAGAAATTTTCCTCCGGCTCTTGGGAATAGCCTACCTTTCACTCGCACTCTGCTACTTCCTGGGCCTGCGGTCGCAGCAAGACGGAATATATCCGTCCGATACAGTCTGGATAGGCATACTAAGTAATGGTGGTGCGTTTGTACTTCTGCTTCATTCGGGAGTTCGGACAACAAACTGGAAAGAATGGGGATGGTTGGCGAAAGTGTTTATGTGGATTTCATTGTTTGCAACCGGAATGATTTGTTCAAGTCTCGTTATTTTCGGTCCCCTTAGGTAGTTGACGTACAGGCAAACCAAAGATTACCAACTGTTTCATATCAGGCATGACGGATGCGTCACCATACTCAGGAGAAAGAGCGATGGAACAAATCGATCAATTCGACGAGCGCCTTCAGAGGCACGTGCTGTCAACTTACTTCGGTTTACGTCTGGGTATGGGGGTCATCGCGCTTCTATTTCCACTGCTGCTCTCTATTGGAGGTGGAGTAATTACCGGGACGGAGATTCAGGATTCGCTCAGCGCTTACTATCACACCCCAATGAGAAACGCGTTTGTCGGTGGACTTTTCGCAATAGGCCCTTTTCTCTATCTCTACAAGGGATTCACTTCAAGAGAAAACATTGCGCTGAACCTGGCTGGAGTTCTCTCCATTGGGATAGCTATCTTCCCAATGGAGGCGCCGGAATCTGTCCCCTTTACTTATACAAATCCATTGTTGCACGGAACCTGTGCAATCCTTTTCTTTGTTGCCATAGCGTACGTATGCATCAGGCGCTCCGGAGATACATTACAACTAGTTCCCAACTTGACCGTTAGAAAACGCTACAAGTGGACATACCAGGTTCTCGGCGTCCTCATGGTCGCCTTGCCGTCCAGTGCCGCTCTTGTCCTCAACGTTTTTCATAACGCGTTTGGAACAAAGACAAATATCTTCATTCTGGGTGTCGAATGGGCCGGAGTGTGGGTATTTGCTGCGTATTGGGTCATCAAGACGATAGAACTGCATAAATCCGGCGCAGAACGGAATATTTTTCGGGTACCTGATTGATGTAGTGGCGATCTGGTATGTGCTAGGTAATAGCAGGAGATTCAAATTCAGGCCAATGTTTAAGCGCATAGGAGAAAAAGCATGAGAAGCAATGCATTTCGACGGCAGTTTGCACTGATTTCTACCCTTTGTGTGTTGAGCGGTTGCTCGACTATCTCTCCATTCAGTCAGAAGGCCTATGAGCAAGCAACCACACTGAAGGTAGATGCGCTGTCGACCATGAATAAGGCAACCGAACCTTTCGCTAGTCAGAAGCAAAATGTCGAAATTCTGAAACTGAACCTCGAAAAGGCTTACGAGTACGCCAAAGGCCGTCCTAAAAATCGGGAAACAACCGACCAATGGGCGCTAATCAAGAACCCTTCGTTTAATTCCTTAGGGGGGTTCTTGAGACGATGGGAGGAGAAGTCAACTCTCCAGAAGGATTTCATTGAGGAAGCTAAAGGCTTAATTTCTGATGGGTTTGATACGGTAATCGAGCTCGAAAGCGGAAAACGAAAATCCGCAGACGGTCAATAATGGCATAGGAGAGAGTCATGGCGAGCACTGAAGAATTCCTGGAAGCATTGAAGACGGAACTGGTGGAATTTGCTGAATATAGCTGGAAAGCGTACAAAAATGCGGCAATCAAAGATGGCAACGCTTTCGTCGAAAAATCGAAGGCAGATCTGGAGCGTTGGGCGAAAATGCTCGCCAAAGGTGATCTCACGCGAGACGATTTCGAATGGCTAATGGTCGGTAAGAAAGACTTGGCAGAACTGGTTGCGCTGAAGCAGAAAGGACTTGCGAAAGTGGCCCTAGATCGCTTTCTAAATGGACTGATTGATACGGTCGTCTCTACAGCGTTCAAGTTGCTTCTATGACCAAACGAGTCTTTTCGCTTAATGAACCATAACGCCAGCCACCCAGATGGGGGAGGTGTCAAATCCAGCGTAAAGAATATTGTTCCTAGGCAGAGTGGTGGCAGTACATTTTAAGTACTCCATTTCACCGATTGACGACTTTTGCTCGAGTTCCATTATGTTTATGGAGCGTCGAACCTAACCGAAAAGAGCATTGACTACCTATTTTTTGTCATTGGTTTGGGGGATGGCATGAACTCGAAGACTTTGATCGTGGCTGTTCGAGGTTGGACTAACACTGGTGATAGGCTTTTGAATGGAAAGCCCGGCGGTGAGTTTCCTCCAGAAGCTATTTCGGCGCTTCAGGAGGAATTGGGTGGAGCAACCATTTGGGCCCCTGAATTGGATTTGCCCATGTTCTGCATGCGTCATCCTGAGTCCGTGGCTCAGGAGTTGTTCGCTGCAATTGATAACAAACTCAAGTCCGAGAACAGTATTGAGTCTGTTGTGTTGTTGGGATATAGCGCAGGTTCCCTTCTGGCGCGGCGAGTGTTCTGTATCGCACATGGTGCCGAAGAAGATGGCGAATTGACTGGTTGCCGGGCCATTTGGGCCCCAAAAATTCATCGACTAGTAATGCTCGCCGGTATTACCCGCGGTTGGGAGTTTTCAACTGCGTCGCCGGACCACGTGCGATTTGCGTCCCCGGTTCTTCAAGCCTTTGCCCGCACAATAGGTTGGATAAAGTCGTTCACCATGACCGCTGAGTCAAAGACGCCATTCATATGGCATTTGAAACGTGGTGCTCCCTTTGTGATTTCGACGCGAATTCAATACATCAACGTAATGGAAGCACTAAAGTCACAGCGATCTATCAGTGCTGTTGAGGAACAAGAACAACAAACTTTACTTTCGCCGCTAAAGGTCGACGGGTTGCCTACCACCGTCTTTCTTCTTGGCGCTCGAGATGAATTTATTTCTCCCTCAGATTGCACTGAGCTTGGACCACGAGCGGAATTCGCATTTATCGAATTGGGAGGTAGTAACCATTCAGAGGCGCTACTCGTCGCGGGGGAATCAGAGGCTAATGTAGCTCGCCGCAAGCGATTGGCGGCTGCACTTTCCTCGGACTTTGGACATCTTTGTGCTCAGCCTTGGGCGGTTCCAGCTGGTGACATTGACGACTACCTCGACCCGATGGATCTAACAGAGAACGGTGCGGTGCAGGCAATGAGCAGCCCTCTAGTTGAGCATGCAGTGATGGTGGTGCATGGAATCCGAGATAACGGTTTCTGGACAAAGCGTGTCGCCAGAGAGATAAAAAAACTCGCCAGAGAAAATCAAATCACGGTGCGCGCTCCCAGTCCAAGTTACGGGTACTTTTCGATGTGGGATTTCGTCAAGCCTGGAGGGAGACAAAACGCAACCTATTGGTTTATGGAGCGATACGCCGACGTCAGAAGTCACTTTCCAAGCGCGAAGATTAGCTTTGTTGGGCATAGCAATGGCACGTATATAGCGGCGCATGCGCTTGATATCTGCAAGGCGATAAAGTTTGAACGTGTTGTCTTTGCTGGGAGCGTCGTTCGCAGAGATTACTCGTGGGGTCGAGTTGCATCCCGTGTTCGCGGTGTCTTGAACTATGTTGGGAATACAGATGGGGTCGTTGCTTTCCTGCCTGCAGTGTTCGAGTGTTTTCATCTGAGGTGGTTAGATGTCGGAGGTGCTGGTGCCTTTGGACTAAACGATGCAGGGCCACCTCCGGCTGTGCGGCGGAAGCTCGGCACACGAAATCAGATGGAACTCACTGAGGTCCGCTTCGTTGAGGGAGGGCATGGCGCTGCAATTGGGGAAGGGTTTTGGCCGGAGATAGCAAGGTTTGTGCTTCTCGATTTGGTACCAGAGCGCCTTCCTGTTTTGAGGAAGGAGAGAACGGAGACGTGGTTCCGTCGAGCTCCCGCAATTACCGTCTTGGGGATTTGCATCGCAGCTCTCTTTTTGACAATGCCATTGTTAGTGGCAGTCGGAATTGCAATTGTAATGAAAACATCCCTAATTGGCGCAGTGTCTATAGTCGCAGCCATCTCCGTTGGTTTGGTGATGTCTTGGCTTGCGGGTTTGTTTCTCCGTGCTTGGTAAATAAACCTCCCCGACCAAGTAGTAGTGTTTGTGCATGGCACATGGGGACGCGGCATACTCCCATTTCGACTCGCACCTGTTGCGGCCTGGTGTAAAGAGGGTATTCAAATCCGGGAGACCATACAGGCTACTTTGGACTGCCTTGTTCATTTCGAAGCGTTTCCATGGTCGGGGCGAAACTCGACCAAGCGAACGTGGCTATGGAGCTGGTCAGCGAAATACTGAATCAACTTTTCTCGGGAGCGCAACACACTAGTTGATTTCTTTACTCGCTAAAAATCGAGGACTCTAGATTTTTTCAGTCACATATCACCTCTATGAGAAGGTGATCGTCTGCCTCAAAACGTGGCAGATCGGCCAGATATAAGCATCAGGCCTCGTAGCACCTCACTCCCAATTACGTTCAAATCAGCCAATGCCAGCAATGGTGTTGGCTGATTTCGTTCGTCCTTTCCATTCTCAGGAGTCAGACAATGAATATTCAGTGTCCAAACTGTCACTCTGCGCTGTCGGCGCGCGTTTAAATTTGACCACCTGTGCGCGTTGAATTTTGACCAGGTGTGATAGCCACCTGACATAGGCGGCTTGTGGATAAGTGTAGCTCAGAACAACCGATTTCCGAGCCAC
>WBZU01001269.1_pt1 | contig 19227 bp, 15 predicted proteins | sample 5204311 | NCBI WGS metagenome assembly WBZU01 (sample SAMN12344359, study PRJNA552823) | activated sludge metagenome | biome: Activated sludge suspended growth; feature: Nitrification reactor; material: Wastewater; isolation source: activated sludge from nitrification reactor of wastewater... | reverse complement strand
GTCCAAGTCACGCGGAATGGAATCAAAGTAGCCTTTCATCAACCATGTATTGACGCCTAGTGTACCGCCCAGATAGAGTAGCATCAGGCCACCGTGCGTATTCAGGCCAAAGAGTGGCAGGTAGTTGCCAATCTGCTGCAAGATGAGAAAGAGGGCCACCATGTTGAGGAAGTTGGGAAAAACAGTGATCAACAGGATAGATTGCAGCAACTGGCGCCGGCCGTTGAAGCGGAAGCGCGAAAAGGCATAGGCTGCCAACGTCGTGATCATCACACCAAAGATTGTGACGACGACTGACAGGTAAAGAGAGTTGACTAGCCAGTTTGGGTACGGCGTGAGCGGATTGTTGAACAGCGCCCGATAGTTGTCAAGCGTCGGATTGGGTGGGATCAACGGCTGGCCGACAATGGAGTTGGTCGGATTGAACGACGCCGAGATCACCCACACGATCGGGAAGAGCGCAAAGACCAAGACGACGATTGCCAACACGATGCGGAAGATCAGCGCGATCAACTTCCCGCGCCGCACGGAGCCCACGGATGTGGTGTATCTGCCAGCTTTAGACATTTTCGCCTCTCTCCTCCAGCATGTTGGTGTAGCGGAACTGGAAGGCCGTAATGACCACCAGAATCAGGAAGATGATCACCGTAATTGCGGCGGCATAGCCCTGGTCGGCGCCGCGCCCGCTGCTAAACGCAATCCGATAGGTGTAGGTGGCCAGAATGTCCGTATGCCCAACCGGTGACGCAGTGCCCACCATGGGCGGACCGCCGTTATTGTAGAGCCGGATGACAACGAAATTGTTGAAGTTATAGGCAAATGACGCAATTAGCAACGGCCCGACCGTGATCAGCAACAGCGGCAGCGTGATACTCTGAAACTTGTGCCACGGGTTGGCGCCGTCCAGGTCTGCTGCCTCATAGACATCCGTCGGCAATGACTGGAGCGCCCCGGTGACGATGATGAACATGTAGGGCATACCAAGCCACAACTGGATCAAAAGAACGCCGACTTTGGCCCAGAACGGATCGGCAAACCAAGCTGGCGCCCAGCCGCCGGTGATCGCCATGATCCCCTGACTGACGACGCCAAACTGCGGGTTGAGCAGGCCGACCCAAACCGGCACGCTGACGAACGCGGGAATCGCGTATGGGATGAGGAGCAGCGAGCGCAACACGCGCCGGAAAGGCATCTCTGGCACGTCAAAGACGATCGCCAATAATGTACCCAGCGCAAAGGTGATGATGACGGACAGAAAGGCAAACGCCACCGTCCAGAGAAAAACCATAATGAACGGCTGGCGCAGAGCCGGGTCGGTGAAGAGACGCTGATAGTTGAAGGCACCAATCGGCACCATGAATCCCGGCTGAATCGTCGAGCCATCCTCGGCCGTCCATGTGCCTTGGACCGGTCTGTAGACGACACCCGTCTGCTGATTCGTCAGGGTATCCGTTGCCGGGTCGTAGACGAAGAGCGGCTCGTACTTGGCCGCCACGCCAAACTGTTGCTGGCTGACCTGAAAGGAGTCCTCGTCCGTGCCAAATCGTAGCGCCGACAGCAATGTGAGTTCCGCAAAGATTCGATTCTGCGGAATCTGACGATATCCCTCCAGTTCGGCCGGCGAATCCCCCTCGCGCAACACCGGCTCACTTCCCGGCGTCACCGTAATCGCCTGGCCACCACTGCGCGGCGTAAGCCAGAGCAGATAATTCCCATCCGCATCCTTATAGGCATTGTAGTTGTAGAGTTCGGCGTCAGCGGGAAGAAACACCTGACTCTCGAACTGTTCGATGGTCTGCTGTTTAGTCAGCAAATGGCCGTCGCCGTAGTTTGTGAAGGAAATATAGACCGTGAAGAGGATTGGGTAGGCAACGAAAATAACCATCAACGCCAACCCCGGCGACACCCAACGCAACGGGTAGAGATCGGTGCGCAGGAAGACGATGTTGATGCCAATCGTGACGATCGCGAGAACTGTTGCGAGCTGCCAGATACCATCGCCTAGCATCATGTAGACAAGCCAGATGGCGAAGGCATCGATGATCGCCAGGGCGCCCAGACGGACGATCCACCCGACGATACTGGTGGGTTGGGTACTAGAGCCGGAGGGCGCTTGCGCGCCCCCCGGACCCTTTTGCGCTGTCGCAGCCATTAGGATAAGCCTGAGGCTTAATTCCCGCTGATCGCTTTTTCGATTTGAGCCTGCGCTTCAGCAGCCGCTGCTTCCGGGGTTTGCGTACCCTGGCTGACAAGCTGCATAGCGTTGCCCCAAGCCGTCCAGACCGAGGACATCTGCGGGATGTTGGGCATGGGATCGCTGCCCACACCGGAGGCGGCGAAAGCCTTCAGATCATCGTCCAGATTCGCATTGGCAGCAGTCCATGCCGACGGACGCAAGTTAGCATCGACAAAGGCCTGCATGGTCTCGTCGGTGGCGACATATTCCTGGAGGAAGGTCTGCGCCAAGAGTGGCTGCTTGCTGAAGGCGCTGACCATGAAGCCCTGCACGCCAAGGAAGGGCTTGGACTGGCCAGCCGGGCCTTCGGGCAGCGCAACGACCTTGTAGGGGACGCCGGCACTACGGAAGCCGTCGAGCATCCAGGGGCCACCAATAATCATGGCGGCATCGCCGTTCTGGAAGGCAGCGCTCATCAGGTCATAGTTGATGGCGGAGCCACGGTCGAGCAACCCGTCGGCATACATGCTGTCCAGCCAGGTAAACGCGGCAACAGTGCCTTCGCTACCGATGCCCACGTCGGCTGGATTCCAGTTGCCATTGGCGTCCTTACCAAATACGTAACCGCCAAAGGCAGTCTGGATCGGGTTGAAGTGGTACGGGTCGTTCTCTTGAATCAGATAACCGTACTTCGTCCCTGCATCCTTGATTTCCTTAGAGAGCGTCTTAACGTCATCCCAGGTGGCAGGTGCTTCTGGCACCAGATCCGGATTGATGAAGAAAGCGACATTCTCAATCGCATAGGGCATGCAGTAGACTTTGCTGTCATACGTGCAGGCGCTGATCCCTTCGGCGGCAAAGCTGCCCGCCTTGTCTCCCAGCGACACTTCAGCAAGCAGACCGCTGTTGACCAATTCGCCGGTCCAGTCGTGGGCGCCGATCAGCAGATCGGGGCCTTCACCTGCAGGACCAGCCACCTTGAGGTCGTCGCGGATTGAACCAAACTGCTTCTGGACAACTTCGAGGCAAACGCCCGTGTCGGCCTGGAACTGATCAGCCAAGGGCAGCAGAACCGGGGCGCGCTGCTCGTCGGCCCACACGGTCAGCGTCGCGGCGCAGTCACCGCTGGCGGCAGCAGCCTCTTCGGTAGGTGCTTCGGTTGGGGCGGCTGCCTCAGCCGGCGCTTCGGTCGGGGCAGCTTCTTCGGCGGCCGGCGCCTCGGTCGGAGCCGCGGTCGCCTCGGCAGCAGGCGCGGCCGGGGCTGCAGTCGGTTGTCCACCGCCACAGGCCGCCAGCACCATCGTGCCGATGACCAGCAGGGACAACAAGAGCATTAGCTTGTTGCGCATACAACTCTCCTTTTGATGGATCTCTCATGTAGCAATGACTAGAAACCTACTTACCGTCTATGCGAATCCTTGCAAGCAAGGAGCAGCATACAATTCCGTCGCTACCAATCTACCACGGGCCCGCGCACATTGCGTCTACGCGCGCCAATGTTTCATCTGCCGCTCAGCGGCGACATACGGCTTGTGGTACAGCCTTTGCAGAAGACTACGTGGCAAGATTGGCATGCTTCACCAACAGGCAATACAGCATTCACCTGCGAACTTCTGTAATTCCGGCGTCAATTGTTTCTGGGGTAGCCTCTACCGGCTGGAATTCGGGCCCTCACCGCACGTTCGAAGACGATACCGACGGCCACGTTCGAAAGCTTCGTAACCATCACCGCAATTATAGAGTCTTTTTCTAACGTTCGCAAACCCAAAGCAGAGACTTAGAGCGTGCCAGGCTGCGGGGAGACCGAGCAACCTGGCACATACCAGTCAGGACATACGCTGCGCTCTATTGGAACTTGTTCGCAGCGATTCCGCGCAAGCTGATGCTAGCCCCTGGACGGCAGGCGCGGCAGCGCGCGGCTCGGCCGTGTCGCCACATCCGGCATGACGATCGGGCGTTCGGCGAGCAGGCGCAGCGCCTCTGCAATCGCCCGCTCCATCTGCGGATCGCGGCCGGCGACGTAATCCTGCGGCGCGAACTCGACCTCGATATCGGGGTCGGTCCCGTAGTTCTCCACGTTCCAGCCCACATCTTCGAACCAGAAGCTGTATTCGGGCTGCGTCGTGATCGTGCCGTCGACCAGCGGGTGGCGCGGCGAGATGCCGATGACGCCGCCCCACGTGCGCTTGCCGACCAGCGGCCCCAGCTTGAGCAGCTTGAAGCTATGACAGAAGATGTCACCATCACTGCCTGCCAATTCGTTCGTCAGCGCCACCAGCGGCCCCGCAACCGATTCGCTGGGGTACGGCACCATGCCACTCCACCGCGACGCGTCGTAGCCGATGCGCCGACGCGCCAGCTTCTCCAAGATCAACTGGCTCACGTGGCCGCCGCCGTTGTAGCGCACGTCCACAACCAGCCCGTCGCGCATCACTTCGGCCAGAAAGCCGCGATGAAACTCGGCGTATCCGTGCGGTCCCATGTCGGGAATGTGTAAATAGCCGATGCGGCCATCGGTCGCCTCGTGCACGGCGCGACGATTGCGCTCCACCCAGGCGCGGTAGCGCGCTTCTTCCTCACTGTGGATGGCCTTGACCACCGCCGCATAATGTTTTGGCTTCTCTGCCGCTTCCGGATCTTCACTGTCTGCGCTGGACGGTTCGCCAGCCTGCCCTGCCGTATCTGGTTCGGCCGGCTCCGGGCGCGGCGCTAGCGTGAGCAGCACCTCTTCGCCCGCCTGGTTGACGAGCAATTGCGCCGGTGCGGTCTCCGCATCCAAGCGCTGACCGTTGATCGCCAGGAGGATGTCGCCGGCTTGCACGTCAACACCCGGCGCGGCCAGCGGCGACGTGCCTTCCGGATTCCACGGATCGCCCTCGACGATGTTGCTGATGCGATAGCCGCCGGCCTCGGCGTCCCACGTCATCTCTGCGCCGAGCATGCCCTGGCTGAAGTGCGGGGACGGGCGATAATCGCCGCCAAACTCGTAGGCATGGCTGGTGCCAAGCTCGCCCTGCATCTCCCACACCAGGTCGCTCACCTCGCTGCGCGAACTGATGCGCTGCAAGAGCGGGTAGTAGCGATTGTAGATGGCCTGCCAGTCGACCTCGGCCATATCCGGCGTCCAGAAGTGGTCGCGTTGCAGACGCCACGCCTCGCGATACATCTGCTCCCACTCGCCCGGCGGCAGAATTGACACCTTAATGCGCGACAAATTGATCCAGCCTGAACGCCGGCCCGGTCCGCTTTCGCCCGGCGCCTTTTCGGCGGCCGGGATCACGCGCAGGCGGCGCCCGCTGAAATAAAGCAGCTTCTTGCGGTTGCGCGACAACTCGAAGCTGGACACATTGTCGGCAATGCCCTCGCTCTTGTACTCCTTGAAAACCCACGCGAGCCGCCCTCGTCGCCCTCATCGTCATCCCATGATTGGTGGCCGTCCAACGCGCCGTGCACAGGGTAAGAGGTAAAGAGCACGCGCCCCGGTGCGCCAGCGATCTGCCCGTAACGGCTGTCCGCTACCGGGAAGGCCAGTACCCGCCGCTCGATGCCCTCGAAGTCGATGCGCACGGGCGCCTTGCGCTGCTTGCCATTCTTTGCGTCCGTCTTGCCGTTTTTCGCGGCAGGCTTGCCGTTGCCGCTCGCTGTGCCGGCAAGCTCGGGCGTGTCGACAGTCGCACGCAGGGCACGCAGCGGTCGATCATCGCCCGCTTCGGCCCCCTCGTCTGCAAAATCGTCGTCTTCCACCCCATCGCCATCGTCTTCGCCGCCCGCCGCTTCGTCACCAGCTTCGTCGCCAATGTCTTCCGCGTCGTCTTCGGCGTCGTCAACGTCTTCGTCGTCATGCTCGTCATGGCCGGCGTCATCGTCCATGTCCGGCCGCGGGATGAACGGATTGGGCTCGTCATCGCGCAGGATGACCAGGTAGGGACGCATGCCCCACGGAAAGCTCAGGTCGAAATGCAGGTTGTCGTAGACCGGGTTGAAGTCACGATAGCTCAAGAAATAGAGAAACCTGCCGTCCGGGTCGAAGGAAGGCGAGACATCGTGCAGGATCGGGCGCGTGATGGCCACCGGCTCGGTCGGATAGATCGGCTCATCAGGGTCCGCCTTGGCCTCCGCTGCCGGAGCACCGGCAGCGCCCTCTTCCGGCGGCGCGGGTACGTGAAAGACGCGGATCTCGGTGGCATTGAGGCCGGTGGCAAAGCCGTAGGCCAGCCAGCGGCCGTCGGGCGACCAGTCCATCCCGGCGATCGGCCGCCAGTCGCTGCGATCCACCGTGGTCAGCGTACCGCTCTCGAGATCGACCAGCAGCAATTCCTGGCGGTGATTGCTCAGCGCGACCTTGTCCTCCGTTGGCGAAACCTTGAGCGCCACCGGACGCCCGATGTCCAGTCCGGTCAGACGGCGCGGCGCCTCGGCGATATCCACCGAATAGACAACCAGTTCCTCTTCGCCGTTGGCATCGTCGACCATGACGATATACTGGTCTTCGTTGAGAAAATCAGGCAGGCGATGGCGCACACCATCGCGCCGGCCAAGCTGCACCACCGGCCCTTCGTGGTTGAAGAAGGTATACGCCTTCCCGCGCGTGGTCACGGCCAGCGCATCTCCCGTCGGGTTGAGTCGCGCGCCGTCGAGATAGGCCACCGCCGGCGAGAACTTGCGGTTGCGCTGCACGCGTGGGCTGCGATAGTCCACGGCAACCGGCACAGTGCTGTCTGTCGCCGGGTCGAAGACGAAGAGATCCGCGCCGGCGTGATAGACGATACGCGTGCCGTCGGTGCTGGGGTTGCGGGCGTAGAAATCGACGTGATCCGTGTGCCGGCGCAGGTCATCGCCGGCCGGTTGCACACTGTAGAGATTACCGACCCCTTCGTGGTCGCCGATAAAGAAGATGCGGCTGGCGTCGCCGGTGCCCAGCCACAGGGGCGACGCAATGTTGCCCGGCAGGTCCGCCAGAAAGCGCTCGAATTGGCCGTTGCCGCCGCGGTCGATCCACAGATGACCGGCCGTGCCGCCGCGATAGCGTTTCCAGCGCGCCGGGTCGCCCGTGTTGCGCCCGATGACGATCTCGCCCGCCGGGCCGTACGCAATCGAACGCGCCGGGCCGACCGGCACCGGCTCTACCTGCCCGGCTGTAGCCTCCGCCGCAATGCGATAGATGGCGTACTCATCGGGATGAAACTGCCCGTAGGTGGTGGCAAAGAGGATGTATTTGCCGTCCGCGCTCCAGCCCAGCACCTGGCAGCGCTGGTTCAGGTATGTCATGCGCCGCGCGCTGCCACCGGCGGCAGGCATGAGATAGACCTCCGGCATGCCCTCCTCGCGGCCGACAAAGGCCAGCAGTTCGCCGTCAGGCGACAGCGCCGGATAATTGGCTTCACCGAGGTTGCTGGTCAGGCGTCGGGCCAGGCCACCCTGGCGCGGGGCGCTCCACAGGTCGTCCTCGGAAACAAAAACAATGGTGTCCTGGTGAATGGTTGGGAAGCGATAATAGCCGTCAGTCATGCGCTCTCTATAATCTGCCTGTGCACTGCCCGGTCAAGGGCGCTAAGAAATCCCAGTTTCGCTACGTAAGCAAATCAGTATACTCCTGCGCCAGAAGCCGGCCAAATCACTGCGTTTCAAGGGGCACGCCGATATTGATGCCAAAGTCGATCACGGATGTTCGACGCGGCTCGCCATGGCAACTCACCGAGACGCGCTGCCATCCACGGAGAATCACGTTCACCCGGATCGCCGAGCAGGCTGCACGAATAGAGACCCGCACCGGGCAGCCTCTGCGCTGGTGTTATAATGCGCCTATGTGGTGGTCAGGTGAAGGTGACAGGATTGATGCATGGCCGGGATCAGCGCGGACGCAACGCGCCCGCCGGCTTGCCGCGCCGCTCGTGCTGATCTGCGTGCTGCTGGCCGGGTGCCAATCGACGCCGGCTGGCAATGTCCTGGGCTACCTCGTCGCCGAACGCCTCGGCACCCAGCCGCCGCGCGCCAGCACGGCCGCGCAGGGCGCGCTGGCCGGCCGCATCGAGGATACGGCCAGCCGCCCGATTGCTGGCGCGACCGTCATCGTGGCCGAAGCTGATGGCACGCCGCACACGGCCATCACCGCGGCTGACGGTAGCTATCGGATCGACGGCGTGCCGCCCGGCCAATATGTGCCTGCTGCGGTGGCGCCCGGCTACGGCGAAGCAGCCATGACCGGGCTCTTCGGCATCCCGAAGCTCATGACGATCCATAGCGGCGCAACGACAGCAGCGCCAGCGTTGGTGCTACCCGTGTATGCCCCGGTGCCGCTGCCGGATAACCTGGCCGCCGCCGTCACCCTTCGCCAGAGTGCGACCTACACCGCCACCGCCAGCTTCCCGGAGAACGCCACCGCCGATGTCGCCAGCTTTGCGTTCGATTACGCCGGCGCTACCGTGGACACGCTCCGCCTCTACCTGCCGACCAATCGGCCGCCGGCCGCACGCTACCCGCTGCTGCTGCTCGTCTATCCCTCGCCCGTCGACGACTGGCAAGAGGTCAGCGTAGCCTTTGCCGACCAGGGCTTCGCCGTCGTCGCCATTTCGCCCACCGCCGCGCGCGGCACCGACGCCGAAGCTCACGCCCAGGACGCGCGCGTGGCGCTGGAACTGGCGCGGTCCGGCGCCCTGGGCGACGTGATCGGCGACAACCGGCCCGTGGCGCTCGGCGGCAGCTTCAGCAGCGCTGTACTGGCGCGGCTGCTGCGCGCGGCCGGCGACGACCTGGCCGGCTGGGTGACGCTGGGCGGGCTGGCGAATGCCTTCACCGGCGCGGCCGATTTCTACGCCGGCAAGCTCACGATTCCGCCGCCCTACGAGTTGCTCGTACCGGCGCTGGGCCCGCCCAATCTCTACCCGCTGGCCTTTCTGGCCTACTCGCCTGTCTATTATGCCAGTGAGCTGCCGCCAACCATGATCATTCACACGGCGGCCGACCGGATTCTGCCCATTGACCAGGCCTACGATCTGGCTGCGGCCGTACAGGCAGCCGGCATCCCGCTGGAGACCTACTACTACGAAGACGTGAGCCACTATCTCGGCATCGGAGAGAACCTGACCGACGCGGGCCGCGAAATGTTTTATAAGATCGTCGAGTTCGTGCAACGATATGGAGAGGAAGAGGAATCATGAACCAACCGACGACCACGAGTGCTGCGACGATCGACAATGCGCTGCGCGCGGGCGCTGCCCTGCGCCGCGACCCCACGGCCGGCCTGCTGATCCTGCGCGACGCCGACCGCGTCGATTTCCTGCAACGTATGACGACCAACAACATTCTGGCCCTGCGCGATGGCCAGGCGTGCGTCACCGTGCTCACCAGCCCAACGGCGAAGATCATTCACGTCTTCACCGTGCTGGCGCGGCCGGACGAGCTGTGGCTGCTGCCCGCGCCCGGCGAAACCGCCGCGCTCGAACGGCACCTGCGCGGCCAGATCTTTTTTATGGACAAGGTGAAGGTTGCCAATCCAAGTGACGCATACGCCCGGCTGCGCGTAATCGGCCCCGAGGCAGGCGCCGCACTGGCTTCGCTTGGCTTTACCCTGTCCGATGCCGCCGATGGCACCGCACAGGTTGTCGGCGATCTCACCGCCATCGCCCAGCAGCAGTACGACCTGCCCGGCTACGAATTGATTGTCCCGGCAGCCGGCGTCGACGACGTTGTGGCACGGCTGGACGTGCCGGTAGCCGGCGCAGAGGCATGTCATGTGCGGCGCATCGAACTGGGCCGCCCGGCAGCAGGCGCCGAGATCACCGGCGAGTACAGCCCGCTGGAGGCCGGCCTGGCCTGGACGTGCGCCGAGAACAAGGGCTGCTACACCGGGCAGGAGATCATCGCCCGCCAGATCACCTACGACAAGGTCACGCGCCTGCTGGTCGGGCTGCGCAGCGACGCGCCATTGCCTGCCGGCAGTGCCATATCTGCCGGCGACCGGGAGATAGGGCAGGTGACCAGCAGCGCCTACAGTCCGGCCATGAAAGCGCACATTGCGCTGGCCATCCTCAAGCGCACGCATACCGAGCCCGGCACGGCGGTGCGCGTCGGCGACGCAACCGCGACAGTGGCAGCCCTGCCATTTGACGCATAGACCGATCACAGAGACGAGCATGTAGATGAGCGACGGACGAGCGAATATTGTCGTCGACAGCGACGAACTGGAAGGAATGAAGCCAGCCACCTGGCGGCTGATCGTGGAATCCTCGCCACGGTCGGGGGCAGCGAACATGGCCGTCGACCAGGCGATTGCCGAAGCGTGCGCGGCCGGCGACAGCCCGTCTACCGTGCGCTTCTACTCGTGGAAGCCGCCGGCCGTGAGCCTGGGCCGTCTCCAGCCCATCGCCGATATCGACGAGGCGGCCGTGCTGCGGCTGGGCTACGAGATCGTGCGGCGGCCGACGGGCGGGCGCGCCATCCTGCACACCGACGAGTTCACCTACTCCGTGGCGGCTGCGGCGGACGACCCGCGCGTGCGCGGCGGCGTGATGGACGCTTACCTGCGCATCAGCAACGCGTTGCTGGCCGGGCTACGCCGGCTGGGCGTGGCTGCGGACAAGGCGCCCGGCACGGTGCGTGTTGGCCCCGACGTCTCGGCTGTATGCTTCGAGGTGCCCAGCGCCTACGAGATCACCGCCGGCCCGCGCAAGCTCATGGGCAGCGCGCAGAGCCGGCGCGCGGGTTACGTCCTCCAGCACGGGAGCCTGCCCCTGGTGGGTGACATCACGCGGCTCATCGACGTGCTGGCGCTCGAGGCCGACACCGCCGCCCGCCTGCGCGCTGAGTTGAGCGAGCGCGCCTGCACGCTGGCCCAGGCCCTCGCTGTGCCCGACGACAGCGAACAGGTTTCTTTTGAAGCGGTGGCCGCCGCGATGCAGGCCGGCTTTGGCGCAGCGCTTCGGTTGACGCTCGCGCCAAGCTCACTGACGCCTGGCGAGGTGCGCCGCTCGGCCGAGCTGATTCGCACCCAGTTTGGCAGCGATAGCTGGAATCGGCAGAAATGACACGATCGCCGGCATCCCCGGGCACAACGCATGCCGGCGGTTCAGCAAGCAGGCCCGGGATCAAACGATGGCGATTGGATTGTTGACACTTGAGTTGTACCTGCCCATGAACGACAGTCTCAAGGGCAAGCGGAGTATTTTGAAGCCGCTCATTGCGCGCATCCGGCACAATTACAACGTCTCCGTGTGCGAGGCCGAGGCGCAGGATGTGCTGACGCGCGCCGTCATCGAGGTCGCGTGCGTGAGCACAAACAGCACGCTGGCCCATCGCCACCTGCAAGACGTTGCGCACCGCGTCGAACAGTGGCACGGCGACGCGCAATTGATCGATTACTACATCGACATGTTGGGCTGAGCGGACGGGACGCGATCAGGCGACCGGTTCGGGTGACGGCGTCTCCGGTTCGATGACCTTGCCCATCATGTAGGCCATGGACTGTTCCGGGTGCTCGCGCCAGTTCCAGCCCCAGTGGCGCACGATGAGAATCAAGGTTGCCACGGCCACACTGCCAATCGCAATCCACTGGGCAGTGGCCAGATTGCCCATGACCCAGGCGTCGGGGCGGAACATCTCGACCCAGAAGCGGCCGAGCGGGTAGGCGATGAAGTAAAACCAGATGCCGTCGCCCTTGCGGAAGCGCTCGCCATAGCGTTTGAAAAGTATGGTCAGCAGCGCAAAAGCCGCCAGGTTCCACAACGCTTCGTAGAAAAAGGTGGGATGGAAGCCGTTCTTGGCATACCAGTCGAGCGATTCCTGGTTGTACGGTTGCAGATTGCCTGTGCCACACGGCTGCACGAGAACGGGCCGATTGCTCGGATCCTGGCAGGGAAAGGCCGGGTTGATGTGGAAAGCCCACGGCACATCGGTGGCCGGGCCGTAGAGTTCCTGGTTGACCCAGTTGCCCATGCGACCGATAGCCTGCGCCAGCAACACGTTTGGCGCCATGAAATCGAGCCACATGAGTACATCAAGCTTCTTGACAACACTGTAGATTACAACCGCCAGAATACCACCGACGAGACCGCCGTAGATGCCGAGCCCGCGAAAGCCTCCGCTCCAGAAATTGATGATCTCGATGGGATTCTGGACGTAGTAGGCAAAGCCAATCCCGTTGGCCGGCGTGCTGAAAACATGATAGAGCCGGGCGCCAACAATACCGACGATCAATGCCCAAGCCAGCATGTTCCAGATGTGGTCGGGGTTGTAACCTGCCTTGGCGGCCGTGCGTCCCGACAGCCAGGCTGCCAGGACGGCACCACCGACGATAAAGACGCCGTACCAGTGCAAAGAGAATGGACCAAACTGGAAGATGACCGGATTCATGCAAACACACTTTCTTTTCGCGAGTCGGCGGCGAAGGCTGGGTGTCGCGCGCCAGACAGGTAATTCCCTGCCCAAGTTCGGTAGTATAGTCCGCTTTAGGGGAAATGCCAAAGCCTACGCCCCGAATCCCCCGCATTTGCGGTGCTGCCGGCCGGCGTGTGCCGGCGTGCTGGCGCTTGTCGCGGCCGTGCTGGTGCTGGCCGGCTGCACGCGCGCGCCGGTAGCGTCGCCTCCTGCCCCCACTCTTGCGCCGCTGCCCGCGCCGGCCTTTGCTGCGCTGCCGGCCGCAGACGCGCTGCCGGCACTGGTGCTCGCCGAACGCGACGCGGCACGGCGCGGCGACCTGCCGCTGCTTGCAGCGCTGTGGGCGGAGGACGCCCGCATTGTCGATAGCCGCGGCACGGCCGAACCCGGCGACGATTACGTGTGGCAGGGCCGCGCCGCCCTCCTGGATCGCTACACGATCGCCGTCTTTCCGGCGCCGCCCCCTGCGCTGGAAGCACCGTTGGCGCTCGATATTGCGGTCAGCGGCGACGACGCCACCGCCACGCTCGGCGTCGATCGCTGGCGCTTCACCCGGCGTGACGGCCGGTGGTGGCTGCTCGAATTGGCGTACTGACGCGCGATGTGACGCTTACGGCCCGCTCTCCAGCCATGTCTCCAGGACAAGACCGACGGCGCCCAGCGTCTCGGCGCTGAGCTTGTCGGCCGTATCGGCCAGCGTGGCGCGGTAAGGATAGTCGGTGCTGGTGATGTCGGCCGTGGGGATGCCGGCGGCGCGAAAGGCTGCGGAAGTGGTCGGCGGCATGGCGCGCGTCTGCGGCGGGAAGCGATTGTCCAGTTCGAGGTTGGCGGCCGTCTGCCAAATCGCGCCGTTGAGCGCATCGTCGCCTTCCACGTTCTGGAAGAATCGTTGTTCCGTGGCACCCGCCAGTTCCACGTTGACGACGAACTGCGGCGACGCACAGCGCGGCACGCTAGCCGGCTGGCTGTCGACAAAGACCTGGCTGCCGATGTTCGTGTCCCAGCCCGGCACGCCGCCATTGGCCTCGGCATCGAAAAAGGCGAGGCAGACTGTGTGCTCGGTGGCGTCGATGTCCAGGGTGCGCGCCAGTTCCAACAGAATGGCAGGCCCGGACGCGCCATCGTTGGCGCCAGGGACGGGCTCCTGGCGGCGCGCTTCGTCGGGGTCGAGGTCGGCTGCCAGCCGCGTGTCGTAGTGCGTGGTGAGCATGGCAACCGGCGCGCCGGCGCGCGTCGGGCTGCGCACGGCCACGATATTGCGCCCTTGCACCTGCTCATTGATCGTGAAGGGCTGGATGACGACGTCCCACCCCAGCAGCCGCAATTGCTCGATGAGCCAGTCGCCCGTTTGCAGGCTGGCGTCGGTGCCGGTAATGCGCGGCCCGAAGGCAACCTGCCGGTTGACGCTCGCCAACGCCTTCTCCCCCGAAAACGGCTCGTTGACCACATCCGGTCGCAGCAGCCCGTAGCCGAGGTAGCCAAAGAAGGCGACGGACGCCAGCAGCGTGCCGATCAGGAGCAGTTCGATGAGATAGGCGCGAATCCGTTGCATGGTTAGCAGTCGGCTGGGTCAGCCCTCGTTGCGGCTGCGCGAACGGAAGGCCAGCTTGATGGGCGTGCCCTCGAACGGGAAATAGGCGCGGATCTGGTTCTCCAAATAGCGCGAGTAGGAAAAATGCACCAGATCCTCGTCGTTGACGAAGATGACAAAGGTTGGCGGATCGTTGCCAACCTGCGTGCCGTAGTAAATGCGCAGCGGGCGACCCTGGCGCGTCGGCACCTGGATCGCGTTGTAGGCATCCTGCAACACCTGGTTGACTTCGCCGGTCGAGAGACGGTGGCGCCGTGAGGCGACAACTTCCAGCGCCGTCGGCAGCACTTTCGGGACGCGCTGGCGGGTCTTGGCGCTGATGAAGAGCACCGGCACGTAGTCCAGGAAGTCGAGTTGCTCGCGCACGGTACGGGCGTAGTCGTTCATGGTGTTGCTGTCCTTCTCGACCGCATCCCACTTGTTGATGAGCACGACGACGCTCTTGTTGCGCTCCAACACGTAGCCCGCTACGTGCATGTCCTGCGCGGTCACGCCCTCCTCGGCGTCGATCAGCAGCAATGCCACGTCGGCGCGGTCGATGGCGCGCATACTACGCAGCACGCTGTATTGCTCGATGCCCTGCTCCACGCGGCCACGGCGCCGGATGCCCGCCGTGTCGATGAGCGTGATGCGCTGGCCATCGTAGGTCAACTGCATGTCGATGGGGTCGCGCGTCGTACCCGGCACGTCGCTCACGATGGAGCGCTCCTGGCCGACCAGCGCGTTGAGCAGGCTGCTCTTGCCCACGTTGGGACGCCCCACGATGGCGATACCGATGGTCTGCTCTTCCTCCTCATCGATGGGATAGGGCGGCAGCACCTTGACCAGTTCGTCGAGCATGTCGGCCACGCCGTCGCCGTGGTAGGCGCTGATGGGGTATGGCTCGCCCAAGCCCAGGTTCCAGAACTCGACGGCATCCTGCTGGACGCGCACATTTTCTGCCTTATTGACGGCGACGAAGACTGGCTTTTCGCTCACGCGCAACACCTCGGCTACCTCCTCGTCGGCGGCGGTCAAGCCGGTACGCCCATCGACGACAAGGACCACCGCGTCGGCTTCGTCAATGGCAAGCTGCGCCTGGTTCTGGATCGAGCCGATGAAACGGCCCGAGTCCGAGGCAGGAAAATCAGCGGCTACGCGGCGGCGGTCGTCGGACATGCTTTCCGGCGCTTCGAGGCCGCCCGTGTCGATGACCAGGAAGCCGACGCCGTTCCAATCGCTGTCGCCATAAATACGGTCGCGCGTCGTCCCTGGCACATCTTCGACGATGGCGGTCGGACGCCCAATCAGGCGATTGAAGAGCGTCGATTTACCAACATTGGGGCGCCCTACCAGGGCGACCACCGGTTTGCGTGCATGCATCAAATTACCTCATCGGTACACAACTTGCACTGCCGTCCAGCGGATGCACAGGCGCAACACAGCCGGGCATCGGGCCTCACGACGGTCCAGTCTGAATCAGGAAACAATCTGCGCGCCTATGGTCGCGGCGTAGCGGTCGACGTCGGCGTGGGCGTCAACGGTGTCACGTCAGCGGGTGGAATCGTCCCCCCGGCGTCAGCGGAGGTCACCACCCCGGTAGCCGTAATCTCCGTCGTGTTGGTCAGCGCCGAAGTCACCGTCGCCTTGACATCGGGCAGGGTAGGCAAACCATCGACGGACTCGGTATCCTGCGCCTTGATGACAACTTCTACCGTTTCGGGAATCACGCCGTCCACGCGGATGCCCTCGGGATACAACACGGTCGGCTCGACCGAGTGCGTCCCCTGCACCAACCCGGTTAGATCCAGGATCGTGAAGACGTCATCCTCGTTGAGCGATTCGAGCAATGGCATCGGCCCGCTCAGGATCACGTCGACCTCGGCCAGGGCGGTGTCGGCGCTCAACCCGGCACCCAGCCCGCGCACGATAAGCGGCTCGGACACGGTGATGCCGCCTTCGATGGGCGAGATGCCCGCCGTCGCCATGACGAAATCCATATCGGCAGTGACGCCCTGTGGCAGGATCAGCGCGACGCGTTTGCGCACGTCGGCCGTAGCGCCGGCCAGATCGAGCGGCTCCGTCTCGATATAGCCCGGCACCTGGCTCAGCGTGTCGGGATCGCCCTGGAGGACCACGGTCGATGGTTCGGAGCGGACGGCGCTCAGGCGGTAGCCGTCGGCCGGCGGCCCCGAGAGCTTGACGCGCACGGCGACCTCCTTGCGGCCAGGCCACTGCTCCACCGGCACCACGACCTGCACGCGGCCGGGCGCCGCGACCATGACGCCGTCGACTGGCTTGTTCTGCGCATCGGTCGCCACCAACGGCTGCGTGCGTTCGACCTGGCTCTTGGCGCTGCGCAGGAAAATTTCGGCGCGCGCCTTGGTGACCTGTTGGACCTGCGACTCCGGCCCGCTGACGGTGACCGTCACCGGCGTATAAATCGGCGCCTGCCAGTCGTAGCCATAGGCTGTGCCGTCCATGATCTCGACCTGCACCGGCACCTCTTTTTCTACCATCCGGTCGAGAATCACCGTGAGTTCAGGTCGCTGTACGCCTAACACGGAGACCTGCGGGTCGCGGCGCGTCACCTTGACGGTAACGTCATGCTCGCCCGGCCCCAGCCCGGTGAGATCCAGCACGGCGCGGAAGTCGTCGCTCTTCATGGATTCCCACGAGGTCCGCGGCGCGCGCAGTTCGAGCGTGACGCTCTCCTTGCTGAGATCCTGCACAGGCTGCAACCCTTCGCCCAGCCCGACGATCGTCACCGGGATGGCCTCGGCAAACTGCTCCTTGATCAGCGGGTTCTCCTGGTTGACGGCAATCAACCAGATCACCAGCGCCAACACCAGCGATAGCAGCAGCGTCCCGACATCGCTCAGGTTCATCTGGATCGTGGGCCGGCTGCGCGTGATCGGCGCCGGTTGCATGTCACTTTCTGGTTGCAGGTCTACACTTTCCATGAGATCACGTGTTCGAATAATAGTCGCTCAACACAGAGCGCAGCCGGTTGCTGTCGATGCGCACGATGCGCCCGTTGCGCGCCACCGAGATGCGGCCGGTCTCCTCGGAGACGACGATAACCAGGGCGTCGGACTGCTCGGTCACGCCGATGGCGGCGCGGTGGCGCGTGCCCATCTGGCTGTCGGAAAGTTCGCGGTCGGTCAGTGGCAGTACGCACGAGGCGGCAAAGACTCGATTGCTGCGCACGATGATGGCGCCATCATGCAGCGCCGTGTTCGGATAGAAGATGGTCGCCAGCAGCTCCGACGAGAGTTCGCCGTTGACCAGAATCCCGCTATCTACGATCTCGGCCAGCCCCGTGACCCCCTCGAACACAATCAACGCGCCATACTTGCGCTGCGACAGCCAGTCCACGCCCTTGACGATCTCGGCGATCAGCGTCTGCGTCTGGCTGGTATCGCCGCGCCGCATCAGCAGCGGTGCCGAGCGGCCGACGCGTTCGAGCGCGCGGCGCAACTCCGGCTGGAAGATGACCGGAATGGCGACCAGCACCATGGGTGTTGCCGTCCGCATCAGCCAGTTGAAGGCCGGCAGGTCGATGGTCTGGCCCAGGATGGCAAAGATCAGCACGACGACCAGAACGCCGCGGACAAGCTGCACGGCGCGCGTCCCGCGGAAGAGGCGGAAAAGCGCGTAAAAAACCAACGTCACCAATACGACGTCGAGCAGGCTTTGCCAGTTATAGAGCCGGCCGAGTGAGGCGAATACGTCAGTCATACAAAGGCATGCAGCAGGGCCAATCGGCCGAATGGCCGGCTACTTCAGCGGAATGCCGCCGATCAGGTGTGCGAGCAGTGCTTTCTGTGCGTGCAGGCGATTGTGGGCTTGCGGGAAGAGCACGCTGTTTGGGCCATCGGCCACGGCGTCGGTAATCTCTTCGCCGCGGTGCGCGGGCAGGCAGTGCATGACGAGCACATCCTGGTTGCGCGTGCGTTCGAGCAGAGCCCGGTTGAGCTGGTAGGGCGGGAAGATGCGCAGCCGCTCGTCGCGTTCAGCCTCCTGCCCCATGCTCGTCCACACGTCGGTGTAGAGCACGTCGGCCCCCACCACGCCGTCGAGGTCGTCGGTCACCGTGACGTCGGCGTCAGAGTGGGCGACGATGGCCGGGTCCGGCACGTAGCCGGCCGGCGAGACGATGCGCACGCTCATGCCCACCTTGCCCGCGGCCATGATGAGGCTGGTCGCCACGTTGTTGCTGCCGTCGCCGACGTAGGCGAGCGTCATGCCTTCGAGGCGGTCCGTCTGTTCCCAGATGGTGTAGAGATCGGCCAGCGCCTGGCAGGGGTGGCTGAAATCGCTCAGGCCGTTGATGACCGGCACCGTGGCCCACTGCGCCAGTTGCGTCACATGCTCGTGGGCGAAGACGCGCGCCATGATGCCGTCGCAGTAGCCACTCAGCACGCGCGCGACGTCGGCGACGCTCTCGCGGGCGCCCAGGCCCACTTCCTGCGGGCTGAGGTAGAAGGCATAGCCACCCAGTTGCACCATGCCCATCTCGAAGCTGACACGCGTGCGCAGGCTAGGTTTTTGGAAGATCAGGGCCAGCGATTTGCCGGCGAGGATCGGTGCGTTCTGGCCAAGACGCTGGCGTTCGACCTTGAGTTCGCGTGCCAGACGCAGCAAGCCCCAGAATTGCTCGCTGCTCAGTTGCTGCAGGTCAAGAAAATCGGACAAGGCTGGAATTGCGGCAGACATGGTTCGTTTCTTCCCAGTGACAAAGTTGAAAATGAGTTCAGATTTCCTCGCGAACGACCGGGTTGCTGATCGTCCCCAGCCCTTCGATTTCGACCGTCATGAAATCGCCCGGCTGCACCGGGCCGATGCCCGACGGCGTGCCGGTCAGGATCAGATCACCCGGTTCCAGCGTGGCAAAGCGCGACACGTGGGCGATCACCCGTGCGATGGAATAGACCATCAGCGCGGTCGTGCTATCCTGGCGCACCTCGCCGTTGACCAGGCAGCGCAGGCGCCTGTCCGTGGGGTCATAGCTCGTATCGACCCACGGGCCGATCGGGCAGAAGGTGTCGAAGCCCTTGGCGCGCGCCCACTGGCCGTCCTTCTTCTGCAAGTCGCGCGCGGTCACGTC
>WBZU01000669.1_pt1 | contig 19241 bp, 18 predicted proteins | sample 5204311 | NCBI WGS metagenome assembly WBZU01 (sample SAMN12344359, study PRJNA552823) | activated sludge metagenome | biome: Activated sludge suspended growth; feature: Nitrification reactor; material: Wastewater; isolation source: activated sludge from nitrification reactor of wastewater... | reverse complement strand
TATGTTTCGATTTTTTAAGTGCCTTAGCTGCACACGAATAATGTGTAATCGTAGGAGTTACAATATCAACAGCATCAACTTCTTCGAGTAAACTATCAACCGAATCGTAGCGGTTTATACCAAATTCAGCAATAACCTTTGCTGCATTTTCATCGTCGGGGTCAAAAAATCCAATTAAATCAAACTGAGGAATCTCTTTTAGTAATTTAATGTGAATTTTTCCCAGATGTCCTGCACCCAATACCCCAATTCGTATCATTTTAGTTAAGTTTATATTGGAATCAAAAGTAATTCATAGTAAAAGTTGATTCTATTGAAGTAGTGCTAATTTTATAACATTGCTTTGTTAGTTCTTTCATCAAGAATCAAAAACTAAAATACTTGGTAAAGTATATTTTTGTTTCAAGTTGTAGTATGGAAGATAATTATAAACACAAGGGAATACGCCGTCAATTAGTTGCTTTGTTGCAAAGCAAAGGCATTAAAAATCAACAGGTTTTGCAAGCTATTGAAGCAATACCACGTCATTTATTTTTGGATAGTTCTTTTTTGAAATTTGCTTATCAGGATGAAGCATTTCCTATTGGCGCCAAGCAAACTATTTCACACCCCTATACGGTTGCATTTCAAACCGAATTGCTCGAATTAAAAAAGGGGGATAAAGTGCTTGAAGTAGGCACTGGAAGCGGATATCAAACAGCAGTATTATGTCATTTGGGTGCCAAAGTATTTACTATTGAACGCCAAAAAACATTGTACGACAAAACAAAAGTTTTTTTACCCACCTTAGGTTTCAGCGCCAAGTTTTTTTATGGTGATGGTTACAAAGGCATTCCTCCGTTTGCACCCTACGACAAAATTATTGTAACTGCAGGAGCTCCCTTAATTCCTGAAGCATTAATGGCGCAATTAAAAGTAGGAGGAAAATTAGTAATACCGGTGGGAGATGATTCAGGTCAACAGATGATTTCGCTTATTCGCAATCAAAATGGATTTGAACAAACAACACATGGTAATTTTAAATTTGTGCCTTTGTTAGAACAAAAGGTATAACAGACTTTTTTACTATTTTTACACTTACTACAGTTGTAAATAGTACTTTGTAATTTATAACACCATCATGCAAAAAAGATTAGGAATCACCCTTTTAGTAATTAATTTACTATTAATTATTTCTTGTCGAAAAGGAAGTGAAGACCCTATTTTTTCAATCTATTCACGTAAGGCCCGATTGGCAGGCGATTGGAACATAGTTTCCTACAACGAGAATCAATCCTTGATGTATACCTATCCTGATGGTAGTACATCCAATGAAACATTTAACCGAAATTTTGGAACAGTGAATTATGTAGAAAGTGGAATTTCATCAACTTCTTCCTATACATATTCAGGTAAAATAAGTCGTAGTCATTATCATTTTTCTAAATCAGGTGATTGGAATTCGGTAATTGAATACTTTACATATGTACCGCAAGCTGTAGGTGGATATTATGTTTCTAAAACTCGCTTGGAAGAAGAGGGGACTTGGAAATTTAATGATAAAAACGCGGATTTGAAAAACAAAGAAAGCATGGAAGTTACCACTAATTTATCGGGTAAATTTTACTATACTTATTCAACCTATTTAGGTACTACCATCGATTCTGTAGCCGATTCAACTTACACAACTGCGCCACAAATTGCTACTTGGAAAATAATTGGTTTAAGTAAAAACCGATTAAAAGCAGTCATTGAAACGGAAAGTTCGTTAACCAGCACTGTTAACGGAAATGCCGGAACTAAACTAACTGCAATAAAAAGTACTGATATAGAAATGTTGGAAGAATAGTAAAGTTACTTCATCCTACGGTCCATTTCGCGTTTGGCATCTTTTGTTTTTAAATCTTCACGTTTATCGTAATTCTTTTTACCTTTTGCCAAGGCTATTTCCAATTTAGCATAACCACTTTCAGCAATATACAAGCGTAATGGAACTATAGTGAGTCCTTTGTCTTTTAATTTCGCCAACAATTTTTTAAGCTCTTTTTTAGAAAGCAATAATTTACGGTCGCGTTTAGGCTCGTGATTGTTGTACGTACCTTCCTTATAAGGACTTATATGCATGTTGCGCACAAACAATTCACCATTAAAAAAAGTGCAAAAAGCATCTGCAATGTTTGCATCGCTTTCGCGGATCGATTTTATTTCGGTTCCAGTTAACTGAATACCGGCATCGTATTTATCAATAAAACTATATTCAAAACTTGCTTTTCTATTTTTAATATTTACTTCCTTCATGACACTCCCTAAGTTCTAGTATTAGGTGCACAAACTTACTGCTTCTGTTTAAACTAGTATAAAATTTATTTTCTGCTTACTATTAGTATATTTAGCCGGTTAAAAAAACTAGTATGAGCAATAAAAAATCACATCCTAAAGGATTACCTTATTTGTTTTTTACCGAAATGTGGGAACGTTTTGGTTATTACCTTATGATTGGAATATTTGTATTGTACATGACCGATTACGAAAAAGGGGGATTGAATCTGGAGCGCAGCCAAGCATCTGATATTTTTGGAACTTTTATCGCTTTAAATTACTTAACTCCATTTATAGGAGGAATGTTGGCCGATCGCTTATTGGGATACCGAAAATCAATTATAATAGGTGGTTTACTCATGGGCTGCGGATACATAGGATTGGCAATACCTGGAAACACTGCTTTTTTTATCTCACTTTTTTTAATGGTTATCGGAAATGGATTTTTTAAGCCAAACATCAGCACTCTATTAGGAAATTTATACTCAGCGCCCGAATACAAATCGATGAAAGATAGTGGCTACAGTATTTTTTACATGGGAATAAATATTGGAGCGTTTATTTGCAATTTTTTTGCAGCATTTTTACGAAATACCTATGGATGGGGTGAAGCATTTATTGCTGCCGGTATTGGAATGTTTTTAGGGGTAGCTGTTTTTATAATTGGCAACAAACACTATGCGCATGTGGATGTACCGAAGGTGCAAAATAAGGAAGAACAATCAGTATTTACAGTTCTTTCAAAGGTAATGCTTCCTGCTATAGTTATTGGTTTTGCTTCGTGGTTTATACCTGGAAATATTTTTGGTAGCGATAGTAGCGATGCTTTTTTACTGGGTTCAATTCCGGTTATAGCTTTTTATGCCTCCCTTTATTTTAAAGCTAAAGAAGATGAGAAGCGACCTATCGGTGCCTTACTTTCAATATTTGCTGTAGTGGTTGTGTTTTGGGCAGTATTTAAACAAAATGGTACGGCTTTAACTACCTGGGCGCAATATTATACTGATCGCGAAACTCCTGCAGTGGCTTTAAAAGTAACTGATGCATTAAAATTAAACGAAACAGTTACTTATACCAAAGACACAACCTACTTACTTGATGAGCAGTTTCGTAAGCAAAAAAGTGCAAAAGGTGATTTTGAAAAGGGATTGTCATTTCCTGCATACTATTTAAACGACGATGTAAGTAAACTATCGGAAGGAAGCAGCAAGAAGCTTATTTCTACGGAGTTGTTTCAATCGATAAACCCATTTTTTGTTGTAACACTTACACCCTTAGTAGTTGCATTCTTTAGTTTTTTAAGAAGTAGAAGTAAAGAGCCCACCACACCTGCAAAAATTTGTTTAGGATTATTCGTGAGTGGTTTATCAACATTAATTATGGTTTGGGCAGTGTACTATTGCGGAAACGGTACCGAAAAGGCAGGTGCTGAATGGCTAATTGCATCTTATGGAATTGTTACGGTCGGTGAATTGTTGTTAAGTCCTATGGGCTTAAGTTTGGTGTCGAAATTAAGTCCAACCCACATCACCGGATTAATGATGGGAGGATGGTCATTAGCTACTTCATTGGGAAATAAATTCAGTGGTATTTTAGCCACCTTGTGGGATGGATATGATAACAAGGCACTCTACTTTTTAGTAAACTTTGTACTCTTAATGCTGGCAACAGCTGCATTGGCATTGATGCTAAAGCGATTAAATAAAATATTTACCGAGCATCAGGTTTAAGTAGAATTAATTTTTAAAATGCTATGCCGGTTTACGTACAATAAAAACCGGAACACGCACTTTGTGTCGAACCGAATCTACGGTGGTACCAAATAGTATATCTTTTATTCCGGTATGCCCATGGGCGCCCATTACCAGTAGATCGGCATTGGTTGTATTTACAATTTCCGGAATTGCGTTTTTAGGATTTCCAAAACCTAAACTACTGTTAACTTTATATCCTTTTTCGCTTAAATGATTTACATAAATCGATAAAAAATCTTTGTCGCTGCTGCTTTCCATGTCTTCAATTTCATTACCCATAATTAGTGCACCGGCAGTTTCAACAATGTGAATTAAAGTATACTCTGCATCTCGGCCGCCTTGTGCTAATGCATGATTGATAGTAATTGAATCAGTGTCAGAAAAATCAACAGTAACCGCAACTTTTTTGTAAGCAGGCATTTGGGCATCGTTTATTGATTTTAAGTTTCCATGCAAATAATTCATTTCGGTTGGTTTTGCTTTGTTTATTATAGGATTAACTACAATATACAGCAACAAAAATCCAACACCGGAAATAACCAGTAGTAATAAAAATTTACTGATTCCATTATTGAAAAAAGGTAATTCAAGTGCCTCGCTAACCTCACCAATTACCAATTTTACATTTAATGAAACAATAATTGCAGCCACTAACCAAGCAGCTATTTGTGTTGTTTTACCAATCGAAAAAGTGCCCATTTTACTTTTATCGCTTACAAAATGTATCAATGGTATTACCGCAAATCCCAGTTGCAAACTCAAAATAACTTGGCTTAAAATCAATAACTTACCAGTTGCCTCTTCACCTAGATAAAAAATGGTAATAAATGCCGGAACAATGGCAATTATTCGGGTAAGTAATCTACGAATCCAAGGTTGTAAGCGTAAATTAAGGTAACCTTCCATAACAATTTGTCCGGCTAAGGTACCGGTGATGGTGCTGCTTTGTCCGGCTGCAATTAATGCCACAGCGAATAATATAGGGGCCCATTTATTTCCAAGCATTGGTTCTAAAAAGCGATGCGCATCCTGTATTTCGGCTACATCAAATAAGCCGTTGTTATAAAATGTAGAAGCTGCTAAAATCAAAATCGCGGCATTTACAAAAAAGGCCAAATTCAGCGCTATGGTTGAATCGATAATGTTAAATCGAATGGCTTTTTTTATTGCTTCTTTACTTCGCTCAAATTTACGCGTTTGTACCAAGGATGAATGCAAATAAAGGTTGTGCGGCATAACAGTTGCGCCTATTATTCCAATAGCTATGTATAAAGCTGTGTTTGATGGTAGTGAAGGAACAAATCCCTTTGCCAGTTCACCCATATTGGGTTGTGCAAAAATCATTTCCATAAAAAAGGAAGCACCAATAATAACTACTAACACTATAATGAAGGCTTCTATTTTACGTATTCCATAATTAATAAGGAAGAGCAATAAAAAAGTATCAAGCACTGAGATGCAAACACCCCACAACAAGGGAATATGAAACAACAATTGCAACCCAATTGCCATACCTAAAACTTCGGCTAAGTCGCAAGCTGCTATGGCTATTTCAGCAAGCGCATACAAACAAATATTTACTAAAGGAGGGTAGGTTTCGCGTGAAGCTTGCGCCAAATCTCGTCCACTAACGATCCCTAAACGTGCACTTAAACTTTGTAATAAAAGTGCCATTAAGTTACTCATCAGTAAAACCCAAATAAGTGAATAGCCAAAGCCGCTACCACCAGCTATATCGGTAGCCCAGTTTCCGGGATCCATGTACCCTACGCTAACCAGATAAGCGGGACCTAAAAAGGCAAAAAGTTTTTTCCAAAAACCAATTTTTGTTTGGGTATTTACAGAAGCGTTTACTTCCGAAAGGGAAGCACTATTTGTGTTTGATGTTTTCATGCGGAGATTAAAATATTTTTGGCGACTTCATTACTTATAAAAACAGGCTCTTTGCCATTAATACTAATGCTTATTGATTTATCGTACTCAATTATTTCTTTTAATTTTATACCATGACCCGGCATAATTCCCAGCTTTTCGATGTATTGTAAAAAAGCAGGAGAGTGGTCCACAACCCCTGTAACTTGTGCAGCTTTATTGGGTATTAACTGGGAAAGTAAACGTGATTTTTTTACGCCTATCTTCCCCTTACCGTCAGGAATAGGATCTCCGTGCGGATCAAATTTAGGGTAACCTAAATATTTATCTAGTCGCAATACCATTTCCTTGCTGTTGATATGCTCTAATTCTTCTGCCATTTCGTGTACTTCGTCCCATTTAAATTGAAGTTTTTCAACTAAAAAAACTTCCCATAATCGATGGTTACGAATAATTTCAAGTGCTACTTTTTTCCCTTTGGCAGTTAAGGTTACACCTTGATATTTTTTATAATGTACTAGTTTTTTATCGGCAAGTTTAATCAACATATCCGTTACAGATGCAGCTCGTGTTCCCAATTTATCGGCAATAGAGTTGGTGCTTACCATGCTATCTTCCTGCTGCATCAACTTAAATATTTCCTTCAAATAATTTTCTTCGGTAAATGAATTCATGGAATTATTTTTTTGCAAATATAAAAATAAATTTAGACAAGTCTAAAAAAAAATAATCGCCTTTATTCGAGATCCATTTTTCAAGGTAGCTGCAGTTATTATACTTTTTGAAATAGAAGATTTCAAATTAATTCAATTGATTAAGCTTAGATTCGAAAGGTTGAATCTAAGATAAAACGATCGTGAATTCTAGGGGTAAGTAAGTTGAAGTAAGTAGAATTACAAAAGTGCCAATTAGCTGCTCGGTTAGAACTGCCTACTAATTTCCTTGCTTTTTTGTACTTAGCTAGTTTTGAAAATTCAACATTAGTTTCTGCTATGCATTGTTAATACTGACTTTTTTCTTTGCTTACTTTTTAGATATAAAAACAATTAGTTAGTAATTGGTTAATAACATTTAAAACGAACCTTAAATTGCTATAACCAATACGTTAAATTTGCGTATAATTTATCAAAAACAATACATGTCAGTTAGTTTTAGCACTGCTATACGTTCCAGTTTTCATCGTTTTTTAAATCGTGATTCGGTTATTATTGAACGAAAAAATAATTTTCGTTCAACTGCACTTGCTCGTAAAGTTGAATTGGATGTGTTTTTGCCACCCGATTACTTTTCGGGAAAGGAAACCTATCCGGTGTTGTATTTCAATGATGGTCAAGATATGACTGCTATTCAGTTGGAACAAACACTAGAGAGATTATATTTTGAAAATAAAATTTCTAAAATTATTGTAGTTGCTATACATAGCGGTGCTTCTCGAATACAAGAATACGGAACTGCTTCCCAACCCGATTTTGCAAAAAGAGGTAGTTTGGCCGGAAAATATGCTGAGTTCATCACTCAAGAATTAATGCCTTATATTAATTCTCGCTATCAAACGTCTAATTTACCTATGCATACAGCCTTTGCTGGCTTTTCTTTAGGAGGTTTATCTGCGATGGATATATCCTGGCAACATCCTGAATTGTTTTCGAAAGTGGGCGTATTCAGTGGTTCTTTTTGGTGGCGTAAAAAAGCGCTCGATAAAGGCTATACCGATGCCGACAGAATTATGCACTCAATCATCAAAAACAGTAGCCCAAGAAAAGGGATGAAATTTTGGTTTCAAACAGGAACCCTCGATGAAACCAAAGACCGAAACAAAAACGGAATAATCGACTCAATTGACGATACACTTGATTTAATTAGTGAATTAGAAGGATTGGGTTATACTCGAAAAGATACAATTCGATATTTGGAAATTGAAGGAGGCCGACACGATCAGGAAACATGGGGAAATGCATTACCTGATTTTTTGCAGTGGAGCTTCGGAATATCAGCAATGACTAATTAAAAACATCGCTCTTCTTCAAAGGTCGAATTGACCCATACCATTTAAAATCGCGCAAAAGCAATTCTTTTGGACTCAATTCTTCCATTGGAAAAAGGGTTGCATCAGGTTTTGTGATAAAAGTAATCCGGTCAACTTTATTTTCTTTTATCAATATAATCATGTTGCTACAATCGGTTTTATTTACTCCAATCAATGCTTCTTTATCTTTCGCATAGTAAATAGTTTGTCCGTTGCCATTTACATTTAAGCGCGACAATGCATTGTTGGCAAATAAGCCTTTCATCGTTTTACCTTTAATTTGGTTAAATCGAACGCTGTCTTCCTGCGATACAATAAGTGCATTATATTTAATATCTAAACTTTCAAGTTTGCCATGATAGGTATGAATTGAAATGCTATCGCCGGTTAACTGGTTTTTATCCGACCATATAACCGGTTGAGTATACAGGTGCATAATCGAATCCTTGTAAGAAAACACCAACGAGTCGCATTTTCCCTGCATGTCGCTTTTGAAAAATTTGACTTTGTGATAAGCAAGTAACACACGTCCGCTTTTTTTAATTTGCGATTGCTTTGAATTAGTAACTGCTGCATCTTTCGTGCTCTTTTTCTTCGTTTTTGGTGCAACAATAGTTGTTTTCGAATCGGATTTAGTTTGCATAGCGAGTGCACTATCTGTAGTTGCGCGCAATAAATCGGCATGTAAAAAAAGTGAATCCTTGTCGTAAATCTGTATCAGTAAAGCATTTCCGGTTACAATTGAATTGTCTTCCAATTCAAAATACTCACCTAATTCTCCAGTAATAATTATATTCTCAGAAGTATCGCGTACTTCAATATTATGCATGGCTTTTCCATATCCTTTATTGCGATTATAATACAAGCTATCGCCTTTGAGTTGTTGTTTAGGATTTGTTAAACGCGCATTTTTATTAAACTGTGCAATGTTTTTTTTGGTATCGTACCAACCATTTTCGCAATATATAGTGTTTTCTTTTCCAACTATTTGGGTAGGAGATAGAAAGTAGGCTATTTCACTGAGCGTATTGTATTTTAACGTGTCGCAGCTAACCGTGTATTCTGGATTTACAAGAATTACCCGATGTTTAAAGTAAAAATCTTTACTCTTAGCAAAGTAATATCCGTTAATACTGGTGAGTGTATTTTCTTTATTTACAATTTTTCCACCACCTGAATAATTTGCTAAATCGGAAGCTAAATTATACTTCAAAAATTCGGTAGTAAGTGTAATGTCCTTGTCAATTAAGCGAACCTGTTGGGTTAATTCAGCCATTTTTGTATTTCCATTGTATTTTAATAGCTGTCCATATAAATTTAAAGTATCTCCTTGTTGAATATGTACATTCCCAAAAGCATCAAGTGAATTGTCGGGATATAGATAGGCGCTATCGCAATACATCAAAGCACTTTCGTGTTTAAAAGAAACATTTCCTAATAATCGTTTCGCAGCTCCATTGTCTTCATCGTATTCCAACGAATTGGCATTGAGCAATTCAATACGTGTTTGACTTTTAGAACTAAGACTTATTGTGAGTAGAATGAAAAGTAGGTATTGCTTCACCACTTGATTTTTAAGGCGCCGCAAAACTACGAAAATTTGACTTTGACTAAAATATCAACCTATGTTCATTCATTTATTTTTGTATTTTTAGCAAAAGAAAACAATTAGCTTAGATTTGTTTTTGAATACTAGTTTATGCCGCAACAGCATTTTGAATTCAAACAATTTAAAATAAATCAAGACAAATGTGCCATGAAAGTTGGCACCGACGCTGTGTTGCTGGGTTCATGGGTAAATGCTCAAGAATCGAAATCCATTTTAGACATAGGAACAGGAACAGGGATAATTGCCCTCATGCTTGCACAAAAGTCGGAAGCACAAATTGATGCCATTGACATTGATGAGAATGCTTTTATACAAGCAACCGAAAATGTTTCATTGTGTAAATGGCACGAGCGAATTAAAGTGTACCATCAATCGCTGCAACAATTTGAAGCAAGTGCCGGTGACAAAAAATATGATCTTATTGTAAGCAATCCTCCTTATTTTATTGATTCTTCAAAAGCGAATGCGGAATCACGCACAGCCGCACGACATACAGATTTACTGCCATTTGATGAATTGTTACAGGGAGTCATTAAATTGTTGGATAAAAAGGGGAAATTTTGTGTGATACTTCCATTTAAAGAAGCCGAATTATTTAGAGATATGGCTGAAGCAAAACGTTTGCATATTGATAAAATATTGAGGGTAAAAACACGCACCGACAAAACAGAAAAGCGCTTGTTGATGCAGTTTAAGTTTAATCCAACATCCTTTTCCGAAAGCAGCATAGTTATTGAAGTTGATGAACGCCATTCCTATTCGGATGAATACAAAGAACTAACAAAAGAATACTATTTGGCTTTTTAATCAGGAATGAATTTTATCTAAAAATTGTATTCCTAATTCTTCCAATTCCATCAATACAGGTGAATAAATTTCTTTCATTACCGGAATTTGCACACCTGTTAATTTAATATCACCCAACAATATTTTACGTGATGCAATAGCCATTGGTAAACCTACTGTTTTAGCCATAGCCGTATGCACATTGTCATCGCCTTTTACTACCAATGTTGAACTTATGTGTTTATTTTTTGATGTGATAAATTGATGTTGCATAACAATCATGTCTTTGTCGTTTGGTTTTAATATCCATTTCGACTCAAGTAAATGTTGCAATAGTTGAGCAGGACTTCCTTTTTCAAGTGCAATACGAGTGTTATCAAACAGTCCAAGCCAGTTTAATTTGTAGGCAACTTCAGCATCATAATCGGCACCCATAAAGCGTTCTAATTTTTTAGCCACAGAATCGTTTCCCTTTGGTAAAAAGGCGTCCATCAATTCACTATATGTCAATTGGTTTGCATTCTCAATCTGGTAACTATCATCGGTTAATCCAAGTTTTACAAAAACGTTCCAAGCTTTGCAAAAACCGGTTGCTCTTAAAGTTCCACGTAAAATGGTAGCAACATTTTTTAATCCGTAAGGCACACGATAAGAAAGTGAGTCGCGATTGGCGTATCCATCAAATTTACCCAGTCCTTCAACTTCTATTACATCGGTTTGAGTAAACAAGCGATTATAAGGAAGGTACTTTTTTTGCCCTTGATCAATGTATTGCGCAGTCGACTGTCCTGCAAGAACTACATTTCGCGGATTCCACGAAAATTTATACCCCCAGGGATTATCGTTACTTTCAGGTGCAACCAGTCCGCCACAAAATGATTTAAAGGAAACAATTTCCTCGTTTTCAGATTTCAAATTCTCAATAATTTGCATTGCCGACATGTGATCAATGCCCGGATCTAATCCAATTTCATTCAGCAATAATATTTCAGCATTTTTTGCGTCTTCGTGCAAAGCTCGCATCTCGTTTGATAAATAGGAAGCAGTAACAAGGTGCTTTTTAAATTGAACACAATCTTGTGCTACCTTGGTATGTAAGTGTGCCGGTAACATACTGATTATTAAATCAGCGGCTTCAATTTCACGGTGACGGGCTAGGTCATCATTCATGTCGAATTGAATAGCTTCACCCAATGGGTGGTTTTCAACTTTTTGTTGGGCTAATTCTAAGGAAACATCACCTACTTTAATTTTCCAGTTTTCAATTTTAGCATGTTTTAAAAGATATGAAATTAAGGAAGAAGAAGAACGTCCGGCACCAATAATAAATACTTGTTTCATGAAGTGTAAAATTTTGTGCGAATTTAGTTTTTTTAACAGCAGTGTTCTTAACTCAGAAAACAATTTACTAATTTCGTAATCAAATTTTTAAAGTATATTTATTACTATTAAACCCTAATTTGCAAAAACAATAACCTAACTTAAATCTCACGAATGAAAAAAATTTTTATCCTAGTACTAGTCACTATTTTCAATATGAACAGCAGTTTTGCACAGAACTCAAATTTAATTTTGTTTACTGAGCAAGGAGAGCAGTTTACTGTAATTTTAAATGGTATTAAACAAAATGCAAAGCCCGAAACCAATGTAAAAGTTACCGGATTAAATGCTCCGAATTATAAAATGAAAGTAATTTTTGAAAATAAATCGATTCCGGATATGGATAAAACAGTGTATTTGGAGCCGGGTTCAGAAGTAACCTATTCCATAAAAAAGAATGCCAGTGCGGTATATACAATACGTTTACAAAGCGCTGTTCCTATTGCTGAAGCAGCTCCATCACGTGCAGGTGAATCTGTTGTTGTGTATCATTCTACTCCTGCTGTAACACAACAAACTACAACTACCACAACTTCGTATGGCGAACCCGACAATGTAAATGTAAATGTGGGTATAGGTGGTGTTGGAATCAACATGAATGTAAGTGGAATGGATACTTATGGAAGCAGTCAAACTACTACCACAACAACGCATACTACCACCACTTACAGCAATTCGGAACCTGAACAACCTAAGCAAAAAGTGTACGTAATGCCAGGATACAATGGTGCAGTTGGATGTCCTTGGCCTTTGAGTCCCCAGGATTTTAATGGTGTTAAAAATTCTATTTCTTCAAAAAGTTTTGACGATACTAAACTTACTATTGCTAAACAGGTTATTTCAAGTAATTGCCTTTTGTCATCACAAGTAAAAGAAATAATGTTGTTGTTTAGTTTTGAAGATACACGTCTTGATTTAGCTAAGTATGCTTATGGCTACACTTTTGACATTGGAAATTACTATCAAATAAATGATGCCTTTACTTTTTCATCCTCAATTGATGAATTAAATTCCTATATTCAAGGATTCAGAAGATAAATAATAACTCAATTATAAACCGAAAGCGTCAGTGCTACTAAACTATCTAGAAGCACTGACGTTTTAATTTTTACCATGCTAAAAACATCCTTATTAATTGCAGCTTCTTTAGCTTTGTGTTCAGTGTGTTTAGGTGCCTTTGGAGCACATACGTTAAAACCCTTACTTAGCCCTGAACAATTGCTGAGTTATGAAACTGCAGTTCGATATCAAATGTATCACTCACTAGCTGCCTTGATAGTGCTTTCATTGTACGGTAGGCTAAACAAAAAGCAGGTGATGCGAATCACGCAACTTTTTTATTTTGGAATTCTGCTTTTCTCAGGTTCTATTTATTTGTTATCCTGTCATGAATTACTTGGTATTAGCAACTATAAATGGTTGGGTCCGATTACTCCAATTGGTGGAATTGTATTTATGCTTGGATGGATTTATTTGATTATCGCTATTAGTAAAATGAAGATAGAGGTTGAAGGATGAAATTAAAATACAACTGTATTCTAGCCTCTAAATCCCCGCGAAGGCAACAATTGTTAACTGCACTAGGAGTTGATTTCAGAGTTAAGACCAAGGAAATTGATGAAAGTTTTCCATCGAATTTAGTTGCTCAAGAAATTCCTTTGTATTTGAGTGAAATTAAATCACAATGCTTTGAGGAAGAATTACAAGTGCCTAACAATCTTGTTATTACTGCTGATACCATAGTTTGGATAAATAATACAGTGCTAAATAAACCTGCAAATTTTGACGAAGCAGTATCCATGCTTCAATTACTTTCGGGAAATATGCATCAGGTTTTTACAGCTGTTTGCTTAAAGTCACAAAGTAAAACACAAAGTTTTTATACTACTACCAATGTATATTTTAAAAAGCACAGTTTAGAGCAAATTCAGAATTATGTGCGTGTATATAAGCCCTTTGATAAAGCAGGTGCATACGGAGCTCAAGAATGTTTACCGGAAGGAATGAATCCATGTTCTGTTGAGGAAATTAATTTTTTAACTCAACTGGGAAAGCTGGACTTAATTGAAACAAGTAAAACAAAAAGAGATACTTTGGTACCTCCTGTGGAAGTAGAAAAAATTGAAGGTTCATATTTTAATGTGATGGGATTACCATTAGTGGAATTAGCTGATGTGTTATCTAGTTTTTAAGAATTTATAATCGAATTCAATTCGTATTTTCGGCTCAGCTGCTATCGATTTTTTAAATGGAACGTCTTACTCTTTTTGTTGATGTTATTTTACCTTTGGCTTTGCCACAGCGCTATACGTATCGTATTCCATTTGAATTAAATAGCGAAATTGAAATTGGAAAAAGGGTAGTGGTGCAACTGGGAAAATCGAAGTTATATACCGCCTTAATTCGAAAAATACATACAACTCCTCCTGCCCAGTATGAAGCAAAATACATCGATTCAATTGTTGATGCGAAACCGCTGGTAACTGAAATGCAGTTTCAACTTTGGGAATGGATGGCATCTTATTACATGTGCACTCCCGGAGAGGTTATGAATGCTGCGCTTCCTTCGGGATTAAAGCTCTCGAGTGAAACCAAAATATGTTTACATCCTGCTTATGATCAACAAAGTGAAGAGCAGAAAAATGAACTCGAAAAAAAATTAAGCGATAAAGAATTTATGATTGCTGAAGCATTGTTTTTACGACAAGTAATTACGGTGCAAGAGGCCACACAAATTCTCGGAATAAAAACGGTATATCCCACAATTAAATTGCTTATTGAAAAAAATGTTGTGGAAGTACAAGAAGAGATTAAAGAAAAATACAAAGAAAAAACTGAATTTATTGTAAGTCTTACTGAATATGCAAAGGACGAACAAAACATGCGTGCAATTTTTGACAAACTCGAAAAACGCGCATTTAAGCAATTGCAGTTACTACTTTGCTTTTTGAAACTTTCGAAAGAATATGGGGAGGCAACTGATGAAGTAAAAAAGGAGGTACTACTAAAAGAATCAGGTGCTTCAGCTAGTCTCCTCAACGAATTGATTAAGAAAAATGTGCTTCAGTTGTATACACAAAAAGTGGATCGATTAGGTACTTTCAGGTCGGAGAACAAAACCGTTGAATTAAGCGAACATCAGCAAAAAGCTTTTACAAAAATTGGTGAAAAATTTGCCGAAAAGGAAGTCGTTTTACTGCAAGGTATAACCTCTAGCGGAAAGACAGAATTGTATGTAAAACTTATTGAAGAAACTTTCAAACAGCAAAAACAAATATTGTATTTATTACCAGAAATAGCTTTAACCACACAAATTATAAGTAGAATTCGGAAATTTTTTGGTGAAGCAGTTGGGGTATATCACAGCAAATTCAGTGAAAATGAACGAGTAGAAGTATGGAATAAAGTGCTTGATTTTGTTGTAGATAAAGATATAAATGAGCACTTTTCGGGAGCCCAAACTTATCAGTTGATAATAGGAGCAAGGTCGTCACTGTTTTTACCATTTAAGAACTTGGGATTAATAATTGTTGACGAAGAACACGACACATCGTATAAGCAGTATGATCCTTCACCACGTTACAATGCGCGCGATTCGGCACTTGTGTTGGCGCGCATGCATGGTGCAAAAACACTTTTAGGAACAGCTACCCCTGCAATTGAGTCGTATTTCAATACCCTTCAAAATAAATATGGCTATGTTCAATTAACGGAGCGTTATGGCGGAATTCAGCTTCCTGAAATACTGGTTGCAGATGTGAAAGAAAGTAAAAAGCGAAAGGAAATGAAATCGCACTTCACACCACTTTTGTTACAAGAAGTTGCTGCTGCCTTAGTAAAAAAAGAGCAGGTGATATTATTTCAAAACCGTCGTGGATTTGCACCCATGCTTGAATGTACGACTTGTGCCTGGGTGCCTCAATGTAAGCAATGCGATGTAAGTTTAACTTACCATAAAAACAGCAATTTATTGAAATGTCACTATTGTGGATTTAGTATTACTCCTCCCGATAGGTGCGAAGCATGTGGAGATACAGCACTATTGTTGAAGGGATTTGGTACCGAAAAAATAGAAGAAGAGTTGGCCATTTTTTTTCCGGAGGCACGCATTGCACGTATGGATTTAGATACAACCCGTAGCAAGTATGCCTACGCTACTATAATTCAGAGTTTTGAAGATGGAACTATTGATGTATTGGTGGGAACTCAAATGATAACGAAAGGGCTCGATTTTAATAATGTGAGTGTAGTTGGCATTTTAAATGCCGATACCATGATGCATTTTCCCGATTTCAGAGCTTTTGAACGTGCCTATCAACTAATGGCGCAGGTGAGTGGGAGAGCAGGACGCAAAGAGAAACGCGGTAAGGTAATTATTCAAACTTACACACCTAACCACGAAGTTATAGAAACGGTTATCGATAATAAGTGGGAGGCATTTTATGAAAGTCAGTTAGTTGAACGAAAAAAATTTAACTATCCACCTTTCGATAAATTAATTCGGCTTACTTTGAAACATAAAGATGCTACAATAGCAGACAATGCTTCACACGATTTGGCGCAACAACTGCGTGATCATTTTGCAAACCGCATCCTTGGTCCGGAGTTTCCGGCAGTTGCCAGAGTAAGAAATTACTTCTTAAAAAATATTCTTATTAAAATTGAAAAGGAAATTTCAGCACATCAAGTGAAGCAAAAAATTCATGAATTGTGCCATCAACTAAAGCTAATTCCTGAATACAAATCGATTGTAATAATAATAGACGTTGATCCGGGTTAGCAATTAGTTATTTTTCGATAATGCTTTAATGCTCAGCTTTAAAAAGTTGGGCAAAATTTCACTATTCGTTTTCTTAATTTTTTCTTCATCATTTAAACCATCAATCATAGTGTGGTATTTGGCATCACCATAGGCTTCAATGGTTTGTTTAATTTTATCAGGGTTTTTGTAATGCGCCATCATACCTTTAACATCGGCTTCAGGATGAAACTGTGTACCTATAAAATATTCGTCAAAACGTACACACATAATCGCTCTTTCTAAAGGTACATGATGCCTTTCTTTTTCAATGCACAATATTTTTGCTCCCATTTTATGCATGCGGTCACGATTGGGTTGAACTATTTGGTAATCGCGACTATCGACAATATAAAAGGGTTCTTTTAAATTTTGCAGTATTGGCTCACTTAGGCCTTCGTGTGTTTTATGAACCGGCAATACTCCAAAGGAGGGTGATTTTCGTTTAGTAAGTTGTGCCAGGCGAAAATGATGCATCACCATTTGAAAGGAATGGCAAATAAAAAACACATATTTTTTTTTAGTGCCGGGTGTTAAATTGTTAGCGTGCAAAGCATCAATTAACTCGAAGTATTTTTTTTCCCATTCATGATGTATGGGCAAAGGATTTCCGGGACCACCTGAGGAAATAAATATATCGTAATCCATAGCCGGAACCTCATTTTTTGCACGTACATCATATACGTTGTAACTTAATTTAAAATCCTCAACTATTTCCTTTATGCAACGCATTCCTTGGTTAGGATGGTTATCGTATAAATCGAGAATGGCAACTTTTAGGGATGAATCAGACATAAATTTTTAAAAATCTGGAGCGAAAATAGGATTTCCCAATGGCATATTTGTAGTTAATAGACTAATCAGAAAAATACTACACTGAATGATTTAATCAAAATCATTAAAACAAACCGGCATTCGATTCAGCAATCATATAATCTACTACTTTTTTGAGGTCGTTGGTTTTTTTAAATACTGCCAGTTGTCTATCGGCTCCGGTACCATTGGCAAGCATTTCATATATATAATCAATTTCTTTTCGGCTGCCTAAACCATCTACCACATCGTCAACAAATGCCAGCAATTCAATAATCAAGGCTCGGGTTTCAACCTCTTGTTGTTTTCCAAAATCAATCATTTTTCCATTAATTCCGTAACGGGCAGCTCTCCATTTATTTTCATTAATTAAAGCACGTGAATAGGTTCGAAAATCTAAATTGGCTTTCATTAATTTATGCAGTTTGGCAATTAGCGCTTGCATAACGGCAGCAAGTGCGATGGTTTCGTCAACTCTTAGTGGAACATCACAAACTCTGAATTCAACGGTACTAAAGAATGGATGAACGCGCATGTCCCACCAAATTTTTTTACCATTATCGATGCAGTTAGTTTTTACCAATAAATCAATGTAGTTGTCGTATTCGGCAATGCTTCTAAATAACTCGGGTATACCTGTTCTTGGAAATTTATCAAACACTTTGGTGCGAAAGGAATGATAGCCTGTATTTCTTCCTTCCCAAAAGGGAGAATTGGTGCTTAAAGCAAAAATATGTGGTAAAAAATAACGTGCCGAGTTCATGATTTGAATAGCTTCTTCGCGGGTTTCAATTCCAACGTGAACGTGTAATCCAAAAATTAAATTTGAACGTGCAGCATCTTGTAATTCATTTACTATTTCCTCGTAACGCGGATGATTGGTTATCAATTGTTCCTGCCACATGGCAAATGGATGGGTTCCTGCGGCTGCTATACATAAATTTTCCTCCAAGGCCAAGCCGGCAATTACTTTTCGCAAATGGGTAACTTCCTTTCTCGCTTCAGCGATATTCGCACAAATGTTAGTTGCTACTTCAACCACCGATTGATGCATTTCGGCTTTAACATTATCTGCCAGTATTGTTTTTCCTCGGTCAACTATATTGTGTTGACGCATACTAAGATCGCGGGTTTTAGGATCTATTATTTGAAACTCTTCTTCAATTCCAAGTGTAAATTCAGGCATGGCTGATAGTTTTTAGAGATTTGGTACACAAATTTATTCTTTATTTAATACCAATAAAATTTATCTTACTTCGGGTACATTAAATGTTTTATAATCACATTAGCCATATTGTGCAAGGTTTGCTGCAGTTAACTAAGAGCTTTTATAACTTTTCTTTCAAGGCCTCGTCTTTATAGATGGTTTTACTTTTAGTAAGCTTGAATTGTGATAAAATTTTGGATATTTGCTCTTCAAAAAATCTACTCATCATGCTTCGGCACCTCGCTATACATAACTATGCACTCATCGAAAATATTGAAATTGATGTATCCGATGGTTTAACTATAATAACTGGTGAAACAGGTGCTGGAAAATCTATTTTGTTGGGAGCCATTTCCTTACTAATTGGTAGTAGAGCCGATACCGGAATGTTGCATGATAAAACAACCAAATGCATAGTTGAAGCACAGTTTTTTATTAAGGCCTATGCATTAACCGGTTTTTTTGAAAAATACAATCTTGATTATTTTGACCTCTGCACCATTCGAAGAGAAATTAATCCGGCCGGTGTTTCAAGGGCTTTCATAAATGATACTCCTGTAAATCTTACTCAATTAAAAGAATTGGGCAATTATTTAATCGACATACATTCACAACATCAGAATATTTCCTTGAATGAATCTGAATTTCAATTATCCTTGCTGGATGTATTTGCTCAACACAAACAAAAGTTGACGGAA